>JGI10216J12902_104542314_pt1 | contig 24369 bp, 4 predicted proteins | sample KanNatreferecore_FD_12902 | JGI IMG/M metagenome (IMG submission 12902)
TGGATAGAGCGTCGGCCTCCGGAGCCGAAGGTTGTGGGTTCGACCCCCGCCGCGCGCACCAGTCTGAATTCTTCAACAGAAGGAAACGAAGAGAACAAAGTTTGGAGCCGGCCCCGCCATGCTGGTTCCAGTCGTGACCCTGGCTTCGTTATCTTCGTTCGCTTCTGTTCAACTCCTACTTTGCCGCCGGCTTCAGGTAGTTCTGATTAAGCTTGCCGCACGACCACAGTAATCCGCGCGTGACGAGATCGAGATAGCGCGAATCGCCCACGGTCACACTGTTGTGGCCAATGGTCGTGCTAAAAACGCGAGTGTCACCAAACCGATTGACCCACACGACGACCGACTCGACATCTTTCGTGGTCCCATCCCGCTGCTTCACCGTTTGTTTGCCGCGGGCCAGTGCTTTCGCCGTCGGGAATATCTGCACGTTGTTGTAAAGTTCCTCCCTGCCGGTGGTCCAATCGATGATGCCTTGCGTAATTGGATTCTCTTTGTCTTCGACCGTAATCGAGATCGGCTCCTGCGGGCCATGCGCGCTGGATTGGATTCCAAGATAATCGAACCACGCGGACCGTTCCTCGCCGGCGGTGGCTTTCGTGTTCGGATTGCCGACGCGGTACGAGTGCATGGCGCAGTGGAGATTCACGCCGGGAATTCCCGCGCGGTGTGGCGCAAGGACGGCGGCAATCACTTTCGGATCGCTGATGTCCGCGCTGCACTCGTCGTGAATCACCACGTCGTAGCCTTTGGCGTAGTCCGCGTTGCCAAGAATTGAGAGCGGCGGCTTGGTGGATTTGTCGTCCGTATGAATCTGATCCACGACGACGTGCGCCCGCGCTTCGATCCCATTTTTTAGAATGTCCTTCTGCTTGGCGTATTCGTGGCAGCAGCCGCCGCTAATCAACAATGCACGCAATGGTTTTGGATCCGCGGCGCTGGCGAACACGGCGGAGGCAATCACAACGAAACCAAGAGCAATTCTTTGAAAACGCATGATGCACTGTCGCAACGCCGAAGAACTCTGTCGAGAACGAGCTCTGTAAAAGCAAAAGCCGGGGATTTCTCCCCGGCCTTGCTGTTCTCATTGTCAGAAGCCCTATGGCGTCGGCACGATGCGGTAGTAACGCATCGGCGGCAGCGGACCTGGATCGCTGATGGTCTTCACTGTGCCGTCACCCACGACAGTCGTCAGCAAATTCCACGTGATCGGGGCGTTCAAGCTGTCCGTGTACTCGATGCGGTAGTTCACGCCATTGACCGTCTGGAACTGCGCCGAGAATGGGCCAGTCGGCTGCGTGAACACGGCTGTCCCCGGAATGAACGACGGCTCGTCAACCCTGATGATGATGGAGGCCTGACAGACCGCGTTCGAGCCGGTCACGTCCGTCACCGTGAAGGTAACGACGTTCGTCGTCCCGTCGTTGAGCAGCGTTCCGGGCGGCGGATTCTGCGTGATAGTTACCGCCCCGCAGGAATCAAGCGCCAGAAGCTGGCTTCGCAGATCGGGCAGCGCCACCTGGCTGTTCGTGTAGCCGACCACAGTCTGGTCGGGCACGCACGCCAGAATGACCGGCGGCTGCGGATTCGTTTCCGTCAGGCTTACGTCCACCCGGCCTAGCTTCGTATCACCGAGGCTGTCCGTGACCAGATAGTAGAAGGAGTCGGTTCCGCACGCGACGGCAGGCGGCGTGTAGGTCACCACGCCGGCATTCAACGCCACCGTGCCGTAGCCGCTCGAATTGAAGTCCGTCGAGAACGAAGCCGGACCGCCGGTGGTCGTCGCATTGATCACGAGGTTGTCCACCCAATGCCGTTGGTTCAATCCGCCCGTGCGCCCATAGATGCCGAAGCGTCCATTGATCGGAGCGTACGGCGTTGCCAGGTCCGTGAACACATTCGTGCCGTTCACCACCACGTCCACGGTCCCGTCGGCATCCAGCGTGATGCTGACCGGAATGAACGCCGGGTTGTTCCACTTCGGCACCTGCACCGAGGCAATAAAGGTACCCGCGTACTTCACGCGAATGGCTGGCCCTGCCGGCAAGGTTCCACCCGAGTAATTGTCGATGCAGATCGACAAACCAGTGCCTACGCCGTCTTCAGACGCGCCGCCCAATCCGAGCGGGAGGTCGGACGCGAGATTGAAGCTCATTCCATCCGCGCCATCCGCGCTGCCGCTGCCGATTTGCACGCCCATCGTCGCGGTGAATGCAGTCACCGCGCTGCCCGGCGACAGATTGTTGATGGCGTAACCACCATCCTGGCTATTGGCCGCATCCGTGATGTGCAGAACGTCCTGGCCCACATAGGCGCTGCCGTAGAGAGTTCCGTTCAACGGGGCCTGCGTCGGTTCGCGAGACGTTTCGCGCGTCAGGATCGTCGTGATGCTGATGTCATCGATCCAGTGTGCCTCGAACTCACCACCTGTTCGCCCGCCGAAGACGAAGCTGCCGCTGATGGGCGTGTATGGCGTTTGGAAGCCGCTATACACGTTGCTGCCGCCAAAGGAGACGTCCACTTTGCCGTCCGTGTAGAGCCGCACGGCGACGTCCAGATACACCGAGCTTTGAATCTTCGGAACTCTGGTCGTCGCCAGGGTCGCGTTGTTCCACTTCAGGTCAATGGCCGGCGCTTCGCCGCCACCATTATCGTAATTGTCGAACGCAACAACGAGGCCGGTGCCAGTGCCTTCCTCACCGACCAACCCTGGAGCACTCGAGAACGAGAAGCTGAAGCCATCGGCAGGATTGCCGCTGCCGCCCGTTATCAGCACCTTGAAGCGCGCATCGAACGCCGTGACGGCCCTCAATGGCGACAGGTTGCTGATGACCATTCCGCCTCCCTGGCTGCCAACGGCCGTGGTCAGCTTCAGCACACCGCTATTCTCCACTCCGCCGGTGGTATCGACTATCGCCGTACCCAGCAACTGGATGCCTGCAGGCACTCCCGAGTTGAAGTCCGCGACAAAGCTCGCCGGCTGGAGGCCGCTCACCGCGATCACCGACAGCGCCTGCGCTTCCGGATCGAAGTCGTTGCCGGCCAGGCTCGCCGCCGGAATCACCAGCACGTTCCCCTGCGTCACGCTCAGCGAATCATTCGTGACCACGATCATCGCGTTGCTCACGACCAGATTCACCGGCACGCTGTCCACCTGGCCGCCGTCATTGCCGACTCGCACCGTGTAGAGTCCCGTGTCCGCACCGGACAGATCCGCAATGTTCAGCGTGCTGCCAGTCGCGCCCGGAACGGCTGCACTGCCGCGATACCATTGGTAAGTCAGCGCGCCGCTGTTCGGCGGATTCGTGGCCGCGACGGAGTAGGAAACGCTTCCGTGCAACGGAATCGTCTGGTCCGCCGGAGTGGGCTGCACCGTAATCGTCGGCGGGTCCGGCACGTGAACGTTACGGATCTTCGCCAGCGTCGTGGCCGCGGACGGCGACGGAATGTGCGCGGTCGCTGCCAGACCGACATACACCGTGTTCGAGAAGCCCAAAGCATCGGTGCTGGTCTGAATCCAATCCACTCCGTTCGAACTGCGATAAGTGGTGAAGTCCTGGCCAACGCGTTTGATGCGCAGCCAGACATTCGGAATGTTAGCGGGGCCGCCCACATTGCCGTTGCCGCCGGCCAGGGCCGCAGTGGCGCCGTTGACCGTGATGCGATGGCTCGCCTCGACGATGTCGCGTCCGCCCACCGCCGCCGGAGGTTCGGCGAGATAGGTGATTTTGCGCGCATTGGCGTCCCACGTCTCGCGCACCATGATGCCGGCCTTGGTGATGCCGTCATTGTCGCCCGGCGCACGGCTCAGGCTGGCGATCTGCGCCCAGATATCGAAGTTGCCGCTGCGCGTGCCGAGCACCATGTGCCCCTGGTCGCTCGCGCCCCAGATGTCCGCGCCGCCCGCCACGATATCCATTTCGTTGTTCGTGCAACTGAAGGTTGATCCCACTCCGGGTGGCGCGCCCACGTCCATCGGAACCAGGTTCTGGACAGCGCCAGTGACCGAACTGATTCCGAAATTTTGGCTGGCAGCCAGATCGCCCACACCCAGGTTCTCCACCGTGAAAGTGCCGGAGATGGGCACTCCAGGTCCTGACAGTGTCAAGATCACCGTGCGAGGATCGATGTTCGTCCGGACGACTGCGGCAATCGGCGTAAAGGACGGGTCTCCATTGATGAAGTAGTTCGAAGGATCGGCCGCCGAGTTAGGATCGACCGGTTCGCTGTAGCAGATACCGATGCTGGTCCCGCCGAGGCTGTTCGCCGCGACCATGACTGGCGGCGTGACGTCCGCAGTCACGTGCATCAAGGTGGTGAAGGCCGTATTGCGGCCAGGCGCCGAGAACACGAGTCGGATCTGCCGATTGTCGTCCGAGAGCGGCGCGAAGAAACTGTACGAAGGGCCAGTCGCGCCCGGTATGTTCGTAAAGCTCGCCCCATCGAACCTCTGCCACTGATAAGACGTAGCCAGGGCCATGCTCAACGGAACGTTGGCCACCAGAGTCAAGGTCACCGGATCGTTCTCGACCACGGTCACGTCCGTCGGAGGAGTGGAGACAATCTGGATGGCGTCCGGATTGCCGGGCACGCCGTTGAAGTTACCCGCGCCCTGAATTTCAGCCACCGTATCGACCGGAACACCGGTCACTGACGTGCCATTCGCGTCTGTGGCGCGGAACGTCATCAAGAAGTAGTCACCGCCTGTGCCTTCCTTGAACAAGCCTTCCATGTAATAGCGCTGGCCCTGGTTCAACAGAACGGGCGGCGACATGGACAATGGATCCTGCATTGAAACGCCAGCGTTCGGCATATGAATCAACATGATCCTCCCGGCCGGATCCTCGCTGTTGGCGCTGTTGATGTTCATCCACAACTGCGAGGCGTCATCGCTGCGCACGTAAAAGCGGAAGTAGCCGGTGTTTGTCGGGACGAAATACGCTGTGAGACGCGCGCCATAGTTTTCCCGGCCGCTGTCGCCCAGGTTGTTATTGCCACCCGCGAAGAAGTTGTTCGTGTAATAGACCACATCCGGCAGATTGGCGACAAACTTGGGCGAGCCGGTCAAATCCGCGATCGTGCCGCCAACGATATTGGTGAAGAGTTCCACCATGACGCCACTGCCGCCGACGCTCCACGTCGAGAAGCTGGTCATGGTGCTGGCCGCGTTGCCCGCCGCCGACACATCTTTCACACCGCTGATCGTCACGGTGTAGGTCGTGGCCGGCGCTTGCGGCGCGGTGCGAATCGAAACCATTGTCCCGCTTACATCGAGTGTCGCGCTGAGCAGATCCAAACCGTTGTTCACGGAATAGTTGCCCAGGAAGGTCGCACTGGTTGGATCAAGGCGCTCACTGAATTGAATCGTGAATCCATCGCCGTAACGCCAGCCCACGGTTCGCACGACGGTCGGGGCCGTCGTGTCCGCCGCCACGCTCAACGTGATGGAACGTTCGGCGCTGCTGAACTGATTAGTGATGATGAGCGTATAGACCGCCCCATTGTCGGCCAGGGTTAGGGGACGCGGAAGAATGTTGGTGAATGAATTCTCCATCACACGCACGCCATTCCTCAACCAGATGAAACCGTAACCAGGACCGCCGTTCGCGTGATTGCCCGCGCCCGACATCATGCTGCCGGTCACTCCAGCAGGCGTCAATGTGATGGACTGGCCCTCGACAAACGGGCCACCGGGCAGGATGCCCGTAAAGTTGACCGCGCCCGCCCGTCCATAAGCCAGCGGATATTCCAACATGCTGCCGGGAATCGTTTCCGGCGGCGGACCGATGGGCGGGATAGCCGCGTCACCTTGCGAGCGCACGGCCATGGCCACACCGTCACCGCCACCGCCTTCGCGCCAGAGGACCACCATCAGGTACCGCTGCCCGCCGACCAGCGACATGTTTTGTCCCACCAAGGTGTAGGCCGAAGTAAACGCATCCACCCGGCCGATGAGTCTCAATCCCGCGGCATCGGTGCTGTTGGCCGCGTTGGTGTTCATGTAGAACTGCGCCGCGTCGTCTGCGCGCAGATAGAAGCGGTAGTTGCCGTTCGAAGGCGCGACAAAGTAGGTGAGCATGCGTCCCAGATAATTGTCCACCCGCGTATTTCCCGTTAACTGCGGCTGGGTCCCGAAATATCTCTGGTAGCCAACCATGTCCGGCAGCCCGGCAATGTATTTCCAGTTTGGCAATGTGCTGATCTCCGCGTTGACGGCGAAGTTGTTCGATGCCGCACCGGTCGGGAAGTTGGTCGCCGCCGTGAGCGTGGGCAGGTTGCCGTTGCCAGCGATCGCAGGCTGATAACCTAGGTAAAGCTCGGTGATGACCGGTGCCGGAGAGGCGGCAGCCGACGGAAACGCCAGGTTTGCGGTAGGAATGAAAGCCGTGGCCGCCGGAGCTGTAGTGACCGTCGGCGCAGTCCACATGACGGAGAAGCCGTCACTGCCGCCGCCTTCCTTCATCAACACTTCCATGTAGTAGGCCTGGCCAGCCACCAGCGTGATATTGGTCGTGCCCAGCAGAACACCGCCCGCCATCGTGTAATTGGCGCTGACGAGGAGGTTGGTCGCAATCGTCACCTTCCCGGCGGGATTGGTGCTGCCTACTGCATTGGTGTTCATCGAAAGGACCGTGAAGTCGTCACTACGCATCCAGAACTTGTACTGTCCGTTCGTGGGCGGAATGAAATAGGTGTAGGCCTTCACCCCCATGTTGTCTTCGGCCACGGTGCCGCCGCTGAAAGTCACCCCCGGGAACAAACCGGCATTGATGCCGACGTTCACGCCAAACAGGTTACTGTAGGAAATCCAAGTGGGTTGTCCTGCCGTATAGAACGCATGGGCCGTCAGCACGCTGGTGTCCTGGCCGCCGCCGATGTCCTGGTAATACTCGACCACGACCGGCCCGCTGCCGGGAGCAAACGTGCGGAACGTGCGCACTGCGGTCGCCAGCAAGTTGTTGTTGAGGTCGCGGACGCCGCTCACGCCTACCGATCCGTTGCCCAGGCCCAATTGACCGTCCACGGTCAGGACGACCGTGCGGCGGTCACCGCTCAGGAACACCGCGTTGAGTACCGTCAATCGCACACCTGCGGCATTGGTCACCGTGTAGTTGGCCACATTGGTGCCAGTGACGTCCGATACAAGTTCCGAAAAATTCACTACCACTTCCGAAACCGGATACATCGAATAAGTGCCGTTCACTGAAGCAATAGTCGGCACCGCTGAGTCGGTGACAGTGGCCGTGAACGTCGAACTGATCACGTCCGCGGCTCCCGGCGCTTTGAGCACGACACGGAACTGCGCGCCGTTGTCCGAGAAGAAAAGCGGGCCGATGCCGACCGTGTTGTTGGTCGCCCCTGAGGTCACAAGATTGGTGAATGTTCCCGAGCCATCATTGCGCTGCCAGACATACGCAAGTTCACCGGCACTCGCTGGAATTCCACCGCCCGAAACCGTCGCCACGACCCCGTCAGTGAAGGAAGCGCCCGCAGCGACGGTAAAGTTCGTGGGCTGTGATACGATGGCGATCGTCGCGCCACTGTAGCCGGCAAAAGGACCGTAGTTTTCGTATTGCGCCGACAGGGCGTTAAGGTTCGCCACTGAACAAACGGCGAGGCCGAAATAGAGTGTGTCCGGCAGCATGGGGCTGGCGGAAATCTGCCCATCGAAGTTCCAGTTAACGCCGTTCGTGCTGGAGTAGCGCAGGAACGTATTGCCAACGCGGCGGAACCGGAGCCAGGCATCCGGGTACCAGGCAAAGTTGTAGGTCGGGCTGGCTCCCCACGAAGTGGATGGAATGTTCCACGTCGCTCGGTTGATGCCCTCAGAAAAGTTGCGGCCAGGCCACATCGGATTGATCGCCGCCGTGATTTCACGAGTGAACGGATCCAATGATTCCCGCACCTGGATGCCGGCTTTGCTCGCTCCCCGCACGACGTCGATGTAGGGCACTTTGGTCTTCACATCGAAGTCGCCGGTTTGGGTCGTATAGACGAATCGGAAGGAGTCGGCGTTGTTCCAGATGTCCACGCCGCCGGCCGTAATGATGAACTGGCCGTCACCGAAACTGTAGTTTTCACCGGGCGGTCCAGTGATGGCATTTATGTCAGAGCCGGTTAAGCCGGCGACGTTGCCGGACGCGGAGTTGGCGCCGCCCACAGTCCCGCCAGAAAGGTCCTGCACTCCAGACGCAACCACAGTGAATGCCCCGGAGAGCACGCTCGCCGGTGTGAGTACTACATAAATACCTTGCGGTCCGAGCGGGCTAAGGCTGGTGCGATACACGCGCGCCTGCACCGGGGCGACTCCGTTGATAGTGTAATTGGCCGGGTTCTCCGCCGTCGCCGGATCGACGGGCTGGTTGAACTGCACGCCCACCGTCGTGCCGTCCACGCTGCCGGCGGAAACGACTGCCAATGTGTCGGCTGTTACCGTCAGGGTCGCCGGATCACTGGTCACGGAATTGCCGGGACCAGTGACGGTGACGGTGTATTGAACTCCATTGTCGCTCGTTCTGGTCGGAGGCGTGACGTATTTCCAGGAGGTCGCTCCCGCAATCGCAACGCCATTCGTGTTCCACTGGTAGGTGTAAGGACCATCGCCATCAACCCGGGCCCTGAAGGTCACGCGGTCACCCTGCGCGGCTGTTTGGTTGCCGGGCTGTTGCACAAAAGCAATTGGGCCGGTCGCCGATGAGACCTCGACGTTGTCCCATGCTTCCATGCCGGTATTGTCACTGCCTCGCAGCACGAAGTACAGGTAACGGGCACTGGTGACATCGACGTTTGTGATCGTCACCGGACCGAATGACATCACAACCGATCCGGGAACGGTTCCCAATGGCCCCATGTCGCGAAGACTGCCAGCGACGGTGTAAGTGCCCGCGCGAACATCGTTGCTGTTCACGAACGTGGCCGTGAGTTGGTACCAATTGCTGACGGTCAGCGGGGTCGCTGTGGCTGAATTGCCTTCGAAGAACGTGCTCGCCGCGTTGGGCTTGGTGCCTTGGCGTAAATCATAAGTCGGAACGGAAGCCACAGTCTGCTGCATGATGACGCTCATGTAGCTGAAGCCCGCGTTGTTATTCAGGTCCGAATTGGTGGAAGTAGTAAAACCGATCTGCGTGCTTCGATCCGCAGCGTTTCGCAGCGGCGTCTTAACCTTGATCATCACGGAAGCGTTCAGCCTTTTACCGGCCAGTGAAAAATCGTAGGCCAGCGGCACGACAATATGGCTGCCACTGCCAAATCCTGTGCCGGTGCCGCGATTTGGAAATTGATCCAGCGAACCACTGCCAGGGAATGGTCCCACGCCGCCGATGGGATTCTCGAAGGTTCCCAGTACCGTTCCGACGAAAGCACTGCTGATCCAATCATTGTAGGTCATGTAGTATGGAACATTGGTGAACTGGTTCGGACTGTTGAAATCAAAGGTGACACCCGACACCGGAGTGACCGTGAGCGTGGCGATGGAACTGAGCAGGCCACCGGCACAGTTGGACACCGCCACTTGCACCTGCATTCCGCTGGCCGCTAACGTCAGATTCGAAATCGCGAACGTGCTCCCGTTCGCGCCAGTCACATCCACACCGTTCGTCGTCCATTGATATGTGTTGGGTGCTGTCCCGAAGCCTGTCGCCGTGACACTGAAGACCGCGCCGTTGCCCACTGGCGTGGTCTGGTTCTGTGGATGCGCACTAATCGTGGGCGCTGAAACAACCGTGAAAGTGAAGTTGTTGCTCACGCTGTTGCAATCGTTAGACACTGTGACTGAATAGGCACCAGCGTCACCCGCAACGACGGAGGCAATCGTGTAAGTATTATTCCCATCAGGACCTTGCACAACGGCCCCGGCTTTACGCCAAGTGTAGGTGATCGTGCCGGAACCGGTCGCGGTGGTCGTAAAAACCGCCGTGCTGCCCGGACAATTCGTTTGACTGGCAGGACCAGTGGCAGCCACACCCGCGCCGACGATGGTAAGCGAGACAATGGAACTGGTAATGGAACCGTTGACGTTAGTGATCACGACGGCGTAAAAGCCGACATTGGTGGCTTGAACGTTGGGAATCGTGAGTGTCGCCCCTGTGCCGCCCGCCACTGGATTGGTGAACGTCGAGCCATCACTGTGATACCATTGATAGCTGAGCGGAATCTCGCCGTCGGCCACAACATTGAAAGAGGCCGGTAATCCGGAGCAGGCCGCGACATTCGCGGGTTGTGTAGTAATCGTGGGCGGATCTCCAATCAAGCCGCTGTTTCCACTGTTCAATGCCAGAGTCACCGCGCGCATGAAAATGTTTTGCCCGTCGGCGGTCAGGTTGTTCGTTCCGGCGGTCCCGGCGATACTCCCGCCGCTCGGTTCGCGGTTGCCGCTGGCGATGTAGAGGCGGTACCCCGCCAGCACATTCGCGCCGCCCTTCACCACCGTTCCGGCCGGAAAATCCACCATCACGTTCGTGGTCCCAAACGTGGCCAGCACGCGGGCGCCAGCCACCGGCAGATTCGTGGGATTGACGTGGCTGATGTTGCGGCCAAAGGCGATATCAAAGTCGCCCGCCATCGTGCTGCCATTCATCGCCACTCCGCCAAACAGGTAGGCAATCTCAGGGTCAACTAAGTTGGCCGCCGTCAGCGGAACGGGCACGCCATCCGGCGTGTCGTCGCTGCCCGTAAACCAGCCCAGGCGGCTGTTTCGAATCAGGTAAGCGTTTTGACAAATCAACGGCTTGGTGATGTTGGTGTTCCATTGGTGCCCCTGGGGCGCCTGGAACGCAGCGCTGCTGATCGACCGCCCGAGTATGAGCAAATCGTTGGTGTTCAGCGCGTTGATGTCCGCCGGCTGAAGCAAAAAGTTCTGGCTGTCCGACGAACTGAAGCGAATGACGTTGTGCCCGGCGGCCTGGAGCACGGTGACGAATGAGTCGTCTGGTGTGCCGTTGATCGGGCCGGCAAAGACATTGGTGACGACGCCGGCGGCGTTCGTGTTCGGATTGTCGCTCACCCAGACGATGTTTGCTGCGCGCGCATCAGGGCGAACAGCGATGCCGAGAAGGACGAGCAAGAGAGTACAGAAGCGAATAGTTTTCATAGGCACTGGGAGGATGTTTCTAAGTACAGAAATGTGGCGGGCGACAGGCAGCGAGGATGTCCGCAGCCGGGGACAGGCCAGCATAAACGCACTTTGAAACACGCTATTGTTTGGGTCCAGCCACACGAGCGAAACACACCAGTGTTGGTTCGGGTGGACTGTGAGTGCGCTTGTTAAATCAAATTCGCGGCACAAGAGCAAGACAAATGAAAGGAACTCTGGCGTGTTGTTTGTAACGCGCCGAGACGGGGATTACGGGATTCCACGTAGCGCTGTCATCGAGCAAGCTTTGTGCGCCTCACGAGTTCGAGATTGTTCTGCGCGAGGGAATCGCCGGGGTTGAGGCGCAGCGCTTCGCGAAAGTGCGTTTCCGCTTCGTCGAGTTTTCCTTGGCGCAAGCAGCAGATGCCGGCGTCGTTGTGGAGCGCGACTGTGTGCGAAGCACCAGTCGCAGCAACGTGCGAAATCCAGCGCGCTGCGGCCGGGTCTTCGACCACAGCCGCGCTCCGTTTCTCATCAACTCGATTTGGGCAACACGCCCTCGAGTTGCGCCCAAAATCACCCGTCCCGCTTGCCAAATCCGCGAGCCGGTCAACATTGCGTCGGGAGGACGAGCAAGACTTCGCGAAGACAGACGGTTTCCGGCGATGATATGATTTCACTTAAAGGCCGTGGTTCCTGGTGGCGCAGACGCATTTTGGGGTTTGTGGTCTGTCTGGGTTGTGGTGCGTGTGCTCTCGACGCGGCGATTTTTCCCAACGGCTTCTCTCCATTTCTGGTGGCCGATGGAATTTCCAATCCGACGGCGATGGAGTTCGCGCCGGATGGCCGGCTCTTTGTTTGTGAGCAGGGCGGACAGTTGCGCGTGGTGAAGAATCTCAGTCTGCTGCCGGCTCCATTCCTGACGGTGACGACGGACCCTTCCGGCGAACGAGGACTTTTGGGCATCGCCTTCGATCCGGGATTCGCGGCGAATAACTTTCTTTACATCTATTACACCACTGCAAGTCCAACGATTCATAATCGAGTGAGCCGGTTCACGGCCAGTGGGGACGTGGTCGCGCCGGGCAGTGAAGTCATCCTCATGGATTTGGAGGACCTGGGCGCGAGCAATCACAACGGCGGCGCCATTCACTTCGGGACGGACGGCAAGCTTTACATCGCCGTCGGTGAGAACGCCGCGCCGTCCAACGCCCAGACGCTCGCGAATCGTTTGGGAAAGATTTTGCGGATCAATCGCGACGGCTCCATCCCGGCGGACAATCCATTCTACAACACCGCTACTGGCGTCAACCGCGCCATCTGGGCGATGGGCTTGCGCAATCCATTCACTTTCGCCGTTCAACCAGGCACCGGGCGAATCTTCATCAATGATGTGGGGGGCGGCGATTGGGAGGAAATCAACGATGGCGTGGCCGGGTTGAATTACGGCTGGCCGAATTGCGAAGGACGATGTGTTTCTCCCAATTTCAATTATCGCGACCCGATTTTTCAATATGCGCACGGCACGCTCGCGACGAACGGCTGCGCTATCACCGGCGGGACGTTCTACAATCCGATCGCTGCTCAGTATCCGAGTTCCTGGCACGGCAATTATTTCTTTGCCGATTCCTGCGGTGGATGGATTCGCCGGCTGAATCCGGCGGCGGGGAACGCGGTGTCCGATTTCGCTTCGGGCATTCCAGGCCCGGTGGATTTGAAAGTGAGCGCCGAGGGCCGCCTCTTTTATTTGGCGCGCAACAGTAGCCAGGTGTGGGCGGTGGATTTCACGAACGCGCCGCCCGCGCTGGGAATTTTGCGCCAGGGCGCGGACGTGCTGCTGATTTGGCCCGCGCCTTCCACGGGTTTCGTTCTTCAATCCACCCCGACGCTTCCCGCCACTGCGCCTTGGAACACAGTCCTGAATGTGCTGGTCACGAACGGCCAGCACAGAGCGCTCGTGCTGCCATCAGGCGCAGCCCGATTTTATCGCCTGGCCAAGCCATAGTTTGCGACGCGTGCTCAACGCGCACTTTGTTGCCTGCTTTGCGGTTTGTGGCCTTGCGGAATTCGGAAGACACGCATTCGTAAAACGATTTCCCTATAAAGTTGGCGGACGTAACTGACAGGATGCGCATGTCGTCTTGGAAGCAACTTTACTCAAACGTACCATGCACAACGTCATTCGATCCCGACGCACCTCGGGACTGGCCGGTTTCATCGTCGCGTCTCTCCTTTTCACCGCCACTGTCCGCAGCGCGAGTGTAAGCCCCGCGGGATACACCAACGATTTCACGATCCAACCACCGGCGGAGGATTGGGCGACCGCCAGCCGTCCGGGTGTCGCGGGCGACATTTATGATCAGGATGCGGACGTGAACGCATTCATTGCGGCGAGCGCGGTCACGAATCAAACGGTGCTACGCGCGAACAATCCGCCCGGCCTGCTGACGAATGCCACGTGGAGTTCCGTCGGGTTCTATCTCCAGACCCGCCCCGGCGGACCCGGCGGCGTGCCCCGCTACACGGCGTTGATGGCGAAGTTCATCAACAACACCGGCAGCAACGCGACGGAAATAGCCGTTTCCTATCTCCTCACCATCGCAGGCAGCGTCGCCGCCGAAGACAGCGGAAAAGGCACCCACGTTTACTACAGCCTCAGCGGAGCCATCGGCAGTTGGGTCAATGTCGCCGCGTTGAACACCGTCGCGAGCAACGGAACCTACAACCTCAGCTCCACCATTTCCGTGAACTGGGCCGACGGCACAGCCCTTTACCTGTTGTGGGCGGATGACAACGCAGCGCCACCGACCGACGTGGCCAACCAGTTCGACAACTTTTCACTCCTCGTCACCGCCGGCACCCTGCCCACCGTGCGAGCCACCGTCACCGCGCCCGCGAACAATTCCGTCTCCGTGTCGGGCAGTCCGATTACGGCGGCGGCCACCACCACTTACGGCACTCCGCCCTACGTGGTGCAATACTGGACCAACGGCGGCGTGGGGAACACGGCCTTCGCACCCGCCGGTTCCAGCACCACACCGCCCTACAACGTCAGCCTGGGCGCCTTCACGACCGGGACTTACAACGTTTATGCGACCGTCATCGACGACAACGGTGCAGGCACCAACGGCACTTCCCTCACCAACACCTTCTTCGTCGTGGACCCGATCTCCCTCACCCTGACCGGCCCCCCTGAGGGCGCGCGGATTTACAACGACGTGAACGTCATCGGCACAGCGACCGTGACGGGCGGGACCGCTCCCTACTCCGTCCAATTCTATCTCGATGGCGTGACGAATGGCGCGCCTGTGACTTCAGCACCTTACAGCCGCGATTTTGGAACACTCGCGATCGGAGACCACACCCTCAGCGCCAGCGTGACCGACGCCACCGGCTGGACGAGCAACTCCCTCCTCCGAACCATTCACATCGACGGACCGCTCTCCGTCACACTCGCGCCGACCAACGGCACAACGCTGATTTTCGGCCAGTCGCTCGTTCTGGCCGCCGCGCCCATTGGCGGCACGAACCCGCACGTCGCCGCTTTCTACACCAACGATCAACTCGCGGGCACAATCACTTCCGCGCCCTTCACCCTCAACCTCGGCCTGTTGGCCGAAGGCAGCTACACCAGCTACGTCCACGCGACGGACAGTTCCACTCCCGCGCCCCAGCAAGCGAACTCCACCACCAACGTCATCACCATTCTGCCCAACCTGCTCCTCGCGACACTCACCAGTCCCGGCAACGGCCAGAACGTCAACGCCGGCCAGGCCCTGGCGTTGGCTGTGACCGCTTCCGTGCAACTGCCCCTCACCGTCACCAACGTGGAATTCTTTTTCGATGATGTTTCAGCAGGAGCGGACGGCACCGCGCCATTTTCAACTTCCGTGACTCCCGCTCTCGGCAGCCACACCGCCTATGCGATTGCGACGGACAGTCTGGGCCGGAGAACTTTCACCGCCACAAATCAATTCACCGGAATCGTCGCGGCGTTGGCGGCCATCGTCGGACCGGCCGGTTACTTCAACGACTTCACCTTCCAGCCGGCGGCGACCGACTGGGCCACCTTGAGCATCGGTGGAACGGCGGGGGACGGCTACACAGGTGGCTCCATAGATGCGGAAGTGAACGTGAACATCACCGCCAGTGGCGTGACCAATCAACTGGGCGCCAGCGCGTTGAACCCGCCCATGCAATTCTCGAACGCCGTCTGGAGTTCCACCGGCCTTTACCTCCAGAGCCGCCCCACCGGCAACCGCTACACCGCCCTCATGGGCAAGTTCCTGAACGACTCCGGCACCAACGCCACCGAAATCAACATCGCCTACATCTTCACCGTGGCCGCCGCCGCTTCCATTGAAGACGTGGGCATCCGCGCCTACTACAGCCACACCGCACTCCCCGGCACCTGGACGAACATACCCGACCTCAACTCACTCCTCTCCGTCAACGCCAGCTCCAACATGAGCGCCACCCTGCCCGTGAACTGGACCAATGGCGGCGCCCTTTACCTCCTCTGGGCCGATGACAACGGACCTGGACAGGGCGGACAGGGAACCGATGGCGGCAACCAAATCGACAACTTCGCGCTGCACGTAACTGCGGGCGTGCCCCCTGCCTTCACCACGCGAGTGACTGCTCCGAGCAACAACGCCCTCTTTGTTTCGGGAACACCCATCACCGCCTCCGCCACCGCCGCCTTTGGCATCGAACCCTACACCGTCGAGTATTTCACCAACAGTGGACCGGGCAACACCACCTACGCCTCGGCAGGTTCCAGCACCAACGCGCTCACCGCTTACGAAGTGGGCCTGGGAACCCTGGCCGCGGGGACTTACCACATTTACTCCGTGGCCACCGATAGCGCGGGCACGCCCGTCAGCACCAATTCGACGACCAACACCTTCTTCGTGGCGAACCCGATTGCGTTTACACTGACCGCGCCAGCCAACGATGCAATTTTCGACAACACGACCAGTGTGATTGGCAGCGCCACAGTGTCCGGCGGCATCGCTCCCTACTCCGTGCAATTTTATTTCGACGGCGTGGCCAGTGGCGATCCCATTACTTCGCCGCCGTACGAGCGCAACTTTGGTCCGCTCTTCGTCGGCGACCACACGATTCGTGCGACGGTGACTGACGCGAGCGGTTGGGTCAGCAACTCGCTCGTGAGCACGGTCCACATTACCGGACCGCTCGGTGTGCAACTCGCGCCCACGAACGGCGCGTCATTCACCTTCGGCCAGCCGGTGAGTCTCGTGGCCTCTCCCGGCGGCGGCGCCGCGCCTTACTCGGTGACTTTCTATCTGAACGATACGGTGCTCGGCACGTTCAACTCGCCGCCATTCGTGACGAACCTCGGCATCCTCGCCGCGGGCAGTTATACGAGTTACGTTCACGCCACTGACAGTTCCGCCGGAACACCACAACAGGCCGATTCAACGATCAACGTTTTCACCGTGTTGGAAAATCCCATCGTGGTCCTGCTGACCAGTCCCACCAATGGCCAGAACGGTGTCGTGGGGCAGAACGTGGCGATTACCGCGACAGCGTCCGTGGCCTCTCCGCTCACCGTGGCGCGCGTCGAGTTTTTTGTGAATGGCAGTTCGGTGGGTGTGGACGCGCTGGCGCCCTACTCGGCGCAATTCAACGTGACCAGTGAAGGTGTTTACACGTTCTACGCGGCCGCGATCGACAACCTTGGCCGCGGCAGTTATTCCGCAACCAATTCCGTTCCATTCGTCGTCGATCCGTTGGCGAACAACAACTTCGCCAGCCGCTTTACTCTCCGCACTCCGGACAGTGTCGCGGGCGACAACACGGGCGCCACGACGGAGCCGGGTGAACCGACGTTCCAGTTTGGCGGTGGCCGTCCCACGATTATCTGGGGCGGCACTCTCTGGTGGAACTGGATTGCGCCGTTTGACGGCACGGTCACCATCGACACTTTCGGCAGCAGCATCAATACGGTCCTGAGCATTTACACGGGCAGCGCCGTGAACGCGCTCACGGAAGTTCAACGGAACGACAATGCGCCCGGACTTGCCGATGCCAGCTACGTCTCGTTCAGCGCTGTCGCGGGAACGGAATATCAAATCCAGGTGGGCGGAGTCGGCGGTTTTGGACAACCCGTTGCGCAAGGTCCGATCCGGCTGAATCTCGCCATGCCGCCTTTCGTTGCCATTACAAATCCCGTCCAGGGAACTGCATTCCGCGTCGGCGAAAACATTTCCGTGAATGCCATTGCCGCGCCGACGGCGGGCACAGTCACCAACGTAAGCCTGTATCGCGGCGCGGAATTTCTCGGCAGCGCTGATAGCGCGCCCTACAGCTTTGTGGTGAGCAATTCGCCAGTGGGGACAAATGGCCTTTACGCGGTCGCTCGCGATAGCATCGGCCAGGTCGGCACTTCGGCGGTCGTGCGTGTGTTGGTGGCCAACGTCGGTATCACCATCACGTCGCCGACTGACGGTTCGATTCTTCCAAACACCAGCCCGATTCCAGTCTCTGTTTTCTCTCTGTTGCTGTCTGGCTCTCTCACCAACGTCGAGTTCTTCGTGGATGGCCAGAAGTTCGGCGAGGACACCACGGCGCCGTTCAGTTTGTCATGGAGCAACGTCACGAGCGGTTCGCATCGTTTGAGCGCGGTGGGCCGGGCGGACGATGGCGCGGTTTACAATTCGCAGTTCGTCTATATCGCCGTGGCGCAAAATCTCGTCGCGTCGAACTCCGTTTGGAAATATTTGGACAACGGCTCCGACCAGGGGACGGCGTGGATCGCGCCGGGCTTTGACGACTTCCTCTGGGCAAGCGGTCCCGCCCCGCTCGGCTACAGCGATTCGAATGGGCGGCTGCCCTTGACCACCAATTCATTTGGTCCGGAGCCCAACAACAAATTCACTACCACCTATTATCGCCACTCGTTCGTTGCCAGCAGCATGGCGGGGATGACCAACCTCATTCTTAATCTCCAGCGTGACGATGGCGCGGTCATTTATCTGAACGGAAACGAAGTGGGCCGGTTCAACATGCCGACGGGGACGATCACTTACGCGACGTTCGCATCAGTGAACGCGCAGGACGACGGCGGCACAACGTTTACCGTCAGCCTCAATCCCGCGCTGGTCCAGAATGGCGTGAACGTTCTCGCGGTGGAGATTCACCAGGACGCTCCGAACAGTTCGGACATCTGGTTCGTGATGGATTTAACGGCGGTGCCGGTCGTCATCCGCAACATTCCTCCGACGGTCGCCATTACCAGTCCCACCAATGACGCGGTTTTCATCGCACCGGCCAGCATTACGGTGGATGCAACCGCCGCTGACGCCGATGGCACCGTCGCCAAAGTGGAATTCTTCCTGGACGGCAACCCGCTCGGCCTCAGCACGAACAGCCCATATACCATTTCGTGGCTGAACCCAGTACCCGGCCCGCACGTGCTCATCGCGCAGGCGACGGACGATCAAGGCACGATAGGGCAGTCGGCTCTCATCAACGTTCTCGTTTACGACTCGCTGGGCCATCCGATTGTGGTCATCACCAGCCCGACGAACAGCACCGTCGTCGAAGGGCCGACCAACATGCTCGTCACCGCATTCGCCAGCGCGCTCGATGCCGTGACCAACGTGGAGTTTTTTGTGGACGGCTCATCAATCGGCAACGACACGACGACTCCTTACAGCGTGTTGTGGAACGCGCCTTTTGGAGTGAACAATCTCTGGGCGGTCGTTTCCGGCGCGGACGGCAAGTTTGGCACGTCCGCGACTATCAACGTCACCATCACCATTCCGCCGACGAACACCGTGGGACCTTCCGTCTTCCGGCAGGTTCCGTTGGCTCTCACGGACGTGACGAACGCGAACTTCACAAACGTCACTGTCATCTTCAGCGAACGCGTGCAGAACGTGGACGCCGGTGATTTGCTCGTGAACGGTGTGCCCGCGACGAGCGTGAGCGGCAGCACGTCGAATTACACATTTGGTTTTGCTCGTCCGCCTTACGGCGAAGTGCAGATCTCGTTTGCGCCCGGCCACGGCATCACCGATTTCGGTTATCCGACGAACATTCCGTTCAACGAACTGGAGGCGAGCGCGTCCTGGAAATACGATTACCTCGATGTGGTCGCGCCCGCGGTCGCGGCGCGTTCGCCGGCGGCGGGAGCGACGGTCACGAACCTGTCGGTGGTGAACGTGACGTTCAGCGAAGCTGTGACCGGCGTGGACGCCGCGGACCTGCTCCTCAATGGTTCGCCCGCTTTTGCCTTCAGCGGCAGCGGATCGAATTACGTCTTCAACGTCATTCAGCCGCCGTCGGGAACAGTGAATGTCACGTGGGCCACGAACCACGGCATCGCCGACCTCGGCGTGACCGGCCCGCCGATTCCATTCAATCGCACGGGCGCGGGCAACACCTGGAATTTCACGCTCGACGCGCGCACGACGTTCGTGGCGTCGAATTCAATGTGGCGATTTTTGAAGGGCCTGGCTGAAGCGTCCACTCCATCGAATGCGTGGCGGCCACTCGCCTTCGATGATTCAAGTTGGAGCAATTCACGCGCGCCGTTCGTCTTCGGCGAACCGGGTTTCACCAACGCGGCGAACCCCGGCACTGATTTGAGCGACATGGCGAGCAATGCCTACAGCAGCGTTTACCTGCGCCAGCCATTCGTCATTCAGAACATCAATTCCCTCACCAACCTGCTGCTGCGGCACCAGAGCGATGACGGTTTCATCGCATGGATCAACGGCGTGGAAGCCCTGCGTTTCAACATGCCCGCGGGGGAAATTCCATTCAATGGCAGCGCGGCCGCGAACGCAGCGGAGCAAGGCAACAACGGCGCGGCTTACATTACCGCCACGCTCAGCAACGCCGCCATCGCGGCGCTCGTCAACGGCACGAACATCCTGGCCGTCCACGCCTTCAACCTGGTGACGAACCCGCCCAGCAGCGACTTCGCGTTCAACGCCCATCTCTATTCCTTTCTGTCGGATGCGGCCGTCGCGCCGCCGCGCATCGCGCGTTCCCTCCCCGCGCCGGGTGATGTGTTTTATCTTACGAACCTGGTGCTGACCTTCAGCGAGAGTGTGAGCAACCTGGACGCAGGCGACTTGCTAGTGAATGGCGTGCCGGCCAGCGCGGTGGTCAGCAGCGAAACGAACAGCGTCTTTTCCTTCAGCTTCCCGCAGCCCGCTTACGGCCCCGTGCTTGTGTCTTGGGCCACGAACCACGGCATCGTGGATTTGGATGTTCCGCCCAAGCCGTTCTTCGCCCAAACGCTCGCCTACACACTCGTGAATCCCAGCGCCCCGACCGTCATCGCGCAAGTGCCCCTCGGCGGTTCCACCATTACCGGCCTCACTTCCATCGCGGTCACGTTCAGCGAGCCGGTCACGGGAGTGGATGCCGCCGACCTGCTCGTGAACGGTGGCCCTGCGCTGGCAGTCTCAACTCTCAACTCTCAACAATTCACTTTCAGCTTCACGCAACCTCCGTATGGAGTGGTGACGGTGCGTTGGGCCACCAACAACGGCATTCAAGACCTGGAAGTGCCGCCGAACGATTTCGACCGCACGCGGCCCGCGAACCAATGGAGTTATGCGCTCGTCAATCCCGTGCCCAGCATCGCGATTACCAGTCCGACCAATGGAGCGTTCGTCCTCGCTTCGGCCAGCGTCGCGGTGAATGCCACCGCCACGGACAACGATGGCGTTATCGTGCTCGTGGAATTTTTCGAAGGCGCGAACAAGATCGGCGAGGACACGAACGCGCCTTATTCGATCACGTTGTCGAACCTGGCGGTGGGCGGCTATGTGCTGCGCGCAATCGCCACGGACAACACCGGGTTCATGGCCACCTCTGCCCCCGTCGTCATCAACGTGGTGACGGAACTCCCGGCGTTTCTCACGCGCGGGCCTTACTTGCAAATCGGCACGCCCACGGGCGGCATCGTGCGCTGGCGCACGGACCTGCCGGTCGATTCAATCGTGCGTTGGGGAGCGTCTCCTGATGCGCTGCTCAATGAAGTCGCGCTGCCGGCGTTGACGAACGAGCACATCGTCCCCGTCAGCGGCCTGCAGCCGGAGACGAAATACTATTATTCCATCGGCAGCTCGGCGCGCACTTTGTCGGGTGGCACGAATGAAGGCGGGTCGAATTTCTGGTTCGTCACGTCGCCGGTGGTCGGCTCGCGCAAGCCGACGCGCATCTGGATTCTGGGCGATGCCGGCACGGCGGGCAACGGCGCGCCGGACCGCCAGCGCAGCACGCGCGACGCGTTCTACAATTACGCCGCCATGACGCGGCCCACCGACATCTGGCTGATGCTCGGCGACAATGCTTACAACAGCGGCACGGATGCGGAGCACCAGGCCGCGGTGTTCAACATGTATCCTGAAACATTGCGCAACAAATTCCTCTGGCCGACGCTGGGCAATCACGAGACGTCGCAGTCCACCACGGCCACGCAGTTTCCGTATCTCGATATTTTCACGCTGCCGCAAAATGGCGAGGCGGGCGGCGTCCCGTCCGGCACGGAGAAGTATTACTCGTTCGACTACGCGAACATTCACTTCGTCTGCCTCGACTCGATGACGAGCGGGCTGGGCACGAACACGGCCATGGCCAACTGGCTGAGGAACGATCTCGAAAACGCGGCGCAGGATTGGACCATCGTGTTCTTCCATCATCCGCCTTATACGAAGGGCAGCCACGATTCCGACGCGGAGCAGGACCTGGTGCAAATCCGGCAGAACCTGGTGCCGATTCTCGAACATTATGGCGTGGACATCGTTCTCAGCGGGCACAGCCATTGTTACGAGCGTTCGTTCCTGTTGGACGGACAGTATGGGCTTTCGAGCACGGTGGCAGCGGTGCACAAGATTGACGCGGGCGATGGCCGTGAGGATGGAACGGGCGCGTATCGCAAGAACGAGGAGAATCGGGGCGTGGTTTACACCGTGGCCGGCAGCAGCGGGCAGGCGACGGGCGGCCAGTTGAATCATCCGGCGCATTTCATTTCACTGAACCAATTGGGAACGATGGTTGTGGATGTGGTGAGCAATCGTCTGGAGGGCATCTTCCTGACGAGCAGCGGCGCGACGAACGATCATTTTACTTTGATCAAGCGCGATCCGGTCTTCGCGCCGATCACTCTCACCATCAACGGCAACGGCACTGTGTCCGGAATTACGGACGGAGAGCTTCTGGAGATCGGAAAGCGCTACACCATCCTCGCGACGCCCGCGGCGGACTCGGTCTTCGTGAATTGGACCGGCGGAGTTTCGGAGAATTCCCCGGCGCTGACGTTCACGATGCAGTCGAACCTGGTCATCACCGCCAACTTCGCGCCGCAGTCCGATCGGATTACCATCGTGGTGAACGGCAACGGCAGCGTGGCCGGTGTGGTCAGTGGCCAGCTTCTCGAGATTGGACAAACCTATACGCTGACGGCCACGCCCGCAGTGGGATGGGCCTTCGCGAATTGGTCGGGCGGAGTGTCGGGGAATTCTTCGACGCTCACTTTCGTGATGCGCGCTGACCTCGTCATTGTCGCGAACTTCGTCGAACAGGGCGGCACCGGTTTTCAACCGGACCAACTCACGCTCGTCATCAATGGCAACGGCACCGTCGCCGGCGCGACGAATGGCATGTTCCTCCAAATCGGCAGCAATTACACGCTCGTGGCCAGCGCTGCACCCGGCTGGATTTTTGCGAACTGGTCGGGCGGAGTTTCCGGCAGTTCGCCCACGCTGAATTTCGTCATGCAGCCGAACCTCGTGATCGTGGCGAACTTCGTCGAACAGGGCGGCACTGGTTTTCAACACGATCAACTGACACTCATCATCAGTGGCAACGGCACTGTGGATGGCGCGACGAACGGACAGTTTCTCCAAATCGGCAGCAACTATACGCTCGTGGCCACGGCCACGGAAGGCTGGCTCTTCGCAAACTGGTCCGGCGGGGTTTCGGGAAGCAACACGACCTTGAATTTCACCATGCGGTCGAACCTCGTGATCGTTGCGACGTTTGTGCCAGAGGGCACGAACGCTCCGTTCGTCCCGGTCGCCGGCGTCTTCAACGGCCTGTTCTTCGAGAACGACCAGGTGCAGGCCGCTCGTGCCGGTTTCTTCACGCTGAAACTCAATGGGAGTGGCCGATACGACGCGACGCTGCGCTCTCCGGGCAAGAGATACGTCGCGCGCGGGCAGCTCAATGGCGATGGCAAAGCGACCAATCGCATCGCGCGCGCGAATGCCAACGCACTCACCGTGATCTGGGACGCGAACCTTCAGGATTCAGACGTGATGAACGGCAGCGTGAGCGACGGCGAATGGATCGCGCCGTTGTTCGGTGAACGCGATGTATTCAACGCGGGAAATCCTGCGCCGCAAGCTGGGAGATACACGCTGATCATTCCCGGCACGCCCGGTACAACCGATGCACCCGCAGGCGATGGTTATGCCACCGTGGTTGTGGATGCGGACGGCGACGTGCACGTGAAAGGCCGGCTCGCCGACGGTTCATTACTCAGGCAGAACACCTCCATTTCGAAGAATGGCAACTGGCCGTTGTACGCATCGCTCTACAATGGCCGCGGGATATTGATCGGCTGGCTGCACTTCGGCGACGACGGCGCGAACGATCTCGCCGGCATGTTGCGCTGGATCAAACCGAGCATTCCGGGAAGCCAGATGTTCCCCGCCGGATTCGACGTGAACAGCAGCGCCATCGGCTCGCATTACAACGCGCCGATTGGCGGTGGCAACGTGCTGCAGATCACCGCGGGTGAGGTGATTCTCAGCGGCGGCGATCTGCCTGACAGCGTTAACCCGGTCACGTTCGGGCCGAACAGCCGGCTCGTGAACAACGGGACGAACTCGCTCAGAATGATCTTCGTACCCGCCTCAGGTTTGTTTAACGGCACGTTCCGGGAATCGGGCACGGGGATTGTCTCCCCGCTTAAGGGCGCCGTTCTGCAAAGACAGAACATCGGTTCAGGTTACGCGCCGGCGTCCGGCCAAAGCGGGCGGCGAGTTCTCTTTCAAGCCGCGCCATGATTGATGGAAGTTCGAAACGGTGACGTTCGCACCCGTGTTTCACTCAAACACGCACTGAACGTCCGCCACGCCTCCGTGCGATGCATTGCCGACCTGCACTTTGAGCGGAACGTTGAGGCGTTGCGGTGCTGATCCAGTCAGGCCGGCTTTCGTCAATGCTTCGCGCCAATCCGGGCCTTGCAAGGTCATTTCGAACTTCATCAGGCCGCCGTAAATGACACCGTACTGGCTCGCGTTTTT
>JGI10216J12902_103143673_pt1 | contig 24240 bp, 43 predicted proteins | sample KanNatreferecore_FD_12902 | JGI IMG/M metagenome (IMG submission 12902)
CCGTGGGATCCACCGGCTTGGAGAAGCCGATCGCGCGCGGGGCGCAGTCGTCGGCCAAGATCTTCTCGATCTTGTATTCCCATTGAGCCATCGTGCGCCTCCTCTTACAGGGGTCCGCCGCTGCGCTTGAACGCTCCGAACGGCATCGTCCAGGCCGAGCCGGCCATGGCGTAGCTCTGGGGTAGCTCGTGGCTCATCGCCATCTCGACCATCCAGGGATCGGCCGGAACGTAGCTCTTGCCCTTGTTGGCCAGGTGCTCGATGTCTCCGCCCTGCTGGATCGTGCGGCCGAACTGGCGCTCGTAGTTGAGGATCCTCCAGAACATCCTGGGGTCGATCGCTCGAGTGCTCGCCCACTGGTCCGGATTGCCGAAGATGCAGAACATGCACGAGACGCGGCCCCAGCCCAGGTGATACGCGGGATGCGCGCGGACACCCCACCGCTGGATGATCTCCCAGACGCGCTCCTCCGGCCAGTCGAGGATCGCTCGCCACTGATCCACGCGGCGAGACTGCGTGGTCGACTTGTGCTTCTCGACTTCGGCGTAGCGGGCTCTGTTGTTGGATTCCTGCCGGCGCTCCCCGGTGATCTCGAGGATCCGGCCGGTCTTGAACCTCGGATCGTTGTTGATCGCGGAGGTCGCGACGTCGATCTTGAGGATGGCCGAGCACCAGCGCGTCCGCAGGTCTGCGACGGCCGCGGGGAACATGAGGCGCGTGTTAGGATCTCCCGTTCCGCCGGCCTGCCCGATCGAGCCGTCGGGCATCTGGAATCCGATCTTGGCGGTGGGGGCGTCCTGCTTGTTGATCTCTCGCTCGAACCCGCCTTCGCGCCATTGGAACTTGAGCGGCAGGCCCAGCGCCTGGGCGACCACCTTGCAGTAGCTTTCCGTGCAGGGCCAGTCGAAGAAGCGAGGGTCGACGCCCGGCTTCCCGTCGACGGCCTGATGCCACAGCTCGATCTTGTTCTTGGGGATGCCGAGCTCGAGGGCGTAGAGGATGCACGCGAGGGAATCCTTCCCTCCCGAGAACGAGACGATGACGTGATCGTACTGGTCGAGAGGGAGCAGCTCCGAAGTGTCGGCCCGGATGTCGGTCGGGAGCGCCATCAGAAGTCGTTCCTGTTGCGGAAGTCCTGGTAGGAGCTCCAGGTGCCTTCGTCGCTGAACTCCCGCACGAGATCTTCCACGTCGTTGGGAGTCTCGACCATGTCGATGCGGACGGCGGCGTCCTCGGTCATCTCAAGAGGGAATGAGGCGACGCCGTGCCACACGTTTCGGGGCCCGAGCTTGACCTGGATGTCGACGTCCGCCGCCCCGTTCTGGACGAGCCTCAAGCTCGCGGGTCCGACGCGCTTGACCATGACGTCTCCGTTCCGGCTAGATCAGCGCCGAAAGGACGATCAGCCCCGCCGCGACGGCCCCGCCCACGAGGAGCGTGTTGGTGCTGACGACGGGCTCGACCTCGAAGACTCTCTGGGGCGCGACCGCCGCGGGAACGCCGCCGCACCGGGGATCCCCGGCGGGAAGTATGAACGTGCCCAGGGGCACGGCATAGCTGTGCCCCATGAACGCCAGCGTGGCGGCGTCGTAGAGGTTGTAGCCCCCGCTGACCGACTGGCAGGCCAGGAGAGAGGCCCGTGGAGGGAACACGAAGATGTCGGGCGGAAACTGAGGCTCCGGCTCCGGCGCGGGATCTGGAGCGGGCGCCGGATCGGGATCCCCGTTCTCCTCCTGCCCGAGCAGCGGCAGAGCGCGGGGGCTGAATTTGGAAGGGCTGAAGCCGAGGCCCATGTTCCGGCTGAAGCGCGCCGGGCCGATTCTTCCCGAGAGAAGCCCGGGATTGGACAGAGCCATCTTCATCTTCATCCCTCTTTCTGGTAAAAACCCGTGGCGGGACTCGGTCCGGTGATCAGGAACGAAAGGCCCACCAGCAGCACTTCATGGATCAGCCCGACCGTGACCAGATATTCGGGGCTGGCGGTCTTGAGATACCGCGCCGCTAACATCGCGTTGGCCACCGTCCCGATCGTGATCGCGCGGACCGTGTTCGAGCCTTTGACGATGTAGTCGGAGATGACGCGCCCGACGAGCAGGCTCGGGATCGTCCAGATGAGCTTGTTGCCGAAGTAGTACTCGGGGGTTTTATCCCCCCGCACATGGGGGAAAAACTCGTGGATGATCAGGTCGGCCACCGTGAAGGCGCCGGTCACCAGGAAGAAGTTCCCGGCTTCCTTCATCTCCGGGAGTCGCCCCAGTACGTTCTGGGCCGCGTCCCCCATCTTCGGCCTGGCTGGAGACCAGGGCGAAAGCTTCGGCTTGCCTGGAGACCAGGGCAAGGGCCTTAGCGGGGCGACGGGCGATCGAAGCGGGGGCATCGCTCTACCGCTTCGAGCCGCCCAGCTTCTTGATGGCGCAGGCCTTGAGCTTGGCCTTGGTCGCGGCCGCGCCCTTGGTGCCCTTCTTCATCATCCGGGGATTGATGCCGAGCTCCCGAACGCAGGAGCTGTACGCCTTGAGCACGGGGGGGATCGTCTTCTTCGCCACGATGGTCTCCTCTCGTAGAACCGTCTGTCTCGACCGGTTAGTCTACCCTTCTTCGGGCAAATTCACAACAAACCCCTAAAGCCGCGCTTCCTGCAGGCTGATCACCGGCACCTCGACCGGAGGAGACTGGGTCATTCCGTAGTCGAAGAGCACGACGCGAGGGGAGGGCTTCTTGATCACCCCGACGTTCTTCGAGTCGAAGTCGATTCCAAGGATCCCGAGATACTTCAGCTCCCGGAAAGCGTCGGCCAAGTCGATCAGGATCGCCTCGTCGGTGTCGCACCCTGTGTCGCGGAGCTTGGTGATGGCTTCGGTGACTTCATCCGCGAGAACCGCGGGGTCGATGTCCTTCATGCCGACCACGTCGGGCCCGACCTTGCGAGCGGACGACTCAAGCACCTCGTCCATGATCCAGTCGAGCTCTTCCGCGGCCTTCAGGCTAAACCTGTCGAGGGTCGTGTCGACGGCGTCGCGCACGATGAAGCCGGAGCCCTTCTCGCCGTCGCTGACGATGAAGGCGTCGTGAACGAAGGAGAGGTTCGGGTGTCTCGCGCCGATGAGGTTCGCCGCGGCCGAGACCTCGTTCCCGTCCATGGTCACCTTGAGGACTCGTCCTCCGGGAAGCGTGTAGGCCGCTCCCTTGGCGCCGCTCCCCAGGAGCTTGGAAGGCTTCCCGCCGGCGCGCATCTCCACCATCTTCGCGATAGCGTCTCCGGCTTCTTCCCCGAACGCACCGCGCATGCCCCGGAGGAAGTTCTTGCCCGCGGCCCAGACGAGCGGGACGCCGGAGACGACGTCCGGGGGAGGGGCGACCTCTTCCGTGGGGTCGGCGCGCGGGATGAAGCGAGAGATGAAGCCCATCGCGGGACCGCGCTTCCCGGATCCGTAGAGCTTATGCTGCGGAAGGAAGATCGAGCGCAGAAGCCGGGTCACCAGGGCCTGCTTGTAGATCTTGAGGGCCTGGCGCGGCCGGTCGTACGTCACCTTCGGATCGCCGCCGATGTCCTCGGAATACTCAAGGTCGGGGACGCCCAAGACCGTGATTCTGGAGGAACCGATCTCCTCCTGGTTCATGACCATCTCGAACTTGTCGAGCATGTCCTGGATGCTGGAGAGATTATGGGCGTCCTTGTAGACCTCGTCGTAGGCGGCCTGAGCCTTCGCTTCGTCCTCCGGGTTTTCGCCCTCGCTGAAGTCGATGCTCTCCGAGGCCATCACAGCCACGTCCTCGACCCTTTCTCCGCTTACCACGATGACGTCGTCCAGCCCGTCGACGTCGACCTCCAGGACGACGGCACGTTCCTTCCCGCCGCTTTCCATCTCGGCCATTTCCGCCGCCGGCACCGCCGAACCGAAGAGAGGGAACTCCCGCGGCAGGCCCTTGAGGGCGAGCTTGGGAAGGCTCCGCTCCATCGTGTAGGTGTAGAGCTTCACGCGCTCACCTTCACCAGGCGCATGCCCATGACGGCCTGGCGCCCCTTGCCGTAGAGCTTGTGCTGCGGCAGGAAAATGGAGCGCAGCAAGCGGCTCACGAGCGCCTGCTTGAAGGCCTTGAGCGGCGTGCGCTGACCGATCAGCGCGGCTGCCAGCAGCTCGTCCAGGTTCGACGCGGAGAGATCGGCGGATTCCCCGAAGTCTTTTCGAAGCTGCCCGAGCACCGTGATCCGGTCCGGCGTGATCACGTCGTCGCTCGTCATGAACCCAAAAAGCTGCGCCGTCTTTTCAAGGTCGGTCCACTCGATGAAATCTTCCTCCTTGACGTCGCCCTGCTCAAGAAGGTGGTAAGCCCATTCCGCGTCGACCACGAGGATCTGCTCAAGACCTTCCACGTCCACTTCCAGCAGGACGTTCGGATCCTTCGGATCCTCGTCGTCGCCGTACATGTTCTCGAGCACGGTGGAGAGCTGTTCCGGGTGGTCGAGAGATGCCCCCGACGGCAGGCCCCGCAGCGCCATGCGCGGCAGGCTGTGCTTCTTGGTGTAGGTGTACAGCTTCACCTAGTTCTCCCGGGTGACGTGATGCACGAACCGAGCAGGCACCGGGAAGCCGTGACCTCCGTGCATCTGGTCGAAGCGGTCCTGCACGTAGACGTTTCCCCACGAGTCCACGGCATCCACCACCCCGACCTGGGTGAAGAGCTTCGCCCAGAGTCCGCGCGTGGGCTTCGGGGCTTCCTTGAAGGTCCAGTGCTTCTTCCAGGCGGGGTCAACCGTGACGTGATCGCCGACGGAGAACTGGCCGGCAAGCGGGATGTCCGCGGCCTTTTCCTCGGCACGTTCTTGAGCGTGGGTCCTGTAGCGGCCTTCGGGGCGAGCTACGCCCAGGCGCGCGTCGTAGTACTCGGTCACAGCTCCTCCGATCCAGGGGGTCCAGGCTCGCCGAGCTCACCTTTCGCGTGAGGGCAGTAAACGCCCTCCGCATGACGCGGGTCGGCCCAGCCGGGCCGGCGGTCCCGGACGGCCTGGTCGACGTGGCGCAGGGCAAGCCAGCCCAGCAGGAACATGCCCAGAGCGATCATGGCGGCAACGAGCAGCGGGTGCATGAGGGCTACCCGAAGAAAAGCTCGTAGACCAGATAGGCGGCCCCGCCGACCACAGCCACGTTGATGATCGTGTCCAGCGGCTCCTCCCGCGGGCCGTTATCTCCCACGATCTTGCGGAGCTCCCCGGCGGGACTGGAAAGACGGATCGCCTCGCGGGACCTGCAACCGCATACATGGCGGCTGCCGCGCGCCTCAAGGGATGGTGGTCTGTACTTCGGACCCAGGTTCAACGAATGAGACAAACTCGTCTCCCTTCGGGGTTATGCCCTTCAGGAGCAGTTTACCCCGACCGTCGACCTCGGTCCAGTAGATCATTTCCGAGAGGGCTGCGCGGGCCTCAGAATCGCCCCGATTCCAGTCTTTGCGGGCGAACCGCCAGAGATCCTCGATCCGGTAGTACGCCTCTCCCCGCATGAGGACGAGCTTAGGGGTGGTCGCCGCGAGCTCGCCGAGCAGGTCGAAGAGGTTCCTCCTGGAACCGCTCATCCGCGCTGCTGGTCCTGCTTGGGGCGGCGCTCCTTCGCCAGATTTCGGCATGGGCGGCAGCGGATGGGGTCTTCCCACCCCTTCTCCTTGAAGAACTCCTGGTCGCGCTCGGGGAACGGAAACGACTGTCCGCAATCCCGGCAAGTGATCATACGATCCGGCATGGGCTCTCCTTGGCGGGTACGCGGCGGCGGCCCGTTGACCGAGCGGGCGGGCCCCCCAGGGTCGCGCTGGGCGGCTGATCTTCCTTTGACCCTTTCGCCACCACGTCAACCGTCACCCGGGACCATTCCCTGCATCGCCAGCAGGGGCAGGTCGCGGCGTGTCTTGGATAGATTCTAACCACTCCGCCGCAGCCCTGGCAATGGACGACGCGCGGGCGATGTCGGACCACGCCGCGGCGAACGAAAGGACATCTGCAGCGGCCCTTCCTGCTTGAGGCGGGCACGGCGGTAGGCCGAGAGATCCTCCGGAAAGTCATCGCTTTCTGAGGAGCAACGCGAGCTCCTCGGTCGCTTTGCCCGTCTCGGTCCAGTCCACTTCGGGAAGAGAGGCCTTCATCTGAGGTGTGATCACGGCGAGCAGGATCTCGAAGGCGGGGCCCAGCCTGTCCCCAAGAGAGCTTCCCTGGCGCCGGATCACCCTGGCCACGACCCCGTCGATCAGCCTCACCTTGCAGGGGTGGCACGGATTCGACTTCGCCTCGCTGTGGGAGGTGTCGACCAAGTCGCGCACGAGCGCGGCGTATTTATCTACCCTGCGCTCGAGGTCCCGGTCGCACTCGCGGCAGGTGCCGTTCTCGATCTTGCACGGACACACGTTCGTGTTGAGAGCGGGAGGAGGCGGCGCGGCAAGGGGGGACGGGGTTCGCGTGGACGCCATCGCCTTGAGAGTGATCTCGCCCGACAGGATGATGTCCGCGCCATTCCCGCGCGCCGTAACCTGGACGAGACCGAGGACTTCGCCGAGCCACTGGGCGCCCTGCTCCTTGCCGGCGCTCAACACGATCTCGGAGAGGGCGTTGCCCACGACCGTCCCCGCGGAAAGGCCGTAGAAGGCCATGAACTCCTGGGGCGTGGGGACGCGGCCTAGGAGCGTCTGTAGTCGGGCGCCAGCCTCGCTGCCGAACTGGACGGCCTCCCGAGAGATGAACTCCATGCTTGCCTGGACATCCATGTCAGGCCTCCTTACTTTCTTGTGTGGGCGACTCAAGCGGAACAAGCCGAACGACGATCGCCTTCTCGTCGAGTTGACGGCATTCCCGACAGGTGACCGGCGTGCCGTCATGGAGGACCCAGATCATCCCCGCCCATTTTCCGCACGCGGAAGTTCCCCATAGCCCGGGGGTGTACTGGTCGAGGAGGTGGACCCTCTGAGCAACGCCGATCTTGGCTTTCACGCCTGGGTCGACTTTTCCGGGGGATAGAACATCCTGGGCAGCTCCTGCGGAAGAGAGGTCTGCCCTTCCTTCGCGACGATCTCGCCGTTCTGGACGATCTTCCCCTTGCGATGGAACTCGACGCCCGCGTTCTCGGCACGCAGGGGCACGGGGGGACCGGACGCGATCGTCGGACGCTTCTGCCGCTGGGCCTCGGCGACGGCGCGGCCGATCGCCTCCGGCAGACCCTGCACCAGCTGGCGCATCTCCTCGAGCTTCCCGTTCATCGCCTTGACGACGGGGTGCGCCATCACCTGCTCGAGACTTAGGCCCTGCGCGGCGGCCTGATCCGCCTTGACCATGCCCTTCCTGGGCTTCTTCTCGCTCATCGCCAATCTCCTCAACCGGGTGGAACTTGCGGCAGGCCTTCCGATTGATCCTGACCGCCGTAATGGGCCTCTACCATCTGGGCGTACGACTGAAGCGTCACTAGGAGTTGCTGAACCGTGAGACAGCGAACCGGCGGCACTCCCACGGCGTTCGGGAGGCTGACGACCCAGCCGTCCGACCAAAGGATCGAGATGTCCGGTGGGGGTAGTGGAGGGGCCACGCTGTACGCCTCCCCCAGTGGTGGCGCTGGAGATGGAGGGCTTGGCGGTTCCGAGACCGGAACTTCCGGAATGCCCATCGCGCGAAGGCCGTCGATCGTGTACGTTTGGCCCAGCAACTGCGCCACGATCACGAGCTCGGATAGACTTGGCTCCTCCTGGAACGAGTGCTCGCCGTCCCCGCCCTGATTGAATTTTTCAATGACCTGCCTCGCCATTTTCAGGACGCGCACGGTCTTCTCGACGATCTTGGCCTCGGATACCTCGTCGGTCAAAGCTCGGACCTCCTCAGGATGGAGTCGGCGATATCCCGGTAGGGGCGGGCCTGGTCCTCCCCGTTGAGCCCCAGCTCCTGGTACATCTTCACCTTCGCGTCGGCGGACATGGATAGAAGCGCGGCCACGAACTTTAACTCTTCGCGGAGCGCCCGATCAAAGAGCGCCTCCAGATCTACCCCAGGCAGGCGCGCGGCCTCAGCGAAAGCGCGGGCGTGCTCCTTGATCGTCACGGCCTATCCGCGCCCCGGGCCGTGGCTGTGGCCGTGTCCATTGCCCTGCTGCTTCCGGCGATGCAGCTTCTGGTGCTCCGGAGAATGACCGCCCGGAGCGTCCAGAGGCTTGAGATTCTTGTGGAGAAGGCCGGCCTGGACGAGGTTCTGCTCGACCTGAAGGAAGACGGTCTCCTCGGGAAGGCGGGCACACTCCTTGCAGATCACGTAGCTGGCGAGGTTCTCCTCGGGCACCAGCTTCTTCATGACCTCCGTGCGAGGCTCGTAGCCCTCGACGTGCGAAGCCTCGGTGCTCGGCATGATCCTCATGCAGGAGTTGCACTTGAAGTGCTTGGACCGCGCGAGGGCCTCGCGGTGCTTCCCGACAATCACCTCGAGCGCCTGCTTATGACTCATGGCCACCGGGGATCTCCTTTTCTCAGTTCTTCAGGGCGGATCTACTTCTAAACGCGGACGCACTCCCTGGCCGTCGACCCGATTCCGTCTTTCGCGGGCGTCGCCTCGAACTCCTGAAAGCGGTCCGCGTAGCGGGAGGTGCGGAGCTCGGCGAGCACCTCCATGAAGACGGAGCGGATCTCCGCGTCGGCCGCGTCGTTGGCTCTGGCGCGCATCATCCGCTTCCACTGGGCGACGGACGCGGAGAAGATCATCTCCGTCTCGAGCGCGTTGCCCAGGTAGCCTCGCGCGGCGCCCCTGGCCTGTTTGCGGGCGGTGAGCTTGTCGACGCCCTTCTTCGTGAGCCAGCCCTGGAGGTGGTCCACGACGTGGGTGTAAACCTTCTTCGACTGGACCACAAGCTCGTGGATCGGATCCATGAAGCTGAGCGCGTAGCCCACGCTTTCCTCAAGCGCGAGCGCCTTGTCGTACTCGCAGACTAGCGGATGGTGGATCCAAGGCGACTCCGATTCGTCCACGAAGCGGGTCGACCTCTGGCTGATCGCGGAGAAGTCGCCGTGCCTGACCATCTCATGAGAAAAGCCGCGGCTGCCCGACAGAAATAGGGAGATCCACTTCTCTTCGTCGATCTCCGGCTCGACCACGTAGCTGCACTCTTCGATCCAGTTTTGCGTTCCGATAAACGGAGTGGTGGGGTCGAGCGGCACAATCTGAGGCCACGCTTTGGCCGCGTGATACAGCAGGATCCTGTGCTCGTCGATGCCCACGTACCCGAAGTTGGCCCAGTCGAGCACCACGCGCGGATTGAAGGTCACCCTGGTGCGGCCCTGCTGGGTCGGACGCACCCACAGTCCGGGACGATTCAGGAAAGGCCAGGGGGAAAGGGTCGCGCTGATCTCGATCGTCATGTGCGCGTGCTCGTAGACCGAATAGTGCTTCACCTCGTGGATGTGCTTGTGGTACTCCTCGCTGGACCTCCCCTTTCCCAGCGAGTCGTAGCACACGCGGCCGGCAATCTCCGAGAGACGCTCGGCGGGGACCCCGATCAGCTGGTTCGGCGCCGCCTTCCCCATCACCTCCGGGGCGATCACGATTTCGGTGCCGTCCCAGACGAGGTGAGCGGCGGTGAGGTAGACGGATTTCATCGAGCGGTCCTCCTGAACGCGATGAGTATACGCTGTATACAGGAGGACGTCAAGCGCCAACGAAACAGATTACGACTTGGTGCTCTCGGCCTGCTTCTGTCCCGCCGGGGAAACGCGCACGACGTCGCGGGCCTTCCAGCCCTTCTCGTCGCGCGCGATCCGGAACTCGACCGTGTCCCCCGGGGAGAGGGACCGGAACCCCGACATCTTGATCGACTGGTGATGGACGAAGATGTCCTCCGGCACGCCCTCGACGCGGATGAATCCATACCCGCGCGAGTCGTCGAAGCTGCGCACCGTGCCGATCATGGACTTGGCGTTTTCTTCCGGCATAGTCTCTTCAGCGGACCCGCGGGCCCGGGCTGACCTCCTGGAACCATTGTATGGGAACAAAAGCAGCGATGGCAGAGGAGAAGAACGGGCTCACACTAGCCCCTTCAGCACGGCATAGAAGAGACCGGCCGCGCTGGCGAGGCCGAGCACCGTAGCCGCGCTCGACGTTTCCTCGGCGGCCTGCTCCGCGGCGGAGGTGGAAGGCGTCACCCCGCACACGCCGTTGACGGCCGCCGCCGGCGTCCGAGGGACGAGGGACGCGCCCTGCTGGACGTATTCCGCGACCCCGGGGAGGTTCGGCTCGGGCTTGTTGGGGCATGACGGAGGAAAGCCTTGCCCGTTCGAGCAGATGGCCCCGCCGTCGGGGGTCGCCTGACAGCACATGCCTGGAGGGACGGGAAGGCCTCCCAGCGTCGCCCGGCGCACCCGGGGGCGCGCGAAGTACAGCTGGGGAAGGAAAGCCTGCTGGTACCCCCACCAGTGCAGCGGGCCGCTGTCCACCCGACGACCGCCCATGGAAGCGCGGCGCCCCAGGGTCACGGCGCTCGTGCTCATGGGAGCGAAATCCATCGGCGCCGGCGTCATCCCGCCGCCCGGGATCCCTCCCGGGAACCCCGTGGGCATCGAGACCGCTCCGCGGCAAGGCCCGCCCGGATAGGCCGGGAACTGGCCTGGAGGGCATTCGCCGGTGACCTGCTCAGTCGCCACGCTTGGGGCCGACTGCGTCTGGGTCTGGAAGCTCGACGGTGACTGAAACGACGTCGGCGTCGGCGCCAGCGTCGGAGTCGGCGTGAGCGGCTGAGTCATAGCCGTCTGCGTCGGGATCGGCGTTCTGTTCGAGAAATCCTGCAGAGCACGCTGATAGCTGTCGATCTGACGCTGCAGGTCGATCCCGTATTGTGGAGGGCCGGACGGCTGCGTGGCGATCGGAGCGGACGACGGCGTGACCGGGATGGGAGGCTGAAACGACCTCACCAGGATGGATGGCGTCGGCGTCGGCGCGAAGGGGGACGGAGGAGGAGTCGGAGGAGCTGGAGGAACCGGCGGCAAAGGGCGGCTAGGCGTCACAACCGCCGGTCGAGCCTTCTCCCGCTTGAGCTCCTCCTCGTACTTCCTGATGCTTTCCCTGAGTACGTACCTGAGAAGATCGACCCCTTCGGGGCAGTAGGGCTCCACCCAGTTCTTGAGAAACTCTTCCTCTTTCGGAGCGTACCCTTCGAGCGTATCCCCGATCAGCTGGCGAGCCTTTTCGAATTCGGCATGAGGGATACCCCCGCCACCGGCGGTATACGGCTCATTCCCGGAGAGATATCTCGCCATGACGTTGGCCAGGTCGCAGAGGAAGTCGATTTCCCCAAGGAGGTCTTCAGGGATCCCCTTTTTCTGCTCGGGCGTCATTCGGCCGGAAGGAGAGGTGTAGCCCTTAGGCCGAGGCGTGAACACCGTGATCTCTCCGGTGCCGGACCCGCCGCCCACGGGAGGAGGCTTCGGCTGACCGAGACGCAGAGGGGCGAACACCGCGCTGAACATGGTGCGCCGCATCAGCTCACTCCTCTTCGTGGTTGCGTCCAGGACCTGGAATCTCAAAGCAGTCTACCTCATCGGAAGGTTGAAGAACAGTCTCCGGCGCCCCCGATTTCTAGACGTCAGGGGCCGTCCGTGGACGCTGCCGCGGGCTTCCCGCTGGGAGCGCAATCCGAGCAGCTGCTCCGGATGCTCAGCGGGCCAAGGGAAAAGATCGTCTCCCCGGATCCGCCGCACGTCGCGCATTGATCTCTCGGGCCCGGAGGTGGAGCCTCGAAGATATTGGCGACCTCCGAGAAGATGCTGACCGCTTTTTTTATGTCCTCGGAGAGCGAGTCGAACCGCGTCCAGTCGCCGCTGCTCAGCGCGTCCATCAGGGCTCCGGCCAGGCCCCCAAGAGACTCCCCTCCTGGGCCGGCTGGAGCCGCGGCCTCTAGAGACCTTCGCCCCTCAGGATGGGCGAGGGCCTCGTAGGCCTGGGAGAACTCACAGAATTTTCGAGCGGCTTCCGGGTCGTCTGGATTTCTGTCGGGATGGTATTTCGCGGCCTGCCGTCGGTAGGCCGCGCGCACCTCTTCGATGGACGCGGTCCGTGGAACTCCAAGAAGCTCGTAGTAGTCGGCCATCAGATGCTTCCGCGTCGGGCATTATAGCTCATTGTCCTTGAGGCCGAACACGCGCTTCATGACCTTGCACCATTCAGGCCAGTGGCGGAACCCGGCACGAGCGCCGGCCTGGGCCGACGCGAAGATCGTTCCGACTATGAACGCGGAAAGCATGATAGGCACCAGCAGGATGGAAAACACCCACGCGGCGATCGCTTCCACACGGTGATGCGAGCCGCGCTCCCGGCAGTCGTCCAGGCGATGGCCGGGCTTGCGGCAGTACTCGCAGTTGTCGCTCGAGGTTCCGTCGGCTTCCATGATTCAGTACCTCACCGTCCGAAATCTAATGCATTTTTCGAGAGAGGGTTCCTTCGCGATGATCCATCGGGCGATATAGGCTCTGTAGTTGTTGTTGACCTTGTACTCGTCCTTGCCTTTATCGTAGACGACCTGCCACCGGACGCGCTCCGCGACAAGACCTATCCCAAAAGACTGTGAACGCGCGGCCATCTCCCTGGCAAAGTGAAGGAAGAGATCCGCAAGCTGAGGGTTCTCCTTGATCCACCGGGCTGTCTCCAACCGAAGGTCTTTCCCCTCCGGATTATTTTGTCGGGCACCCTCCTCCTCTTCCGGCTTCTTAAAAGGAACTCCATCAACCCATTCAATGTTGTCGTCAGACATCCCGATCTCCGCCACGAAAAAAAATCACTTCCACGTCGCCGGCCGACCCGAACGGCCGGCGATCCAGTCGAGCAGGTTGATGTGCCAGCGCGCGCACAAAGTTGTTTCCCCAGGACCGTACATGCTCTCGTACAGCCTGAACCAGTCGCGCCACTGCTGAGCCGCGTTGGCTGGAGCCAGCTCCATGCGCTCGAGATGCCGGTCGACACAGACGCCGTCTTGACCTACCGAATATCCGCAGAGCGCGCGGGCGAAGCAGCTCTTGGGATTGGACCCCCATTCTTTCGGGTCCAGGCGCCAGCGCCTCTGAAAGAAGATGCGCTGGGAGCTCATCGAGAAGCCTCCCCGCAGGAGAAGCTTGGCCGTCCAGACCGCCGTCGCGTTCAGGGTCAAGGCGGCGGTGAATAGGCCTCGAATTCGCATGCGCCTCTGGGCCGGCGCGGAGGCCAGCGCGTAGAGACGTTCCTGCAGGTCCAGGCGGGAGAGGCACAGGCCCAGCTCTTCACCGGAATAGTCGAAGAGGAACCTGTTGTGGTATTTCACCGAGTCGCGATGGGCCGCGCCGCGCTCAGCGCGGGTCTTCGTAGCCATCACCACACCACGATCCTGCCATCTTCGCGAACCGTGAAGGTCGCCTCGTCCTCATCCGAGTGTATCAGGATGTCGTAGATCTGGTCGAAGCGGTAGCAGGCCGCGTCCGCCGGATCAAAGCAGCGTACCAGCAGACCTTCCCACGGAATCACGAAGCGGTTCGGGCCCAGCGCGATCCGCCTTACGTTTTCGGGGATCTTGTACATGTCCCGCTGGTGGCACTCCGGCTCGCGGTCGTTGAACTCGAACAGGACGTGCTCATGGTCGAGCTTGAGGGCGACGGCGCTCAGCCGGCGCCGGGGGACGTTCTCGCACACGATGTAGACCAGCTTGCTTCCATGGTTCAGCCAAAGCTCTTCAGCCGCGGCGCGACTGCCTTTCCAGATGAAGGGAAGCTGGTACCCCTGGACGTGCCCGCCCGCGAGATCCGTCCGGATGCCGTAGGTCCGCTCACGATCCTCGAAAGTGAAAATGGCGTCGCAGATCTCTTGCCAGTTCTCGCACGCGAAGTAGGGGCTCACGAACTCCTGCCCGAACGTCCGCTCGATCCAGGCGAGGCGCTCGAGCTTCGTCATGCCTGCTGGAGTTCGAAGAGGGCGTCGGCCGCTTTGACCCACCCCTTCTCAGTGTCCTGGGCCAGAGCGTTGCGCTTCAGCGTGCGAAGGTAGTTCTGGAACGTGCCCCCCGTATGGGTGAAGTTGGTTTCCGCGCCGAGCTTCTCGAGCGTGATAGCCTCAGGGTGACTCGAGACGAGCACGTCGAGCATGGCCCGCTCTCCAGCCAGGAGCTTGGAGCGCCACATGGTCAGGAGCTCCGCGAGCGTCTTGGGCGCTTCCGGGAGGGAATCTCCGAAATAGGCGAGCCCCGCCTCCGAGCAGATGAGCGACCCGTCGTGGTTCTCCTTGATTAGGGCTTGACGCTTCAGAGTGCGCAGATAGTTCTGGAACGTGCCGCCGCTGGGGGTGTACCCCGCGAGCGCGCCAAGCTGGGAAACGGTCCGGCTGCCCGGGTGGAACTGGGCGAGCACCTCGAGCATCTTGCGCTCTCCAGCCAGGAGCTTGGATTCCCCGTTTCCGGCGGGCTCGGCCGCGCGCGGGGACGGTCCCGGAACGCGGACCCGAGGTAGAGGAGCGGGAGGGGGAAGACTTGGCCGCTGAGGGATGCTCATGAAGCGGTTGAGCGCATCCGTGACCTTCTTCCCGGTGTCCACGAGCCCCGCGCGCGCGTCGACCATCTTGATCGCCGTCTCGTTCAAGACGTTGGCAATCTCGATGGCCAGCTCCGCGCTTTTCCGGAGCGAGTTGACCTGGCGCTTGCCCAGAGCCGGGACTTCGACCACCCTCTCCTTGAAGACCTGGGTAGGAGCGGACTTCACGGGGGCGGCCATGATCTTGGGCTTTGCCGCGAGCTCAGCCTTGAGCTTCACGATCTCTGCACGCAGCAGCCGCGGGTCTTCCTGCCGAATCTTCTCGATCGTCTCGGCCATGTGCGTCTTGAGGCGCTCGAGATCGACCTGGGCGAGAACCTTGGGCGCCTTCCGCCGTACGCCCACCTTCGGGGTCGCCGAAGAGTCGTAGGTCTCCTTCGCGCGGATGCGCTGCTCGGTGTAGATCTGGAGCCAGGAGGGGGACCATGCGATAGCCGATCCCACCGGCAGCTTCGAGATCCTCTCGAGGAACTCGTTCCTCTGATCTTCGTCGCCGTGCGTGACGACCCAGTACTCGATCGCCTTCTTGTCCTGAGGAGCGGTCGTCTGGTGGACGATCATGAGCTCAGTCTGGGAGAGGCACCCTTTGTGCAGCGCGGCCGACCGCTGACAGATCAGGACGATGCCGATGCCCTTGGAGCGCCCGCGACGGCAGAGCGTCTCCATCCGGTTGAGCATGACGGTCTCGTTCTTCTCCGGCTTCTGCGGGGCGAAGATGTCGGCCTCGTCGACGATGAAGAGGAGGGGGCGCTTGTTCTTCCGGTAGAGGCGGTCGGCGAACGCCTCCATGAACCGGATCTCCTGCGCCTTCGACTCGAACAGGGAGAGGTCGAGGATGACGGAGATGCCCTCGTTGATCACGATGTCGGCGACGAGCGCGCCGGCCGTGGGCTCGAGAGGGATGTCGCCATGCTCGCCCCCCATGATGGTGATCGGAAGCCCGGCGCTCTTCCCGTCCGCGCTTGAACGCAGCCCCCACCAGTCTCCTTTGGGGTCCGCGATGACCACCTGCTGGTGAGCCTTGAGGGCCTCCTCGGCGATGACGCCTCCGGTGTGGCTCTTTCCGCTACCGGTTCGCCCTAGAACCGAGATGCGCTGCGTCACCGCGTCGATCGGCAGCTTCAGGCCGTCCGAGATCTTGAGCTTAACCATCAGCGTCTACGCCTCTTTTCTTTCTCTCGAATCTGGTCCAGGAACCTGAGTTGCGCCTTCCACGTCTCGCAGTCGCAGAAGTACGCGTACCCACCGACCTTGGTGTATCTCAGCTTCTCGCCGTTGCATTTGCGGCAGATTGGAATGCCGTTGACCGACATCTCTCCGCGTCCGCCTCTCCGTTTCCCCGCTCGAGCGACTACCTTGTCAGCGTCTGGTCGATCTTTGTTTTCACCGCGGTGACGGCCTCGGCCAGCGTATTTTCCGCCGCCACGAAAGCCGTCGAACCCATGATCACCCTGATCATCACGCGGTTGTCTTCCGTCTTTCCGATGGAGATCCCGCCGGTCACCTTGAGGATGGCCTCGAGAGCCTCGAGGGGCGTGAGGGTGGAATTGGCCAGCAGCATTTGAGCGACTCTCTTGGCCCCGTTGGGGGTGAGCGTGTACGCGTCGGCCTCCCGGATGTGGACCACAAACCCCCACTCGAAGAGCTTGAGAAGCGTCTCCTTGCTGAAAGCCCGTGCCGCGGGCTCGGTCGAGCCCTTCTTCACGATCAGGTTGGGTGGACGAAAATATTCTTCCCGACCCAGAGTGGCGAGGCCGATCAGCGCACCGTCTTCTTCGGACAAGCTCATCATGCCCTCCCGCTGGCCACTGGGCGGCCCTTCTTGAGCCGCTTCACGATCCCGCCGATCGCCCACATGGGGATCTTCGGGAAGACAAGCCATACCCACGCCGTGACCGCCGCCATCATCGCGAGGCGGAATTCTCCGTCTCGCAACAGGAATCCAGAGGCCATGAAGCCCAGGGCCGCGACGGTGGACCAGAGGAAGGCGATCATGACCTCTCCGCGGAAGAGGCCAGAGAAGTCAGGCTGGAGATCTTAAACGCGCGCGGCATGACCCTGAGTATACGCCGTATACCAATCGGGTCAAGGGCTAACTGAACTTCGCTTAGAAGCTCAGGGAGAAGCGCCCCTGCTTGCCGTCGTAGGCGAGCAGCATGCTGCAGAGGACGTTGCGGCCGACGAGGATCTCGAACGGCGTCCCCGACAGCTGCGCGCCCGTCAGGGTCATCGGGTCCCATTCCACGAAGGGATCCGGGATCCGGAAGAGCGCGGCGTACTGGGGCTGGTCCGCGACGCCGGTGGCGCCGCCGACCTGGATCGAGCCTGTGACCTGCAGGCCCAGGCGCTGCGCGGTGGCGACATTGATCGCCGTGATGGACGCGCCCGTGTCGACCAGGGCGGGAATCTCTTCCGGCGGAGGCGGGGTCTGGCCCTGAGCCTCCATCTGCCTCGCGAGCGCCGTGGGGATCCCGACCTGGACGGGGAGGATCGGGCCGCGCGTCCGCAGCAGCTCGACGACCTCGGAGAAGGCCTGACCCATCCTGGGACGGGCCGCGCCCATGCGGGACCTCTGGAACATCGGCGCGACGGGGATGTTTCGACCGAAGTGGCGCAGCACGCTCTGGTCCATTAGATCGTCTCCACCACGTCCTGGGCCTCGACCTTCTTGATCAGCACCGGGGCGGAGCCGAACTGGGCCACGGCGCTGTCGTAGGCGTCCTTGTAGGTCGGGTAGACGTCGACCAGGGCGGCGTCCTTGATGAGGACGAACTGCCCTTCCATGCCCTTCTCGATCAGGTCGGGCTTGATCTGCGCGTACAGCGACTGGTCGGCTTCCATGCTCATGGATCGCTCCTACTTGCTGCTGAAGACGCCGGCGAGGCCCAGAAGAAGCACGACAACCCCGACGCCGGCCCCGATCGCCACGAAGTCGGTCGTGTCGACCGAGTAGACCATGGCGGTCTGAACGACCGCGCCCGTGTCCGGATCGAGTATGTCCCCCGTCTTGGGGTGGACCGTAAGAAAGCGCGCCTTTTTCGGCGCGGAGGGAAGCGGTGGAGGAGGGGGAGGCGCCGGTGGCGCCGCGGGGAGAGGCGGAGGCCCAGTGCGAGTCGCGGTAGGGCCTGGGGCCTGGACGCTCGTCGGAAGCTTCTGGAATTTGAGCGCCTGGTCTTCCGGGATGCACTCTGACCAGGGGAATTGCGGAAGGTACGACTTCACGTAGCCCGGGGGGCAGGTCTTGCGGCTCTCCCCCTCTTCCAGGCCCAGGACCGGGGAGTAAGGGGCCCGACGCCCGTAAAAGTCCATGCGCTTAGATTATACCGACCCGGGGGCGTGGAGCAAGGCTGCCATTACGATCATCTGGACCCCCTGGCCGGCCCGGGGTAAACTCTGCTCATGGGGATGCCTTTCTCGGACGTGGCCGACGTGCTCCTCCAGGCGGGATATGATCCCGACGTGATCCAGAGCGCCCGCGTGCGGCTCCTGCGAGACTACCCTCGCCTTGAGGCCGAGTCCTTCGACACCGCGGCGTCGACGGTCCAGGCGGATCCGGTCGCCCCATCCGAATGGGTTGAGCGCCTCTTCGACGAGCTCCAGATCGACGCGCCGACCTTTTCGGGAGAGCCATTTTGATCTACGGAAGCTTCCCCAAGAAGAGCGCCGAACGCCGCGCCCTGGTCGACCGCGTAGCGGAGCTCCTGCCGGCCCCGACCGTGTTTCCCGATAAGAAGTCCCGCGACCAGTTCAAGATGCGCCGCGGCAAGATCATCGAGCACATGAAGGACGCCGAGCAGATCGGCGTCGACATCGTGCTCGGAAACGCCAAGATCGGAGCCATCTCCCAGTTTTCCCTGCCCGCCGGCCAGAACTTCCGAGGCGCGACCTGCCCGGGCGCTACCGAGTTCTGCGAGAGCTTGTGCTACGCGAAGAGCGTGTTCTTCATGATGCACGAGTGGAAGTACTACGTGAATTGGGCCTACGTCACGCTCTTCCCCGAAAACTTCACCCAGATCTGGAATCAAGCCGCGATCACCGGCGTCGTCCGGATGCACGTCGGTGGAGACTTCTTCAGCCCCGAGTACGTGTCCCTCTGGGCGGACATCATCAAGAACCGAAAGTACACCCGCTTCTACGCCTACACGCGCTCCTGGCAGAACGGCAAGGGCCAGCTCCGCAAGGAGTTCCTGGGGCCCCTTCGGAAGATCTCGGCGCTCGAGAACATGCGCCTCGTCCTGTCGTGCGATCGCCAGACGGGAGTCCCTCCGGCCGATCTCATTCCCACGGCGATCCGCGCGTGGCTGGCCGAGAACGACCAGGATCTACCCGGAGTGGACGTCGAGCTGATCTTCCGCGACCACACCGGCATGAAGGCCACCGTCTCCGAGATGGGAGGCGCCCCCGTCTGCCCCGTTGAGCGGAGCCCCAAGTACCGGAAGGTCGACGGGAAGATCACCTGTCAGAACTGCAGTTGGTGCTGGGGCGCTGGGCACCTGGCGTACGGGCGCCGGCAAGACGACCTCAACATGTTCAACTCCTTCGCCTCGACCGACCTGCCCGCGAGGGTCGCGGCGATGTTCCGCGGAAGCGGCCCCTCCCTCAGCGGAGCCGAGAGCTCGCCCAACGGCTGCGTCTGCGGGGCCGAGGCCCCCTGCGTCTTTTGCGGATACTGCGCGATCTGCGCGTGCCGGTGCGGGTAGATCGCACCGCTTCTGGTAGCAGGGCCAGCAGAACCGTTCGATCTCGTTGCCGCGCTGCTCCTGCATCCCCTGCCCGTCCCGCACGAACTTGCGGCAGACCTTGCACTTCCCGTCGGTCCAGTCGTAGGGCCTGGACATTAGGTGCTGCCTTGAATTACGGGGCCTAGCACCAGGATCTGGACGTCCGCGGGAAGCACCTGACGGATCCAGCGGGACGCTTTCGACTTCATCTCCAGCGTGAGCTTCCCCCGATGAATGCTCGTCACATTCATGATCGTACCCTTCCGGAAGGTCTCCCCTCCTCTCGTTTCGATGCTACGAATTAGTTGGACGACGCCGCCATTAACGTCGCCGAGCCGCTTCGGCCATTCAGGGTGAAGCTTTTGCCAGTAGCGGTAGGACACGGTCAGCGATCCCCCATCACGGTGTTCTCGATCAGGAGCCACGCCTCTTCGTCGTCGAGTCCGGCCTTTCGGTTGAGCTTCTCCGCGGCTTCCTCCGCTTCCAGGAACGACTCCATGGGAGAGGCGCTGGCCGGATCATAACCGCGCGTCCCATACGTGACCTGGACCACGAAGAAGGATTCCTTGCCGCCCTCCTTCCGGACGATGGGGGCGAAGCCTTTCCGGCCCGTCAGGATCATGGCGCGGACTCCTGGGCCGGGACCGCGAACGAGGCCGTGTACAGCCTCTTGAACTCGTTGCGAAGCGCGGCCAGCCAGCCCACGTCGTTCGACCAGCGGTCGAGCCCGGCGCGGCCGCGCGGCTTCGGTCCGAAGAACTTCTGGCCGATGTACTCCTCGTCGCCGTTGCCCAGGAAGCTGACTAGGGTGACCCCCGGAACGCTCACCGCCTGTCCTCCGGGAAGATCTCCAAATCTCTGGTCGCCTCCGATCAGCAGCCCCGCCGGCGTCACTACGATGTAGCACCAGTGGAAACGGTTCGGAGGTGTCAGCTTGAACAGGGCGAGCTCTCCGGACTCCCGCAGCTTTTCGAGCTTGCAGTTCTGGAAAGCTTCCGCTTGGAACGACTTGATCAGGCTCATCGCGGTTCTCCTGAAGGGGTTAACGAAAAGGTCATCGACGCTTTTTACCGGCACGGGGCTTGGAGAACTTCTTCTTCGCGCGCATCAGGGAGAGGGCGGCCTCGAACTGCTCATGAACCTCACTGGACTGGTGCCGCCCAAACGACCAGTCGCAGGCTTCAAGCGCGGTCGCGAATCTCTCCGCGATCATTCTCCAGCTTGGAAGAGAGCGGGCATTCTTAGCCTTGATCCTGCTCTGGTAGAACTTGGACCTCGAAACGAAGTATGTAGCGGCCATCTCTCTGCCTCCGTGCCGCCGTCCACGCGGGACGGCGCTACGGAGACCCCGACCTGTTAAGGTCGGAGCCCAGGAGGGGTTATTAAATTTTCGGCCACTCTCCGGTGTACCTGATCTTCCCGACCACGTTCATCGTCGCCATCGTGGAGGGATCCGTAATCGTGAAGCAATCCGCTTTCCCGTCGGAGGTCTTGCCGCGCATGATGGCGGCGCCGTCCGCGGCGATCACCGTGAACGAGCTGAGCTGATCCTCGGTCCTCGCCTGGACGTGCCACCCGAGAAGGCCCTTGGCCGGACTCCTGGAAATGATCCAGCTGATCATGATCCCGTCTTCCCTTTCTCGGGCTGGACCAGCACGTCCATGAACGCGTCCCGGTCGTAGAACGCGCCCTTGTAGAAGATCGAGACGCGCTCCACGCCGCTCTCGTCCACGATCTTCGACCAGTAGGAATGGTCCGTGGCAAGCTTCTTCCAGCCCTGGGGCAGCGTAGCCCGAACGAAGAGCTTGTCGTCCGGAACGGGGCCCAGGCGCTTGATGCCGAGCGCCTCCGCGGCGGCCCAGGAGGGCCTGCACCGCGCCGGCAGCTCCTCGCTTCGCACGAGCTCCTGCTGCGCCTGGGCCTCCTGAACTTCGACCCCACCGGGCACCGAAGAGACAGCTTTGTTCTCCTCACGACTGGTTTTGCGCATGGTCCCCTTCCTTAACTTGCTTGGTAGATGTCCCGCGAAACGACAGGCCGAACAAGATCGCGCCCGCGAGAAGGCATCCAAGCTGGATCCCGGTGACCAGCTTCAGTCCGCCCATGATCAGGAACGGCAGCTGAGCCACCGACCCGAACATAAGGCCGAGGCTCCCGAATCTCATCAGTCTGCGCTTGAAGGTCATCGCCGCCCCCTAGAACACTTCGCCGAAGAGCGCCTTGACGCGCGGGTACGGAACCGACATCAGGATCGAAGCTTCCCTCTTGGTGAGGCCACCGCCAGCCAGGAACGACTGGGGGATGCCCTTACGCTTCAAGATCGCGAGCTGCCCTTCGCTCGCCGGCTCCTTTGCCCATCGCGCGGACTTCTTGAGCAGCGGGGCCTTGTGGGCCCGCTTCTCCATGATCCAGCTTTCCAGACGACCCACCAACTTCGCCAGGGAGCTGTCGCTGCCCAGCGGGTGCTCGCGCACCTGATCCGCGAGACGTCGGAAGATCCGGCCTTCGTACTTGCCGAGCTCGTTCCTCCAGACCTCGATCCGTTCTCCGATGCCGAACAGGTTCTTCGGCTCCATGGCCTGGAGAGCCGCGAACTGGTATTCGAACTTCATCTTGTCGACTTCTTCGCGCGTCTCGTTACGCCAGGAGATCACATAGCGTTCCTTCGTGGGGGAGGGTCGGACCCAGACGAGCTTCGAGGGTAGGTCCGCCGCGGTAAGCGAGCCCTTGATGAGCTCCATGCGCTTGGACCTCGAGCGGAGACGCTCTCGGAGATCGTCGAAGCTCTTGAGGCCGTCCACGGAGATCCCCAGATCTTCGACAGCTTCTTCAAGCTGGGAGGTCTCCCCTTCGACCATGTGCCCCTCGAGCTCCCAGGAATCGGGAAGCCCGAAGATCTGCCCCACCGTACAGACGTCCTCGCTGTAGCCGGTGTGGTCGAAAAGTTCCATGTAGGGCTTGCCTGGGGACTTGCGGGTTCCGCGCCCGATCATCTGGACGTAGAGGGCCCGGGACTTGGTGGGGCGCAGGACGTGGATGCAGTCGATCGCGGGGAGGTCGAAGCCTTCCGTGAAAACGCCCACGTTGACGATGGCCTCCAGATGACCCTGGCGCAGCGCGTCGATCGCGCCGGCGCGGAACGTCGCGTCGGTTTCCGCGACGATCATTTCCGCCTTTGCGCCCGCGGCCTTGAGGGCCTCGCAGACGTTTTTCGCGTGAGCTTTCGTGACGCAGAAGATCAGGCTTCGCCGGCCGCGACAGTGCTGGGCCCAGACCTCAACGGCCAGCTTGTTGTGGGCCTCCGTGTTCATGACCTCGTCGAGCTGCTTCTCCACGAAGTCTCCGCCGCGCGCCTTGAGCCCGGACAGGTCGATGCCGCTTTGGACGCGCCACGCCTTGATGTCGGACAGCCAGCCGTCCCGGATCCCGTCACGTAGGCCGTACCTGAAGACGACGTCGTCGTAGAGCTTGTCGTAGCCCAGGGAATCGAGACGATCCGGCGTGGCCGTCGTGCCGATCGACAGCACGTCCCGGCGAGGCGTGTCCCCGCGAACTCCGAAGTGGTCCAGGATGGAGAGGTATCCGTCGGACGGAGCGTGATGGACCTCGTCTACCCAGACGATCTTTGGCCAGTCCTTTGGAGTGGACGTCAGGCGAGGCCCGTCGACGTGGCCCACGCTTTGGACGGTGGCCAGGATGACCTTGTTCTTCTCTAGGTCCGGGCGCAGCTCTGCCTTGTCGAAGCCGATGCTTAGGTCAGGGTTCACCGCCTTGAACCGGTCGTGGGCCTGGCTGATCAGCTCCGTGCGGTGCATGACGCCGTAGGTGTTCGGGAAACCTCTGCGCTCGAGCAACTTGCCGATCACGACGGTCTTACCCAGGCCCGTGGCCATGACGACGAGTTGCCGGGTCACCCCGTTGGCGGCGGCTGTTTCCATGGCGTCGAGGCACTGGGTCTGGTAAGGCCGGATCTCGATAGGCGCCGTCACTTTCCGCCTCCGTTCCTTTCGGGGCGGTTCACCTTGTACAGCGTGCGCCCCGCGCTCTCCACGCGCTCCCCCAGCACCAGCTCGGCCAGGAGAAGGCCGAAGTGCTCCATCTCGAGCTCGCCGCCGTCGCCTCCCAGGACCACGAGGGAAGACTTCTGGGTCAAGGCGTCGGGCACGTAGGCGTACAACTGGGACAGGCGCTTGGAGTCGTCCTCGCAGTTCTCGCGCGGCCCCACGGCGGTGTGCAGCCGGCACCCCCAGGGACGGTCCTGATAGATCGAGCAGAGCGCCCCTTGAAGGAGCGGGCACGGCAGGCGGAGCTGCCGGTAGACCAGAACGTGCGGGGTCTCCTGAGCGAGGATCTCGGGCGCCTCCTTGATCCGCTCCAACCACTCCCGGATTCTTGCTTTTGTGGCCTCGCGTTGCGGATAGGGCATCTTCCCGATGGCCTGGGCCGCGAGCTCCGCTTCTCGCCGCTCGGCGTAGACCGGCTCGGAGCAACAGGCGGAACAGCCCTTCCCGCAGGTGACGGTCAGCTTTTCAGCGGATGGAGTCTTGAGCGCGAGGGCAAGATCCCGGTCCGTCTGGGCGTGAGCCTCGCGCATGCGCTCTAGACGGAGGGCCGCTTTCTTCACGACGTCGCTTCTCCCGAGAACGCCAGCTTGAGCGTCTCCACGACCTTTCCGGCGATGGACGGGGCGAGGGAGGCTCTGGATCCGGCCACGTTGAGAACGCGGATCCCGGCGTCACGGACGAGCGCGCGCACGGCCTTGGCGGCGTCCTGAGTCGGCCACCTTGAAAAGTCGATCAGGATGTGCGGCTTGCCCAGCCTCCTACACAAACGCATGGTGTAGGCGCTTCCGGACTCCGAACTGACGGGCCCCTCCACGAACACGACCGTGGCGTCCGACTCCTCGACGTTCTTGAGGGTACGCTCGCGGTAGTCGGCGCTCTGGGTCTCCCGCAGGTTGTACTCGGGG
>JGI10216J12902_104263371_pt1 | contig 24211 bp, 19 predicted proteins | sample KanNatreferecore_FD_12902 | JGI IMG/M metagenome (IMG submission 12902)
CCGACTTCGCGGCGGGCCGCCGCGAAGGGAACGCGGGCCGCGTGCGCTCCCAGCCACGTTTCAGAGTCCATACTTTTCGAGCCGGCGGTAAAACGCGCTCCGGCTCAAGCCCAGCGTGTCCGCGGCCTTCTTCGCATTGCCATCGAAACGCGCCAGCGTTTTCCGGATCAGGAAACGCTCGACGTCTTCCAGGCTCATTTCTTCGAGACGCGGCGTACTCTCGCCGCCGGCGCGCAGACCCAGGTCGCCCGGTTTCACGAGATTTCCCTGCGCCATCAAAGCGGCACGCTCGACGGCATGGTCCAACTCACGCACGTTTCCCGGCCACGGATGTTCCTGCAAGACCTGCAACGCGGCCGGTTCGAAGCCGGCGATGCGCTTGCGATAGTGTTGGGCATGCTGTTGGAGAAAGTGATTCGCCAGCGGCGGAACATCGTCCCGCCGCTCGCGCAACGGCGGCAGGTGAATTTCGACGGTATTGAGGCGGAACAGGAGGTCCTGCCGGAACCTGCCGGCTTCGACTTCGGCGCGCAGATCGGCGTTGGTCGCCGAGATCAGCCGGACGTTGGCGCGATGGGTCTTGGACGAGCCGACGCGCTCGAACTCTCCGGTTTCCAGCACGCGGAGCAGCTTGGTCTGCTGATTCAGCGGGATATTTGCGATTTCATCCAGGAACAGCGTCCCGCCATCCGCCAGTTCAAAACGTCCGACACGGTCGCTCTTGGCGTCGGTGAAGGCGCCTTTGACATGGCCAAACAGTTCGCTCTCGAAGACGCCTTCCGACAAGCCGCCCATGTTGACCACGACGAGGGGCTTGCCGGCGCGCGACGAGACGGCGTGCAACGCCCGCGCCACGACGCCCTTGCCGGTGCCGTTCTCTCCGGTGATGAGCACGTTGGCGTCCGAGGGGCCGACGCGGTTGATGAGTTCGCGCACGGGCCGCATCGCCGGCGAATCACCGATGATCTTTGGCCCGACGCTGCCGCGCAGCAATTCATTCTCCGCCTCGAGACGGCGTCCCTTGCGCAACGCCTTCGCCAGTTCGATCTGCGTCCGCAGGATGGTCAACAGGCGCGCGTTGTCCCACGGCTTCTGAATGAAGTCACGCGCGCCACGCCGCATCGCCTCCACCGCCAGCTCGACGTTGGCCCACGCGGTCATCACGACGACCGGCAGCGTGTTGTCGAGCGATTGGATGCGCGCCAGCAAATCCAGCCCTTCCTGCCCCGAGGTCGTGTCGCGCGCGTAATTGAGGTCCATGAGCACGACGTCAAACTCGCGCTGCTCCAGCGCCGCGAGGGTCCGAGCGGGGGAATTGACAGCTTCAGCCCTGTAACCTTCTCCCTTGAGCAACAGGCGGAGCGCTTCGAGCACATCGGCCTGGTCGTCGGCAACGAGAATGTGAGCGACAGCTTGGGCCACGGCGCAGTTTGTGCCAGTGGTGGCCGACCGCCGCAAGCTTTAGGTTCTCCTCCTCACGCCGCGGCGCGCTGCAACCGGTCGCGAATGGCATCCCACTCGACGCCCGGTGGAAGCGTCTCGACGACGATGACTTTCGCGCCTGCTTCATCGCACCGATGAAGTTCCGCGTAGATCGCGCGCGCAAAGGCTTCGGCGTCGTGGGGAATCACGCTGATTTGTCCAAAGCCCGTATCGGATGGAATCCTGGTGTGCGCGATCACATGGATCACGGACTTCGGACCACCGACCTCGGACAACTGACGACGCAAGTCCGCATCGTCGCGCCATGACAGGATCCGGAGTCTGGCGCGCGGCGAGTAATGCTTCTCCAACAACCCGGGACTGCGGAGCGGCTCCACTTCCCGCCTTCCGCCTGGCGCATTGGCCAGCGCTCCCGTCACCGCCAGCAACGATTCCTCGCGAATCATCCCCGGCCGCAGCACCCGCGGCGGATTCGCAGTCATATCCAGCACCGTCGATTCAATACCCACCTGGGATTGTCCGCCGTCGATGACCAGGCGGATCCGGTCGCCAAGGTTTTTGACGACATGAGCGGCGTTGGTCGGAGACACGCCGGACGAGCGATTCGCGCTTGGGGCGGCCAGAGGAAAGCCGCAGGCGCGGATCACCGCCTGAATGAACGGATGACTCGGCCAGCGCACGCCCACCGTCGGCCCGCCCGCCGTGACGATATCGGGAATCTCGCGCGAGCGCGGAAGCACGAGCGTCAGCGGCCCCGGCCAGAAGGATTTTGCAAGTCTGTCTGCCAGGGCGGGCCAGTCCGCCACACAGCGTTGGGCCATCTCCACGCCGGCGACGTGAACGATGATCGGGTTTCGCGTCGGTCGCCCTTTGACTTCGTAAATCCTGGCCACCGCCTTGGTATCCAGGGCATTGGCCGCCAGGCCGTAAACGGTTTCGGTCGGCAACGCCGCGAGTTCGCCCGCGCGCAAGCACTCGGCCGCGCGCGCGACGGCGGCGTCAAACAAAGCCGGCGTGTGCGCCGGCAGGACTTCGGCCCGGGTCCCGCTCATGATCCGAAATGTGCCCGCGAACCACGCGAAAGGGCACGAAAATTCTGGCGTAAACTTTGAACTTTGAACCTTGAACTTTGAACCTATCCTCGGCGCGTGCTCGACACGTTAACCAGGCAACTCGCCCGCGGCGGTGCATTGTCCGATGAAGAGGTCAGGGACGCCATTGGCCGGCTGGTCGATGAACAGGTTTCTGCCGAAAGCAAGGCCGACTTTCTTGCCGCGCTGGCGCGCAAGGGCGAGACGACCGGGGAGATCGCGGCTTTCGCCGCCGAGTTGCGCGCGAAGTCCATTGAGCCCCCACTCGATGCCGGGACTCGTGCCCGCGAGATTCTCGATGTTTGCGGAACGGGCGGCGACCGGCTCAACACGTTCAATATTTCGACAACCGTCGCCCTGGTCGTATCCTCGGCCGGGGTGTTTGTGGCAAAGCACGGCAACCGGGCAATCACCTCGCAATCCGGCAGCGCCGATGTGCTCGAAGCGCTCGGTGTGCGGATCGATTTGACGCCGGAGGAAGCGGCTCGTTCGCTGCGCGACCATCATTTCGCGTTTTTCTTCGCGCCGAGATACCACCCCGCGTTCAAACACATCGCGCCGGCCCGCAAACTCTGCGCGGAACGCGGCCAGCGGACGATTTTCAACTTTCTCGGACCGCTTTTGAACCCCGCGCGGCCCAGCGTCCAACTGGTCGGGGTGCCGAGAGCGGAACTGTGCGAACCGATCGCCCGCGTTCTCCAATCGCTGGGAGTTCGCCGGGGGATGGTCGTCAGCGGGCGCGTGAATGACGCGCAACTCGACGAGCTTTCCACGCTGGGAGACAACACGATTGCGGAGTTTTATCAGGACCGGGGCTTTGCCACTTCGGTCATGTCGCCCGGGGATTTTCCCCTTTGTCCCGCCGTTCTGGCGGACCTGACGGGCGGCGATCGGAACGCCAACGCCGAAATTGTCCTGCGCCTCCTGCGTGGGGACGAGCGGGGACCGAAACGCGACGCCGTGCTGCTCAACGCGGCGGCGGCGCTATTCGTGGCGAACAGCGCGAAGTCTCTGGCCGAAGGCTGGGAACTGGCGGCCGGGTTGATTGAGAGTGGCAAGGCCAAAGCGAAGCTGGAGGAATTGATCGCGGCTTCAGCCCGCTGAGTTGTCCGCGACCCCGGCGGATCGCGCCCTGGCATGGCGCAGCACGTCCCCCGAACCCAGCCACCAGCGAGCTCTATCGACCTCTTCGCCGTCGCGCGCGCTGCGGCCGGAATGGCCGCGGCCCAGGAACTTTGAAGCGCACGCGATCGGGGTCAACTTTCCTGCAACTTCGGATTTGGCGGACGTGTTCTCCGAACAACTCGGAACAACCAACGAGTTCTGACTGCCATGTACAAGATTATTGGCGCGGACGGGAATGAATACGGGCCGGTCTCCATCGACCAGGTCCGCCGATGGATTGCCGAAGGCCGGGCCGATGCGCGAACGAAGGTGCACATTGACGGCGGTGAATGGAAACCGCTTTCAGAGTTTCCGGAGTTTGGAGCGGACCTGGCCGCCAAAGGGGCCACGGCATCGGCGCCACCCGAAGTTGTGATCACCGAGGCGAATCGCATCGCCGCTGAAATTCTCGCCCGCGATTACTGCATCTACATAGGGGATTGTTTCAGCCGGGGCTGGCAACTGGTCAAAAGGAAGTTTTGGCTCACAACGGGCGCGACGGCGATCATGCTTCTCCTTAGCTTGGCGCTCGCTTCGATTCCGGTTGTTGGAATGCTCGCGATGCTCCCGCTGACATTTCCGTTGTGGGGAGGACTTGACTGGCTATTTCTGAAACTGGCGCGCGGGCAACCGGCCGACATGAACGACGCCTTCGCGGGATTCAACCTGGCGTTCGTGCCGTTGATGCTCGCCAGCATCGTGATTCAGTTGCTGACCGGCGCGGGATTAGTTCTGTGCATCCTGCCCGGCATCTACCTGTTCGTCGCGTGGTGGTCGTTCACGTCCTTGTTGATCCTCGATAAGAAATTGGATTTCTGGCCGGCAATGGAACTGAGCCGCAAGGTTGTGCACAAACACTGGTGGCAGATCTTTGGCCTGGTGATCGTGATTATGCTTTTGTCGCTGGCGGGAACGCTGGCTTTGTTCGTCGGTCTTTTTTTCACGACACCCATAGCGATGGCCGCGTCCGTGTATGCGTACGAGGATATTTTTGGTGAACGGGTTCCCGCCGTCGTTCCGGCTGCGCCCACCGCATCGATGCCTGAAACCGTCCCACCACAGACTGGACCTCTGGAGCAGTAACACGGACACGTCACCCGCCATTTGCTTTTCCGGACCGCGGCCTTCCAGGCCGCGGCGCGTCCGCCGCCGTATAGTCCGGAAGAATCTCAATGCATCCGGCAGGTTCGGGACGCTGCGGCCTCGAAGGCCGGAAAAACAGCCATGCTTGACGGGGTAGCTGATTCCAGCGAGCCTTCGCGCAGACCGGCCGTGGCCTGGCGATCACCGGACTGGTAATGTCGATCCTTGGACTGATCGTGTTCATCATCTGTTTGCGTTGGATTTTCTCACAGGGTTTCTGGACGGGTTGCGGCGGCGGGGCGGCCGAGCGTGTGACGCTCTTTTGCGCGCAGCGGTTGAAGGATCGACCTGCACTGGGCTTGACGCTGCCCGTGAATTCCCGTTCAAGTTGAATTATGTACAAGATCATCGGGGGCGACCAAAAGGAGTATGGGCCTGTCTCATTCGCGGAGATGTGCCAATGGATTCTGGAAGGTCGCGCCAACGGCCAAACGCGGGCGAAAGGTGAAGGAGACGCCGACTGGAGACCGCTCGCGGCTTTTCCCGAATTCGCCCAAACGTTGGCCGGAAGGGAACAGGCTCCGCCGGGAGTGAGCGCGCCGCCGGAACCGGGCCTGCCGGCCAACCTCATGGAACGTGACTATGATCTCGGCATCGGGAACTGCATCAGCCGGGGCTGCGACCTGTTGAAGAATAACTTCGGCGTCGTGTTTGGCGGGACCGCTCTATTTGTCGTGATTCAGTTGGCGATTTCCCTGCTGGGGAGCATCCCAATCGTCGGGCTCGTCATCTCGCTGGCCAGCTTTGTGATCGGCGGACCGTTGATGGGGGGACTTTATTATTTCTTCCTCGGAAACATTCGCGGCCGGGGCGCGATCGAGGATATTTTCGCCGGATTCCGCATGAGCTTCGTGCAACTGATGCTGGGTTATATCGTCTCGATGGTCATCACTATTCTTCTGGCGTTACCCGGCATCGTGATCATTTTTTTCTCCATTTTTTCCGCCATTCTTCGCCAGCAGCCGCCCACCGCCGGTCAAATCTTGGGGGCCGCGTTGGGTGTGCTCGTCTGTCTGATTCCGATGACCTACCTCGGTGTGAGCTGGCTTTTTTCGCTGCCATTGATCATCGACAAGCAGATGGACTTTTGGCGCGCGATGGAGACGAGCCGCAAGGTCGTGGGCAGGCATTGGTGGACCGTGTTCGCGCTTCTCATCGTGACCGGGCTGATCAACCTCGGCGGCATGCTCGCCTGCTGCATCGGTCTTCTGTTCACGATGCCGATCGCCCTCGGCGCCATAATGTATGCCTACGAAGATATCTTTTGCGCTCCAGCCGCGCCGGCAACTGGATCCACCGACAGCCTGGGGTTGTCTCGTGTCTAACCAGCTCGTGTTGCCGGGACTGGGTTCGCTGGTTGCCGGTCGCAAAGCCGGATATGTGCAGGTCGCGTTGGCCCTGACCGGCATGGTGCTGAGCAGTGCGTTCGCCGCGTGGTTCTTCACCACCTGGTGGCACGCGCCGCACGCGCCGGCGGACATGGATGAATTGAAGCAATTCTTCGCCGGCGGGATGGCCTACACGAAGGCTGGCGGAATCGGTTTTGCCTGTTTTCTGCTCGGCTGGTTCTGGGCGCTGGCGACCAGTATCAACATCCTGCGCGAATCGAAGGCCCGCCGAACGTGATCGTTCGGACTTGGCGAGCGCCCTGCAATACAACTCGGACTGACCGGAGAATCGATGTACCACATCATCGGCGTTGACGGAAAGGAATACGGCCCGGTTTCGGCCGGGCAACTGACGCAGTGGCTCGCTGAAAATCGCGTCAACGGACAGTCGCTGGTGCGGGAGGAGGGCGGGAACTGGAAGCCATTGCGGGAACATGCGGAGTTCGCCTCGCTTCCGACCGGGGGGCAGCCGCCGACGATGCCGGGCAGCGCGCCACGGCCACCGGGTTCGCCTTCCGATGCTGTCAGCACGATCATCCCTTACAGAAACGCCGCTGCGCTGAGCGCCTATTATCTCGCCGTTTTCTCGGTGATTCCGTGCGTGGGCGCTCTTCTGGGCATCGCTGCGCTCGTAGCGCGGGTTAAAATTTGCCAAGCAGCATCCGGACGCCAAAGGGACGGTTCACGCGTGGATCGGCGTGGTGGTTGGCGGCCTCTTCGGTCTGGGTTATACGGTCCTGATTGTCTGGGTCCTGGTGGAGGCGGCTTCGAGAAGATGAATTGAAATTCAACGAATCATTCTATGTATAGAATTATTGGCGCAGATCAAAGGGAATACGGGCCGGTCCCGGCGGAAGAACTCCGCCAATGGATCGCCCAGGGGCGCGCAAACGGACAAACGCTTATCCGACTGGACGACGCGCCCTGGCGGCCATTGTCAACCTTTCCGGAGTTTGCGGCAGACCTGCCCGGACAGATTGCGCCGCCCCCCGATCCGTCAGGTCCGCCGCCCCCGATTAATTCATTGAGACCGCTGGACGGACAGACTCCGAGGACCAATGCAATGGCCCTCACGGGGTTGATCATGGGTATCGTATCCGTGACGTTCGGGCTTTGTTGCTGCTACGGGATACCGTTTAACGTTCTGGGCATCATCTTTTCAGCGATTGGACTGGCACAGATCAGAAAGAATCCGGAATGGCAAACGGGTAAAGGCCTGGCAATCGCGGGCTTGATCCTTTCAATCCTCAGCATCGTCCTGGTAATAATCCTGGTGATGATCGGCGTCGCCGTGAACGCGACGGAAATCTTCGAAGAAATCAGGAAAAGAGAATAGATCACCAACAGCCCCGGATGATGGTGCGGACCAAAACAATACTGATTCCGGCTGTTCTGGCCTTGCTGGCGGCCGGCGTCGTGGTTTTGTTTACACTCGACCCCGCGCGCCACGGTTTCTATCCGCGCTGCGTTTTTCACAGTGTGACCGGCCTGCATTGTCCCGGTTGCGGCGCGCTGCGGGGTGCGCATCTTCTGATGCACGGGCATCTCACCGAGGCGCTGCGAATGAATGCGTTGGTCTTCCTCTTCCTGCCGGTCGCGGTGGTTTTCTCTTTTTTGAAACGGCGCGCCTTGGCTGAAGGAGCGGACGCCCGCGGGTTCGTCGTTAAACCACGCTGGCTCTGGACCGTCCTGGCCATTGCCTTTGTGTTCTGGATCCTGCGCAACCTTCCGTTCTATCCCTTCACCCTGCTGGCGCCGTCAGCTTAAGGGCCCGGGCGCATCTCACTTTGTTTTTTGAGGTGTGGCCCCCGGGGCCGGGGCCTATTTCGTCGTTGCGTCTCTGCGGCGCGGGGGTTCAATAGCCGCATGGCCAAATTGACCGCCACTCAAATCAAAACCGCCCTTCGCTTCGTGCCGAACTGGAAGAAAAAAGGTCCGGTCATCGCCCGCACTTGCGAGTTCAAGGACTTTGTCGCCGCGATGAAATTCGTCAATGCTGTCGCTGTGCTCGCGGAAAAGGCCGGGCACCATCCCGACATCGACATCCGGTGGAACAAGGTCACGCTCGGGCTGACCACCCACGACCAGGGCGGGCTGACGGAAAAGGACTTTGCGCTGGCGAGACAGTTCGACGCCGCCGCGGAGTAGTCGTGGACACGACCGCGGTTAAGAACGTCTTCAGGCAAAAGTTTGGCTACACGCCCGCGAACGTCGCCGCGGTGCCGGGCCGCGTGGAGGTGCTCGGCAATCACACGGACTATAACGAGGGTCTGGTCCTGTCCGCGGCCACGGACCGATACGTTTTCATCGCGTCGGCGCCCCGGACCGACGGCAAGGTCGAACTGGTCTCGTCCGCTTTTCCGCAGGGCGATTCCTTTTGGATCAGCGAACTCGTTCACAACCGTACCGCGCCATGGGCCGACTATATCAAGGGGGTCCTCGTCCAGTTGCGCAAGCGAGGCGTCCACTTTAGCGGGTTCAACGCCGCGGTTCACAGCACGATTCCGATGGGTGTGGGCATGAGCAGTTCGGCTGCACTCGAGATCGCGACGGCGCTCGCGGTCCGCCAGTTGTATCCCTATTCGCTCACCGAACTGGGCGCGGGCCTGCCGCCCCGGCGCGACAACCGCGGACGTCTGCCTCCCGTGGCCGCGAAGGAGAAAATGTTCCTGGCGAAACTCTGCCAGGCGGCCGAAAGCGAATTCGTCGGCGTCAACTGCGGCTTGCTCGACCAGATCTCGTGCCTGTTCGGAAAGGCTTATCACGTGATGAACATCGACTGCCGTTTTCAAACCGTGGATCTCGCGCTGCTGATCGGCGAGGCCCTGGTGGTCTGCGATTCCGGCGTCCGGCATGAACTGGTCGCGGGGGAATACAACGCCCTGCGCGAGCATTGCGAGCTGGCGGCGCGCGCCCTGAAAGCGAAGACGCTCCGCTCGGTGGAGTTGTCGGACCTGAAAGCGAACCGGGGAAACCTGAACCATCGCGAATACGAGTGCGCCTATCATGTCATCGGTGAGATTCAACGGGTGATGTTTGCCGAACGTGCGCTGCGGGATGACGACCATCGCCAGTTTGGACAGTACCTGTTTCAAAGCCATGAAAGCTCGCGTGATTTTCTCAGGAACAGCACACCCGAACTCGACCAGCTCGTGGAACTGGCCCGCGCCCATCCTGCCTGCCTCGGGGCGCGGCTCACGGGCGGCGGGTTCGGTGGAGCCACCATCAACCTGGTCGCCTACCATCAGGTCGAAGACTTCAGGCGCGAGATCGCCGCGCGCTACGAAAAACGCACCGGTAAAACGCTGAAATCGATGGTTTGCCAGATTGTGGATGGAGCAGGGTAGAAAGCTCCAACAGCAAAGCTCAAAGCTCAAGACGAGCTCCAGGTTCCACAAACCAACGAGAGGGCGCCCTTGCTTGGCGGGCACGGGTGCAGCCAAAGCGGACCGCGCCCTTGCAGGGCGCAGCAGCTCCGCCGGGTCCAAGGCGGCCGATGGGTTCGATCGGGTTCTTTGGAATCAGACGCGCTGCGGCCGGAATGGCCGCGGTCCGAAAACCCTGTGGGCTTGTGACGATTCCTGTGCCTGCCTCTCAGTCCGTCACTCGCTTCCAGCGCGCCAACAAAGGATTTGAACCTCCGCTGCGAACGGTGCAATCTCGGTTCGTACTTCCAACCATCAAAACTTATGAAACGAATCGTCGCTGTCACCCTCCTGTCTCTGGTCGCAGCCGGTGTTATCGTGGCCGCCGAGAAACGAATCTGGGCAAAGTCCTTTCTTAACAACAAAGCGCCGGAACTCGTGGTCGAAAAATGGCTGGCCAAAGAACCGGACCGCAAAGGCAAGTTTGTCCTCATCGATTTCTGGGCGACCTGGTGCGGCCCGTGCCGGAAGGCGATTCCGGAGTTGAATGCTTTTCACAAAAAGTTCGGCGACAAACTCGTGGTGATTGGGGTTTCCGACGAGACTGAAGCGAAGGTCAAGTCGATGGCGACGCCGCAGATCGATTACCATAGCGCGATCGATCCGAAGGCACGGATGAAAAAGGCCGTTGGAGTCACCGGCATACCGCACGTCCTGATCATGGATCCAGAGGGAATCGTGCGTTGGGAGGGGTATCCGTTGTTGGACGGTCACGAACTCACCGAGAAGGTGGTCGCGGATATCATTGCGAAGTATTCGAAGTGATCCTGGCTAGGAACTCGCCGGCGCTGGTTCGGGCGCGAGCATGTGTTGGACCCCTTCGCATGCGGCATCGACCTTGAGGGTTTCGCCGTGGAACTCCACGAGTTGCCGGGCCCACGATTCCATCTTCGCGATCTGGGCGTCCGTGTGGTCCGGATCGTGGTGGAAGAGGAACAGTTGCCTTACCTTCGCGAACATCGCCAGCGCCACAACGTCATCGACACAGCCGTGCCCCCAGCCGACGTGCGTCTGGTATTCCGCGTCGTCGTATTGCGAGTCGATGATCAGCGCGTCGGCGTCCTTGATGAACTCGATGATTTTCTGATCCTGGGCCGAGGCGTACTTCAGGGTTTCGATGCGTTCCGTGTCGCGACCGGTGGTGGGCGCGGAGGTGGCGGGCGCGGAGCGCATGCGCTGGAACGGCTCGTGGTCGGGCATGTAAACGACGGACCCTCCGCTGGTGAACAGGCGATAGCCCACACACACGCCCGGATGATTCAGGAACGCGGCCCGGACCTTCACCCTGCCGATAGAGAATTCGAGCTCCTTCAATTCCTTCACGTCGATATTTCCGGGCATCTGGCGCAGGCCGATCGGGAAGAAAGGACTCTCCATCTGGTTGGTCAGCGTGGAGAGCAGCTCCTTGCGCGCGCCTTCGTATCCGAGGATGCGCAGCTTGTTCAACGGGTTGTACGCCGGAGCGAAAAACGGAAATCCCTGGATGTGGTCCCAGTGGGTGTGGGAGATCAGGATCGTCACGGCAATCGGCTGGTTTTTGAACTCCTTCGCCAGGGAGAGGCCCAGTCCGCGGATGCCGCTGCCCGCGTCCAGAACGATGATCTCGCCGTCGGCGCGCACCTCAATGCAGGAGGTGTTGCCGCCGAATCGAACGGTGGACGGGCCCGGCGTGGGAATGGAGCCGCGCACGCCCCAGAATTTCACGTAGGGCGGCTGGTCCGCCAACAAAGTGGAAGGCATCGGCGGCGGCATGGGCGGCCGGCGCGTCGTGGCCGACGGCTGCAAAAAGCCGGTGCTTTCGAGCAACCTCAACAGTTCGGCCTGGCCGAAGGGTTTGACCAGGCAACCGTCGGCGCCGGACTCGAGGGCATTTTGTTTGTCGGTCGCGTAGCCGCTGCCGGTTGTGGCGATGATCAAGGGTTGCTTGATCCGATCGCGCTGGGAACGAATCATGCGACACACCTGAAAGCCGTTAAAACGGGGAACCAGCAGATCACAGACGATCCCGTCCGGCTGATGTTTCAGCGCCACCGCCACCCCGCCTTCGCCGTCCGCTGCCTCCAGGACCTGATAACCCGCTCCGAGCAGCCATCGGCGCGCCGTCTTCCGGAAAGCGGCGTCACCATCGATCAACAACACGGTTCGCATGCCAGGCACGCCGTATTGTTTCATTTTGGTCGAAAAAGGACAAGTCCTTTGCCGTCACATCACCATTGAGTTTGCCGCGTGAAATGGGCTAGATTCGCGCTCATGCGTTGGTTGGGACGAATGCTGCTGTTGCTCGCGTTGATGGCGCCCGTCGCCGGAATGGCCGCCACGGCGAAAATCGTCAAGGTCCTCCCCCATCTGCTCGACCTCAAAGGCCGGCATACGCTCTCACCCAGCCTTTACGAGCGCGACGCCTATCAGGCGTTCCTCCGCGGCAATCCAGACAAATGTTCGGCTTTGCGGTTTGACGTGAAATGGAAGGCGCAGTTCGTCGCTTCCTCCGCCCTGAAGCTGCGAATCGAAATCCGTGGCAGCAAGGAGCCCAAGCCGTTCGTCGTGGAACAGCCGATCGAACCCAAGCCGTGGTACAATCGCTGGACCTATCTCAATCTGGACGTTGAATCCTACAGGAAGGCCGGTGAGATCATCGCGTGGCGCGCCACGTTGTGGGACGGCGATAAACTCATGGCGGAACAAAAATCGTTCTTGTGGTAAGAGGCGGCGTCGGCGCGCCCCGGACATCACCATCTGCCCGGCAACGCTATCGAAGAACTGAGCAGGTGCACTCCCAAGAGGTTGGTTGCGGCTTCGCCACGCTGTGGTCCGTGCGGCCAGCGCTTTTTCAAACAGACGTCTCCGCTTTTTCTGCGCGCCGCTTCTTTTGCAGATGAGCGATCCACAGATCGAGTGGACCGAACACCATTAGACAAACCGCGGCGAACCAAACAATCCTGGTCAGCGGATTGGCAGCCAGGCTCGCGGGCGGGCCGGTGGGACCAAACAACCCCGGCATCTTGACGGCCAGTCGCTCCAGGGAAGCCAGGTGCTGATACTGGTAAAAGAGGGAAATGCCCACCGCCAGCAGACCCATCAGCAGCGACTTGCCGAGGGCGTGCGAATATCTTGCCCGTGCGGCAAACCGTTCGGTCACCAGCGCCGAGAGCGGAAACAGCGCCCCGAGAATACAAAGCGCGATACTGAAACTGCCCGCGGTAGCGGCAACCTCGGCGGATGAGAGAGCGCCCAGCTTTTTGAAAAACGCGGGGAATGCCAGTTCGAGCAATGAAACAAAACAGAATCGGCCGATGAAGAAGCCGGTCAATGCCGCGCCGATAGTGCCGAGGACCAGATAGGATCGTTGATTCATTGTGGGGGCTTTGACTGCGTGATTTTCCACGACGGGCCGGAACTTACTGCCCGCAATGCCCGATGACAACCATTCAATCGATCCAGGCCACCCGATAGAACCGCCGGACTGCGCCGCTGTTGCCGGCGTCCACCGCGGAGACATTGTTCCCCGAGGCCGTGACGGCGGCTCCCAGGTCCGTCCAGGACGGGTCGCTCAACTGGATCTTGTATTGCAACTGGTACGTGCTCCCAGGGATGGCGGTCCACGTAATCGTGATATTGCCGTTGATCGAATTGATCTCCGGCGCGGCCAGTTGCGGCGGCGCCAGCAGCCCAAAGAATCGAAGGACATCGGACATGTACTGGTCACGCACTGCTCCCGTCGTGATCGTCTCAAACGGAAACCCGAAGTACACCACCCTGCCGCCGCCGCTGCTTCCGTCATATTGAATGGCTGCCGCCCCGCCCAGGCCGCCAACGTAATCCAAGGCCGCCGATGCGCCGGCGCCGGTCGCGGTGAGAACATCCGGGAAATCGACATCGTAAGTCGCCGCAGTTCCGTCGTCGAAGCGTCCGCCCGTGTTCCCGGCGAAGATGGAGCCGGCGCGGGGCGCGAACTGATACGAGCCGGCGTCATCGCTGAGGTTGCCGCCGAGGTCCGCGTGGAGCCGGCTGTTGAGAAAGACGCGATCCGACGCCAGCGGTCCCATGTCGCGGTCCAGATCCCAGGCGATCTCCGACCCGGAAACGAAAAGGTTGCCGCCGCCATTCAGGTAGTTCGTCGCCAACGTTTGTTCCGCCGTGCTGAACGATTCGTCCGCGGACGATTCTTCACCGAGCGCCCAGATCACCGCCGCATAGCCGGCCAGCGAAATGGAACCGCTGATGACGGCCTCGTTCGGGCAGGAATCGAAGGCGACGCCGCAGCGGCTGATCGACTGGCCGTGCCGCACAACGTAGTCGAACGCATTGGCCTGGCGCGGCTTGACCCGGTCGAACGTTCCCGTCCCACCGTTCGGTCCCCCGATACCCGGACCGGCAGTCTGGCGCGCGTTCAATGTCCGGTCGAACCGGTCGAACCCGTTTACGAACAGAATGCGCGCCTCGGCCGGGTTCGACGCCCTCCGGCACCCCACGGTTTCGGACGGCAACGATTCGCCGCCGGCATTGACCGCCGCCACGCGGAAAAAGATTGGCGTCTCGGCGGGAAGGTTGGGCAGAACAACGGAAGTGGCGCCTCCCCCTGCGACCGGTAACGGATTTCCAAAGCCGTAGCCATCCAGGGACTGATAAACGACATAACCTGTGGAGTTGCCGCCTCCTGTCCCCGGCGCATTCCACGAGATCACGATGGCGCCGTTGGCGGCGGCGACCGCCCGGACATTGGCCGGCGGTTCCGGCAGAAAGTTCAGCGGCACGGCGTCGAACTGGTTCATGTACCGCACTGCAGCCTGGCAACAGGCGCGCGCAACGGCGTTCCTTGCTTTGGGATCGCGCATCAGCCGCGCATCGTCGGCATGGTCGTGAAACGCGACCTCGATGATGGTGGCGTCCATTTCATCGTCAATGGCATCGCTGCGGATTTCGCCGAAGGCAAAATCCGTTCGGGCGTAGGTGATGTTGGCGCCGCGATTGAACCACGCGACCTCGAGCGGCGGAATCGCAAGCGCTGACAAGTCGTCGTTCACCTCGGCGCCGGCCAATTGCGCCCAGCGAAACTGGTTCGACGTCGCGGTGCCGGGAAAGAGCGAGTTGTCGTTGTAAAGCCCCAGCGTTCCCCGCCCTCCTCCGGCGTTGGAATGGAAGCTGAGAAAGATGCGCTGAAAAAAACTGCCCGCGGCCTCGCGATTCATCTCGCGTGCCATGCGCGGCGGAGTGCCGACGTTGTCGCTGCCGTCATCACTGGCCGTATCGTAAATGGCGGCCGATTGCCCCTGGCCGAGGCTGGCCTGAACCCAATAACGCGACGCTTCCTCCTCGCGCGAATAACCGGAAATCGCGGCGCCCGCGGCGGGAACGATGCCGCCCATGCCGTTGCCGAACCGGATGGCATCGGCGATCACCACCCCGCCGAACGCCGGTGTCGGTTGAAGGTTGCTGATGACGACCGAGCCGTTGGTGCGGTTTGCGCCCGTCTGGAAATAATAAGTGCCCAGATAAACCCAGCCGTTGCCGACCATGTGGTGCGGGACGCGCACGAGCGATTGTCCGCCCGTGTGATTGATCCGGTAAAGCTGGCTCGTGCGGTCCGGGCCGTGGCGGACCCAGGTATACACGGGATAGAACCCTTCGGCTGGAACGACCGGCGTGTATGTCGCCGTCGCCGTCTCGGTGGCGGCGAGTGAAGCGAAACGATACGGCACATCGCCGGGACTTCCGTAAAAAATCGTGGACGTGCTGTCCGACCAGTTCCCGGCGAACGCGACGCCAGAGTCATCATTGTCGAGGACGACTTCGTTCGTTTGGAATCCGATCGGCCGGAACGGAACGACCGTGGCGCCGGCGTTGAAGCAGTAAAACGCGAACATCGTCATCTGATCGAGATTGCCGTAGTCCTCGATCATCTCGTTCGTCTCGGCGCGCTGGGTGTACCAGACGTTGTTGGCATTGTGCCAGGTCCAGCCATGGCCGGCGCTCATGAAGACGATCCGGCCCGACAATGCGCCGGCGGGTTGTCCCGACGCCGGAGCAATCGGGCCGGCCAACTGAGTTTTTGCCCTGGTTCCATGCGTTGCCATCGATGGCCGCGTGCCGTCCGGGAACGTTTCAAAAAAGTCGGGAGAGGTGTGGAAGGCGTTGGCACTCGCGTCCTGTTCGGCGTCGGAGTCCGCCCGGCCTGTGTCCGGCGAAAGGGCGACGCACGCCAGGAACAGGCAGTAGAAAAGTCCAGGTGCTTTCAAATACGTCGTCACCAGATAAACACAAAACAGCGGACAAGTCGATGCGTGAAACCCGGCACCCAAATCGGTGCCGCGCGAGCCTGGTGTTGGCAGCCTGGCGTGCCCACGAGTATTTATGAGATGACTTCTAAAGCCACCTCCACTGGCGTAGAGTGAGCGGCATGCAAGATCAGATCCTAAGATTGCTCGGGCGCAAAGACTATGTTCCGTCCAACGTCCCGGAATTGCTCCGCCAACTCCGTCTGCCGCCCAATCAGCAGCAGGAACTCCAGCGGACCCTGCGCGGGCTGGAGCAATCCGGGCGGATCGCCCGCACCAAAGGAAATCGCTACATCGCGGCGCGCGAAGCGGATTTGATCCCGGGAAGGATTCAGATCAATCGCCAGGGAAAGGGTTTCCTCCACCCGGACGATCCGGAACTCAAAGAGATCGTGATTCCGGAGAATGCCACTTCCACGGCCTTGCACGAAGACCGCGTTCTCGTGCGGCGCGATGTGAAGCCTTCGGGCTTGCGACCTCAACGTGACGGAGAGAATACCGGAACGGTCATCCGCATCCTCGAACGCAGGAGAACACAAATTGTCGGCACCTTGCAGCGGAGCAGCCGGTTTCTCTTCGTGATTCCGGACGACCCGAGGATCTCCCACGATATCTACGTGCCGCCGCCTCGCGACGTCGGCCGGCCAGCCAATGTCGGCGATAAAGTCGTGGTCGAGCTGCAGGAATGGCAATCGCGCCACACCAATCCGGAAGGCGAAATCATCGAAGTGCTCGGGCCGGCGGATGCGGAAGGCGTGGACATGCTTTCGGTGCTGCGCCAGTACAACCTGCCCCTGCATTTTCCCAGGAATGTGCTGGAGGAGGCCCGGTCCTTTGGGGCCACAGTTCACTCACGCGAGCTGGCCGGCCGCACGGATTGCCGAAAGCATCCGGTCGTCACCATCGATCCGGACGATGCGAAGGATTTCGACGACGCCATTTGCCTGCAACGCGTTTCTCAGGATCAATGGAAGCTTTGGGTCCACATTGCCGACGTGTCGCACTACGTCAAACCCGGCGTCGCGCTCGATGATGAGGCGCGCAAACGCGGCAACTCGACCTATCTGGTGGACCGCGTGATTCCCATGCTTCCGGAGGCGTTGAGCAACGAACTTTGCTCGCTCAAGCCCAAGGTGGATCGCCTGACGAAATGTGTCGAGTTTCTGGTATCCAACGAAGGGCGGGTGCTGAAAACCCAGTTCTACTCCGCGGTGATTCATTCGCAACGCCGCTTCACCTACAAGGAAGTGCTGGGCATTCTCCAGGGGACGCCGGCCGATCCGATCGGACAAATGCTCCATCACGCCCATGAACTGGCCCAGCGCATCCGGCGGCTCCGTTTCAAAGCCGGTTCGCTCGATCTGGATTTTCCCGAGACCAAAATCCGGCTGGACGACCACGGACGCGTTTCGCACATCGAAAAGGTGGAGAACGACGTCTCGCACCAGTTGATTGAAGAATTTATGTTGCTGGCGAACGAGGCGGTGGCGGCCCGCTTAATGAGCCAGCGCCATCCGGCGATCTACCGCGTCCACGAAGAGCCGGACGAAAAGCGCCTGCGGGAATATCGCGAGGAGGTTCTGAGCCACCATGTGCCTTGCGGCAACCTGGCCAATCGCGCGGAAGTGCAGAAGCTCCTGCAGAAGCTCGGCGGCCTGGCCATCGGTCAGGCGCTCAAGATCGGATTCCTCAAATCGCTCATGCGCGCCCGCTATGCTGTGGAACCGCTCGGCCACTACGGCCTGGCGAAAGCCAAGTACACGCACTTCACCTCGCCTATCCGCCGCTACGCCGATCTCGTCGTGCACCGCGCCCTTTTTCAAAGCAGCCACGGCTCGACGCATTCTCTCAAACAAACGGCCGACCACATCTCCGATACGGAACGCAATTCCGCCGACGCCGAGCGGGACAGCAAGGACCTTAAACTGTTCGCCTTCCTCAGGGCGCAGCTCGAGTCGGGTCGGCCGCAGCGTTATCCGGCGCTGGTGACCGATGTGCGCAACTTCGGTTTCTTCGTTGATGTACCCGGTCTGAGCATGAGCGGGTTGGTGCACCTTTCCAGTCTCGAAGACGATTTCTACCTGTTCGATACCGCGCGCAGCCAGCTCGTGGGCCGCCGGAACAGGCGCGTGATCCGGCTCGGCGATAAACTGGAAGTGCAAATCGCCACGGTGAACACGTTCAAGAAGCAGGTTGATTTCCGGCTTGCGAAAAGCGGCGCAACGGGTTCGGACCCATCGCTGACGAAGCGCGACTCGGGGAGGAAGAAGAGACAAAGCTCACACCTGCGGGGAAGGAGGCCGTTCTAATCGCATGATTCAATATGGTTTCGTCGCTCGCCCTCATCCTGACCTTCTCCCCCAGGAGAAGGAACGGCCGCAGTCGGTCTTTGTTTTGTGGATTGCCGTCCGGCAAATCCAGTCGCCCGAATTCCGGTGAGGCGGAGAACGATTCCCCCTCTCCTTGGGGAGAGGGCCGGGGTGAGGGAGGTCGTGAAACATTCTTCAACACAAAGCCGAACAAGACCCAGGGAAGACGGGAAAGCTCTTTGCGGCTACGCGTCGTGGACGTCCCCGGCGCTGCGCTCAACTATCAGCCTCGAAAGGTCGCTCCCCTTCCCGCGACCGCCGACTACCGCGTGGTCCCCAGCAATTTCCGGATCGCTCCCGCGAGCACCCCTTCGACTTCCGGGGCCACGTTGGAGGATCTTGGCTCGGTTTCGTAGCCGCCCTGTTCGTACGCGACGGCGGTTCCGATGTACCAGGGCGCATAATCGCCATACGCGGCCATGGCAACGAACAAGTCCGGGCGCGCGGCTTTGGCGGCCAGTTGATATTCCACGAACAGTTCCCCCGGCACATGCAGGATACGCGCCCGGCCCAGTCCGAGGCACGTAACATCAATCCGGTGCCCCGCCTGACAGCGTCGAACCCACGCCAGCCGCGAAGCCCCGCCTCCGGTCATGAACGGCGCCGCTCGGCCTTTAAGCTGGGCTTCCAGGTCGTCAACGGTCAGATGTTTTGCCGGAGGGAGAGCGACCGGCTCGATGGTCCAACTCACGTTCGTCGCCGCGAGGGGTTCGCGCTTTGTTGATTCCCAGGCGCGCCGCAGGCCGTCGGCGAGGCGTTCCGCGAGAGCGAGGCGATTCTCCGGGGCGCCGTCGTTGTATTTGCCAGCGCCCAGATTGCCTCCGGCGCCGTTGAAATGAACGTGCAACGCGGACGGGACCGCCAGTTGCCGGAAGAACCGCGCGAGTCCGGGAAAATCCGGATTGGGAATGCCAGTGCGATAGTAGCTCTGCGGATGGACCGCGTAATAACTCAACACGGCCACTGGTCGTTCGCCGTTCCAGAAACTCACGAGTGAAACCACGGGATCAATCGTTCCCTCCGGCTCGGCACGAATCGCGGGGTCCGGTGAGGCCGTCCAACGGACGGCGCGCACCTTGCCGTCAGGTCCAGGGATGCGCCGGTTCGAGGCGACGCGATCCACGCGCGCTTCGCCGAGGCCGAGATGCGTCACTGGTTGCGCGCGCGACAGTGATTCCTGCACGGCGCTCTCCAGATCCGCGATGATCTGCCGTTGAAAACGGCCGTCGAATTGGCGTGGCTCCAGGCCGGCCTCCTTCAGGATGCGTTCCGCGGAGAAATCGCAATCGGGCGCGTCGTGCTGATGCAAGGTATGGACGGCCACGCGCCGCGGTGAGGTGCCGGCCGCGCGCCCGAGCGCGTTCCGGAATTCGTCGTGCCCCTCGTTGGCAATGCCGATCCAATCGACCGCACAGAGAACAATCGGTTCGCCCGCGCCCAACAGCACGAGGCCGCGCGCGCGCAGGCCGAGATCCCAGCGGTTCGTCACCGGATCGTAGGCCATCATCGAACCAATCGGTGGCGTGGCGTCGATGTCGAAGGCGGCAATCCGCAAGGTTGGAAGAGCGGGGGATTCGGCGGCCGTCAACCGCAAGGGGGCGGCTGCCAGGACACAGACAACCATCAACAACCGGGTGACCATGGAGACAGCGTATCCCGATAAGAGCGCGAAAGGCCAGCTTTTGGCTACCATCGTCAACCCGTAAAGAGATCTCTGCAAAAGCGTGGGGGAGGCGGAGCGCAGAGCATTGCTCTGCGCGATCTTCTTTGGGTTCCGGCGGAGCAATGCTCCGCGCTCCGGCGCGCGGGCGGCTTTGCAGAGATTTCGTAAAGGGGCGCGGCCCCGCGGTTCCGTATGCCCTCCATGCTGCGGTGACACAATTCGGATGCAGTGCCGGCGTTGTGCGCTGATGGAGTCGCGCCACAGGTTCAGCGCTGCACGAGTTCGAGCCACGACCCGCGACGAACAGTCTTGCTGTTGCCGGCGATTTGTGTATGCTCTGGCCATTCACATGATCCCGGAGGATAGCACCCGGCAGAGAATCAGCGCGACGGACCGCGCGTCCAGCAGCCGGACAAATTACAACCGCACGTGCAGTTGGATCGCGAGTTCAACAAGGCATTTCTTCTGCGTCGTCTGGCTTGTGATTTCCCTGTCCATGTCGGGCGGGGAACTTCTGACCGTGACGGCTCCCAACGACCAGGAGAATCCTGCCGTGGCGTCCAATGGCGACGGCTATCTCGTGGTGTGGGCGGATAAGCGAAACGATCGTTCCTCGTACGACATCTTTGGAGCGCGCGTTTCAGCAACGGGACAAGTGCTCGATCCGGGCGGAATTCCCATTTGTACCGCGCCGGATTCTCAATGGTATCCCGCCGTTGCTTCCGATGGAACGAACTATCTGGTTGTGTGGTCGGACAGCCGGCAGAACAGCGCCGAGGGCTACTCACTTGAACTTTATGGCGCCCGGGTCAGCCCCGGCGGTGCGGTGCTGGATTCGGGCGGGTTCAAAATCACGGAAGGCGAGGTGGCCTATCAACCGACCGTGGCGTTCAATGGCACGGAGTATCTGGTCGCCGCTTATGCCTGGGAACACAACGGGCAACGCGGGACTGCGCTGCTCGGTGTGCGAGTTGCGCCGACGGGCGTTGTGCGCGACACGGAGGAATTGATCCTCCGCCAATCGGGCGCCGGCAGCGGTTATCCGGCAATCGTTGCCAGCCTGGGGGACGACTGGCTCGTGGCGTGGAATCTGGGAGGCAATGGGGTGGCGGGCACGCGCGTCAGCCGCAATGGGGTGGTCTCGTCGCCAGAAACATTCATCAACCGGGGCGAGACCTGGGTCCATGGTCTGGCCGCCGCCGGCAACAGTTACTTCCTGACCTCAGTGGCCAGCCGGCAGATTGGAACCGATACCCACGTCATGGACGTTTTCGGCACCCGGATTACGCCGGAGGGTCAACCGCAAAACACCGTGCTGATCGCGGCCAACACTAACCGGACCATCGGAAGTCATCTGCAGCCGACGACCTACATGCAGTATCAGCCGACGGCGGCAGCGAACGGCTCGGACGTGTTCGTCGTTTGGGAAGCGGGCGCGATCTACACCAATGGCGGGAATTTCAGGTTTCTGTCGGACATTCGAGGTGCTCGCGTGACCGGCAACGAGGTCTTACCCATCGTTTCTATCTGCGCTGCGCCGCAAGACCAGAGCTATTCCGCGCTGGCCTTTAACGGCCAGCACTTCCTGGCCGTGTGGCAGGACGCGCGCACGGCGCCTCCGGAAGATTATACCGCCTCTACTCATTTTGACATCTACGGCGCCCGACTGAGCACATCCGGTGTGGTGATCGAAAGCGACGGCTTCCTGATCAGCGGCATGCCTTCCAACCACCCGCCGATGGTCGTTCTGACTTTGCCTGCCGATGGCGCCACTTTTTTTGAAGGCGCCAGCACACGCCTGAAGGCGACGGCGACTGACGCCGACGGCTCCGTCGTATCGGTGGAATTCTTCGCCGACAATCAAAGCCTTGGTTTCGGGGAGACATCCGGTGGTTCGTCGTTTCAGCTTGATTGGACCAGTGCTTCCGCGGGGGAACACAGCCTTGCGGCTCGCGCCACCGACAACCGTGGCGCCCTGACCCTCTCGGCGCCGGTGCGCATCAACGTAGTGAAATCCAACCGGGTCGTCTGTCCGCCGTCCATTCAGTGGCAAGCCGGACTCGGAGACGACACTTACCAGCGGTTCCACCGCGTTCACAATCGTTCCGACGGCGGTTACATCGTCGGCGGGCAGTATTTCGGCCGCGGCGAAGGCATCTGGGTGGTTGCCCTTTCTCCCAACGGCAGCAATGTCTGGGAACGCTTCTACGGCGCGACCGGCGCGCATTATCTCAACGATCTGCAGCCCACCGAGGATGGCGGTTACATCATCGCGGGCACCGCGCACTTGCCGGGCGACGATGAGCGCGCCTATCAGGCCGAACTGACACGGATCAAAGCGAACGGCGACGTCCTCTGGACCCGAACCTATGGCGGATCGGATCTTGATGCGTTTCAGTCCGCGCGACAGACGAAGGACGGTGGATTCATCGCCGCGGGGAGTTCCTGGGCGCCCGCGGGTCCGGACAAGACGAGTCCGCACCATGGCCAGGGTGACGCCTGGATTGTGAAACTTGACGCCAACGGCAACAAGATCTGGGAGCGTTCGTATGGCGGCACCGGACTCGACGGCGCCGGCAACGCCATTGAGACCGCCGATGGCGGATACCTGGTCAGCATCGGTTCCGATTCTCCGGCCAACGGAAACAAATCACTCGCGGGCTTTGGCGGGTACGACAGTTGGGTGCTCAAGCTCAACTCCGTGGGTGAAAAGATTTGGGAACGGATCTACGGCACGACGAATCACGACGGCCTCGAAGTGATCGGCGAGCTGCCGGACGGCAGCTTCCTGTTGAGCGGCTATGCCAGTTCACCCGCCGGCGGAAACAAGACCAGCCCAAGCTACGGCGGTAGCGACGCCTGGGTGGTGTTGATCGATTCCGACGGCAAAAAGATTTGGGAACGCTCGTTTGGCGGCAGTGATTCGGACGCCCTTTACGCCGGGAGAAGAATGGCCGACGGCGGGTACATTCTCGCCGGCTACTCGCAGTCGCCGGTCAGTGGCAACAAGACCAGTCCGAAGGTGGGCGGCAACGACATGTGGCTCGTGCGCATCGACACTGCCGGCAATAAACTTTGGGAACGCACCATTGGCGGCGCCAACCCTTGGGGATCAAGCGCCAACGACGTGGCGATCACGCCTGATGGCGGTTTGATCGCTGCGGGTGAAACCTTCAACGACATCGGTGGCGATAAAACCGTCCCATTGCTCGGAAGCGGCGACGGTTGGATCGTGAAGCTCGGACTCGAGGATATCGAATGCGACTCCGACCGCGATGGCGTGTCCAACGATCGCGACCAGTGCCCGAACACGCCTGCGGGCGCGACCGTTGATGCCAACGGCTGCCCGCTGCCGATTTGTCCTCCACCCATTCAGTGGCAACACAGCTTCGGTGGTTCGGACTACGATTATCTCTACAGCCTCGAAGCAACGAGCGACGGCGGCTACATCCTCGGCGGCTTGTCCTATTCGCCCATGAACGGCAACAAAACAACTCCCCACCTAGGCGGGAGTTCTGACGCGGACGCATGGTTGATTCGGCTGAACGCCAGCGGCGAAAAAGTCTGGGAGCGGGAGTTCGGAGGCAACGAGAACGAAAACGCTTTGAGCGTCAAACAAACATCGGACGGCGGTTTCATCGTTGGCGGCTGGTCGGCATCAGGCCCAAGCGGCAACAAGACGAGTCCACACTTCGGCTGGGAAGATGGCTGGGTCATTCGCCTGGACGCACAAGGCAACAAGCTCTGGGAGCGCTCATTTGGCGGCGGCTTATGGGAGTTCTTCTTTCAGGTCCATGAACTGGCGGATGGCGGATTTATTTTGGGCGGCTTTTCCGGTTCGTGTCCCGGCTGTGCCGTCGAGTTCGGCGAAGGGGACTACTGGGTCGTGCGCATTGACCGCCAGGGCGACAAGCTTTGGGAACGCTTCTATGGCGGAACCGGCCGGGAACAATTATTGGATCTTCAGCCAACGAGTGACGGCGGGTTTATTCTGGGCGGGTACTCTTCCTCCGGTCCCAGCGCCAACAAAAACAGTCCGAACTTCGGCGGCTACGATTTCTGGGTGGTGCGGGTGGACGGAAACGGGAACAGGCTTTGGGACAAATCCTTTGGTGGCACTCAGGATGAAGAAGTGCGCAGCCTGCATCAGACTTCTGACGGTGGATTCCTTTTGGCGGGCCGTTCCTATTCGGGCGCGAGCGGAAACAAGACGAGTCCGAGTCATGGTTCAAGCGATTACTGGCTGGTTC
>JGI10216J12902_101167286_pt1 | contig 24140 bp, 17 predicted proteins | sample KanNatreferecore_FD_12902 | JGI IMG/M metagenome (IMG submission 12902)
CGATCCGGGCGGACATCCGGTCGATGGCGTGCGCAACTGGTCCAACGGTTGGATGCCGCCGTTGTTTCAGGGAACCATTGTGCGCTCGACCGAACCGCGCATTCTGAACCTCGAGCCGCCGCCGCACCTGAAGGGCGAGTTGCAGGAACAAAACCTCGCCTTTCTCGCGCGGCTCAATCGCGACCATTTCGCGCGTCATCCCGGCGAGACGGACCTGGAAGCGCGCATCGCCAGCTACGAGCTCGCCGCGCGGATGCAGACCGCCGCGAAGGAGGCGCTCGATCTCACCGGCGAAAGCGAGGCTACGAAGAAGCTTTACGGCCTGGACGATCCGGTCACGCGCGAATACGGCACGCGTTGCCTCATCGCCCGCCGCCTCGTCGAGCGCGGCGTCCGTTTCGTGCAGCTCTTCGTCAACGGCCAGATCTGGGACAACCACGAGAGCATCAAGAGCAACCTGGTCACCTGTTGCCGCAAGACGGACCAGCCATCCGCCGCTCTGGTCAAGGACCTGAAGGCGCGCGGCCTGCTCGATACCACGATCGTCCATTGGGGCGGCGAGATCGGCCGGCTGCCCGTCACCGAGAACCACGGCGCGGCCGAGAAGGCCGGACGCGATCACAACGGCCAGGGGTTCAGCAGCTGGCTCGCGGGCGGCGGGATCAAGGGCGGCATGACGTACGGTGAAACCGACGAGTTCGGGCACAAAGCGGTCGTGGATCCGGTCAGCCCGAATGATTATCACGCCACGCTCCTTCATCTTTTCGGCCTCGACCACACCAAACTCCTTTACCACCACAATGGCCAGGAAGAACGCATCACCGACACCAAACCCTGCCGCGTGGTGCGCGAGATTCTACGAAACGCATGAAGCGGAGCCGACGGGATGGAGCGCGGCTGTGTCAAAGACCAGCCGCAGCACGTTCAAATGACGACGAGGCTTCGACCAATCCGCAACGCCTCTTCCCTCCTCATGCTGCTGCGACTGGTCCGCGGCGGACACAGTCGCGCTCCTTTCGCGAAAGGTTTTTTGTTGTAATCGCATGGCCGGTGTTTGTTTCCGCAACCGCTCTCGCCGCTCAGCCGACCTTTGAGAAAGACATCCGTCCCATCCTCAAGGCGCATTGCTTCGAATGTCACGGCGAAGGCGAAAAGTTGAAGGGCGGTCTCGACCTGCGCCTGCGCCGGCTGATGCTTCAGGGTGGCGACGACGGCCCGGCGCTCGTTCCCGGCAAGCCCGACCGAAGCCTGCTTTTCAAAATGGTTCACAGCGGCGAGATGCCGAAGCGCGAAAAGAAACTCACTCACGAACAGGTGGCCCTGATCAAACGGTGGATCGCCACCGGCGCGAAGACCGCTCGCCCGGAGCCCGCCGAGATCGGAAAGGGTGGCGGCATCACTGAGGAAGAGCGCGCCTTCTGGTCGTTTCAGCCGATTCGCCCGCCCGCTGTCCCCGCGACGAAACCGAGAGACCGGGCGCGCACGCCCATCGATGCATTCCTCGTGGACGCGCTGGCGAAGAAGAAACTGGGCTTCTCGCGGGACGCCGGACGAATCACGCTGCTGCGCCGCGCTCACTTTGATCTCATCGGGCTGCCACCGACGCCTGCCGAGGTCGAAGCCTTCGTCGCAGACACCGCACCTGACGCCTATGAGAAGTTGATCGACCGGCTGCTGGAATCTCCGCACTACGGCGAACGCTGGGGTCGCCACTGGCTCGACGTTGCGGGCTACGCCGACTCGGACGGCTACAGCGATGCTGATCCGCCGCGCGCCTACGCCTATAAGTATCGCGACTACGTCATCCGCTCCTTCAACGCCGACAAAGCGTTCGATCAGTTCGTCACCGAACAACTCGCCGGTGATGAACTTGCCCATGCGGCTCAGGGCAGTTTGCAAACCGCGCTGGCCGACCCGCAACTGCGCGAGTTGCTCATCGCCACCGGCTTCCTCCGCATGGGGGTGGATGGCACCGCGACGCCCGCCCTCTCGGATCCGGACGCCGTGCGCAACCAGGTCGTGGCGGACACGATCAAGATCGTGTGCACGTCGTTGCTCGGGTTGTCCGTTGGCTGCGCGCAATGTCACGATCATCGCTACGATCCGATTCCGCAGACCGATTACTACCGGCTCCGCGCGGTGATCGAGCCGGCGTATGATCCGAAGAAGTGGCGCACGCCCGACCAGCGACTGGTTTCGCTCTATACGGAGGCCGAGCGGACGAAGGCCGGCGAAGTTGAAGCTGAGGCAAAGAAGGTCGCCGAGGAGAAGGAAGCGAAGCAGAAGCAATACATCGATGAAGCATTGACGAAGCACCTCGAGAAATTTGAAGCGCCATTGCGCGATCAACTGCGGGCTGCCTACGACACATCCGCCGATAAGCGTACCGCCGAGCAAAAAAAGCTTCTCGCCGACAATCCCAGCGTGAACATCAACGCCGGCGTGCTCTACCAGTATAATCAAAAAGCCGCGGACGATTTGAAGGCGATGGACGCGAAGATCGCCGAGATTCGCGGACGCAAACCGCCGGAGGATTTCATCTGCGTCCTGACCGAGCCGGCCGACGCGGTGCCGGTCACCTACCTTTTTTACCGCGGCGATCCGAAACAGCCAAAGGAGGCCATCCTTCCCGGCGGACTGAGCGTGCTGACCCCTCCCGGCCTGTCAATCGAGTTGCCGAAGAAAGATCAGGACTTGGCGACCAGCGGCCGCCGGCTCGCTTTCGCGCGCTGGCTGGTCAGCGGCACGAACCCGCTTGTCGCGCGGGTGCTGGTGAACCGCGTCTGGTTGCACCATTTCGGTCGCGGCCTCGTCGGGACTCCGTCGGACTTTGGCGTCATGGGTGAACGCCCGTCCCATCCTGAATTGCTCGATTGGCTCGCCACCGACCTGATCCGGAACGGCTGGCAGTTGAAGCGGTTGCACAAACTCATCATGACGTCCACCGCCTACCGCCAATCCTCCCGCCACGATCCCAGGCGGGAACAACGCGATCCCGAAAACCGCCTCTACTGGCGCAAACCGGTCCACCGCCTCGATGCCGAAATCATCCGCGACTCCATGTTGGCCGTCAGCGGCACCTTGAACGAGGCGATGTTCGGCCCGCCCGTGCCGGTGCGCCCGGATGTGCATGGCCAGATCGTCATCGGGATCGACAAGACCGAAGGCGATAACAAGATGCCCGTCGAAGTGCCGCTCAAGGGCGAGGAATTTCGGCGCGGGATTTACGTCCAGGCGCGGCGCAGCCGTCCGCTGGCCATGCTGCACGCGTTCGACGCGCCAGTGATGGAAGTGAATTGCGAGCGCCGACAATCCTCCACCGTCGCCACGCAATCGCTGATGCTGATGAACAGCCGGTTTATTCTGGACCAAGCGGCGCGCTTTGCCGAGCGCCTGCAAAAGGAAGGCGGCAACAACCGCGTTGGCCAGGTGGCACGCGCCTGGCAACTGGCCTTCAGCCGAAGTCCCACCGCGCTGGAACTCGCCGGCGCGGTCGAGTTCCTGTCCCGGCAGGTGGATCAGTTGGAAACGGAGGTCGAGGAGACGGACCAGAAGGCAAAGAAGGACGAAAAGGCCAAACCCAATGTGAAACCCGCGCCGGAACTGCAAGCCCTCACCGACCTCTGCCAGGCTTTGCTCAGCGCGAACGAGTTCCTCTACGTGGATTGAGCAGCGACCCTGCGCGCGATGAAACGAATTACCCGCCACTCGTTGCGCCAGGCCCTCATGCTGGTCGCCGCGTTCGCGTTGCCCTGCGCCGCGGCGGACTACGAAAAGGAAATCCGCCCGTTGCTCAAAAACTATTGCCTCGGCTGCCACTCCACAGAGAAACACAAAGGGGACCTCGACCTTGAGCGCTTCGTTTCGCTGAGTGAAGTGATGAAGCATCCCAAGGTCTGGCAGGGAGTTCTCGAACAGATTTCCCTCGGCGAAATGCCGCCGAAGGAGAAGCCTCAGCCGACCCCGGCTGAACGCGAGAAGCTGCAGTCCTGGGTGAACGCAGCGCTCGACAAAGCCGCCAGGGCGCGCGCGGGCGATCCGGGGCCGGTCGTGCTGCGACGGCTCTCCAATGCGGAATACACCTACACGGTTCGCGACCTGACGGCCGTGGAATTGCCCGATCCGGCGCGGGAGTTCCCGACGGACTCGGCCTCTGGTGAGGGGTTCATGAACGTCGGCAACTCCCTCGTGATGTCGCCGGCGCTGGTTACGAAGTATCTGGACGCGGCGAAGGAAATTGCCGGTCACGCGGTGCTGCTGCCGGATGGGATTCGTTTCTCCGCGAAGAGCACGGGCCGCGATTGGACCGAGGAATTGCTGGCCGGGATTCGCGGGATGTATCGCGAGTTTACGGACAACGGCGGCGGTACATCGGTGAACCTGCAAGGTATTCGTTTCGACACCAGGGACGGCGGCGTGTTGCCGCTGGATAAGTATCTCGCCGCGACGCTGGAGCTTCGTGAAAGACGCCTGCGAAATCGAGACGGATTGATTGCCGCCGTTGCATTCAAACACGACCTCTCACCCAAGTATCTCACCACTCTCTGGAACACGCTCAACGCCACCAACGCTTCCCTCCTGCTCGACCCCATTCGCGCTCGCTGGCGTTCGGCGAAATCCGGCGACGCGTCGCTTCTCGCGAAGGAGATTTCCCAATGGCAACACGCGTTGTGGAAATTCAATTCGGTCGGCCACATCGGGAAACGCGACGGCCCGAAGGCGTGGATGGAGCCACTCACGCCGATTCAGTCGAAGCAAGAGCTGCGCTTCAAGGTTCCGGCATCGACGGAGGCGAAGGAGATCACACTCTATCTGAGCGCATCGGATGCGGGCGACGGTAACAAGGGCGACTGCGTGATTTGGGAACAACCCCGCCTCGCCGCGCCGGGCCAGCCGACGTTGCTGCTGCGCGACGTGCGCGACGTAAACCGGGAGCTTTCAGCCCGGCGGGAACGCACCTTGTCCGCCACGGCAAAGTATCTGGCTGCCGCTGCCCAGGCCGAAGCAGGCAAAACGAATGGAGCGGAACTCGCCCGGCAGCACGGAGTCGATGCCGACCCGCTTTCGGCCTGGCTCGACTATCTCGGCGTCAGTTCATCCGGCCCGGTGAAAATCGAGGGCCACTTCACCGATACGTTCACGAACGGCTCCGGCTACGCGTTCATCAATGGCTGGGGCAAAAGCGGAACGCCCAATCTCGTGGCCAATTCCTCCGACCAGCAGGTGCGCATTCCAGGCAACATGAAGCCGCACAGCATTGCGGTGTACCCGTCGCCGACCCTCGCCGCTGCCGTCGGCTGGCGCAGTCCAGTGGCGGGCAAAGTCCGCGTGGAAGCGGCAATTCAGCACGCGCATCCCGAGTGCGGCAATGGCGTGACGTGGTCCCTGGAACTCCGTCGCGGCTCAAAACGTCAGCGCCTCGCCAATGGCATCGCTCACGGGGCGAAGGAAGTGAAACCGGCGCCCATCGAGAATATCGCCGTGCAGCCGGGCGACCTTGTCTCACTGCTGATCGGTCCGCGTGACGCGAATCATTCCTGCGATTTGACCGCCGTTGACCTCGCACTGATCAGCACCGGCGAAGGCGGACATGAGTGGAATCTGGCCACGGACATTTCGCCCGACGTGCTCGCCGGCAATCCGCACGCCGACCGGTTCGGCAACGAGGGGGTCTGGCATTTCTACACGGAGCCCGACAAGGCCGGCCCGCTCGGCCCCGTGATTCCCGCCGGGTCGCTCCTGGCCAGGTGGCAGGCCAGCGAGAGCGCGGAGGAGAAACAGAAGCTGGCCGATCAAGTGCAGATGCTGCTCCTTTCGGCTGCGCCCGAGACAAAAGATTCGCCCGACGCGGTGTTGTATCGCCAACTCACGTCGCTCGGCGGACCGCTGTTCGCGCGTGTAGCGGCAGGCATCCTGCCTGCCGTGGAGCCGGGCGTCTCGCCCGGCGGAAAAGCCGCGGAGAGTTCGAAGGATGCACCGAAATCAAGCGCGGGTACGGACGGCAAGATGCCGCCCTCTCCGGCAGGCGGGACGCCCGCCGCTACATGGGGCCTCGACCCCGCGCAATTCGGCAAACACCCGAACGGTTCCGCCATCGACGGCGCCAGCCTGTGCGTACGCGCGTCTTCGGTGATCGAGATTCGCCTGCCTTCCGACCTCGTGGCTGGCTACGAATTCGTCACGACCGGCATGCTCGACAAGACCACTGGCGCCGAGGGCAGCGTTCAGCTCCAACTGCTCACCAACAAACCGGCGGGCAGTTCAGGACTTCTGACCATCGAAGCCATGACGAAAGACGGCGAAGGACCGTGGTATTCCAACAACCGAACCACGTCGCACAACACTCCCATCGTCGTGAATGACGGAAGCGCGGCGCGCAAACGCATCGAGGCCGCGTTCGATGAGTTCCGCCAGGTTTTCCCAGCGGCCCTTTGCTACACGAAGATCGTGCCGGTCGATGAGGTGGTCACGCTCACGCTGTTCTACCGTGAGGACCATCACTTCAAGCGGCTGATGCTCGACGACACGGAAGCGGCCCGACTCGACCGGCTCTGGGACGAGTTGCATTACGTGGCCCGGGACGCGCTGACGCTCGTCGATGTCTTCGAGCAGCTCTGGCAATACGCGACGCAGGACGCCGACCCAAGCGTCTTCGAACCGATGCGCGAGCCGATCAAGGAACGCGCCACCGCGTTCCGCCAGCGTCTCGTGGACACGCAACCGGCGCACCTCGACGCGGTTTTGAAGTTCGCCGAGGGCGCGTATCGCCGCCCGCTTACCGATGCGGAACAGGGCGAACTGCGCGGGTTGTATCGCAAATTGCGCGCGGAGGAAATCCCGCACGAGGAAACGATTCGGCTCACGCTCGCGCGTGTGCTCGTGGCGCCGGCGTTTCTCTATCGCGCCGAGAGGCCGGGCCGGGGCGAGCAGCCAGGGCCGGTGAACGATTGGGAACTGGCCACGCGTCTGAGCTATTTCCTCTGGTCGTCCGCGCCGGATGCCGAACTGCGCGCCGTCGCTGCCAACGGCAAGCTCCGCAAACCCGACGTCCTCGCCGCTCAAACTCGCCGCATGCTTCGCGATCCGCGTGTGCGCCGGCTGGCCATCGAGTTCGCCTGCGCCTGGCTGCACATCTACGACTTCGACGAACTGGGCGAAAAGAGCGAACGCCACTTCCCGGCCTTCAACGGCCTCCGCGGCGCGATGTATGAGGAAACGATTCGCTTCTTTACCGACCTGTTCCAGAACGACGGATCGGTGCTGGACATTCTCGACGCCGACTACACGTTCCTGAACGAAGACCTCGCGAGGCATTACGGCGTCCCCGATTCCGTTTTCCGTGGCAGCGGACGTGAGGAGGTTCAACCTCAAATCCGAAATCCGAAATCCGAAATCCGAAATGATCGCAGCCGACTCGCGTCGGCTGCTACAAATGGGGATGACGGCTGGCGGCGCGTGGACGGCGTCAAAAGATTTTCGCGTGGCGGCATCCTCGGCCAGGCCACCACGCTCGCGAAACAATCCGGAGCGTCGCGCACCAGTCCGATTCTGCGTGGCAACTGGGTGGCTGAAGTGCTCCTCGGCGATAAACTGCCGCGACCGCCGAAGGACGTGCCACAACTGCCCGAAGACGAAGCGACCGAGATGCTCACCGTCCGCCAGCTCACCGAAAAACACAGCACGGATCCAAAGTGCTACGGCTGCCATCGCCGAATCGATCCTTATGGCTATTCGCTCGAAGCCTACGACGCCATCGGCCGTTTACGCGACCGCGATCTGGGGGGACATCCGATCGAAACGCGCGCCAGGACGATGGATGGCGCGGAATTCGACGGTCTTGACGGCCTGCGCGACTACCTGCTCACGAAACGGCGCGATGCGTTTCTGAAACAATTCTGTCGGAAGCTGCTCGGCTATTCGCTGGGCCGCGGCGTCCAGCTTTCTGATGGCCCTCTGATTTCCGGGATGCGCGACCAACTGAAATCGCACGATTACGACATTGGCGCTGCCATCGAGACGATCGTCCGCAGCAAACAGTTCCGCGAGATTCGCGGGAAGGAGATGGCGAGTGAGGAGTAGGCAAGGTCGAAATAGGACGGCCAGGACCAAGGCGACGGATCCCAGCAATTCGTCCGCTGGGTCCTCTTCGTCCCATCCCGAGGGTTTCATTCCTGACCATCCACCAGACCAACTACCTCCTCGACCAGCAACTTCGGCGGCTCGAGCAGGATTTTCTCAGGGAAGGCGGCCTGCGAGAGCGCATGACCCGCGCGCGACTCGCCGCCCGCGCCAAACAGGGTCTCCGCACCTGAGTCAAATGCTCCATAGCCGGCCGGTGTTGCGAGACTGATTCGTCCTATCCGTCCCCCGTGAGACACAACTTCCGGCTTCCTTCTGTCGGACCGCTTTGGTATAGGACAGGCGGCTTATCAGTCTTATGACCACTCACCAATTCTCCCGGCGCACCTTCCTCCGCGGGGTCGGCGTCACCATGGCGCTGCCGTGGATGGAGTCTCTCACCGTCTGGGGCGACACGCCGCCCGCCGGCGTCAAGCCCGCCAGCGAAGCGCCCGTGCGGCTCGCGGTGCTGTTCGCCGGCAACGGTTTTCACTCGAAGGAATGGTGGGCCAGGGGCGAAGGCAAACAGATGGAGCTCGGCAAAGTGCTTGAGCCGCTTGCCGATTTCCGCGAGAAGATGCTCTTCATCCGCGGCCTTTACAACGAGGAGGCGTTGAAGGGGAACATTCACAGCTCGCAGACGGGCAACCTGCTTTCCGGCGCGCCGCTCGCGTCCGGCGGCGAGATCCGCTCCGGGACGAGCATCGACCAGTTGCTGGCGCAGCGTTACGGACACTCGACCAAGGTGCCGAGCCTGGTGCTCGGTTGCGAGAAGTCGAACCCATCGGTGCACAAGAACTATTCGATGCTCTACAGCTCGCACATTTCATGGTCGTCACCGACCACGCCGACGCCCCTGGAGATTTATCCCGCGCTCGCGTTCGACCGGCTGTTCAAGGACGAGGTAAGCAAGGGTGACAAGAGCGTGCTCGACGCCGTCCTGACCGACGCGAAGGACCTGCGCCGCCACATCAGCGCGAATGACCAGCGCAAGCTCGACGAGTATCTCGACTCGGTGCGCGACGTGGAACAGCGCATCGAAAACGCTGGCAAGAAGGGCGAACTGCAAGGCTGGCGTCCGACGCTCACGGCACCGAACATCCCGCGACCCGCCGACGGCATTCCGCAGGACATTGCCGAGCACCTGCGGCTGATGTGTGACATTCTGGTGTTGGGTTTCCAGACCGACACCACGCGCATCACCACGCTCAAGCTGAACAACGACCACAGCTCGCTGCGTTTCCCGAACCTCGGCGTGGACTATATGATTCATCACCTGCTCTCGCACAGCGACACGGCGGACTGGCTCAAGGTGAACCGATTCTTCCTCGAACAAGTCGCCTACATCGCGCGCAAGCTCGACGCCATCCGCGAAGGCGACCGCACGTTGCTCGACAACTCGATGCTGATGTTCTGCTCGTCGATGCTGACCGGCAATCACGACGCGAACCAGTTGCCCGCCGTGATGCTCGGCGGCGCCGGTGGGCGCATCAAAGGCGGTCGGGTGCTTGACTACAAAGAGAAGCCGGAGCGCCAGATGTGCCGCCTATACCTCTCGATGATGGACAAGATGAACGTGCGCCTGCCGAGGTTCGGCGATGCCACAAAGGGGTTGGAGGAAGTGTAGCTGGGCGGCGTGCGGGCGAAGGGAAAACCGGACCGCTTCTCTTGACGCCCAATTGACTCCCCGCGGCCCGGGAATAAACTCGGCGAGATGAAAGCCACACCCGCCGTTGAACCTCCTGCATCGTGCGAGCGCATTTCGCACGTGCGGTTACGAAATCTCCTCGGCTCCATTGCCTTGCTGGCTTGCGTGATCTTCCCCGGCGCCTCTGCATCGGGCGCTTCCGAACAGCGCGCGTTCGGCCCCATTCAACCGCGTCTCTCGCCCGATGGACAACAGATCGCGTTGTCGTGGCAGGGGGCCATCTGCCGGATGCCCGCGCCGGGCGGCGCGCTGACTGTCCTCACGCGAGGCGAAGGTTTCGATATTGAACCGGCGTGGTCGCCGGACGGGAACACAATCGCCTTCATCAACTCCGCGGGTTTCTTCGCCGGCCAGTTGCAATGGATCAACGCCGAGGACGGCTCGTCCCGCAAGTTGCCCTCTGCCGTGCGCGCGCAAGGCAAGCTGCATTTCCATCCCGCCGGCAAGCGCATCCTCGGCCGTTTCAGCAAGGAAGCCGCGCCGAACCGTCTTGCGTGGTTCGACCTGGAGAGCGGAGCGCTCGCGCCGGTCGAAGGGCTTCCGCAAAACTGGCAGACACCGCACATGCCGGTCGCGCTCTCACCTGACGGCGAATGGCTGCTTTACGCGCTGCACCAGGACTTGCCTGACGAGCAGGGCGGCAACAACGGCCCTCACACCGATCTCTGGAAACTTTCGACTCGCGGCGGACCTCCGCGGCTTGTCACCCGCTGGCTCGCGCGCATTTATCAACTTGCCTGGGATGCGAAGGGCACGGGTTGCTACGTCGTCACCGACCTGGGCGCATCGCACAACGATCTCTGGCACGTCCCTCTTGCCAACCCGCAGCGCGACGCACAAAAAATCACCTCCGGCCAGGCGGACGAGGACTGGCCTTCGGTCGAGACAGACGGCCGTTTCCTCGCTCACACCGAGAACCACGAGGGCGCGACCGCGCTGGTGCTGACGGATTTCATTCACAACGAGAAGACGACGTTGTCGGTGCATGAACTGGAACTCGAGAAAGCCTATCGCGAGCCCGTCGCTTTGCTGCGATTGGAAGTTGGCGGACGGGAGACTCCGGCCGCGGCCAAGGTGTCGTTGAAGCGCAAGGACGGCAAATTCTTCGCGCCCCTCGGCTCGCTCTACCGCGTTGCCGGCGGCCGGATGCACTTCTATGCGCGCGGTGGGCCGGCCCTGCTCTTGCCGGCGGGTGCTTACGAGATCACCGCCTGGCGCGGACCGGAGCACCGCATCTTCCGGGCGGAGATCGAGTTGGAAGGCGGCAAGACGCGGATTCTAGAAGTGAAGCCCGAGCGTTGGACCGACGCGTGGTCGCGCGGCTGGTTCTCCGGGGAGAATCACATCCACGCCAACTACGGCTACGGCGCCTGGTATAACACTCCCGCCAGCATCCTGGACATGTGCGAGGGCGAGGACTTGAACGTCTGTAACCTGGTCGTCGCGAACTCGGACGGCGACGGCGTGTTCGACCGCGAGTTCTTCCGGGGCCGGCTCGACGCGCGTTCGACACCGCGCACGTTGCTCTACTGGAACCAGGAGTTCCGCAGCACGATCTGGGGCCACATGACGTTTGCCAACCTTAGCCAGCTCGTGGAGCCGATCTTCACCGGCTTCAAGGACACGACGAATCCGTGGGACATCCCGACCAACGCCGACCTTGCCGGGCGCACGCGCGCGCAAGGTGGCGTGGCAAGTTACACGCACCCGGCGAACAGCATGGACGATCCGTATCGCACTGCCTATTCCGGCAAGGGCATCCCGGTGGACGTGGCGCTGGAGCGCATTGACACGCTCGACGTGATGGGCTTTGGGTACGCGGCGAGCGTGCCGCTCTGGTATCGCGTCCTCAACTGCGGGTTCCGGGTTCCGGCGGCGGCGGGCACGGACTGCTTCCTGAACCGCATCAATAGCTCACCCCCCGGCTGGGGCCGTTGCTATGTGCGCTTGTCGAATGGCCTCGATTACAAGGCATGGATAGATGGCCAGCGGGCCGGGCGCTCGTTCATCAGCAACGGTCCAATGCTCGAACTCGCCGTTGGCGACTCGGCGCCGGGCGACACGATTAAACTCAGCACTCCGCGAGCCGTGCGCATTCGCGTTCGTGGCTGGTCGCAAGCGCCGTTGGAAAAACTGGAGTTGATTCATAATGGCCGCGTGGTTGCGAATGGCCAGCTCTCCGCCGACAAGCTGGAACTCACGCTCAACCAGGAGCTGCATCTCGACCGCACCGGCTGGGTGGCGGCGCGCGTGAGCGGCCCGCCAGCGCCTGACTTCGCCTTCGGCCCGCAACAGGCGCACGCGAACCCAGTTTATGTTGAGCTTGCCGGCAGCGACCTTGACTCGAAGGAGGATGCGGAATATTTCCTCGCCTGGATCGGCCGGCTCGAAGCGGACTTGAATCGCCGCGACCGGATGCACACGGGCAAGGACCATGTCGCGATGCAACTTAAAGCGGCGAAGGACGTGTATCAGAGGCTGTTGGGAAAAAGACTGTGACTAATAGCGGCCGGGTGCGTCTAATGGTACCGTATGAGCGACCCAAATGCGGCGAAAACCCCGATTCAATTCCTGCTAACCGCAGCAATCTTCCCCCTGCTGTCCGTGAAGAAAAATATTGTTTCAGGCATTATCGCCATCTGTTTACTTACCGGTTGCAGCACGACTTATGTGATCAAGCTGACCAACAGTGACACGCTCACTGCGAAAACCAAACCGCGGCTCGACGGTCATGGCTACTATGTCTTCAAGGACGCGGATGGAAAAGATGTGCGAATCAATGAACTCCGGGTCCGGGAGATTGAGGCGAAATAAGCGATACGGACGCTACCGGACTTTCGGCTTCCTGCCGCCAATAAGTTGTTCCACGTATTTTCCCAGCACGTCTGTTTCGAGATTGACCGCATCACCCACCGACCGATCACGCAGCGCCGTCACTTCGTAAGTGTGCGGGATAATCCAGATGCGGAAACCCTTCTTGGTTACCGCCGCAACCGTCAGGCTGATGCCATCGACCGCGACGGACCCTTTGTGGACGATGTACCGCATCAATTCCGTTGGCGCGGTTATTTCCAAAACGTGGTCCTTGCCTGCGCGCGCCCAACGAACGATCGTGCCGACGCCGTCAATGTGTCCGGTGACGAAGTGCCCGTCCAAACGCCCGTCCAACCTGAGGGCACGCTCCAAATTGACCAGCGACCCGACTCTGGCGAACTGAAGGTTGGTCCGTTCCCACGTCTCGCGCAGCAGATCGAATCGGATCACTTTATGTTTCGATCTCGACCCAAGCTTCACCACGGTGAGGCAACAGCCGTTGACCGCGAGGCTGTCCCCGATTTTCAGCCCGCGCGCGCAGGTTTTTGCCTGAATGGCGAATTGAATCGCCTCGGTGGCTTGCGTGATCCTTTCGACCACCCCGGTTTCTTCAACAATGCCGGTGAACATCGACGGAATGTTGTGGGTTGTGGCTTGTGGGTTGCAAGTTGTTTGAGCGATCGATGGATGCCGGGTGCATCTGACACGGTCCAGGAGCGCGGATGTCTAATTTGCGCGAGCCGCGAAGCCTGACGATAGGGGAATCCTCAAACAGCGCTGACACGCCCGGTGAGCAACAAGTCGGGCCCCAGCCGGCGCCATTCGATGTTACGCAGGTTAAGGACTTCATCGAGCCGCCGGACACCGTCGCCTGCGACGGCCTTTCGGGCGTCGCTTCCGCCCAGAACCATGGGCGCATAGAAGAACGCAACGCGATGCGCAAAACCGCCGAGCAGGAACGAAGCGTTCACCTCTCCGCCGCCTTCGACCAACAGGCTGGTCACGCACTCCGAGCCGAGCTTCTGGAGCAGCCATCGCAGGTCGATTCTTCCACGCCGACTCGGTGCTGCCATCACCGTGACGCGCTTCGACAGCGCCGCGACTCGACGCGCCGGAGCCGTCTTGCCCACCACGATCGTGGTCAACCCCGCCTGCCGGTCGCTTACGATTTTGGCGTTCAGAGGCGTCCGTGCTCCGGTATCCAGAATGATTCGTCGCAGCCGCGTGTTGCTGTTCCGCGTTCCGCGTTTCGCGTTCCGCGTTCCAAATGTCAGACTCGGATCGTCCGTCAACACCGTGTTAATGCCGACCAGGATGGCGTCCGCGCCCTGGCGCAGTTTCATTCCGTACGCCCGCGCCTTCTCGCCGGTGATCCACTTCGATTCGCCGGATGCCGTGGCGATTTTGCCGTCGAGCGTCATTGCGGCTTTCACGGTTACGAACGGCGTTCGATGGACGATCCAGTGGTTGAACGTCTCGTTCAACCGGCTGGCTTCTTCGGCGAGAACGCCCCGAACGACAGCAATCCCCGCTCGCCGCAGGATCCTGAAGCCGCGGCCTGCGTGTTTTGGATTTGGGTCCGTCGCGGCTGTGACGAGGCGGGTGATGCCGGCGGCTTTGATCGCCTCCGTGCAGGGAGGCGTGCGGCCATGCGTGGAACAGGGTTCCAGCGTCACGTAAAGAGTACCGCCTTTTGGATCATTCCGACGCGCCTGCGCGTCTCGAATCGCTTCGATTTCCGCGTGCGGCTCACCCGGAGCACGATGCCAACCCCGTCCGATGATTTTGCCTTTTTTCATGAGGACCGCGCCGACCATGGGATTTGGCGAAGTGAGGCCGGAAGCGCGCCGCGCCAGCCGCAGCGCGACGTGCATGAAGCGTACTTCGTTTGGAACGCGAACAGCCTGTCCGCGCGCTGATGGTCGAATCGCCCGTGTTGCTGTCATCACAGTGCACTCGCGGGCAGGCTGCCCGCGCTCCGATCATTCCTCAAACAACGCCGCGGCAAACTGCCTGGCGTCGAACGGTTGCAGATCATCGGGCTGCTCGCCGACGCCCACGAACTTGATCGGCAGACCGAGTTCCTTCTGGATGGACACGACCATGCCGCCTTTGCTGGTGCCGTCGAGTTTGGTGATGACGAGCCCGGTGAGCCTCACGGCCTTGCTGAATTCTTTCGCCTGGTTCAAGGCGTTCATGCCCGTCGAGCCGTCGAGCACCAGCAGCACTTCGTGAGGCGCGCCCGGCAGTTTTTTGTCCATCACCCGGTGCAGCTTCTGCAATTCCTGCATCAGGTTGTGCTTCGTGTGCAGACGTCCGGCCGTATCCACGAGCAGGAAATCCGCTTTGCGCGAGACGGCCGCGGTAATGCCGTCGTGCGCGATCGCGGCCGGATCCGCGCCATAGGCCCCGGCGATGGTCGGCACATCCAATCGCTTGCCCCAAAGCTTGAGTTGTTCGATGGCGGCGGCCCGAAACGTGTCGCACGCCGCGAGCAGCGCCGTCTCGCCGCGTTGTTGAATCCAATGAGCGAGCTTGGCCGCCGTCGTGGTCTTGCCGGTGCCGTTGACGCCGACAATGGAAACGACCGTCAATCCGCCCGGCTGTTTGAGGAGCGCGGACTGGTTTGAAGAAAGGCCTTTCTCCACTTCGCAGCGGGCGACGGAAAAGACGTCCAACCCCGAGCCACCCTGAGTTTCGTAGGCTTTCCGGACCGCGGCGACGATCTGCTGCGTCATCGGGACACCGAGGTCGGCGCCGAGCAAGGCGGCCTCGAGTTCTTCCAGAGTGGCGTCCGTGAGTTTGGGCGAGCCGGTGACGATCCGTTTGATTTCGTGGACCAGCTGCGAGTGCGTCTTCTGCAGGCCGGCTTTGAGTCTGTCGAATAGGCCCATGAGAGCTAATGCGAAAGCGGGAGTGCGGGATGCGGGGCGGTGGTGCGGGCTTTCGATGCGCCGGAGCGGCGTTTGCCGAGTCGCGCTTTGAGCTGTTCGACATGATCGTAGGGCACCTTGACGCTCCCGATGAGCGGTTTGCCTTTGCTCAAACCGTGGCAGTCGGAGCCGCCGGTGATCGCGAGATCGTATTCTTTTGCCAGTCCCAGGTAATGCTCGGAAGTCGAAGGCGTATGCTTGGTATGAAAGCATTCCAAACCGTCGAGTCCGGCGGCGACCAGTTCGGGAATGACCCCATCCGTTCGGTTCAAGCCGGGATGTGCCATCACCGCCAGGCCGCCGGCCTGGTGGATCAGCTCGATGGCGTCGAGCGCGGAGATCTTGAATTTCGGCACCCAGGCGGGCCGGTTCTTTTTCAGGAAGCGTTCGAATGCCTCATCCATGTTCTGGCAAAAGCCGCCTTGCACGAGCGCGCGCCCGACATGAGGGCGGCCTGGCGACCGGCAGTTTGCGATGGCGAACACAACCTCGACCTGCAACGGAATGTTCAGTTGGTTCAACCGTGCAACCATTTCGCGGATGCGGTTCTGCCGCACCTTTTGGAATTGGGCCATCTCCTTCAGCAACCGCGGATTCTCTGTATCGACGAAATAACCGAGCAGATGCAGTTCGTTGTTGTCGAGTTCGGCGGTCAACTCGGTAGCCGGAATGAATTCCAATCCTGCGCCTTCGCACGCCGCGGCGGCGCGGGCGCAACCTTCCACGGTGTCGTGATCGGTCAAAGCGATGGCGGCCAGGTCAAGCTGCTTCGCGCGGGCGACGAGTTCTTCCGGCGTGTAAGTGCCATCGGAGAAATTCGTGTGCAGATGGAGGTCGGCGAACATGACTTAAACGCGGAACGCGGAACGCGGAACGCGGAATGGGCGATCGCCGCACGGCCGAAGGTTTGACGTTGAACGCCGAACGTTGGATTTTGAACTCATTTGACGATTCGCGCCGGCCGCAGCAATTCGCCTTTAATCTTGTCGAGAATGCCATTGACGAACTTGCCGCTGTCCTGCGTGGAGAATTTCTTGGCGACGTCCACTGCTTCATTGATACTGACGACCGGAGGTATGTCTTCCCGGTACAGCATTTCGTAGATGGCCAGGCGCAGGACGTTGCGGTCCACCGTGGCCATGCGGTGCAAGTCCCAGTTCTTCGCATGTTTCTTGATCTCCTCGTCGATCCCATTGCGATGCTCCAGGGTGCCTCGAATCAAAGGATCGGCGAACAATCGGACGGCGGCTTCTTCCGTGGTGGGCGGCGGCGGCTCAACCTTCTCGCCCCAGGTGGCCGGTCCCTTTTCCTCGGCCAGGGCGGCGCCACGTTGCGAATCCCAGAAATGATTGAGCGCCTCCTCCAGGTTGGCCGGAGGATTCAGGTCGTGCTGAAACAGGAATTGCACCGCGCGTTCCCGCGCTTCACGTCGTGTGCCCATGCTTTCAGAAGAATGAAGGAGGAAGGTGGAAGGCGGAAGGAAAAACTGAATGTTGATGGTTGAATAGGGTTGATGGTTGAGCGTTGGGAGGAAGACCTTTGCGCCGGTTAACCAGTCAGAGCCTTGCGCGCGGCGGCGAGGATTATTTTGTCCTGCGGAAAGAAGATGAGGCCCTTTTTGGCAACGACTTTGTCGCCGACGAGGACGGCAAACTCGCCGAGGTTCCCCTCGACCAGTTCGGTCGTCACACCGAGTTCGCGTTGAAGCAGTTCCGCCACCCGGGCGGCTCGCGGCTTATACGACGCTCAGGTTTTGCAGTAGCGGATGATGACGGAGTTCACTCTCAATACTTCGGCACGTTGTGATCGATTTCGTCGGCCCACGCCGTGATGCCGCCTTTGACGCTCTTCAGGTATTTGAAGCCTTGTTCCTTTAGAAACTTCAGCGCCTTCATCGAGCGGATGCCGCTCTTGCAATGAATGTAATACTGCTGGTTCGGGTCAAGGTCTGTGAACCGTTGGGGCAACGTGCTGAGCGGGAAGAGCGGTATGCCCTTAATGTGGGCGATCTCGTATTCGTCCGGTTCGCGCACATCGATCACCTTGATGCCCAGCTTCGGGTCTTCCAGCGCCTTCTTCATCTCCTGCACCGTGATTTCGTCGGGGTTCTGCGTCGGAGTCGCCGGTTCCGCTGCAATGCCGCAAAACATTTCGTAGTCGATCAGTTTGGTGATGGTCGGATTGTCGCCGCAGAGCGGGCATTGGGGGTCTCTGCGCAGCTTCAACTCGCGAAACTTCATGTCGAGCGCGTTGAAGAGGAGCAGTCGGCCGATGAGGGAACTTCCTTTGCCGAGCGCGAGCTTCAAAATCTCCGTGGCCTGAATGCAGCCGATGATTCCCGGCAGCACGCCAAGCACACCGCCTTCGGCGCAACTGGGAACCATGCCGGGCGGCGGCGGTTCGGGATAAAGACAGCGATAACAAGGTCCGCCGAGATGCGGCGCGAACACGCTGGCCTGACCTTCAAAGCGGAAGATCGATCCGTAAACGTTCGGTTTTTTTAGCAGCACGCAGGCGTCGTTGGTCAGATAGCGCGTCGGGAAATTGTCCGTGCCATCCACGACCACATCGTAGGGCGCGATAATGTCGAGGGCATTCTCGCTCGTCAGGCGCGTGTTATAGAGAACGACTTCAACGCCGGGATTGATGCCATTGATTGTCTCCTTCGCCGACTGCGCTTTTGGCCTCCCCACGTCCGCGTCGGTATGCAGGATCTGGCGTTGGAGATTGGAGAAATCGACGTTGTCGAAGTCAACGATACCCAGCTTGCCGACGCCGGCGGCGGCGAGATACATGGCGATGGGGGAACCGAGTCCGCCAGCGCCGATGCAGAGGACGCTGGCGGAGCAAATTTTCTTTTGGCCGGAGAGGCCGACTTCGGGAAGAATCAGGTGCCGCGAGTACCGGCGGATCTCATCGTTGTTCAGATGCATAAGTCAGAATCAGTCGGATGAGCCTAAGACAGCCCGCGCATAAATCAAGCCTTGCACTCGAAGTGCCGCGCGAGGAGCATTCATTGGCGCGAAAGGTGGCCTGGTTCAATGGCTGATTCGATTCATCCACAATCGACGGCAGAACGGTTGCAGAAGCTTTCTTCGTTGCAGCCAACGCTGGCGGTCGTTCTGGGAAGTGGATTTCATTCCGTGCCGGAGGCGCTGGAAGTTGTGGCCGAGGTTTCTTACCGAAAGCTGCCAGGATTTCCGCCGTCCGGGGTGGGCGGTCACGCGGGCAAAGTGTTGTTCGCCCGGGCCGCGGGAGTGCCGGTGGTCGTGCTCAGCGGCCGGGCGCATTATTACGAAGGTTACACGATGGAGCAGGTGACCTTTCCGATGCGCGTCCTTGCGGCGTTCGGAGTTCGGGACGTATTGATCACCAATGCCGCCGGCGGGATCAACCGGAAGTATCGGGTGGGTGACTTCATGCAATTCTCCGATCACATCAATTTCATGGGTGCCAATCCGCTGCGGGGAAAGACGCCGAACGACAAGATGCGTTTTGTGGATTTTACGCAAACATACGACCCGCACTTGAATCGCCTGCTCAAACAGGCGGCACGCGAGGCGGGGATAATCCTGCATTCCGGCGTTTATCTCGCGGTGTCCGGTCCGAGCTACGAGACGCCGGCGGAAATCCGCGCGTTTGGCCGACTGGGCGCGGATGCCGTCGGTATGAGCACCGTGCCGGAGGCAATCGTGGCGCGCCAGTGCGGACTGGCGGTCGCCGCCGTTTCCTGTATCACGAATCCGGCGGCCGGACGAAGCCGACGCCCGTTGTCACACGCGGAAGTGTTGGCAAGCGCAGGGCGGGCCAGGCAACAGGCGGCGCGATTGCTCGTTAGTTTTGCAAGGGTCTATGCGCAAGAGCCATAAGATCCCTGACAAAGCGCCGATCGCGCGTCGTTGCTCCGTATTCGCGGTTCCAGCTCGGCTCGGCATTGGTGTCGACGGCGGCAAGTCGTGGATCGCGAGGGAATCCAGCGTCCGAACGCTGCTGCCGAAGTGCCTTCGGGCAAGCGCCAAAAAATCTGATTGAGAAAGCGCCGCAAAGCCGTAAGTTGCTTCCTCGTCGGTCGCCTTACACATGAAGCCGGAACTAGCCTTTGCCCTGGATCATGCCGCCTGGCCCGCATTCCTGGTGGATGCTTCCGGCATTGTCCGACACGCCAACGAGGCGGCGGTCAGCGTTTTGGGAACCGTTATGGAGGGCGAACCGGCCTTGTCCGCATCGGCCTGGTCGCCGGAAAACGACATGACCGTGGATGAGTTCCTGCAGCGATCCGAGCGGTCCTCCTCGCCAGTCTCCTTGTCGCAATTTCGCGTCAAAGGCGGAGTAACGACCGCATTCAGCACCTACGTGTGCTCGCTCTGGAGGGATCAGCAGAAGTTTTTTTTGTTTCAGCTATTCCGGGAGCCGCATTCCGAAAGGCCCACGCTTCCTTACGAAGCCAAAGCGCCGCCGGCGAACGAGCTGGGGGCCAGGAAGTTTGAAAGCGGCGATACCGCTCTTCGGACGGGCGCCTTTTCCTTCGAAGCCAGCGCGGCGCAGAAGCAGAAGCTCGAATGCGCGCTCCAACTGGCGCGGACGGTGTCGCTCGATTTCAATAACGCCCTGACCAGCATTCTTGGGCACGCGTCGCTCATCCTCGGCAAAATGGAGCCGAACCATCCGTGGCGAAACTCGCTGGTGGAGGTCGAGAAGTCCGCCCAGAAAGCTGCCGAGATCGCCCAGGATCTGGCCGCCTTCAGCCGCCAGGAGAAGGACACGCGGGCTCAAGTGCCGGGAAATCTGAACAGCGTGCTACGCCGCACGGTCGAGTTGTTCCAGAAGCCCGGCTCGGGGAATATTCTCTGGACGCTGCAATTGGAGAAGCGTCTCTTCACCGTCAATTTTGACGAGGCGAAATTGCAGCAGGGGTTCATGAAAATCCTCGAGAACGCCGTCGAAGCGGTCACCAAAGACGGACGCGTCGCGGTTCGCACCTACAATCAGAGCCTCGAAGAAGGGGTCAAAAGCCCGGCGGTACAGCTTCCCGCCGGCCATTATGTCTGCGTCGAAATCTCGGACAACGGCTGTGGCATTCCCGGCGACGTGCTGCCGCGCATTTTCGAGCCGTTCTTTACCACCAAGAAGATTCCTGAGCATCGCGGCCTCGGTTTGGCCTGGGTGTACGGCATCGTCACCAATCACGGCGGCACCGTCGCTGTCACCAGTCCGCCGGGGCAGGGGACGATCGTGCGTGTCTTCCTGCCGGCGCAACAGAAGATCGTCAAAGACTCGGGAACGCGGATTGAGGATTTGCGGGGCAGCCAGACCGTCCTCATGGTGGATGACGAGGAGATGCTGCTGACGCTCGGGCAGACCATTCTCTCGAGTTTTGGCTACAAGGTGCTGACCGCCAACAGCGGCCAGCGTGCCTTGGAGCTCTTTTCGCAATCGCCTTCCCAGATACACGTGGTGATCACTGACCTGGTCATGCCCGGCATGAGCGGGCGCGAGCTGATCGATCACCTGCAAAAGATTTCACCCACAGTTCCGATCCTCAGCACCAGCGGCTACCTGCGGACCAGCGCAGAAGAGGACGACGACGAGATGTACCTGCGCAAGCCCTACACCAGCCAGGAACTGCTGCGGAAGGTCAAGCAGATCCTCACGCACGTCGAGGCTTCCTGACCGGCGCGGCGCCCGAGTCCGGCCGTGTTGGCGCCTGATTACGCCAGGTTGACGCCTCCTGGCTTTTCGTCTTTCATTGCCGCATGCAGATCGAGAGCCTGAAGGTCTTTTGTGACCTTGCAGAGACCGAGAGTTTCACCAAAGCGGCTCAGATCAACCACGTCACCCAGTCCGCCGTCAGCCAGCAGATCAGTTCCCTCGAACGCCAGTTCAAGTCGCTGCTCATCGAGCGCAGCAAGAAAAAATTCCGCCTCACGCGCGAGGGCCAGGTGCTGTACGAGTTCAGCAAGCAGATCATCCAGACCTACGACTCGCTTCACAGCCGCCTGCAGGAGATCAGAGATATTATTTCGGGGACCATCCGGGTCGCCACGATCTACAGCATCGGGCTCCACGACCTTCCTCCCTACATCAAGAGATTTCTCAAGGCCTATCCGACCGTTCACGTGCATGTGGAGTACCGGCGCGCCAACCAGGTGTACGAAGACGTGCTCGGCAATGTGGTGGACCTGGGGCTGGTGGCCTTCCCCAGCAAAGACACGAAACTGGAGATTGTCCCGTTGCGGCGGGATAACATGGTGTTGATCTGCCATCCACAGCACCCGCTGGCCAAGCTGAAGACCGTCAAACTCGGCGCTATCACGGGGCAAAAGTTCATCGCGTTCGAGCCGGACATTCCGACGCGCAAAGCGATTGACAGGATCCTTAAGGACCAGAACGTGGCGATTCACCCGGTCATGGAGTTCGACAACATCGAGACCGTGAAGCGCGCCGTGGAAATCGACGCGGGTATATCGATCGTGCCGCAGGGGACGATACTCCAGGAAGTGAACAAGCAGACCCTCGCGCAGGTGCAATTCGAGGACGCCCAGTTTTTCCGGCAGCTCGCCGCCATTTACAAGAAGAACAGAGTGCTTTCCCCTGCGATGAAGCAGTTCCTCGCAATCCTGAAGGAGTCTCAGTAAGCCGCGCTGCTACTCGAGCGACGGCGCGTACTCATCCTGCGGGCGAGGTGCGAGCTTGTTGCGCATGATGATGCGGGCACAGGTGTTCCAGCGCAGCAAAGCGTCATCGTTTCCCGCCGGCCGCGCTGTTTCCGCTTTTTCAAACCAGTCCATCGCTTCGCGGAAAAACTCGTAAGCCGTGAAGCCGGAGCCCGGCGCCCCCTGGTGGAGCTGCGCCTTCGCTTTGCGTTCGCAAATGATGCCGGCGTAATAAGCACGGTCGTACTCGCTTTGAAGACGCGCCAGGACCTCCTGCGCCCGGGTGTCGCCGACCCCATAGCCTTTGCTGAAGCGATCGGTCAAAGCCAGCAGCAGGACCACCATTGCCTGCTGGTTGTCCGGATCGGTCCGCAACACATCCAGGCAGATGCTCTCCGCTTCGGCCGGCTCGTTGAGCAGGCGGTAGCGCGTCGCCTTTTCGAGCGCGGCAGGAATTGCTTCGCGGGAAAGGGGTTTGAGGTCGAACATGACTGCCTCCTTTCAATGCCCGTTCTTCGGACGAAACCACTTCAACAGTTTCCCGAGCGGGTCGTAGAAACTGTCCACGACCCTTTCCTTGAGCGGGATGATCGCGTTGTCCGTGATCGTAATATTCTCCGGACAGACCTTCGTGCAGCACTTGGTAATGTTGCAGTAGCCGATGCCGTGGGCTTCCTTCAATTCCGCCGTGCGGTCCTCCGTGTCCAGCGGGTGCATCTCCAGCGCGGCGACGTGGACAAGGAACCGCGGCCCGATGAATTCCTCGTGCTTCCCATGCTCGCGCAAAACGTGACAAACATTCTGGCAGAGAAAACACTCGATGCACTTGCGGAATTCCTGGACCCGGTCCACGTCGGACTGCGCCATGCGCCAGGTTCCGTCCCGCGCGTCCGGCGGTCGCGGCTTGAACGGCTTGATTTTGCTTTTGACGCGGAAATTCCAGGACACGTCGGTCACGAGGTCCCGGAGCCGTGGAAATGCCTTCATCGGCTCCACGGTCACCGGCTTGTCGAGCGGGACGTCGTTCAGTCGCGTCATGCACATGAGACGGGGCATCCCGTTGACTTCGGCGGAGCACGAACCGCACTTGCCGGCCTTGCAATTCCACCGGCAGGCCAGATCGTTGGCTTGAGTTGCCTGAATCTGATGGATGGCGTCGAGCACCACCATTCCGTCGGCGACCTCGGCCGTGTAATCCTTGAACTCCCCACCCTGGGCGTCCCCGCGCCAGATCCTGAAGATGGCGGTTTTCATGTTGCCGGCGGTTTCTTGCGGTTCGCTGCGTTCATACACTTCAACGCTTCAACGATTCTCTTCCACGATTTGTTTTAGTTCCAGTGGCATCTCCGGAATGGGGTCGCGCCGGATTTGCATCGCTCCGTCGGGACCTTTGCGAGCGACGATGTTGACCTTGCCGGACGCCGCATCTTTATCTTGAAAATCCTCGCGGAAATGCGCGCCCCGGCTTTCCTTCCGTTCGAGGGCGCAACGGGCGATTGCCTCCGACACCGTCAGCAGATTGGGCAGATCGATGGCGGTGTGCCAGCCGGGATTGTATTCGCGATGGCCGTAAACGGCGACCTTGCGCGCCCGCTCCCGTAGCTTCCCCAGTCCGTCCAGGGCCCGTCGCATTTCGTCTTCCTTGCGCACGATGCCAACCAGGTCCTGCATCATCACCTGCAAATCGTGTTGCACCTGATAGGGGCCTTCCGCGCTGCCGCCCGCGCGGGCGCCACGGTCGAACGGTTCCAGCGCGCGCCGCGCCGCTTCCTCAACTGCCTCGTTGCTCACCTCCCCGGCGCGGTATTCCTTCGCGTATTTCGCAGCAAATTCCCCCGCTCGTTTGCCGAACACGATGATGTCTGAAAGCGAATTGCCGCCGAGGCGGTTCGCGCCGTTGATGCCCGCCGCGCA
>JGI10216J12902_103860750_pt1 | contig 24095 bp, 19 predicted proteins | sample KanNatreferecore_FD_12902 | JGI IMG/M metagenome (IMG submission 12902)
CCTCGCACCACCAGCAGCTTGGGTGCGGTGCCCTTCGTCAACTTTATGAACGCGTAGTTTCGTCCATCGCGTTTCATCGCCACGTTGTAACGGGGACGGAAGCGCTTGATCAGCCGTAGCTCCTGTAGGAGCGCGGCGAATTCGCTCGGAGTGTACTCCCACTCGATCTTCTCCGCCGAGCGGAGAATCCGCGCGCCCTTCTCTTCGGGATAAGCACAGCGGAAATAACTGAGCAGGCGCGAGCGCACGCGTTTCGATTTGCCGACATAGAGGACCTCGCCGTCGCCCGACAACATTCGATAGATGCCCGGCCGATCTGCCGCGCCATCGCGGATCGTCGAGCGCATGATCGCCAGCTGCTCATCGCTCGTTGGCTCCGCCCGCGGAGTGCCGCGAATCATCTCAGTGCTGGCACCTCACGCACATCGTCGTCGCGCGGCCGTCGATCGCATGCGTCGTTATCAGCTTGGAGCCGCATCGTCGGCACGGGAGGCCGCCACGCCCGTAGACGTCGAGCTTTTCCACGAACGAGCCGCGCTTGCCGCTGGCGTCGCGGTAGTCACGAAAGCTCGTGCCGCGGGCGAGGATTGCTTCGTTGAGCACCGCCACAATGGAATTACGCAGTTGCTCGGTCTCCTCGAGTGATATCGACGCGGCCGGACGTGATGGATCAATGCGGGCGCGCCAGAGCGCTTCATTCGCGTAGATGTTGCCAATGCCTGCGATTTTCCGTTGCTCCATTAGCACTTTCTTCACCGGCTGACTGGTCGCCCGAAGAACGCCCGATAGATGCGCGCCAGTGAACGCACGGTCAAGTGGCTCGATGCCGAGTTTGCTGGAGTATTCCTCGAAACGGCGCGCATCCATCAGCGCTACAGTTCCGAGACGACGCACATCGGCGTAATGCAAAGCTCGTCCGTCATCGAGATCGAGACGAAGCGTCGAATAGTCGAGCTCCGACCCACTGAAATTTCCGCTGTCGATCAGCAACGCCCCGGTGAATCGCGGCTGTACCACGATCCGGTCGCCGGTGTCGAGATCGATCACCACGAGCTTGGCTCGCCGCCAGCTGCGCAGAATGGTCGCGCCACGCAGCCTCCGTGCAATGGCGCGGGCGCTTACTTCGCGCAGCACATCCGGTCTACGGACGGAAATCCTTTTTATCTTCTGCCCGCTGATCGCCCCATCGAGATCGCGCGCAATCGTCTCAGTCTCAGGTAACTCGGGCACCGCGCATGAGCTCCCGCCAACCGATGTCACGTCGCAGCTGCTTACCGCTGAATGACACCCGTTCCGCGTGTGAGCGCGAGAGCTCGGTCGCTTCGATCAGGCTCGGGGCAACAGCGGTCACCGACAACACCCTGCCGCCGGCTGTAACGAGCTCACCCGTGAGCGGATCGCGTGCGGTACCAGCGTGAAAGACCTGTACGCCGTCTTCAGGGGGTGGCAGCTCGATGACGTCACCAGTGCGCACCTTGTGAGGATAGCCGGCTGCAGCAACCACCGTCGTCACGGCACAAAGCCGCTTCCACTCCGGATCGCGGGCGCGACTGAGGGAGCCATTTCCTGCCACCGGCGCCACCAGCTCGAGCAGCGACGAATCCATCAGCGGCATCAATGCCTGTGTCTCCGGATCGCCGAACCGACAGTTGAATTCCACCACCTTCGGACCTTCGTCCGTGATCATCAGCCCGACGTATAACAGACCTTTGAAGGGTGATGCCGCATCGCGCATCGCGGCTAGCGTGGGTCTGACAATCTGGGCCATTACTCTCTGGACCAGCTCTGGCGTGGCGATGGAAGTCGGAGCGTAGGCTCCCATTCCACCGGTGTTGGGCCCGAAATCTCCCTCGAGCAGTCGCTTATGGTCCTGTGCAGCCAACAACGGAATTGCCTGCTGTCCATCGGAGATGGCGAAGAGCGAGAGCTCTTCACCCTCCATGAATTCCTCGATCAGGATCTCGCGTCCCGCATTCCCGAATACGCGGTCGCCGATCATGGCGTCGATCGCACGCTCGGCTTCTGCCGTGCTTTGCGCCACGATGACACCCTTGCCGCCGGCGAGGCCGGACGCCTTCACGACCACCGGCGATGAAAAATTGGCGAGCGTTGCTTTGGCTTCCCTGGCGTCGCTGTGTTGTGAAGCCCGCGCCGTTGGGATCCCCGCGTGTACCATCAGCTCCTTGGCGAACCGCTTCGATGTTTCGATGCGGGCAGCTTCGCGGGTCGGACCAAAAACCGGCAGCCCGTGGATTTGAAAGAGATTCACCAGCCCCGCTTCGAGCGGCGACTCCGGCCCGACGATCGTGAGGTCGATCTGCTCGCCGTCGGCGAGGTTTACGAGCTCATTGATTTTGTCTACGCCGATGGGAACGCAGCGCCCGAGCTTGGCGATCCCCGGATTTCCGGGAGCAACAAACAGTTCGATGGTGGGATCATCGCGGCAGAGCTTCCAGGCCAGAGCATGCTCCCGCCCGCCGCCGCCAATTAACAGAACCTTCATGCGAACGCTTGCTCTAGATCAGCGATGAGATCTCCAACGTCTTCGACTCCGCAGGAAAGTCGAAGCAGGTCATCCCTAAGACCGAGCGCGGCTCGACGCTCGGCCGGAACCGATGCATGTGTCATCGATGCTGGGTGGCTGATCAGACTTTCTACTCCGCCGAGTGATTCCGCTAAAGAAAAGACACGCACCCGGCCTAGTACCCTCGCCGCTTTTTCCTTGCTGCCGGTAAGCACCGATATCATTCCGCCAAAGCCCTTCATCTGACGCTTCGCCAGCTCGTGCTGTGGATGCGAGGGAAGGCCTGGATAAATCACGTTCTCGTGTCCGAGTCTTTCCGCCAGCCATTTCGCGATCTGACGGCCATTCTCGTCGTGACGCGGCATTCGCAAGTGCAACGTCTTTGTACCACGCAGCACCAGCCACGCATCAAACGGACCGGGCACGGCACCGCCCGTATTGAGAATGAACTGCAGCCGCTCGGCGAGGTCATCGTCGCGCACGACTGCGATTCCGCCGACCATGTCGCTGTGACCGTTCAGGTACTTCGTGCTGGAATGATAGACGATGTCGGCGCCGTGGTCGAACGGTTGCTGGAAATACGGCGATGCAAAGGTGTTGTCGACGATAAAGAGTGCGTTCTTGCGCTTCGCTATCTCCCCTACGGCGGTGAGATCCGTGATCCGCATCAACGGATTGGTTGGCGTCTCCATCATGATCGCAACCGTGTTCGGCTCGCACGCATCCTCGACGTTCTGCGGATCACGACTGTCGACGTAGGAGAAGCAGAGTCCGAAATTCCTGAGGATCTTGTCGAACAGTCTGTACGTTCCGCCGTAGCTGCTCTCCCCCGCGATAATGTGGTCGCCGGACTTGAACAGCTTCATGATCGAATCGGTTGCTCCCATTCCACTGCTGAACGCAAACCCGTGTGTTCCGCCCTCGAGGGCGGCGACGTTTCTCTCCAGTGCTTCGCGGGTCGGGTTCTTCCCACGAGCGTACTCGTAGCCCTTGTTCTTGCCGAGCCCTTCCTGCACGTAGGTGGAAGTGGTGTAGATCGGCGTCATGATCGCGCCGGAAAGCAGATCGGGCCGTTGTCCAGCGTGAATCGCGCGGGTGGCGAATGAAGCGTTGAGGTCTTCGTCAAAGATGCGAGTCATGCGCCTTTCGCAATGAGAAAAGGGGAACCGTGACGCATGAGAAGTTAACCAATCGATCGTCTCTTTTCCGTCATCGGACCCGCGTTGGCCCGACTAAATTACCGGCTACCCGACCCGCCAAAACGAAATCAGAGGACACGATACAAATGGCTTATGAGGGCTTGATGGTCAGTGTCTCCGGCCTCCGTGGCCGCGTCGGCGAGGCGCTGACGCCGGAGGTGGTTGCAAGATTCGCTGCCGGTTTCGGTGCGTGGGCCCTGGCGCGCTCGGGCGGCAAAGCGCGCATTGTCGTTGGTCGCGACAGCAGAGTGTCCGGCCCAATGTTCCAGCCGGTGGTGCACGCCGCACTCCAGTCCGTCGGGTGTGATGTGCTCGACGTCGGGATGGTTCCGACGCCGACAATCCAGCTGGCCGTCGAGCATCATCAGGCAGCCGGAGGTCTGGCGATAACAGCCAGCCACAATCCGATCGAGTGGAATGCCCTGAAATTCATCGCCCCATCGGGGCTGTTTCTCGACGGGGCTGAAGGCGCCGAAATGCGAAAGGTCGTCGACGGAAACATCCCCCGCGCCACCTGGGATAAGCTCGGCACCGTCGCTCAGGATAGGGACGCCGCACGGGAGCATATCGAGAGGATTCTCGCCCTGCCTTTTCTCGACGTCGCCGGTATCAGAAAAAAAGGATTCAGAGTCGGACTCGACTGCGTACGCGGTGCCGGCGGCGCCTTCATGCCAATCCTCCTCGAGCTGCTTGGCTGCAAGCTGGCGACAATCAACATGGAGCCGGACGGGCGCTTTCCACGGCCACCGGAGCCAGTCGCCGAAAACCTCGGCGAGCTACAGAAGCTGGTGCAGGATTCCCACTGCGACATTGGAATGGCGGTCGATCCCGACGTCGATCGCCTGGCACTCGTCTCGGACGAGGGCGTTGCGATCGGTGAGGATTACACCCTTGCCTTGGCCGCGAAGGAAGTTCTGCGGCATCGAAAGGGCGTCATCGTAACCAACCTTTCCACCAGTCGCATCATCGATGACATCGCGAAGGAGGCTGCCACTCGGGTGATTCGCGTACCCGTGGGCGAAGTCAACGTCGCAACCAGGATGAGAGCAGAGAACGCACCCATTGGCGGCGAGGGGAACGGAGGGGTGATTCTGTCCGAGCTGCACCTCGGCAGGGATGCTCCGGTGGGGGCCGCCCTGTTGCTCCAGCTCCTGCTCGAGGAAGGGAAGCCGTTGTCCAAAATTGTGGCGTCGTATCCACACTACATCATCGTCAAGGACAAGCTTGATCGGCCCGATGCACCCCTCGACACCGTCTATGACGCCCTTAAGCGCGTTTTTCCCGACGCCGAGGCGGATATGCAGGACGGTTTGAGGCTGACGTGGCCCAACCGCTGGGTGCACATCCGGCCCTCCGGGACGGAACCAATCGTGCGTGTAATAGCCGAAGCGCCGAGCGCGGAGGACGCGGAAAAACTCGCCCGCGATTGCCGAAAACCGGTGGAAGCGCTCAGCCGCTAAACTACAGCTAACTTCAGATCATATGTGTGGAATCATTGGTTACATCGGAACCCGTGGCGCAACGCCCCTCCTACTCGAGGGCCTCCAGCGCATGGAATATCGTGGCTACGACTCGGCCGGCGTCGCGGTGATGAACGGCAACGGGGTCGAGACTCGAAAGACCGCCGGCAAGATTTCCAACCTCGAACAGTCACTCGCCGCCAAACCTGTACAGGGCGATACCGGTATCGGACACACGCGCTGGGCGACGCACGGCGTTCCCAATGAGACCAACGCCCATCCCCACATCGACTGCAAGGGCGAGATCGCCGTCGTTCACAACGGCATCATCGAGAATTCCGGCACACTCAGGCAGGGCCTCGAGGCCCGCGGGCACGAGTTCGCCTCGGAGACCGACACCGAAGTCATCGCCCACCTCATCGAAGAAGCATTCGACGGCAATCTCGAGGACGCAGTAATCGAGGCATTGTGGCAAATCGAGGGGACCTACGGCATCGCCGTCGTTTCCAGCAGGGACCGAAACAAGATCGTTGCCGCTAGAAAGGGCAGCCCGCTGCTGATTGGCCTGGGTGATGGAGAGTACTATGTCGCCAGCGATGTCTCGGCGATTCTCGCCCACACCCGTGAGGTTGTTTATCTGGACGATGGTGATGTGGCGATCCTGACCCGCAACGGCTACACCGTGCTGAACCAGCGCGCGCAGCAGCTCGAGCGCCGCGTCAGCAAGATCGACTGGGACCTGGACCAGATCGAACGCGGCGGCTTCGACCACTTCATGCTCAAGGAGATTTTCGAGCAGCCAGAGACCGTCGAAAACTGCATGCGTGGAAGACTGCTCCCGGATCAGGGCACCTCGAAGCTGGGCGGTCTCAACATGACCGACGAAGAGCTGCTCGAGTTCGACAACATCCTCATCACGGCCTGTGGGACAAGCTGGCATTCCGCGCTGATTGGCGAGCACATGCTCGAGAACCTTGCCCGCGTTCCGGTCGAAGTCGAGTACGCATCCGAGCTCCGATATCGCAACCCGATCGTCTCGAACCGAACGCTCTGCATCGTGATTTCCCAATCCGGCGAAACCGCCGATACGCTGGCCGCGATGCGGGAAGCCAAAGCAAGGGGAGCGCACACGTACGGAATCGTGAACGTCGTCGGCTCGACCATTGCGCGCGAGAGCGACGGCGGAATCTACGTCCACGCCGGCCCCGAGATCGGTGTCGCATCGACCAAGGCGTTCACGAGTCAGATAATCGCGCTGCTCCTGTTTACCCTGAAGCTCGCGCGGCTGCGCACTCTGTCGATGGTAGACGGCAAGGCGATCATCGAGGAAATGCAGGCTCTGCCCGCCAAGATCAAGAATATTCTCGACCGCGCGGGTGAGATCGAGAAAATCGCCGAGGAATTCAAGAACTCGCAGAATTTCCTGTACCTCGGTCGCGGCTACAGCTTTCCCACCGCGCTCGAGGGCGCCCTCAAGCTCAAGGAGATCAGCTACATCCACGCCGAGGGTTACCCGGCAGCCGAGATGAAACACGGCCCGATCGCGCTGATCGACGAGAAGATGCCGGTGGTGTTCATCACGCCGCACGACTCGGTCTTCGACAAGGTCGTCTCGAACGTCCAGGAAGTGAAGGCGCGCGGCGGCCGCGTCATCGCGATCACCACCCGCGACGAGGACGCGCTCGAGGGCAAGCTGGATTACGAGTTCCGCATTCCTGAAACCAAGGACATGCTGACGCCGGTGCTGGCGTCGGTGCCGCTCCAGCTGCTCGCGTACTACATCGCCGTCAAGCGGGGCACCAACGTGGATCAGCCGCGGAACCTCGCCAAGTCCGTCACGGTGGAGTAGTACTGAGAGTCCTGCTTCAGCGGGTCTCACGGGCGGAAGTCCGTATCGGAGAGCGAACGGCAGGAAGCATTGGGAAGGGATTTCTCCTTCTGGTGGGCTTCACGCACGCCGACACTCCCGAGAAAGTCGACTGGATGGCTGAGAAAACTTCCGGGCTTCGGCTTTTCGGAGATGCCGAGGGGAAGATGAATCTCGGGCTTACTGAGGTCGGCGGATCGGTATTGGTGGTGTCGCAATTCACTCTCTACGGCAATACCGAGAAGGGGAAACGTCCCAGCTTCATTGACGCTGCGCGCCCCGGGGTGGCGATTCCGCTTTACGAACAGTTTCTCGCCGCTCTCCGGCAGCGAGGTCTCACAGTCGAGAGCGGCGAATTTGGCGCGATGATGGACGTCGAGCTCGTGAACGACGGTCCCGTCACGCTCTGGCTCGAGCGGTGAGTGTCTGTCGCGTTGTGCTCGCGTCGGCGTCGCCGCGACGCCGAGAACTGCTGAATCTGATCGGAATTGCGCACGAGGTGCTTCCGGCGAACATCGACGAGACCGCACGTCCGCGCGAGGCTCCCCGCCGACACGCCGAGCGTCTGGCCCGTGAAAAGGCGACTGCGATCGCGACTCGGGATCCCGATCTCATCACCATTGGCGCGGACACCCTGGTAGTCGTGAACCGCAAGGTACTGGGCAAACCGGCCGACGTGGACGAAGCGGTGCACATGCTCGGCTTGTTGAGTGGCAGGGAGCATACGGTCATCACCGCCGTTGCAGTTTCGCGCGGCAAGAAGCTGCGCTCAGCGATCGAGGAAGTACGTGTCAGGTTTCGAAGATTGCGCGACGACGAGATCGATGCCTACATCGCGACCGGAGAGCCGATGGACAAGGCAGGCGCCTACGGGATCCAGGGGTTCGGAGCGACCATCGTCGAAAGAATCGAAGGGGATTATTTCGCGGTGATGGGCCTGCCGCTCGGTCGTCTCGTTGGATTGTTGAGAGATGTCGGCGTCATCTACCGATTCGGGGAATTGATCACGGCGACGAAATAATCTCCCGCGCTCTCTCCATCACTCGCCGTTCGTTGTCGAAGGCAAGCTGACTCGTCGCGTCTTCGACGGGCACCCAGCGCGCTTCGTTTACCTCCCAATCGTGGTCCTTTGTGTCACCGGAGATGTAGCGGAGGAGATAGAAATGGACGCGCTTGTGGAAGCGTACCCGGATGCCGTCGTCGAGACCAACGTACCAGTATTCGATCGTCTCGATCGGCTGCACCACTTCACTCGAAACGCCCCCTTCCTCGCGCGCCTCGCGCACCGCTGTGACTTCGGGATTCTCTCCCTTGTCGACGAGTCCCTTTGGCAGTTGCCAGCGGTTGTTGCTGCCAACCGACACAATCACTACTTCGGCCCCAGCATCCCTACGACGAAAGACCACTCCACCGGCCGAGGTCTGGTCTTTGACCGGGACCTTTATCCTCGGTGATTCTCGGGAGGATGGAGCGCTTGGTTTGCGCGGCGTCATCTGGCGGCCAGCCCCGAGTACCTGTCCTGCCACAACTGCACTTTCTCGAGCACGTCACGCGTCTCGATTCGTTTCATTCGTCCCGCACGGTTCTCCATCGTGATCGGATAATCCTCGCCGGGCTCTCCGTAGGCGTCGACGATCAGATCGTGGAACCTGCGGTAAGGTCCCGTTCGTTTTGGATTGGTGTAGCCCATCAGACTGATGACGGGGCGATTGAGCGCTACGCTCATATGCAGCGGACCCGTGTCCGGCGAGAGCACGAGGGCAGACGCGTCCAGAATGGATACGAGGTTGCGCAGCCCGCTTCCGAGCTCCGATCTGGGCTTGTGTTTCGCGCGCGCCATCACGACTCGCTCCGCCGCCAGCTCGCGCGCAGAGCGACCGCCGACGAGCACCACCTGCATGCCGAATTCCTCGTGGAGCGCGTCACAAACCTCAGCCCACCGTTCGGGGAACCAGTCCTTTTCCGGTTTGCTGGTGGCCACCACGATCGACGCGATCGGTCGATTGGCCGATGCGAGGAATCTCTGTTGCCATTCGCGTTCCTCGGGCCAGGGGCCGAGATCCCATTCAATCGGTTGCGGGGCCACGCCGAGCACCGTGAGGAACTCGAAGTACTGATCCTGTACGTGCTGCACCGGGCTCGGCGCGATTTTCCTGTTGGTGAATAACCAGTTCAGGTCTCGTGCGCGGGCGCGATCGAAGCCGAGTTTGATGGGTGCGTTCGTGAAGCCGGTGACGATACCGGCCTTGAAGTACACCTGGAGATTGATGACGAGGTCGAACCGCCTTTTGGCGAGCTTGGCCGCTGCGTCGGTGAAAGCCATCAACCCCCTCGTCCGATCGAAGATCATTATCTCGTCGACCGATTTGTGTCCGTGTACCAGCGTCGCCGGGGCAGGCTGAAGTATCCAGGTGACGCGAGTGTTGGGATTCGCCCGCTTCAGTGCGTTCAACACTGGGAGCACATGCACCGCGTCACCGACGGCGCTCATCATGACGACGCAAATCCTGTCCGGCACTCCGGGCGCCACTACGGTGCTCACTCTACACTCTTCAAGCGGAGATACTCTTCATCCTCTGCCGAGTAAGGCAGCCCGTGGATGTCGCGCCACTTGCGGAGCGAGCGAAAGAGCCGGTCGAGGTTTGCTTTAGCTACGAGTGGAGATCCCGGCGAGCTGAAACGAACGCGATCGACGTCGAGGACGTGAGCGTCGAGACCGGGACCCTCCCCCGCCGTCAGGAGCACGTTCTTGAGATTGAGATCCTGGTGATGTGCCCCGGCCTGTGTCAGCGCACGCAACAGTTTCACCACCGCGTCGAGGACCATTACCCGATGGTCGTGATCGGTGACCTTGGTCAGCGCGACGGAAAGATCGTGACCGTTGGGGATCTCGCGTGTTGCAACGTCGGATCGGCGGAGGAAGAGATTCTTCGGATAGGAAACGTAGGCCAGCACTTCGGGCGTGCTGACACCGCTGGCGCGCAGACGAAGCGATGCGATCAACTCTCTGAACCCGCGCGTCGGCAATACGAACAGGTCCTTGCTGATCTTTGCCATCCAGCCGCCGCGCATGTTGTGACGCACGACCGCGCGACCGCAGCTGCCGGGAAGGGTTACTGCGAAAACGGGCGCGCGGCCAACCAGCGGAAGTGCATCGGGTTGGCGAGCCGCGTACTCGTACAATCGTTCCTTCTCGAGTACTTCACGAATGCCGGCCGAACAGCCTTTTGCCGCGACCACGCGCGAGTCGCCGATCACGAAGCGCTCGTAGGAAGGAATCGACAGCCCGGCGATCATCGCGCCCGCCGTTCACTGGATATCGGAGCACCGATCACCTCGCGCTCCGTGTTTCCGACTTGTCGCACCGACGCAATGGCACTCAAGAGGGCTTGGGCCTTGCTGCACGTCTCCTCCCACTCGCGCTCCGGGACCGAATCGGCGACGATCCCCGCGCCTGCCTGGATCGACGCAGTGCCGTCGGCGATTACGCAGGTCCGGATAGTAATCGCCAGATCCATGCGCTTTCCACCTGAAGCGATGTAGCCGATCGCACCCGCGTACGGCCCGCGCGAGACGGGCTCGAGCTCGTCGATGATCTCCATCGCGCGGATCTTCGGTGCTCCAGTCATGGTGCCGGCAGGGAACGTGGCGCGAAAGACATCGAGCGCCGAAAGCCCGTCGTTTAGCTCTCCTTCGACCTGACTGACGATGTGCAGCACGTGCGAGTACTTCTCGATTTTCATCAGCTCGGTGACTTTCACGGTGCCATACTTTGCGACGCGACCAACGTCATTTCTTCCAAGATCGACCAGCATCACGTGCTCGGCGCGCTCCTTTTCGTCGGCCAATAATTCAAGCGAGAGACGTGCGTCGTCTTCGGGCGTCTTGCCGCGGGGTCGCGTTCCGGCGATCGGACGAAGCGTAATTCGATTGTCCGAAACACGTACCAGTAATTCGGGAGAACTGCCCACGATCTCGAGTCCGTCGAGCGCGAGATGATACATGTACGGCGACGGATTCAAGGCCCGAAGCGCGCGATAAAGATCGGGCGGGCTGAAATCGAGCGGCACGTCGATGCGCCGGGACAGCAGCGCCTGAAAGCAGTCGCCGGCTCTGATGTACTCCTTGATCCGGTCGACGTGCTTCATGAACTTCGCGCGATCGTAGCTGGACCTGCCTTCGACCGTTCGCGCACTCGCGTTCGGGGATATCGGGGTCAGGTGCGTGGGTTTGCGCAACCTGTCGAGAATCTCATCGAGCTCGGCGACACCACGATCGTACAACGACCGGAGATCCGCTTCGCCCGCTCGCTCGGGGATCGGCACCGATACAACCACGCGCGCGCGGCTGTGAAGATTGTCGAGTATCACGAGGGAGCGCGTGAATACGAAAATCGCGTCGGGAAGTCCCAGGCCATCGGCGGGACGATTAGGCAGTCGTTCGATGAGCCTGACGATGTCGTACCCGAAGTAGCCGATTGCGCCGCCCCAGAATTGGCCGAGCTCAGGAACGTCCGCCGGATTGGCTTTATCGATCAGCGTCGCCAAATCCGCGAGCGGATCGCGCGCTTTCCTGGCGTTGTGCCAGCCTCGCTCCGGCGTCCAGTCTTCGATTAACCCGTTGGTCAGCCTCCACGCCGCTCGCGGCTCAGTACCCAGATACGTGTACCGCGACCATGTCTCACCGCCAGCGGGCGCGGACTCGAGCAGAAAGGCGAAGGGACCGCGTCGCAGCTTCGCAAAAGCCGAGACCGGAGTCTCGGTGTCGAGAAGACAATCCTTCCACACCGGAACGAGCCCGGCATTCGCTGCTCGGCGCTTGAAATCCTCGAAGGTCATCCTACGATCCGGGCTTTCCCCAAAAAGTACCGGCACCGCGTTGATAAGCCGACAACTAACTTTCTCGCATGAGGTTTGGCGTTACGATTCGAGCTCTGGCGATCTTCATCGGTGCGAGCAGGCTTGGCGCGCAGCAGATCTGGAACGATCCGCGCTCTCGGGCGCTCGTCGAGCACGCGACGGAGCGCAGGGCGAGTCAGCTCGCCGATACAGCCCTCGTCGACTACCGGGCGACGGCGCATGGCTATGTGACGTTCCTCGCGCAATTTGGAGAGGGATTCCCCGAGCCGCCTAAAATCGTGAAGGCGGACGAGCTGGGGTTGGAAGTCTACTGGCGCGCTCCCGATCTAAGCAAGCAGCGCATCATCGGGCGACGTGATACGCTGCTGCTGCCGACTGACATTAACTACCACCGCGACCACCTCGGCATCGTCCAGAACAACTTCCGGAACATCATCAGAATTGGCGAAGGTGACGAGGTGCAGGACGTCCCGCATCCGCTCTCGCCTACCGGTCTCCAGGTTTACGATTTCGCGATTCACGATTCACTTCAGATCAGACTCGGCCCCCGCGTCCTCGACGTGTACGAAGTGCGAGTGCGTCCGAAGGACGATCGCCAGCCCCGCGCGGTGGGTGCTGTCTACATCGACCGTGAAACCGGAGAAGTCGTGCGCATGGCGCTCAGCTTCACGCGGGCCGCACTGATCGACAAGGATCTTGAAGACGTGTCGGTCGTCCTCGAGAACGCTCTCATCGAAGGCAGATTCTGGCTGCCGCGCCGGCAGGAGATCGAGATCCGCCGCACCGGCTCGTGGCTCGATTATCCGGCGCGTGGCATCATCCGCGGTCGCTGGGAGATCTGTTGCTACGAGGTGAACAAAGGAATTCCGCCGAGCTACTTTGCCGGGCCGGAAATCGTGATGGCGCCGGCGACTGAGCGGGCGCAGAAGCCATTTCCGTTTACTGGCCGTGTTCTCGATTCACTTCCGCCTGATGTGCGGGCGGTCACCGATGAAGATGTGAGAAAGGTTCAGGAGGAAGCACGCGCGCTGGTTCGGGCCCAGGCACTCGCGCGCAGCCGATCCTTCGCGCTTTCGGCGCGGCACATCTCGGATTTCGTGCGATTCAATCGCGTAGAAGGACTCGCCCTCGGCGGCGGTTTCCTGCAGCGCGTCGGATCCGGGTTTGCGATCGGCGGCTCCGGGCGCTACGGCTTCAGTGACAGCGAGCTCAAGGGACGTGGCTCGCTGGAGTATCGGACCGGTGCCGGTTCGTCGCTGGTTTTGGCAGCGGAGCAGGAATATCGCGATGTCAGCGACGAGCAGGAGACTTCGTTGGTCCGAAACACCGTCGCCTCACAGGAGTTCGGCAGCGACTATACCGATCCTTACGCGGTTCGCTCATTCTCGCTCCGTGGCACACTGGCCCGGTGGGGCTGGCGACCATCATTCGAGCTGGCATACGAGCGACATGACCCTCTTCTCATTCATGCCAGGCCGGCGTCGGGGTCTTTCGAGGCAACGATTCCAGCGCAGAAGCTGCGGGGAAGTCGCGTCACTCTCGGTATCGAGCGACCGACGGCGCTGACATTCGGTGGAGCGGAGCTAGCCACCCGATTTACCTTGAGCGCGATCAGGAATGAACGATGGCAGGCTTCGAATCGTGGGAGTTTCCTGCGGCCGGTCTTGTCGATCGATGTTCAGCGACCTTTTGAATCGCGGCGGCTGCTATTGCACACACTGGCGGCTGGTGTATTCACGAGCGACCCCATCCCTCCGCAGCACCTGGTCTACCTTGGCGGGCCCACAACCGATCCCGGCTACGAGTTTCATGAATTCGTCGGCCGCGGAGGTGTGAGTCAACGCATCGAGTATCGCTTCCCGGCGCCGTTTATCCCAATTCCTCTCGGCAGATTCGGCCGCGCGCCGGGGACCATTACGTTGGCACCGTTTGCCACGGCGGTATGGATCGACCGATCAGCCTCCTTCAAGACCCCACGTCAGGGCTGGTATCCCGCGGTGGGACTGGGCGCCCTGACGGTGTTCGACGTGTTGAGGTTTGACGTCGCCCGCGGCCTCCGGAACGGTCGCTGGACCTTTTCGGTGGACGTTGGGCGCGACTTCTGGAGCGTCCTCTAGGCCTGCCTGGCTGCTGGATTGAGGTCGTTATTCAACCGCCCGTTTCGTCGTCTTTCCATGTGGAAGATCCCCTAGAAAGTCCCGGAACCGGGCTCCCGTCTCGACCTATCAGCAGCCAGGCATCATGCGCTCATCTCTCGACCTTCGCCGCGTCTCGTTGACGCTGGCCGCTCTCGTCTTCCAGGCGGGATGCGCGACCGCAACACGCGGTACCACGATACACAGCACTGTCACTTCACATTCGAGCGGACAGGCGCAGCCGGTGCTGCCGAAGAACGCGCTCGTGCGGGCCGATAGTGCGTATCAGGCTGGCGCCTATGTTCTGGCAGCGACGTTGTACGAGGGAATCGTCGCGCTGGATCCGTCGCCGGCTCCGATCGCCGTCTTTCGTCTGGCGACTCTTCGCTCGTGGGACAACCGGCTCGACGAAGCCGTGGCTCTATACCGCCGATACATCGCACTGCAGCCGCGTGACGCGGAGGGTCCAATCGCCCTCGCTCGTACGCTGGCCTGGCAGGGACACTACGAGTCGGCGATAGCGATCTACGATTCGCTTATCGCCAACAAGCAGCGAGTTCGCGATGCCACGCTCGATCGCGCGCAAACTCTGGCCTGGGCCGGCCGGTTGGGCGATGCGATCGCGGTGTACAGGGCGTGGCTCCGCGATCATTCCCCGGACCGTGACGCGTCGATTGCCTACGCGCGCGCGCTGGCGTGGAATGGTCAGCTCGACGAGGCGGAGGCGATGTATACGCAGCTGGCAAAAACGGGCAATGCCGCAGCGAGGAAGGGACTGGCGCGTCTCATCGGCTGGAGAGGCGAATTGGACCGCAGCGAGCGCACGTGGCGACAGGTGCTCGAAACCGACCCAAGTGATCCGGAAGCGTTGACCGGCCTGGCCCAGGTTCTCTCCTGGCAGGGCCGACAGGCAGACGCCGAAAACGCGCTGCAGCTGGCGCTCCGCGCAAATCCATCCTACGGCGATGCGCGCACGCTGCTGCGGTTCGTGCAAGCCGACCTGAGACCGAGCGTAACGATAACCGGAGTCAGCATCAACGACAGTGACAACAATCGATCCACTGCCGTCTCAGTGGATTACACGGCCAGGGCGTGGTGGAACGGTGCGCTTGGCGCGAGATACACGGAACGCACCGCGAACCTCGCGGCGATCGATTCCCGCGCGCGCGCGGTAAATCTGCTGGCCAGATGGCAACCGGGCGCGAGCTCATGGCAGGTCCGCGCGGAGGGTGGCGTCACCAGGCATTCATCCAGTTTCATTCCGTCTTCAGCTCCACAGCGAACCATTGGCGGCGGATCGCTCCGCGTATCCGGAAACCTTGGACGATCGCTGACAGTCGGCGTCAGTGGTGCGCGAGCGCCGTTCGACGAAACCGCGTTGCTGATCGCTCACGGTGTGGTAAGCTCTGACGTCAGCGGCGAAGCTGCCGTCGCGCTACCCGCACGGTTCACTCTGTCAGGTGCAGCTACGCGGGCGCGCCTGACGGGCGGCACGGCCGAGAATGCGCGCACTGCGTTCTCGTCCAACCTCCGCTGGTCACGCAGCCGCAACTGGAGTCTCGCAGTCGGCGGTCGTCAGTTTGGTTACGACACCACTACGATCGACGGCTATTTCGCGCCGCGGCGTTACACACTTTTCGAAGGCGGCGGTCGTGCGCACGCCGGCGGCAATCTCGGCTGGAACGCGGACGCTGACGTGGGAATCGGACGTCAGCGCGTCGAGCTCTTCGGATCGACCGCAGCGTGGCGCGTCGCTGAGCGCGCGGCGCTGTCACTGGGATATCGCTTCGATCCTGCCCGCGAGGTCAGCGCTTCCGGCGGCTGGGCCAACGTAGCAGCAGCGGGGCAGAGCAGCGGCAGCGAGTATAAGTGGTACACGTTCTCGCTCCGGGCGCGCATCGGATTCTAGCACCCCACGGAACCTTGCCGGGCATCAATCAGCACCAGGATCCCGCGTAGCGTCACGATTCCATGAGAATGGATTTGACCATTCTCGCGGCAGCTGAACGCTCTACGTTGACGAATGACTTCTGTCGTCGAGTCCGTCGCGACCGACGGGTGGCTCGAGCCGATACTGAAGGAGATGTTGCCCGAGACATCCCTTCGGATGCTCCAGCTCACTGAGGGGGTCAGCCTTTGGCGCGCCGCCGTCGACAACCGGCTGCTGACCGATGACGATCTGCTCGAAGCGCTGTCAGCTCGCACACACTTCGGAATCGCGGCTGATTTGATCGTCAGCTCGCAGGCGTGTGACCGGGTGCCTGAACGACTTGCCCGCAAGTTCGGGATTCTTCCGCTGTCGATCTCGGAGTCGACGCTCGACATCGCAACCTCGAATCCGTTCGACCTCGATTGCGAGAAGACGCTTGCCTTCGCTACCTCACGCAGAGTGCGGATGTGCCTTGCGGCGCCGGACCGCATCCACGATCGAATCGAAGAGGTGTATGCCCCGGTCGATCGTGTCGGCAAGCTGCTCGACAAGGCGGGCGGATCCGCTGTTCACCCCGTCATCGAGAGACACGACGACACTGAGGTGCAACTGGATGAAGAAGAGGCCGAGCGGCCGGTCATCAAGCTTGTCGATCACATCGTGGCCGAGGGAATCAGCGCCGGGGCCAGTGACATCCATCTCGAGGCTGGTGAGAGTGGAATCGCGGTCCGCTACCGGATCGACGGCATGCTGAAAGAGGTCATGGTCCTTCCCAAGGCGGTCGGCGTTCCCCTGGTCTCGCGCATCAAGATCATGTCGCAGATGGACATCGCCGACCGGCTGCGCCCGCAAGGAGGCAGAGCGCGGGTAGCGATCAACGGCGCCCGCGTTGATTTGCGTGTATCGACCTTGCCCGCTTCTCACGGCGAGAAGGTGGTAATCCGAATCCTCGACTCGCGCGCGGCGCTGCGCTCGGTAGAAGCTCTTGGTCTCGATCCGATTGACGGACCGCGCATGCAGAAGCTGCTCGAGGTCCGGGAGGGCCTGATTCTCGTCACCGGTCCGACTGGGTCGGGCAAAACGACGACCCTCTACGCCGCTCTTCGGCTGCTTCAGCATCGCGGCGTGAACATCATCACGGTCGAAGATCCGGTCGAGTATCGGATACCCGGGATCGTGCAGGTCCAGATTCACGAAAAGGCCGGGCTGACATTTGCGTCGGCGCTGAGATCGGTTCTGCGCCAGGACCCCGACGTCGTTCTCATCGGCGAGATTCGCGATCGCGAGACGGCCGCGATTGCCATTCAGGCGTCGCTCACCGGTCACCTGGTATTCGCCACTCTGCACACCAATGACGCTTGCAGCTCGATCATTCGTCTGACCGATCTTGGTGTCGATTCGGCAAAGCTTGCCGGAGCTCTCAAGGGAGTCGTCGCGCAACGGCTGATTCGAAAACTCTGCCCCGCCTGCAAGCTGGTCGCAAACGCCGGAGTCCCCCGTCGTCTCGTGGGTGCCGTTCCGGAAGACTCGTTGATCTATGTCCCACGAGGTTGCAAGCAATGCTCGATGACCGGTTACTCGGGGCGACTAGCCGTGACGGAAGTTCTGGTGACGACACGGGAGATCGAGCGCTCGATTGCCTCGAATGATTCGCCGGAAAGGTTGCTGGAAGCGGCTAGAAGCTCCGGTACACGATCCCTCTGGGGCTGCGGTTGCGCGCAACTCCTGGCGGGAAACACCAGCGCGCAGGAGCTTGTGCGCGTGATCGAGCCCGAGACTTCACGTCACCATCATGCCACTCCACCGGCGGCATATAATTCGCCGCACCGCATCGTCCATGAAAAACTGGCGGACCTGGCCATGACCAAAATCACGCCCGGTGTCATCGAGATCTTCGTGATACGGCATAACGGTGGTGACTGGCTCGTTCTCACCCTTCAGCGCGCCGCCGATGGAAAACGGCCGGGATCGTGGGAGACTGTCTACGGAAAGGTGGACGCGCGGGAAAAGCCGGAAAAGGCGGCAGTACGTGAGCTGCGGGAGGAAACCGGCCTCGAGCCTCGATCACTGTACAACGTGACGGTCAGCAGCTTCTACCTGCACGAGAGCCGCACCATTCAAATGTGCATGACCTTCGCTGCGTTCGTGTCCGACGACGCCGAGATTACTCTCAGCGAAGAGCATCAACGGTTCGAGTGGTTATCGGTGGACGACGCCTGCGATCGATTCACCTGGCCGCGCGAGGCCCACGCGCTGCGCGACGCGAGACATTTGCTGCGCCGCGGCGATGCCGGGTCGGTTGAGGACGTGCTAAGGATTATCTAAGGCGAAAACCTCTTCGTACTTGGCTACATAATTGTCGAGCTCCCGACGCCGGTACTGCATTATCCAACGCGGGTGCTCGAGTGCGTCTACCCTGCGAAAGAATCCGTGTCGCTCGTTCAGCTGGTGCAGGAAGCGCGCGTTATCACCGAGCCCGAGAACGATCGCGCGATCCAGGCGACTGCCGATCGCTATTTGCCGTTCGATCGAATTGGTGATGAACGGCGTCACCGCCCGGGTCAGCACCGGGTCGTCGTAATAGTTGAGATTCCTCCCGTCGGCAGTAAACCCGAGCGGCGAAACCGCCGTGAGGAAAAAGCGGCGGTAGAACTCCCGCGGTCCGCCGAACCTCTCGATGACGCGATAAATGAAGATCGAAGAGAGCTCGTGCCTTCTCGGCAGATCATTTTCGATCCCGCAATTGTCGGCGAGCGTGATCGGGTCGGTGAAGGTGACACCCGTTATACCAGCGCCGAACCTGCCAGGGTTGATGCCCAGCACCAGCACGCGTTTCAGATTGTCCGAGAAATAATTGTCGAGAAACGTGCGCACGTAGCCGCGCACGCGTGAGTCTGTGTATGGGTTCATCACGGTTACTTGCCGCGGGGTTTCAGGGCAGGCGAGTCCGCTGTAGAAACGAAAAGCCCGCGATGCGAACGTCGATGCGCTCATGAGAGGCAGTGCCTGCCCAACAGCTGACTCCGGCGACTTGACGATCAGCGTCGCTTTACGGTCGTAAGGTTTTCCTGCCCCGTCGGCGCGTTGGGCTTAACTCGCACGCTCTTGGCCGGAATGCCGACGTAAACGTGATAGGGCCGCACGTCTTTCGTGGCCACCGCCATCGCACCCACCATTGACTGCTCTCCGACGTGCACTCCCGCCAGTACCGTCGCGTGATAGGTGATTCGAACTCCGTCCTCGAGCCGGGTCATAGCGTCGGTGACATCGCGCTGGTCGACGATGCTGTGTGTGTGGCTGTAGATGTTGGCGAAATCGCTGATCGAAACGTTGTTACCCAGCGATATTCCGCCGCGATCGTCGAGCAGGACGTGGCGGTGCACGACGACGCTATCGCCCACCTCCATGTTGTAGCCGAAAGAGAACTCAACGTGCTGAAACGCTTTGAAATTCTCGCCGCAGCTCCTGAAGATGTACGGCGCCAACACCCGTCTGAACTGGACTCCCAGCTCGACGTTCTGTCCGCCGACCGGCGTCCGGTCGAAGGAGTACCAGAGCCAGAGCAGCGGTTTCACCTTCTGGAAACGGGCGTCATCACACTCGGCGTAGTATTCGGGCTCGAGTGTCACGTTGCGAGGATCGAGCGCCGAGAGGGCCAGGCGCGTCGCCAGCGGAAGCTTGTTGTCTTCGACCGCCGTCTCCCAATTCGACGCGAACTGTGGATACGCTAAGTCGCACAGTATCCGTCTGCAGAGAAGCGCGCGGTCGACTCCGGATTTCAGCTCCGACGCCAGCTGCTCGAGCCATTGTGACTCGATGCCTGCGATGGGAAGAGCAGGGAGTTTGCGCAGCGGATATATCGGCATGGCGTAAGTTGGTCTTCCGCCGCCGCAAAAACCAGCTATTGCGCCGGGCGCGATGCCCTCGCGCGAACGAGTGCTCGCTCGCGCTCCACGCGTGTGAGTACCTGCTCCCAGCTGTCGTCACGCACATTTTGGAACGTCAGCGTCAACGGCTGATCGAGATCGATCGCGGCATCGAAAAGGTAGATGGCGCTCTGTGTTTCACGCTGTTTCAACCGCTGCTCGCCGAACCCCGAGCTTAGCGGCAGGACCTCGAGTGCGCGAAAGTCGCGTCCGCTGCTCGTAATCACCAGCTCCATCGGACTGAAATGCACATCAGGCTGTACGCCGTAGAACGACACGTACCACAAGTCCGGCGAGCGACCTCCGGTGCGTCGAGTGACCGCGGCGATCGCCTGCTTGTTGCTCTCCTGCAGCTCGCGCAGGGCGCGGTAGGAATCAGGAGTCAGCAGTCGGATGAGATTTTCCTCGAGCGGTATGGCGCGAACGATAAGGCCCTGCAGCTCGAGTCTGATCGCGATTTCATCCTGACGTAGCGTCCCAAATCCGACCGGGACATTGGCGCGACCGGTCGTGTCATCGGTGATCGGCGCCGGTGTCCCCTGACCGGAAGCGGTCGACGTTCCATTCGCGCACGCCGTGACGAGCGCGACTGCGGTCACCATTCCGGCCAGGACCCGAGCGTTAGTCACGAGGAACCCGCTCCTGGGCCCGCCTCCGCGAGGTCGATGATCGCCTCCAGCAGCTCCGCCCTGCCATCACCCGAATGAGAGCTGAAGAGAATCACCTGCTCGCTGTCGAGCGAAAGCGCGCGAGCGATCTCGGCAGCTCGCTCACTCGCCGCCTTTTTGCTCAGCTTGTCACTCTTCGTCAGCGCGACGATCGTCGGCACTTCCATCTCCGCGAGAAAGTCCAACATAGCTCGATCATCATCGCTCGGCTCACGTCTGATGTCCAGCAGCAAGACTATACCCCGCAATTGGCTGGTTCGCCGTAGATAGCTTTCGATGAGCGGTCTCCACTCAGCTTTTTGCCCTTTCGAGATGCGGGCGTAGCCATAGCCGGGAAGATCCACCAGCACGAAGGCGTTGTTGACACGGAAGAAATTGATCTCGCGCGTGCGGCCAGGCGTGCGACTCACCCGCGCGAAAGACTTTCGTCGCACCAGCGTATTCAGAAGCGAGGACTTGCCGACATTCGACCGTCCGGCAAACGCGATCTCGGGGAGCGATGAGTCCGGACGCCACCCCTCCTTCTCCGCCATCCCCCCGATGAACTCGACGTTCCGGATGACCAGCCGATCGGCCCCCGGGTCCCTCGCCATCTAGTGCGTTATGGAATCGTAGAGCGCTTCGCCCGAAGAGGTCGTCGCCGCCGGCTGCGGACGCAGCGCGAGCGCCAGCACTTCGTCCATTGTCTTGACCGGATGGAATCGAACCGAGGCGCGCACCTCTTCTGGCAGCTCCTCGATGTCGCGCGCGTTGGCGTGCGGCACGATGACATCCGTCACCTTGTTGCGGTGCGCGGCCACGGATTTCTCTTTGAGTCCACCGATCGGTAGAACGCGGCCGCGAAGGGTGATCTCTCCAGTCATGGCCACATCGCCACGCACCGGCACTCCGGTAAGAGCGCTGATTACCGCGGTGGCGATAGCGATGCCCGCGGACGGTCCATCCTTCGGAGTCGCTCCCGCCGGCATGTGGATGTGGATGTCCTTGGTGCGATAAAACTCGGACTCGATGCCGAGCGCACGCGCGCGCGCCCGGGCATAGGAAAGAGCGGCGCTGGCCGACTCCTTCATGACATCGCCCAGGGTGCCCGTCAGCTGCACCTTGCCGCGCCCTTTCACGACGCTGACTTCGATCTCCAGTACTTCGCCGCCCACCGAAGTGTAGGCAAGCCCCGACGCAACTCCCACCTTGTCATCGAGCGACGTGTCATCGGGATCGAACGGCGGCGCGCCCAGCAGCTCCTTGAGATCCTCGACTGCGACGGTTTGCGTCGCGCGATCCGACGCCACCTCTGCCTGCCTGCGCGCGAGCTTTCTCGCCACCCGCGCAATGCGGCGCTCCAGCTCCCGCACGCCAGCCTCGCGCGTATAGCCGCGCATGATCGCCATCAGCACATCCGGCTCGAGAATCACATCCTCTTTCTTCAGACCGTTCGCCTCGATTTGCCTCGGCAGCAGATACTGACGGGCGATTGCCAGCTTTTCATGATCGAGATAGCCGGCGATGCGGAGAATTTCCATCCGGTCACGGAGCGGTTCGGGAATTCCGGCCAGAGAATTGGCGGTGGTGATGAACAGCACCTGCGAGAGATCGTAGTCGACCTCGAGGTAGTTGTCGTTGAACGTCGTGTTCTGCTCCGGATCGAGCACTTCGAGCAGTGCCGCCGCCGGATCGCCCCTGAAATCCTGACCGAGCTTGTCGACCTCGTCGAGCAGGATCACGGGATTGATGACTTCGGCACGTCGCATAGCCTGGATTATCCGACCCGGCATCGACCCGATATAGGTCCGGCGATGTCCGCGGATCTCCGCTTCGTCGCGAACTCCACCAAGCGCCATGCGCACGAACTTGCGTCCGAGCGCGCGGGCGATCGATCGACCCAGCGAAGTTTTGCCGACGCCGGGCGGGCCTACGAGGCAGAGGATCTGTCCGTCGAGTCGACCGACGAGCGACAAAACCGCAATGAAGTCGAGGATGCGATCCTTGACCTCGTCCAGTCCATAATGATCCGCATCCAGAATCGCCCGCGCGCGCGAGACGTCGAGCACTTCATCGGTGCGCTCACTCCAGGGAATCGAGACGATCCAGTCGACGAAGTTGCGCGCCACGGTGAACTCGGGCGACATCGGCGGCATCCGACGCAGCTTACGTAACTCTCTGAGCGTCCGCTCTTCCACGATCGCAGGCAGCGCTTTTTTCTTGATCTGCGCTTCCAGCTCGGCGAAATCATCGCTGTCTTCCTCGCCGAGCTCGCGGTGGATGACGCGCAGTTGCTCCTGCAGGTAGAACTCGCGCTGATTCTGGAACATCGCCCCGCGTACATCGTCGTCGATCTTCCGTTCTAGGCGGAGCAGCTCGATCTCCCCCGAAAGGAGCTCCGCCAGCATCTCCAGCAGCCCGCGGAGAGTTTCAGCCTCGAGCAGCGACTGACGAAGCTCGAAGCGAACGGCGACGTGCGCGGCGACGCCAAACGCCTGGCGCTCCAGCGAATCGGTACTCTGAATGATCGTTACGATCTCGGGCGGGATGCGCCGGTGGAGACTGACGTACTCCTCGAACGAATTCATGACGCGACGACCCAGGGCTTCCGTCTCCGCCGCGTCCTGAGTTGCCTCCGGCGCCGCAAACGGAAACGGCGAAGCCGCCGCTCGGAGCACGTTTCCGGACGGGATGTATCGGGTCACCCGTGCGCGGGCGACGCCTTCGACCAGGACGCGAGTGGTGCCTGTGGGTAGACGGGACACCTGCACCACACGGCCGATTACCCCGGTGCGATGCAAGTCAGCGGCAGCGGGCTCCTGCTTTTCGCCGTCGCGTTGAGCAACCAGCAGAATGATCTTGTCTTCGGCGAGCGCCGCCTCGATCGCAGCGAGCGACGCTGGACGACCGACGAGAAGCGGAATTACGACGTAGGGGAAAATCACTACATCCCTGAGCGGAAGGACCGGAATCCGATCCGACGTCAGGATGCTCTCATTGTCCCGTTGGAATGTCTGAGGCAAAGCTGTGTATTAAGCTTCCTTCTTCCGCCTGATGGGCGAGATCTCGAGCAACGGCTGAGTGCCATTGGTGATGCACGATTCGGTCACCTTGACCTCGACGACATCCTCTCTGCTCGGGAGGTCGAACATCACCTCCATCAGAACTTCCTCGAGGATGGCCCGGAGTCCGCGGGCACCCGTGCCGCGCTTGAGCGCCTTGCTCGCGATCGCCACCAGCGCCGCTTCGTCGAAGGTGATCTTCACATCCTCGAGCCCGAACAGCTTGCCGTACTGCTTGGTAAGCGCGTTCTTCGGCTCCTTGAGGATACGCACCAGAGCCTCTTCATCGAGCCCTTCGAGTGCAACGGTCACTGGGAGACGCCCAACCAGCTCGGGAATCAGCCCATAGCGAAGCAAATCGTCTGGCTCGACCTCGCTGAACATCTTCGTCTGGGCGAGTTTTTTGTCGCGGGCCCCGGTACCATTGAAGCCAATCTGGCGCCGCCCCGTTCGCGACTCGATGATCTTCTCGAGCCCGTCAAACGC
>JGI10216J12902_100272190_pt1 | contig 23981 bp, 17 predicted proteins | sample KanNatreferecore_FD_12902 | JGI IMG/M metagenome (IMG submission 12902)
ACGAATTCCGGTCTGCTGAAGACATTGTTTACGATGTTGAGCGAGTTGGTGAAGACGGGCTGAGCATTTGTTAAATCCCACACGAGCAACGTGCCGCCGAAAAATCGAGCGGCCACGTGCCGCCCATCCGGCGAAAGTTGCGCTGCGTGCACGACACGTCTTATGCGCATGCCAGCATCAACGCCACGCGCCGAGAAAATCTCGGTGTTATCGGCGAAACTGCGGACGCTGACGGTGCCATTGCTATCAGCCAGCGCAAAACGTTCGCGCGAACCATCAAAGGCAAACACTCGAGTTCCAGCGGGGTACGGCCGGCGCGGGCCGTCTTCCTCGAGATCAGTGAGCGCAACGCAGGCGAGCGCTTCGTTGCGTAACTCCAGCGCGGGCCGAATGCTTGCCGCAGCGCGAATCGTTTCCAGCCCCTCAGAGCGGCGGCCCATCAGCCCGCTCAACCGTCCGGCGCGGACTTGCGTGAGATAAGAGCGCCAAAGTTTTTCGCGGCCATCCTGTTCGGCCGCTTCAGCGCGCCGGCTATGACGCGCCGCGCGCAATGCTTCGAGCACCGCGGCCACCGCCAGGCCGAGCACCGCAACGAGGATGATCGCGACCGCCGTGTTCGCGCGCAGAAAGCTGCGGCGAATCTGTTCGCGCTGCTGCTGCAGTTCCTCGCGTGAAAGCTGTGCGTCGAGCGGCCGTTCCATGGCGATGAATTTACTTACTGCATTTGGTGCTGTGTTGCACAGCACATCCGCGCCCTGTGCGTGCAAGTCACACCCCTGTGCCCTCGACGCACAGTTCTCGGCCCCAACGGAACTGTGTTAGGCATCGCAGCGACAGCAAAGGAATCAATGAACGCGACCAATTCACAAAACCGGAGGTGCTCAATGACGAAGACAGTTTTGCTTCTCGCAGGCTCGCTGTTGTGCGGCCTGCAAAATCTCTGCGCACAAAATCTCTCCATCGACTGGTTCACGATTGACGGAGGTGGCGGCAATAGCACCGGCGGTGTGTTCGCAGTCAGCGGAACCATCGGCCAGCCGGACGCGGGCGCGATGAGTGGCGGCAACTACACGCTCGTGGGCGGTTTCTGGGGAATGGCCGTCGCGATCCAGATGGAAGGCGCGCCGTTGCTCACCATCACAGAGTCTGGCGCGAGCGTGATTGTGTCGTGGCCTTCGCCATCGACCGGCTTTGTGCTCCAGGAGAACAGCAGCCTCGGCAACACAAACTGGCTGAACGTCGCGCAATCGCCGACGGACGATGGCACGAGGAAAAGCGTCACGGTAACGCCGCCGATTGGAAACAGGTTTTACCGGCTGAAGAAGTGACGGGTGCCAACCGCGCAGTCGCAAGGAGTTTGAAATATGAAAACGAAAATTCTCTTTCTTCTGAATTGGGCTCTGTTCGCGGGAATGGTCCCCGGCTTTGGCGCGGACACCGCCTTCACTTACCAGGGCCGGCTCAACGACGGCGTCGAACCGGCCAACGGCGTTTACGATCTGCGATTCCTGTTGTTCGACGTGCCCACAAACGGCTCGATCATTGCGCCGCCGATTACGAGTTCGAGCATCGCGGTCACCGGAGGATTGTTCGCAGTCACGCTCGACTTCGGACCGGGCGTATTCAACGGGCTGGACCGCTGGTTGCAAATCGACGTGCGCACCAATGGCGGCGGCAGTTTCGTCCCGCTGTTGCCACGGCAGTCAATCACGCCAACGCCGTACGCGATTTTCACTGCGAGAGCGGGCACCGTGACGAACGGCGCAATTGATACGGCGCAGCTTGCGGCAGGCGCGGTGACTCGCGCAAAAATTGCCAGCAATGCCGTCGATACGTTGCAGCTCGCCGACGGCGCAGTCACGACATCGAAGCTGGCATTCGGCTCAGTGGACACGTCACAGATTGCCAACGGCGCAGTCACCGCGCTCAAGCTCGCGAGTAATTCAGTGACCACGGGGAAGATTGCGAATTTCGCCGTGGACACGCCCGAACTGGCCAATGGAGCAGTGACGACCGTGAAGCTGGCCAGCAACGCGGTTACGACGGCGAAGATCGCAGATTTCGCTGTGGACACGGCACAACTGGCCGGCAGCGCTGTTACGACCGGAAAGTTGACGAATGAAGCCGTCACCACTCCCAAGCTCGCCAACGACGCTGTCACCAGCGCGAAGGTCCTGAACGGCACGTTGATTCCCGCGGACCTGGACGTGGATCGTTTTAACACCACGTTCTGGAGAACCGGCGGCAACAGCAACACGACGGCAGGCACGCACTTTATCGGCACCACGGACAACGAGCCGTTTGAGATTCACGCCAATGGCAACCGTGTTTTGCGACTCGTATCAAACTCTGCGGATGACGAACCAAACGTTATCGCCGGTTCGTCTGTGAATTTTGTCAGCGGGGGCGCCACGGGCGCCACGATTGCCGGCGGCGGTTCGTCCCATGAAGGATTTTTTGGCCTTGCTGCTCCCAATCAGGTGGGCGGCAGCTTCGGCACTGTCGGCGGCGGACTACAAAACAGGGCGATGGGCTATGCTGCTACTGTAGTTGGCGGAGGCGGCAACTTTGCGAATGGTGAATACGCGACAGTGTGCGGTTTCAATAACGTAGCGGGTGGAACTGCTTCTTTTGCCGGGGGATTCCAAGCGAACGCCAGTCATGACCGCTCGGTTGTCTGGGCGCTAGGCGCCACCACAATCTACCCGTCGGAGGAATCAGAGCGTTTCCATATCTATGCCGCGCAAGGTCTCGAGGTCGAATTTGGCGGTCAGGTGTCAGGGACCGGCCGAGGCAACTATTGGGTCACGATCGGCTCGGCCAACACATCCACCAAACCCATCAACACATCCATCGGCGCATACCTGAACCTCGGCGGCGTGTGGGTGAACGCCTCCGACCGCAACAAAAAAGAAAACTTCACGCCGGTGGATACGCGCGCCGTGCTGGAGAAACTCGCCGCGCTGCCGTTAACGACGTGGAATTACAAAACCGAACAACCGAGCACAAAACATCTCGGCCCGATGGCGCAGGATTTCAGAGCGGCTTTCGGTCTGGGCAATGACGAGAAGGGCATCGGCACGGTGGATGCCGATGGCGTGGCGCTGGCCGCGATCCAGGGATTGAACCAGAAGCTGATGGAAGAGTTGAAACGCAGAGACGCGGAGAACGCCGAGTTGAAACAGCGACTCGAAGCGTTGGAAGAAATGATCCTTGGCCGCAAATCAAATTGAAAAGAAACGCAACCATGAAAACCAAACTCACCGTCATCATGCCCGTCAAGGCAGGGCGCGTCACTCCGCGCGCGCCGCAACATTACAAAGCGACTACGGCGCGCAGAGGACTGACGCGCCCTACCTTTATACGAAAACTTGCACTCCTGTTGCTGCTCTCAACTCTCAACTTTCAACTCTCAACCGCCTTCGCTCAGGGCACGGCGTTCACTTATCAGGGTCGGCTCAACGACGACGCCGGGCCGGCCAGCGGAATTTATGATTTGCGATTTGCGATTTACGATTCGAGCGGCGGCTTCACGAGCGTTGCCGGGCCTCTGACGAATTCCGCGGTCGGCGTGAGCAACGGTTTCTTCGCGGTTGTGCTGGATTTCGGCGCCGGTGTTTTCATCGGCGCCGATCGCTGGCTGGAAATTGGCGTGCGCACCAACGGCAGCGCCGATGTTTACACGACGCTCAGTCCGCGCCAGCCGCTCACCCCTTCGCCCTACGCCATCTTCAGTAGCGCGGCGGGCAGCGTCAGCAATGGCGTCATCCAGAATCCCGCGTTCATCGGCACGACGGGAAATTCGCCGCTGCTTTTCTACGTGAACGGCCAGCCCGCGCTGCGACTGGAACTGAACACGGTCCCTGATTACACCGGCGCGCCCAATGTTATCGGCGGTTCATTGAGCAATTCCGTGGCTGCGGGTGTCGCCGGCGCAACCATCGCCGGCGGGGGCGCGGCTTCCTTCTTCGGCTTTCCTTTTGCAAACCGCGTCAACGCGTCTTTCGGGACCGTCGGCGGCGGTGGAGATAATTCGAGCAGTGGTGGTTTCGCGACGATTGCGGGTGGCTTGCAGAACCGCGCTTCGGGTTACTCGAGCGTTGTCGCTGGCGGCTCATACAATGCGGCCCGCGGCGCCAACTCCGCAATTGGCGGTGGCAATCTGAACACTGTCGGAACGAATGCGGACAGATCGGTCATCAGCGGTGGTGAAGAGAATACCATGGCAACGAACGCGACGTTTTCGGTGATTGCCGGTGGAAGGCGGAACACCAACAGCGGATCGTATTCCGCCATCGGAGGCGGTACGCAAAATACGATTTCAGAATTCTACGCCACGGTTCCCGGCGGTCGCTTCAACGACGCCGCGGGCTGGGGCAGTTTGGCCGCCGGATATCGGGCGAAAGCTCTGCACAGCGGGACCTTCGTCTGGGCGGACAGCGGCCCCGATGCGGATTTCCGCTCGACCGGATTGAATCAATTCCTGATTCGCGCTTCGGGCGGCGTCGGCATCGGCATCACGAATCCCGCAACCGCGCTGCAAGTCGCTGGCACGGTCACGGCGAATTCGTTCACCGGATCGGGTGCGGGAATAACTAACGTGAACGCCACGACGCTGGGCGGCGTGAGCAGTTCCAACTTCTGGAAGCTCAGCGGCAACGCAGGCGCGAATCCCACGAACGGAAATTTTCTCGGCACCACTGACAATCTGCCGCTGGAGTTGCGAGTGAATGGATCGCGCGCACTGCGTCTCGAGCCCAATACAAATGGCGCGCCCAACATCATCGGTGGTTCACCAAACAATTTTGTTTCCAACGGTGTCATCGGCGCGACGATCGCCGGCGGTGGAGCCGCAATTTCTGGATTTGCTAAATATACCAACAGCGTCACCGGCAGTTTTGGAACGGTCGGTGGCGGCGCGGAGAATACCGCCAGCAGTTCCGCGACGGTGGGCGGTGGGTTCAACAACACTGCGAGCGGCCTTTACGCGACGGTGAGCGGCGGTTATCTCAACACCGTCAGCGACAACTTCGCGACGGTGGCTGGCGGCTACAACAACACTGCCAGCGGCCGTTACGGGACGGTGGGCGGCGGCGAGGCGAACACTGCCAGTGAGTTCGTCGCAACGGTGGGTGGCGGGATTGGAAACACTGCCAGCGGTGACGAGGCGACGGTGAGTGGCGGTTACGGCAACACTGCCAGCGGCGTTTACGCAGCGGTGGGCGGCGGACGCGGCAATATCGCCAGCAACTACGCAACAACCGTGAGTGGCGGCTACGGGAACACGGCGAGCACCAGTTCGGCAACAGTGGCGGGCGGCTACGGCAACACCGCTAGCGGTGGTTCCGCGACGGTAGCTGGCGGTAGCTACAATACCGCTGCTGGCGATTACAGTTTCGCCGCGGGTCTGCGCGCGAAAGCTAACCACAATGGGGCGTTCGTCTGGGCAGACTCGCAACTTGCTGATTTCACCTCGACAGCGAACGACCAATTTCTCATCCGCGCTCAGGGCGGCGTCGGAATTAACAACGCCAACCCGCAAGCGCCGTTGCATGTAAATGGAGGTGGCGACGCGGATTTGAGTTCGGGAGGAAACTTCATCTCCGGTCTCGTGAGCGGTCGAAACATCGTAATTGATAACAATGAAATCATCGCGCGCACCAACGGCGCAGCCTCAGATTTGATTTTGAATTTTGGAAGCGGCAACGTCGGCATCGCGCGGATCCCAACCGCGAATGCATTGGAAGTCGGAGGCAACGCTTCGAAGACCACGGCCGGAAGTTGGCTCGCCAACTCTGACGCGCGCATCAAAACCAGCGTGCAGACCATTACCAACGCACTCGACAAACTCTCGCGCGTGCGGCTCGTGCAGTTCCGTTACACCGACGATTATCGCGCGACGCATCCCAGTGTCGAAGACCGCGAGTACCTCAACGTCGTCGCGCAGGAATTTCAAAAAGTGTTTCCCGCAGACGTGAAGCGCAGTGGCGAGAAGCTCGCCAATGGCGACGACATTTTGCAGGTCGATACATATCCGCTCACGATTTATTCCGCCGCCGCGGTCCAGGAACTCGGCGTCAAGCTTCAGGCGAAGGACGCCGAGATATCCGCGCTAAAGGAGCGGCTCGCGCGATTGGAAGCGGCCCTCAATCAAATCACCAAAACCAAGGAGTAAGCCCAAAATGAAAAACAAATTATTCATCAATAGTCTCGTGCTGCTCGCGCTGGCGGTCGGCTTGTCTCGCGCGTTCGCGCAAGGCTCGGCGTTCACTTATCAGGGCCGTCTGAACGACGGGACCAATCCGGCGAACGGCAATTATGAAATCCTCTTCCGCCCGTTCGGTGTGTTCACCGGCGGCGCACAGTTGACGATTCCAAACATTCGCTTTGTCGGCGTGACCAATGGCTTGTTCACGACGGCGATGGATTTCGGGCCGGGAATCTTCGATGGCAATCCGGTTTACCTGCAACTTGAAGTTCGCACCAACGGCGGAGCGGGTTACACCATCCTCACGCCGCGCCAGCCACTTACGCCGGCGCCTTACTCAGTTTTTTCCTCGCTGGCAGGAACCGTTCCTAACGGTGCGATTGGCAGCGAGCAGTTAGCCAATACCGTTGACCTTGGCACAACGAACGTGAACGGGCGGCTCGATGTGTATCGCACGGCGAATGGCGCGGCGGCCATTAGTCTCATTGGCGCGGCGGGCCAGATCAGCACTTACGGCGATACAGCGCAGGAAGCGACGCGATTGCAGGCCAACAGTTACGGCGGCCGGCTCACGACGCGCGATGAACTTGGAAATCTCACGACGTTGCTCGGCAGCGCGACAGGAGCCGGCGGTTTTGTGCAGGCTTATCAAGCCAATGGAAATCTCGGTGTCATTCTCGATGGCGACGCGTCGGGCGCCAGCGGCGGCGGCCAGGTTCGCGTCCGCGCCACAGATGGCAGCCTGGCGCTCAATCTCAGCGCGACGAACAGTCAGGTCAGCGCCTATGGCAGTGATGGACAGGAAAAGGTCCACCTCGCCGGCGGTGCCTGGGGCCAGCTTTTTCTGAACAATGGGCGGCCCAGCAACGAGCGCTCGGTCACGCTCGGATCATTGAGCGCAAATGGAGGCGGTTATCTCAGTTTGGCCAATACCAATGGCGCCACTCGCGTGTCCATGAGCGGTGAGAGCACCGGGCGCGGCGGCGGACTTCTTGTGTACGACAATGACGGAACTGCGACAGCCGAGCTCATTGGAGCCGAGAACAGCACGACGGGCTCGCAGTTGACGATGAAACAGGCGAACGGCACGACAACGATTGTACTCGACGGAGAGTTCAATACCGGTGGCGGAGGGTTCCTGCGACTCTTCAAGGGCGACGGCTCGGTCGGCATGACGTTGCAAGCCGATGTGAGCGGCGAGAGCAAAATCACGACGCAGGTTTTGCAGATTACGGGCGGCAGCGATCTCTCGGAGCAATTCGACATCAAGGCCGGCAACAGGATTCTCGAACCCGGCACACTCGTTTGCATCGATCCCAATCATCCCGGCCAATTGATCACGAGTACCAAAGCGTACGACCGCACCGTGGCAGGAGTAATGAGTGGCGCGGGCGGCGTGAAACCCGGCATGTTGATGGGACAGCAAGGCACCGCAGCCGACGGCAAACATCCCGTCGCACTCACTGGCCGCGTCTATTGTGCAGCCGACTCCTCGAATGGCGCGATTCATCCCGGCGATTTGCTCACCACTTCCGACAAGCCCGGTCACGCGATGAAAGTCACGGACTACGACAAAGCGCACGGCGCGATCATCGGCAAGGCGATGTCGTCGCTCGAAAAAGGCGAGGGACTGGTTCTCGTGCTCGTGTCGTTGCAGTAACGAGAAAGGACCAGCCAATGAAAACGATGCTAAAGTCGTTGCTCTTCGGCGCACTCGTGGCGTTGTGCTCTCTCTCTAAAGTTCAGGCCCAATTGGAAGTGCGCTTGTCGATCAAAGTGATTCTCGACTCCAATGGCATGCGCCCCGCTGGCGGAATGCTCTCCACGGATACCGGGATTCAAACCGCCGTGGCGGACGCCAACCGACAGCTCGCCTCGTTTGGCCGTGGCTATCAGTTCCGCATCACGGAGATCACGAATCTATCGGGCCACGCGGAATTGCTCGATCTCACATGCCAGGAGGCCAGTGACTCCATTGACGCCGGCGTGGCGTCCAATCCCAATAGCTACCGCTGGAGAACCAACGCCGTGAATGTTTATATCAATAAGGGCGAGGATAATTCTTCGTGCGCCTTCAACAGCCTGCTGGTGATGAAATACACTTCCGGCGGCGGGACCTTCACGCACGAAGGTGGTCACCATTTGGGCCTCTGCCACACGCAGGGCTGCGGCTGCAAGACCTGCCCGGAGTGCCCCAGCATCGTGAGTGACAACATCGACGACACGTTGCCCGACCGCGAATGCTGGGAACTGGACGACATTGCGACCAATTCGTTCGGCAAAGTTTACGCCAATCTGACAACGGCCCAACAGATGATGGTGAGCAACACGTTCAACAACATCATGTCCTATCATAAGGCCAGCCAGGGATCGACGAAGGACGTGCTCACCTCTGACCAATGGGACCTCATCGCCGATTTCACGCGCACCAATCGCGCGAACGTCATGAACGGCAAAACGCTGTTCGTGGACAACACCACTCCGGCGTGCGCGAGCCGTGATGGTTTCAGCGAATGCTTTAGCGCCAGTGTCGGCGGGCCTTTCCTGACGGTCACTCAAGGGATCAACCGCGCCACGAGCGGTGACATCGTGCTGATTCGGCAGGGCCATTACAACGAGCCAACAACCATCAGGAAAGCAATCACCTTGCGCGCCACCCGCGGCGATGCGCTAGTGGGAAAGCCTTGAGTCATGAAACCACAAAGAAATTCAATGGTGATGCGGAAGCTGCTCCGGCTCGTGTTCGGCGCCGTGGCGAGTTTTGTTTTCAGTGTCAACCCTGCGTTGGCGCAGTTGGAGTGGCGCGTCTCGGTGAAAATAGTTTTGCAGGCCAACGGGAACCGGCCTCCCGGCGGCATCCTCATCACCGACATCGGCATTCAAACGAACATCAACGCGGCGAATGATTTCATCCGCAAGTTCAGTCGCGGCTACCAATATCGCCTCACGGAAATCGTCGATCTTCCCGGTCACTCCGGTTTGCTCGACATGGATTGCGAAGCGGCCAGCGACAGCATCATCGCTGGAGTGCAGAACAATCCTGCCAGCTATCTGTGGCGAAACAATGCCGTGAATGTTTACATCACGCGGGCGAGCGACACCGAGGGGTGCGCGTTCAATGGTCTTCTCGTTCTGAACTTCAACACCGACCACAAGGTCATCGTGCATGAGAGCGGACATCATCTCGGACTCAATCACACCCAGGGTTTCCGTTGCGGCCGTTGCGACGACCCGACGCCGTCAGGTTTTCCGGCGGGCACGTGCTCCACCATCCCAGGCAATGACGGCATCAATGACACGTTGCCTGATCTGGCCTGTTGGTTCCGCAATGACATCGCGACAAATTGGTTTAACAGGACCTACGTGAACCTGACGCCCAGCGAAAAAATCCGAGTGGACAATACGACTTCGAACATCATGTGTTATCGGCCTTCGATGCGCACCCTCTTCACGTCCGACCAACTGGACCACATCGCGGACATCTCGAACACCACGCGCAACAACATTGCCACGGGCAACACCTGGTTTGTGGACCGCGACAACACCTGCACGGCGCGCAACGGCAGCAGCGGCTGCACGAACGGCACTCAAGGCCCGTTTCAAACCGTCACGACCGGGGTCAACACAGCCGCCGCAGGTGACATCGTCCTGATGCGTCCCGGCAACTACAACGAGCCGATGACCATCACGAAAGCCATCACGCTGCGCGCCACACGCGGCGATGCGCTGGTGGGCAAGCCTTGATTGACCGGGGCAAGACTCAGCGCATAAGAAAGCGCGGCGCTGTTCTCAAACACCCAACTCGGTTTGAAGGGCGTGCCGTCGTGGAGTTGAGAACCATACTGGAAAAATTCTCGTAAGAAATGAGCACGCCCGTCGCGTGCTTCGACACGGCGCGAGTCAAGTGAGTTGGAAACGCTGCTTCTGAAACCGAAAAGACGACGCTCCAACTGACAGCCCGATGGCGATACCCTTTATCTATTCAGTTACAACGGCTTCCTGCCTTGAATGACGCGAATCAGAATCGCGATGATGGCAACGACGAGCAGAATGTGAATCAGCCCGCCAATCGTGTAGGAAGTCACCATCCCGAGCAGCCAAAGAATGACCAGGATGACTGCAACCGTAACCAGCAGATTACTCATAACCACTCCTTTACTGTGATGTTGTTCCCGACCTCTTGAGCAACACATTACGACGGGAAGCGTCAGTTCGAAATCGGGCCAAAAGCGCGACGACGATTGGGACAGAAGCACCAGGGCGCAAAGGGCCTCCCGTAATCAGGTATTCGGGTGCAACCCGCAATGATGGTTGGGACTTTCCCGGTGGACACAAGGGCTTTCTGAGCCGTGCCCGGCGGACTTGCCGGTACTTGGCAGTACACTGCCCCGTCCCAAATGTGAGGACGAACACAACGACGCGCTATCGCTGGCAAGAGATTGGTGCTGGAGTCGAGTCATGTATCCCAGAGTTCTGGCCATTTGCGTACTGATGGGAGTCGAGGCCGCTGGCGCGGAGCACCGGGTTTCTTCCGCGGCAGACATCGCCCGAGTGTCGGCCGAAGCAAAACCGGGCGATGTGCTCGTGATGACCGATGGCACATGGAAGGATCAGGCCATCAACTTCCAAAGCAAAGGCACGACGGAGAAACCAATCACGCTTCGCGCCAAAACGCCTGGCAAAGTGGTGCTCACCGGAAAATCTTCCGTGACGATCGATGGCGAACATCTCGTCGTGAGCGGACTGCAGTTGGAACACGGTGAGGCGACGGGTGATGGAGTGAAACTCGCCGGGCGCAATTCGCGGTTGACTGAGTGCGCGATTGTCGGCGGCAACTACAAGTTTTTCGTCCACATGTTCGGCACGTCGAACCGCATGGACCATTGCTATCTGGCCGACAAGACCAATGACAACCCGACGTTGCAAATTGAAGTGGAGGGCGGGCCGAATTATCATCGGCTCGATCACAATCACTTTGGTCATCGCCCACCGCTGCGGCGCAATGGCGGGGAGACGATTCGCGTCGGCTACAGCCATCAGTCGATGACGAATTCCGGCACGCTGGTCGAACATAACTTGTTCGAGCGGTGCGACGGGGAGCTCGAAATCATATCGAACAAGTCGTGCGAGAACACTTATCGCGCGAACACGTTCCTGGATTGCGCCGGAATGTTCACGCTACGCCACGGCAATCGCTGCGTGGTTGAAGGAAATTTCTTCATTGGCCATCACAAGCGCGGTTCCGGCGGCATTCGCATCATTGGCGAGGACCATCTGGTCATCAACAACTACATTGACGGTGTGGAGAACGGAGGATTCTGGATCACGTCCGGCATCTCGAATTCGGAACTGAAGGGTTACTTCCAGTCGCGCAACTGTCTCATCGCCTTCAACACCTTCGTCGATTCGCGCGGACCGGCGATTGAACTGGATGCAGGTTTCGGAAGTTCCCGCCGCACGTTGCGCCCGGAGAACATCACAATTGCCAACAACGTTTTCGCGCTGACGAGCGGAAATCTTCTTAAGGGCACGGAGGGCGGCAGCGGTTACAAATGGATGGGAAACATCGCGTGGCCCGCGGGCGCCGGGCACTCCGGTGTCCAATTCGTTGATCCGCAATTGAAGCGCAGCGCCGATGGATCGTGGCGGCCGGCCCAGGACAGCCCGACGCGAAATGCTGCTGAAGGGAATTTTCCTTTGGTGAAAATCGACATTGACGGACAGGAGCGAAAAGGCCGCTCGGCCATAGGTTGCGATCAGATCACAGACGCTCCGGTCAAGAACCGATTGCTCACCGTTGCGGATGTTGGACCTGCATGGATGGACGCGAAGGCAAGGAGCGTGCAATAAACCGTGTAATTTTTTCTCCGCGTCCCGGCATCTCCGCGTTTAACCTGCGCCGCCTGTGAAGCAATCGATTGTCACTTTGGATTTGGAAGGGGTGCTGGTGCCGGAAATCTGGATCGCGTTCGCGGAGAAGACCGGCATTGAAAGGCTGCGCCTCACCACGCGCGACATTCCTGATTACGACGTGCTCATGAAGGGGCGGCTCAGAATTCTCGACGAGCACGGATTGAAGCTGCGCGACATTCAGGAAGTCATCGGCACGCTGCGCCCGCTCGACGGCGCGAAGGAGTTTCTCGATGAACTGCGCACCATTACGCAAGCCATCATTCTGTCGGACACATTCGAGGAGTTTGCCAAGCCGCTCATGCGCCAGCTCGCATGGCCAACGCTTCTGTGCCATCGGCTGCAAGTGGATGAGGCCGGGCGCATCGTGAATTACAAATTGCGCACGCCAGAGCAAAAGCAGAAGTCCGTGGCCGCGCTCAAGCTGCTGAACTACAACGTGATTTCCGTGGGGGATTCTTTCAACGACACGGCGATGCTCGGAGAAGCGCACGTCGGAATCCTGTTTCACGCGCCGGAGGCCATTAAGAAACAGTTCCCGCAGTTTCCCGCCGTGGAGCGCTACGGTGAATTGATGGAGATGATCAAGGCGGCGCTTTGAGAGTCAGTCTTCCGCCTTCGTGTCACGGCTGAGCAAATCGCTGAGCGCGCGACGCGCCTCCTTGCCTTCGTAGAGCACGGCGTGAACTTCGTCGATGATGGGCGTCTCGATATTCAGGCGGCGGGCGAGACGATGGGCCGAGCGCGCGGTCGGAACGCCTTCGGCGAGTTTCGCGCCGGGCTGCGTGAGCGTTTCAACATTTTCGCCACGGCCAATGCCTTCGCCGAACGAGCGATTGCGGCTCTGTTTGGAAAAGCAGGTCACCATCAGGTCCCCCAGTCCGCTCAGGCCGGCGAACGTTTCCGCTTCCGCGCCGCACGCCACCCCCAGCCGGCGCACCTCCGCTATGCCGCGCGTGATCAGTGCGGCCTTCGAGTTGTCGCCGAAGCCAAGGCCGTCGCACACGCCCGCGGAAATCGCGATGATGTTTTTGAGCGCGCCGCCGAGTTCCACGCCCAGCAAATCGTGGCTGCGATAGACGCGAAATCTCGGTTGATGAAAAAGTTCCTGCACCGCGCGGCGAGTGGCCTGGTCTTCACTGGCCGCAACAATGGCCGTGGGCATGCCGCGCGCAACTTCGGCGGCGAAAGTCGGTCCCGACAGCGCCGCCACGCGCGCGCCCGGCGCGCATTCGCGCAGCACTCCGCTCATCGTCTTGCCCGTATCGTATTCGATGCCCTTCGTGACGCTGATGAGAATCGCGCGTGAGTCGCGCAGTTGCACGGCAACATCGCGGAATGCCTTCGAAGGAATCGCGAGCACGATGCAGTCTTTGTCCGCGGCGGCGCGCCCAAGATCACTTTCGCAGGTCCAGTCAGATGGCAACAGAACGCCTGGCAAGTAACGCTCGTTTCGTCCGCTGCTCAATTCGCGCAGCGCATCAGCATTCCGCGCCCAAAGAGTGACGGCATGACCATTCTCGTGCAGCACCTTGGCCAGCGCCGCGCCCCACGCGCCCGCTCCGATGACGGCGACGTTCATTCCGGCGCCTCCCGTTTTTTTCCGATGCGATTTTCAGTGCCCTTCAGCAACCGTTGAATGTTGCTGCGGTGTTTGTAAATGGCGAGCGCGCCGATGATCGCGCCGACGACAATCATTCGCGTGCTCCTTCCAAAGAACCAGGCCGCAAAGGGCAGCACAAAGGCACCGGCCATCGACGCAATGGAGACGTAGCGCGTGATGGCAAGCATCAGCAGCCAGACTCCGAGCGAAACCGCGAGGGCGCTGGGCAGGAGCGCCAGCACCACCCCGGCGGAAGTGGCGATGCCCTTGCCGCCTTTGAACTTGAGCCAGCAGGTGTAGTTGTGCCCGAGAATGGCAAAGAGTCCGCCGGTGATTTCCAGATATTCGTGAGTCGCTGATGCGGCTTCCAGCGGGCCGGCAAGCAAACGATACGCGAGCGGGCCGACGAAATAGCACGAGATGAATCCCTTCAACGCGTCCACAGCGAGCACGAAAATTCCCGCCGGCTTTCCAAATGTGCGCAGAATATTCGTCGCGCCGATGTTCCCGCTGCCCACGGTGCGAATATCGATGCCACGGCTTCTGGCAAACACATAACCCGTCGGAATCGAGCCGAGCAAATACGCCACGAATGCAGTGACGATGTAGCTGAGCGCTTCCACGCGCGGACAATTACCGCGCGTGTTGCAAAGTTCAAAGGGCAAAAAGGAAAACACCAAACATCAATCTCCAAACACCAGATAAACACGAACATCCAACCACACAAGCAGCCTGTCCCCGGAATCTCGCAGTGCATTTGAGACAAATTCTCTGAGTTGGTGTTTGGTTTTTGAAGTTTGTTTGGTGTTTGGAGATTGGGATTTGGTGTTTTCCCTCGCCGTTTTCTTCTGCAAACTTCCGAGCGTGGCAATCAAGCAACAACCAGTTCGCGTTGCGGTCATCGGCATCGGTTCGCTCGGCAAGGAACACGCGCGCATTTACGCGGAGATGGCGGCGGCGGATGGCGTGAATTTCGCGGGCGTGTTCGACGCGAAACCGGAAACGACGCGCAGCTACGCGGAGAAGTTCAACGTGCGCGCTTTTCGTTCCATTGAAGAAGCGGCTGAACACAGCGATGCGCTCAACATCGTCACGCCCACCACGACGCACTTCGAGATCGCGAAGCTGTTGCTTCAGCGCGGCAAGCACCTGCTGATCGAAAAGCCGATTACCGATGATGTGGCGGAGGCCTCTGAACTGGTGGCTCTGGCGCAACGAAACCGCTGCGTGGTGCAGGTCGGCCACATCGAGCGGTTCAACCCGGTCTTCAAATATCTGGAGAGCGTGGCGGTCGAACCGCGCTTCATTGAATCGCATCGCCTTTCGCCGTTCCCCGCGCGCAGCACGGACGTGGGCGTGGTGCTCGATCTGATGATTCACGATTTAGACATCGTGCTCGCGTTCGTGAAGTCGCCGGTCGTCAGCGTCGATGCCGTGGGAATCCCCGTGTTGAGCAAGTCCGAGGACATCGCGAACGCACGGCTGAAGTTTGCCAACGGCTGCATCGCGAACCTCACTGTGAGCCGCGTGAGCGTGGAGCGGCTGCGAAAAATCCGTGTGTTCAGCGGTGGACCGATGACGAGTTACATCTCGCTCGATTACCGCGCGCAGGAAGGATTCATCTATCGCCTGGCCAAAGACGGCGAGCCGGAGAGTTCGGTTTTCAAGAAGCTGCTGCACGCCAGGGACTCCACGATCGTCAGCCAGTTTGGCGGGAAAAAGATCGTGCGCGAGCCGGTGCCGATTACGAAAGAGGAGCCGCTAAAGCTTGAACTCCAGCATTTCGTGGACTGCGTGCGCGAACGGCAGACGCCGCTCGTCGATGGTGAAGCGGCGATCCGCGCGCTCGATCTGGCGTTCGACATCACGCGCCAGATCCAGCGTGTTGCCGCGACTGAAATGGCGATTCCGCGCTAGCCCGCTCTCTCAAGTGCTCATCCGCACAAACACAATCAGTTCGTGAAGGCATTGCAGTTCATGCTCATCGCCGGAGAAGCCAGCGGAGACACGTTGGGAGCTGAACTCATCGCGGCGTTGCGCGAGGGGCTCGTCGGATGTGACGCGAAATTCTTCGGCGTGGGCGGGCCGCAAATGCAGGCGGCGGGAATGGAATTGATTTTCGATTTCGCGCACAATGCGGTCTTCGGTCTCGAAGCATTCAAGAGCAAGCGCATCTTCGAGTTTCACCGGCAGTTCAAAGCCATGGTCGCACTCGCGGAGCAACGCAAGCCGGACGTGGTGATCGGCATCGACTTCGGCGTGTTTAACAGCCGGTTCGCAGAACACGTGAAAAAGCGCGCGCTGCAATCCGGTGACTGGCGGCCGAAACTCGTCCAGTTCGTTTCGCCGCAAGTGTGGGCCTCGCGCCCGTGGCGGGCCAGGAAACTGGCCCGCAATCTTGATTTGTTGCTGAGCATTTTTCCGTTCGAGAAACCGTGGTACGCGCAGCGCACGCCGGGCCTGCGCGTCGAGTTCGTCGGACATCCCATCGTGGATCGATACGCGAGCGTCACCCGGAGCGGCCATGACACCAATGCAGGTTCGCCCACTGTCGTGTTTCTTCCCGGAAGCCGGCCTTCGGAATTGAAGCGCCATCTGCCGGTGATGCGAGATGTGTTGCAACGCATCCGGACCGCGGTACCGGGCGCATCCGCCGTGATGGTGATTCCGGACCGGCTGGTTGATGTGGCGCGCCAAATCGGTTTGCCCGATGAATTTAACGTGCGACCAAACCTGGCGGATGAATTGATGCGGGCAGACTTGGCCATCGCAAAAAGCGGCACCGTGACGCTGGAGTGCGCTTTTTTCGGCGTGCCGACGGTCGCGATGTACAAGACATCCGCTGCGACTTATGCGCTGGCGAAATGCCTCGTGCGAGTGAAGTGGATTGCCATGCCGAACATTCTTGCTAACGAAGAAGTGTTTCCGGAGTTCATCCAGAGCAGGGCGACGGCGGAAAACATTACCGGCGCTGCGCTTGAATTACTGCGCGACACAGCACGTCGCAATACGGTCAAAGCGAAGCTTGGCGCGCTCGTCGCGTCCTTGGGTGGACCCGGCGCAGCAGGCCGCGCGGCGGAGAGAATTCTCAGCTTGTTGGAGGAGAAATCTGCGGCATTTTCCAGCTAGTCGAGCAACAACGGTGAACCGGATTGTCAGTACCATAGTTTTGATCGTCGCGAGCGCAGGGATTTCGCTGCGCGCGGCGGACGACACGGCGGGCATTGAATTTTTCGAGAAGAAGATTCGGCCCGTGCTCGCGGACCATTGCTACCAGTGCCACAGCGCCAAGGCGGAGAAAGTGAAAGGCGGTCTGCTGCTGGACACGCGCGAAGCCATCCTGAAGGGCGGCGACACCGGGCCGGCGATTGCGCCCGGCGATGCGGAGAAGAGCCTGCTCATCAAAGCCGTCCGCTACACGGACGAAAATCTTCAGATGCCGCCGAAGGACAAAAAACTTTCGGTGGAACAGATCGCGGATCTCGAAGCGTGGGTGAAAATGGGCGCTCCCGATCCGCGCACAAATGGGGCTGGGCTCGCGACGAGCACGGCGACTGACGAGGCGAAGAGGCATTGGGCGTATCAGCCAGTGCGTTCTCCCGCTCCACCCAAAGTCAAGAAGACGAAGTGGGTTCAATCGCCGATTGATAATTTCATTTCGGCGAAGCAGGAAGCCAAAGGACTTTCGCCTTCGCAGCGCACGGACAAGCGCACACTCATCCGCCGCGTGACGTACGATTTGATTGGCTTGCCGCCGACGCCTGAGGAAGTCGATGCGTTCGTCGCGGACAATTCGCCGGACGCTTTCGCGAAGCTGGTGGACCGTTTGCTCGCGTCACCGCATTACGGCGAACGCTGGGGACGTTACTGGCTGGACATCGCGCGTTACGCGGACACGAAAGGTTACGTCTTCGAGGAGGAGCGGCGCTATCCGTTTGCCTACACTTATCGCGATTACGTGATTCGCGCGTTGAACGAGGACCTGCCTTACGACCAATTCATCATTCAGCAAATCGCGGCGGACCTGCTGCCGCTCGGAAACGACAAACGACCGTTGGCCGCGCTGGGTTTTCTCACGCTGGGGCGGCGCTTTTTGAATAACCAGCCGGACATCATTGACGACCGCATTGACGTGGTGTCGCGCGGGCTGATGGGGATGACCGTCAGTTGCGCGCGTTGTCACGATCACAAGTTCGATCCGATTCCGACGAAGGATTATTACTCAATCTACGGCGTCTTCGCCAGCAGCGAGGAACCGGGAGAGAAACCGTTGCTCGGCGACAAGGCGCTGCCCAAAGAATATCCGGAGTATCTCGCGGAGAAGAAGAAGCGTGACGAAGAGTCAAAGAAGTTTCGCCAGGAGAAAGAGGCCGAGCTGATGACGAAGTTGCGCTCGCAGGTGGGTGAATATCTTCTCGCCGCCGCGGAGACAAAGAAGTTGGACCGCGACAAGCGGGAATCGATTGCGCGCGAGCGGAAGCTCACGCCGCGGCTCGTGATTCGATGGAACGATCGATTGGAGGAAATGGAGAAGAAGTCGCACCCGATATTTTCGCCGTGGCTGGTTTTCAGCGCTTTGCCAAAAACAAACTTCGCGGAGGCCGCCAAGCCGCTGGCTGCCACTTTCGCGGCAAATGCAGACGCGCCGAACAAGCTGAATCCCCTCGTGGCCCGGCTGTTCACGAACGCGCCCGCCTCGCTGAAGGATGTCGCCGACCTCTACGACCAGTTGTTCACGGACATTGACAAACAGTGGCGTGAAATCACTGCGAAAACGAAGGCGCCGGCTTCGTTTGCAAACACAAACAAAGAAGCGCTGCGCCAGGTGCTTTATGCGGAGAACTCGCTGTTCCGCATGGATTCGGACGAGATGTATCGGCTGTTCGACACGCCCTCGCAGCAAAAGGTCCGCGCGCTGAAACGAAAGATTGACGAACTCGACGCTACGCATCCCGGTGCGCCGCCGCGCGCGATGGTGCTCGTGGACAGGGGAACGCCGGTGGAACCAGCGGTCTTCGTGCGCGGCAATCCGGGGAATCCAGGACCGAAAGTGCGACGGCAATTCCTGGAAATCCTTTCCGGCGATAAGCGCGAGCCATTCGCAAAAGGCAGCGGACGGCTGGAGTTCGCGCAGGCCATCGCCAGCACGAACAATCCGCTCACCGCGCGCGTGATGGTGAACCGCGTCTGGATGTATCATTTCGGCGCGCCGCTGGTGCGGACGACGAGTGATTTTGGTTTGCGCTCGGAACCACCGACGAACGCGGAGTTGCTCGACTATCTTGCGTCGCAATTCATAGCCAATGGCTGGTCGCTCAAGAAGCTGCACCGGCTCATCATGCTTTCGAGCACTTACCAGCAAGGCAGCGAGGAGCATCCTGCCAATGCGAAGATCGATCCGGCCAACGAACTTTTCTGGCGAATGAACCGGCGGCGGCTCGACTTCGAAGCGATGCGTGACACGGTGCTCGCCACGTCCGGGAGGCTGGACAAAACGATGGGCGGGCACGCGGTGGACATCACGACGGAGCCTTTTCCAGCGCGGCGCACCGTTTATGCCTTCATTGAGCGGCAGAACCTGCCGGGCGTTTTCCGCACGTTCGACTTTGCGAGTCCGGACACGACCAGCCCGCAGCGTTTCTATACAACGGTGCCGCAACAGGCGCTGTTCCTGATGAACAGTCCGTTCGTGGTGGAGCAGACGCGGAATCTTCTCGCCCGGCCTGAGATCAAATCCGCGCGCGACGACCGGGAAAAAATCGAGCGCCTGTATCGCATCGCGTTCCAGCGCGCGCCCGACCGCGGCGAGATGGCGCTGGCGAAGCAGTTTGTTTCGACGCCATCGACGAGCACGAACGCACCCGCAGAAAGTTCACCCTGGCAGTACGGCTATGGCGAGTTTGATGAAACGACTTCGCGTGTGAAAAGTTTCAAAAAACTCCCGCACTTCACCGGCGCGGCCTGGCAGGGCGGCGGCAAGTTGCCGGATGAGAAACTCGGCTGGGTGATCTTGAACGCGGAAGGCGGCCACGTCGGAAATGATCTGCAACACGCGGCCATTCGCCGCTGGCGCGCGCCGCACGATGGAGCGATCAAGATTTCCGGCCAGTTGAGACACGAGAGTGACAAGGGGGATGGCGTGCGCGGGCGCGTTGTGAGCAGCGGCGCCGGCAGTCTCGGCGAATGGATCGTTGACAACACCAAAGCCACGACAAACGTCGAACGCGTGGAAGTGAAACGCGGCGACACGATTGATTTCGTCACGGATTTGCGCGGCGATGTGAACTCAGATTCTTTCACGTGGGCGCCGCGGATTCGTTATCTTGATATGGCTCGCAGCCAGGGCGGCCAGTGGAACGCGAAGAATGATTTCGCGGGGCCACAAAAGGAATTCAAGCCGCTCACTCCATGGGAACGTTACGCCCAGGCGCTCCTGCTCTCGAACGAACTGATGTTCGTGGACTGAGGCACTTGCGCGCGCCGCCGCTTTGCAGTAAGTCTGCCGCGCTTTGAAAAGGCCGAACCGTCCGGAAATCCCGCGCAAGACGATTTATCGTCTGTCCATTTACTTGCGCTGCCTCCAGCGATTGAAGGCCAACGACATCCGCACGGTTTCCAGCGAGGCGCTCGCCCAGGTGGCCGGGGTAAAGCCCACGCAGCTTCGCAAGGACCTGACCTACTTCGGCCAGTTCGGCACGCGCGGCCTGGGCTACGACGTGGAACAGCTCGCGCGGATGATTACGAACCTGCTCGGCACGAGCAGCCTTCAACCCGTGGTGCTGGTCGGCGTCGGCAATCTCGGCACGGCGCTTCTTTCCTATCGTGGTTTTCAGGAGGAAGGATTCGAAATTGCCGCCGCCTTCGACGTGGACTCCAAACGGTATCGCGATAAGAAATTGCCGGTGACTGTTCACAGCATGGACAAGCTGCCGGAAGTCATTCGTGCGCAGCACGTGAAGATGGCGATCATCACCGTGCCGGCGAACGCGGCGCAGGAAGTCGCGAACACACTCGTGCAGGCCGGCATCACGGGCATTCTTAATTTCGCGCCCATCGTGCTGGCCGTGCCGGAAGAAGTAATGGTGAGCAACGTCAACCTCGCCATCGAACTCGAGAACCTCAGCTACTTCATCCAAAGCTGACATCGTGAAGGGCTGTGTCGCGACATTCATCCTCGGTCCGGTCCTGAGCGCAATGCTGGTTGGCTGCGCTTCCCAACAGTACTCGCCGCTTGGCACACCCGCGGTGTCCACGCCGATCGGGAGCGCTCCTGTCGCCGAGCCTGAAATCATCGTGCTGCCGCACGAGCCGGCGCCGGTCATCGGCCTCGATAACGTGGACGGCGGGCCGCCACCTGCGTCCGTCTCCACGAACGTGCTGCCCACGGCCACGGCCGCGGTTTTCGGGCGCGGCTGGATTCCCTTGCGCGCATGGACGGATCGTTGCGCCCTTGGCACGCCCGGTCGCATCGTCTCGGGCGGGACGACGACTTACCGCGTATCCACTCGCAATGGTTTGTGCGTGCTCACCATCGACAGCCGGCTGGCGCGGTGGAATGGGATGGCCGTGTGGCTCGGCTTCGCTCCGCAAATCATCCGCGGCGAACCACACATTCATGCTCTTGACGCGGAGAAAACGCTGGCGCTGCTGGCGGAGATTCCTCCTGCCGGAAAGACCGCCGCCCGGACGGTCGTGCTGGATCCCGGCCACGGCGGCAGTGACGCCGGCACGCGCAGCGCCCACAATGACATGGAAAAAACCTACGCGCTCGACTGGGCCTTGCGCACCGAGCGGCTCCTGACCAACGCCGGCTGGAAAGTTTTTCTCACGCGCCGCGGCGACGTGGACGTTTCCCTGACTGAACGCGTGGCCTTCGCCGATCGTGTCCGCGCGGACCTTTTCATCAGCCTGCACTTCAACTCGACCTTTCCGCAGACCCAACCCTCCGGCATTGAAACATACTGTCTGACACCGGCGGGAATGCCTTCGACGCTGGTACGCGGATACGCCGACGATGAGCGCGCGCTTTTTCCGAACAACGCTTTTGATTCATCGAACGTGCAGTGGGCCTTTCGCATTCACCGCGCGCTGCTGGCGCAAACGCACGCGCACGACGATGGAATCAAACGGGCGCGTTTCATGGGCGTGCTGCGATACCAGAACCGGCCGGCGGTCCTGGTCGAAGGCGGTTTTCTCTCCAACGATCAAGACGCCGCGAATATTCAGTCAGGCGCGTATCGCGAGTCACTCGCCCAGGCACTGATGGACGCGCTGAAATAAAAAAAGCGCGACTCGTTTCCAAGTCGCGCTCTTTTGTGAAAAACCAGAGCTTACGGAAGCACGTACGGCGTCCCAGGAACCAGAATGTCGTTGTTGGGCGCGGCACCGCCAATCGCCCCGTTGTCATAGCCATCGCCTGAGTTCAGTGCGAGCTCGCGGAGCAACGGACCGCCGCCGCTCTGGACACTGGCGTCCGCCAGACCCACCTGTCCGTAGAGCTGGTGCATTCCATTCGTAAAGCCGACTGACGGATCTCTGCCGTCCACCGAATGCGAGGGGACGAAAATCGTTCCGCATTCCTTGTTGCGGGAGATTTTGATGTTCCGGTCTCCGCTCAGCATCGTTTCCGGCAGATTGAAATTGGCATCCAATCCAACGAAGTAGCTGAGAGAGTTGTTCTGGTAATTGATGTGTTGAAACCCTCCGTTCGCCCTGCCGGTGAAATCGCTGGCGGCCTTCTGCAGCTTCGCCTTATCGGTCGGACAAATCACCACGGCTGGCGTGATGAGCTCATTCGAAACCCAGGCGTAATGAATGTAAGGATTCGCAGAAATGGGACTGGAACCACGCGGATTATTGCGGAGGCCGCCATCACGAGGTTCCGCCAACCACGGCCACTTGCCGTCGTTGTCGTTGGCCCACGTGACGAACGCAAGACCGCACTGTTTCAGATTGCTCAAGCATTTGGTTCGTTGCGCCTTCGCTTTGGCCCTGGCCAGCGCCGGCAGCAACAGCGACGCGAGAATGGCGATGATCGCAATAACGACCAGCAACTCAATGAGCGTAAAAGCACGCCGTATTTTAGATTCTTTGGTCATACAATGGTGTTGGGTTTCGCGCAGAATATGGAGGCTCCGAGCGGCGCTTGTCAATGCTGGCAGCCGAGAAAAAAGTGCTCAGTGGAGAATTTTTTTGGGAATAAACTTCAGTTCCGAAAACTCGTTCTGTGCGCAACGCCCGAAGGCTCCGTTGAAGAGGTGTTCGAGATCATGGCCGCATCGGGCACCGATTGCGCGCCGGCGTTGTGGACTGCGGCAGCCCTCTGCCGCTGTGAAAATCCGTGCCCATTCAAAAGCGGCAGAGGGCTGCCGCAGTCCAAAACCTCGCGGAATTCTTCACCGCGCTTCTGAAATCCCGCCACAGCTTTAGCGTAAATGAAAAAGGCGCCCTGCACGGGCGCCTGTGAAAAGACCAGCCAAAGCTCTCAATAAACCACCCGGACATCGCGGCCCACGCTATCGATCGCATTCTGAAACTGCTTAACCAAGCCCGGCGTGCTGAGCTGCTGCACGCTGCCGTCACCGAGGCCAATATTGCCGTTGCGGTTGTGGACATCGTCTTCCCAAAGCGGATTAGGTGGTGTGAGAACCGTCGTGGACCAGACCTTGGGAGCAGTACCTGTGGACCCAGCCTTTATTGACGCAGTGCCATCGGTAATATTTCTATCCCCGGAAAGAATGGTTTGTGGGTTTGTTTCGTCGGCCTCAATGCCGAGAAAATAGCTCGTCGCACCCTTGTGGGCAGGATTCGCTTGGCGGCCATAGCTGGTGGCGGCATTCCGAAAATCACCGTCCTTGGTGATACCCGAATCACTGTTGCAGGCGAGAATCTTCGGCGAAACCAGTTCATTGGACATTACCCGATACGCATCCGCGCAATTGTAAGCCGTTCCAGCGACGCCGCCATCATTCGGCTGTACGTTAAAGACGTAGCGGTCACCGTGATCTCCAGAATAAAGGCGATGGGCGATACCGACTTGCTTCAGATTGCTCGTGCAACTGATGCGTTGTGCACGAGCCTTGGCACGGGCGAGGGCCGGCAAAAGCAAACTGGCCAGAATGGCGATAATGGCAATAACGACGAGCAACTCGATGAGAGTAAAGCCCGCCGACCTGGATTTATGGATGTGTGTCATAATTCTTCTGTGATTGTTGGGTAACAGCCCGCGCACTTTATGTTTTTCGCTATTGGTGTCAACAG
>JGI10216J12902_101371642_pt1 | contig 23916 bp, 19 predicted proteins | sample KanNatreferecore_FD_12902 | JGI IMG/M metagenome (IMG submission 12902)
ATTTCGTAGAAGACCACGCCGAGCGAATAAATGTCCGCGCGATGATCGACGTCGCCGGGCTTTTCCAATTGCTCGGGCGCCATGTAGTGAGGGGTGCCGAGTGCCGCGCCCGTTCCGGTCAGCCCAAATGGATGCGCGTCCTCGCCCACGAGTTTCGCGATGCCGAAGTCGGCGATCTTCACGCGGCCCTTCGCGTCCAGCAGAATGTTCTCCGGTTTGATGTCGCGGTGCAGCACGCCTTGTTCGTGTGCGTATTGCAGCGCCTCGCAAATCTTCGGCACGATGCCGAGCGCTTCGGCGGGCGAGAATCTGCCCGCGCGCATCGCCTGGCGGAGATTCACACCGTCCACGTATTCCATCAGCAGAAAATAAAATCCGCCCGCCTGCCCGAAGTCGAAAACACTGACGATGTTCGGATGGCTCAACTTCGCGAGGAAACGCCCCTCGCGATTGAACCGTTCCGCAAAGTGCGGATCGCTCGCCAGCTTGTCCGGCAACAGCTTGAGCGCGACGTAACGGTCGAGGTGCGGCTGGCGCGCCTTGAACACGAAGCCCATTCCACCGCGCCCGATCAGTTCCAGGACTTCAAGCTGCGGGAACGCCGCGGCGATGCGCGTGATCGTGGGAATTTCCCCTGTCGCGGTCGCCGCAACTCCCGCTTCGGTTGGATGGGCCGCGCCAGCAAGCACGCACTTCGGGCAAAGTCCCTGCGGCGCTTCCGCCGGGATAGTCGCGCCGCACTTCGGACAGATGTTCAAATGAATCGTTTCGCTCATACCCGCTTCCTGAGGCATCGCGGGGCCGAGGTTACAGACGAACTGCGGTTTGGGCAGCTTGAACCTGGGATATGTTTCCGGCGGGCCGTCCGAAAGCATCGAGGCTGAACGACCGCGCCCTCAATGCGCCCACTGCGGCTGGCGGGAGTCGTCCGGCGGTGGCTCGCTTCGTTTCGTTGCGTGACGCAAACGTTCTTCTCTCGCCACGTCTTCGGGGTCTTCCGTGGCGCGCAGGAACCTGTGGACGATCCACATGTAGATGCCGAAGACTACGCACACCGCCAGAAACGTGATGATCGCGCCGAGCATTTTATCTCCCGCGCTAACGTTGTCCCAAACAGCAGGTTCGTCCAGCGAATCGCTATTTGTCCGTCACGCTCGTGATTTCGCCGCGCGCGAGTTTCGTTTTCAGCCGCTGGCCGGCTCGCACCTGTCCGGCGTCACGAATGACTTTGCCGGAACTGGCGTCCCGCGTGATTGAGAAACCGCGTTCCAACACCTGTTCGGGCGAAAGAAGCCGCAGCCGCGTCTCGGCCATTTGCAAATGCTGCCGCTGCAAATCCAGGCCGTGCCGCGCGTTTTCGCGCAAACGTCTTTCCAGTTCCATGAGCGTTTGCTTGCAGAGGACAATGGCCCGCGAAGGTTTCACCCGCGCCAGGCGTTGCGCGAAGCTCAACACAGCCGTCTGATGGCGGCGCAGGTCTTTCTTCGTGCAACGAACGAGCGAAGTGCGGGCGTCGTCGAGGCGTTGCGAACGTTCGTTCAGCACGCGGCGTGGATGCGAACGCGCCAATCGCGCCGCCAGCCAGTTCCAGTTCTCCCGCTCGGCGCGGACCCGCTCGCGAACCAAATCAAAAAGGCGCTGCGCGGATTCACGCACCGATTGCCGCCGCCGCACCGCTCCTTCCGTCAGCAATTCCGCCGCCGCACTCGGCGTGGCCGCGCGCAAATCGGCGACGAAGTCGCTGATGGTGAAATCAATTTCATGCCCGACTGCCGAGACAACCGGGACTTGTGAATGAAAGATCGCGCGCGCGACGTTCTCTTCGTTGAACGCCCACAAATCTTCGAGGCTGCCGCCCCCGCGTGTGACCAGAATGGCATCGAGGCGATTTCCGCCCGCCGTCCATTCATTCAGCCAGCGAATGCCGCACGCGATCTCGTCCGCTGCGCCCTGTCCTTGCACACGGCAGGCGACGAGGACGATTCGAAGGCTCGGTTGCCGGCGTTCAATCACGTGCAACACGTCGCGCAGCGCCGCGCCCGTCGGCGAAGTGACAATGCCGATGCGATGGGCCAGTTCAGGAATCGCGCGTTTGCGTTCCTGCGCGAAGAGTCCTTCCGCCGCGAGCCGCTGTTTGAGTTTCTCGAACGCGACCTGAAGCGCGCCCACGCCTTCGAGTTCAACGCTCGCGACAATGAGTTGATACTGTCCGCGCGTTTCATAAACGGTGACGTTTCCTTTGAGCACGACCTTGCGGCCGTCCTGCAGCAAATCGCGCGTCGCACGCGCATCGTCGCGGAAGCAAACGCACGCAAGCTGCGCGTTGGCGTCCTTGAGCAAAAAATAAATGTGCCCGGAACTCTGCGCGCGCAAGTTGGAAACCTCGCCGGTGACCCAGACCGTGCCGACGCGTTCTTCGAGAAGGCGGCGAACCGTCGCCGTGATTTCGGTTACGGACAGGACGCGGCGCATCTCCTGGGTGGGGAAAAGTTCCCCGCCAAAGTCCCACTGCGATTTGGCAGTTTTGCTCATGGCGTTCCAGAGGGAGCGGCGGCGCTTTGACTTTCGGGTGAACCTAACAGGCGCGGGGCGCGCTCCGAAAGCGGGAGCCAGATGCGGAAGGTGGTTCCCTGGCCCACGTTGCTTTCGAGCTGAATGCGTCCGCTGTGGTCGCGAACGATACGCTGGACGATCATCAGGCCGAGGCCGCTGCCTTTTTTCTTCGTGGTGTAGAACGGCTCGAAGATGCGGTTGAGCAAGTCCTGCGGAATGCCGCCGCCGCTGTCTTTCACGACGAGGCACACGCCGTCTTCGCGCGGCTCGGTGCAGAGCGTGAGCGTGCCGCCGCGCGACATGGCCTGAATGGCATTCTTGCAGAGGTTCACGAGGACTTGCTTGATTTGTCCCGGGTCGATGGGTGCCAGTGGCAACTTCTCCGAAAGATTCTGCTCCACGGTGATGCCGCGATTGTCGAGTTCGGGGCGAAGCAGTTCGAGCGTTTCGTCCACGACATCGTTGAGCGACGCCCTCTGCATCTGCGGCGGGGTAGGGCGAATCGCCTGGAGAAATTGCGTGATGATGTAGTCGAGCCGGCTGATTTCGCCTTTGGCGACGGCGAGGTAACGCTCCGTCTTCAGCGCAACCTCCATCACGTCGGTGCCGGTGGAGGGCTGGCCCTTGCCGCGGCTGGACAGGTCGCGGATTTCCGGGACGAGTTTCTTGAGCTTCTTCGCTTCACGTTCGAGCAGTTGCAGATGAATGCTGAGCGCGTTGAGCGGATTGCCAATTTCGTGTGCGACGCTCGCGGCGAGGAGCGTGAGAGCCTGGCTGCGTTCACTCTCGATAGCGGCGAAAGTTTTTTCGCGCGCTTCGGTCGCGTCGTGAAGGATGAGCGCCACCCCGCTCGCGCCGCGCTGCTCCGCGTCAATGGGCGCGGCATAAACGTGGAGAAAACGCTGCCGGGGATAATGAATTTCAAACTCATGCCGCGCCACGCGCTGGCCACCGGCGCGGTCCATCGCGGCAATTTGTTCCCAATCCAGTTCCGGGAGAAAGCGCGAGATGAGCTGGCCTTCGGCGGCTTGCGGCAGGCCAATCAGGCGAATGGCCGCGTCATTGAAGTAGGCGATGCGCCCATTCTCATCCACGACGAGCACGCCATCTTCGATCGTGTTGAAAAGCGTTTCGAGAAACGTCCGTTCGCGCGCGAGCCGTTCGACGACCGACTGCAAACCTTCCTTGTCGAGCCGTGGCAGGCGGCCGAGCACTTTGTCGAGGAAGTTGGACTTACTCGGCATTCGGTGAGTTGAGGGTTGAGAGTTGAGAGTTGAGAGCAGGAAACGAATTGCGGGCGTTCTCCTGCATTCGATGTTCGATGTTCGATGTTCGATGTTCGATGTTCACGATGCTTTCTCCACCCTCGACCTCGACTCACTAGAACCACTTCTTCCGTTTGAAATACCACCAGGTCAACGCCGTGGAAACCACGGTGATGACGATGGACATCAGGTAGCCGTACTTCCAGTGCAGTTCGGGCATCGCGTCGAAGTTCATTCCCCACCACGTTCCGACGAGGATTGCCGGCGTGGTAATAACGGTGATGAGCGTGAGCAGTTTCACCACTTCGCCCGTTTGGTTCGACGACATGTTCAGATAAACCTGGAGAATTCCTGTGAGCGAATCGGCGTAGTTCTGCGCCAGCTCGGAAATGTGGAAGAGGGCGTCATAGACGTTCCGGTAATACGGCACGAGGTGCGGGCGGATGATCTTGAACTCACCGCGCGCGAAACGGGAAAGCACTTCGCTCTGCGGACCGATGATGCGCCGCAGATGAAACACTTCCTTTTTGACGCTGAGAATGCGGTTCAACGTCTCCTTGGTCGGATGCTCCAGCGCGTTCGTTTCGAGTTCGGCAATCTCCAGCGACAGTTCTTCGAGGGCCGGCTTATAGTTGTCCACCAGCAAATCGAGCAGCTTGTGCGCAACGCGGTCGGGCGCGCGCGCGACGCCGAGACTCCCCTTCATGCACATTTCCTCGACCTGCGACACGCTGCGCAGCGGCACGGTGTGGTACGTGACGAGAAAATTCTTGCCGAGAAAGAAATCCAGTTCGCTCGTCGCGAAGACGCAGTCCTTGCGGCTGTAATCGACGGCGTGAATGACCATGAACAGATACGGCGCGAACCGGTCGCCTTCCTTGGGCGTGTATTCCTCGACCTTGGGAGACTGGCTCTCCTTCACGCAGTCCTCAATCGAGAGCGGATGGAAATGAAACAGGTCTTCGAGAATGAACTTCGTGTCTTCCGGTGTCGGGTTCTCCAGATCGATCCAAAGGAAAAGGTTGGTGTCGCTGAGCAACGTCGGCATGAGAAACCGTTCCAGGTCCATGCTGTGCAACTTGCCCTGTGTCGTGAAAGCGAAGGAGCGAATCATGCCGGGCGAATGTTTCCTGTTCGCAGTTCGATCTTCAATGTTCAAAGTGGCAGCCGATCTTCCCGTTTGAATTTGTTTCGGGCCAAACCGTCTGCAACCAAACAACCATGAACACGGCCATTCGTTTCCAGCGCATCATTGTTTCGCTCGCCGCCGCGTTGATTTTCGCCGGCTGCGCGGCATCACCAAAAAAAGTCCTCGTCGTCAGCGTTACCACGGGCTTCCGGCACAGCTCGATTGGCGTCGCGGAAAAGACGCTTGCGCGGCTTGGGCAGGAGAGCGGCGCCTTTACTGTCGTCGATTACGCCCGGCAGCCGGATGTCAGAGTGCCGCAGAAACCGAACGCGCCGCAAAAGCCGAAGGAACTTGCGGCGGATGCCAGCGACACGGCGAAAGCGAAGCACAAGGAGGACATGGCGAAGTTCGAAACCGCGCAGAAGAAGTATGAATCCGATCTGGAAAAGTGGAACGCGAGCCAGAACGAAGTGAAAGCGGCGCAATCGAATTACGACAAGTCGCTGAAGGAAAGTCTCGGCAAACTCAGCCCGGAGAATTTGAAAAACTTCGATGCGGTGATTTTTGCCAACACGACCGGCAACCTGCCGCTGCCGGACAAACAGGGATTCATCGACTGGATCAAGAACGGCGGAGCGTTTATTGCCATGCACTCGGGGAGTGACACGTTGCACTTCCGAGACCAGCCGGGTTTCTTCCAGCCTTACATCGACATGCTGGGCGGCGAATTCGAAACGCACGGCGCGCAGGTGAGTGTGGATGCGATCAACAAAGACAAAACGCATCCGGCCACCAAGCACTTGGGCAATACGTTCACGGTCTTCGACGAGATTTACATCATCAAGAGCTACGACCCGAAGAGCGTTCACGAGTTGCTCGTGCTCGACAAACATCCCAACTCGAAGCAGCCGGGCCATTATCCGGTCGCGTGGTGCAAACGCCTTGGCAAAGGCAAAGTGTTCTACACGTCGCTCGGGCATCGGGAGGACGTTTGGGATCCGGAGTGGAAAGAGCGCAAGAATGCAAAAGATGTTGCCGAAGCGTACAACAAGCACATTCTCGGCGGCATCAAATGGGCGCTCGGTCTGGAGAAAGGGGACGCGACTCCGGGGAATTGAAGATTTGTCAGTGTCAGTTGTCTGTCGTCCGTTGTGACTTCGGCGCTGCCACTGACAACTGACAAACCATGAAACACATTCTCACACTCACTCTCGCGTTGACATTGGCTTCAAGCCCGGCCCTCGCCGCCGAGGCCGAGGCAGGCTTCAAGCCGCTCTTCAACGGCAAGGACACGGCCGGCTGGCATCTTCGGAAAAAAGACGGGCACAACAGTTGGACGGTTGAGAACGGCATTTTGAAGAACACGGTGAATCGCGGCGAACATGGCACGGACCTCGTGACCGATGACAAGTTCTGGAACTTCACCGTACGCTACGAATACATGGTGCCGGACAATTCAAACAGCGGGTTTTATCTGCGTGGGCGTCATGAGTTGCAGATTCTGGGAGATTACAAGACCGGCAAGCCCACGAAGAATGGCAATGGCTCGATCTACAACTTCAAAGCGCCGGACAAGTTCGCATCGAAGCCCAGCAACGAATGGCAGACCGTCGAGGCAACGATGGTCGGCAACAAGATTACCGTGATTCAAAACGGCGAGAAGATTCACGACAACGTGGAGTGCAAAGTCGCGACGGGCAGCGAGATCGACAAAAAGATCGATCAGCCCGGTCCTCTTTTTCTGCAAGGCGATCACGGCACGGTCTGGTTCCGCAACATGCGCATCAAGGAATTGCCGAAAGAGTGAGATCTTTTGTGGCGGCGTCTCGGAAGAGCGCCGCACTCTGCTGAAGCAGTTGGCGGCGCTCCGCTAGGTCATCATGGCGGCGTAGGCTCGTTCCCTGGCTGTGAAAACACGCTGGCCATGATGACTTCCTTGGTTTTCCAAAGAAGTGCCATCGTCATTGCCACTGGCAACAGGATAAAGAACATCAGCAGCATCAACTCAAGCATCGCGCCGCCGCGGTCCAGCAGCAGCATTACTTCCACGACGACGCGCGGCAGCGTGCTCGCGCCGCGCAATACGAAATAAAACGGGAGCGCGCCAATGATGATGAGCAGGATCGTTTGGTTCAGTCGCGTGAAGAGTTTCGTTTCACTGCGCAATGTTTCGTCCGGCAGCATTGCGGCCAGCCGCGCCAGAACGGAGTTCAGGAGAAAGAGAAACACAAGCATCGTGAGAAACATCACCTCCACCATGATCGTGAAAAACAAATGGCCCGGCACTTTGCTCCAGAAAAAGAGGAACGGCGACAGGCCGACGTTCACGACCGCGACGAGACGCGCGCGTTCGAGCGCATTCATCCAGACACGTTCCTGCGTTTGAAATTTTCCGAGTAACATCGTGGCGTAGAGCAGCAGTAGCATCGCGCAGGTGATCGGCCCGAAGCCAAGAGGTTTCAGCCAGTCGCCTTTGCCCGTTTGCACCGCGATGACGAGGGCCGCAGGCAAGCCCCAAAACAGAGCCGACAGTCCGCGCACGAGCCGCCGCAGCGAAGAGAGGAGCGCCACGTTGCGATCTGCCTCCGGCATGGCCGCCCTAGAAGGTGAGGTAAGTGTATTCGCGGAGACCGCGCTCATAATCATCCAGCCATCGCATGCCCTCCGATGGTTTCATCCGGTCGCCCTTGATTGCATCGTCAATCTGCGCCTTCAACTGCCGCGCCAAATCCTTCTCGTCATATTGCACGGCCGTGAGCGCCTGCACAATCGTGTTGCCCTCGATAATTTCCTCGATGTAATAGCCCGGAGCTTCATCTGGATCCAGGAACACGTGCATCTCGTTGACACGGCCGAAAAGATTGTGCAGGTCGCCCATGATGTCCTGGTAGGCACCCATGAGAAAGAAGCCGAGATAGTAAGGCTCCTGGCCGTTGCCGTTCTGGCGCAACGGGTGCAGCGGCAACGTGTCGCGCACGTCACGCAAGTCGATGAACTTGTTAATCTGCCCGTCGGAATCGCACGTGATGTCCACGAGTGTGCCCTCGCGCGTGGGACGTTCGTTCAACCGGCTCAACGGCATGATCGGAAACAATTGCCCGAGCGCCCAGTGATCGAGCAGTGATTGGAACACGGAAAAATTGCAGAGATACTGATCGCCAAGGCTGTCTTCGAGCTTCCGGATTTCTTCAGGAATGTAAGCCTGCCCTTTGAAGCTCTCGACGACCGCCTGGGAAATTTCCCAGTAAAGACTTTCGATTTTGGCTTTGTCGGGAAGTTCCATCATGCCGAGCGTGAACATCTGATGCGCATCCTCGCGACGCTCCTGCGCGTCGTGAAAGGCTTCGAGCTTGTTCAGCTTCGCGAGGTTCTTCCGCATGTCGAGTAGCTCACGCACGATGGCGTGTTCGTTTTCATTGTAAGTGAATTGAATCCCCGGCGGGCTCTTCTCGATAGCACCGAACACCTCCACGACCAACACGCTGTGGTGCGCGACGATGGCGCGTCCGCTTTCACTGACGATGCTCGGGTGCGGCACGCCTTCCGCGTTGCAGACGTCGGCGATGTAGTAAACCACGTCGTTCGTGTATTCCTGCAGCGAGTAGTTGATCGAACTCTCGAATGCGGAACGGGAGCCGTCGTAATCCACGCCGAGACCGCCACCCACGTCGATGAATTCCAGTTCGAAACCCATCTTGCGCAACTTGGCGTAAAAGCGGCCCGCCTCCTGCACCGCTTTCTTCACCGTAAGAATGTCCGGCACCTGCGAGCCGATGTGGAAGTGAAGGAGTTTGAAGCAATGAGTCAAACCTTCGGCCTTCAACATCTCTGTCGCGGCGAGCAACTCGGCCGTGCTCAGCCCGAACTTCGCATTCTCGCCGCCGCTCTCGGCCCACTTGCCGGCGCCTTTGCTGAGCAGCCGTGCGCGAATGCCAATCAGCGGCTCAACACCAATCTGTTTCGAGAGCGCGATGATCTGTTTCAACTCCTCGAGTTTCTCGACGACCATGATGACGCGCTTGCCGAGCTTGATGCCAAGCAATGCCATCCTGATGAAGCCCGCGTCCTTGTAGCCGTTGCAAATGATCAGGCTGCCCATTTGGGCCTGAAGCGCGAGTGCGGCGAAGAGTTCCGGCTTGCTCCCAACTTCCAAACCAAAATTGAACGGCTTGCCCGCTTCGAGAATTTCTTCCACGACTTCGCGAAGCTGGTTCACCTTGATCGGGAACACTCCGCGATACTCGCCCTGGTAATTGAACTCCTTGATCGAATTGCGAAACGCGTTGTTCAGCGCCTCGACGCGATGGCGCAGAATATCCTGGAACCGAATCAAAAGCGGAAATTTCAACCCGCGTCCCTTCGCCTCCTCGATGACGTCAGTGATGTCCACCGCAATTCCATCGTCCTGCAACGGCGTGGCGACGACGTGCCCTGCGTCGTTGATGTCGAAATATTTCGAGCCCCAGCGATGGACGTTGTAGAGGTTGCGCGCGGATTGGATGTCCCACGTCGAGCCGTCAGCGGCGGATTCACTCATGTTGCTTGATCAATCGTGCGCGACTATAGGCAGCGATGCTTGCAAATCAACACGACGGTGGAAAATTTTCAGATTCATTTCGCGATGGTTTGCCGCTTGTTACCTGAAGCTGGCGGTGCTTACACTGGTTCCGCGTACAACCCAAAACGCTTATGCTGGACGAAGTGCTGGAAAAATATCCGCGGGAAATCACGCTCAAGTCCGGGCTTAATTGCCAATTGCGCCCGCTCGACAGCGCGGACGAGAAAGGGTTTCACGATTTCTTCCGCGCGGTCCCGGCGGAAGAGCGGCTGTTCATCAAACACCGCGTGGACGAGCCGGAGGTGATTGCGGACTGGTGCAGGAACATTGACCTGGGACGCATCCTGCCGTTGTTGGCGATCGCCAATGGACAGATTATCGCCGATGCGTCTTTGCACCAGCAACTTGGCGGTTGGAAGCGGCACATTGGGCGCGTGAGCGTGCTGGTGCATCCGAAGTTTCGTGGCCAGGGTTTGGCGCGCGCGCTGGTGGAGGAACTCATGGAAGCCGGCCGCGATATTGGCCTCGAAAAAATGGAGGCGGAATTCATCGGCGGCCAGGAGCGCGCGATGAAAGTGTTCGGCCTGCTCGGTTTCAGCACGCTGTTGCGCCTGGAGGATTACGTGAAGGACATGCAAGCCGTAACGCACGATTACGTTCTTATGGGGGTGAACCTCAAGACGGACGAGGAATACGCGGGGATGGGGTGAATGTTTTGGGGCGACGCGTTTTAATTGACTCTGATCCGGGGCGCGGGCCGCCCACGCGAACCCTCTGAGTTTCCCAGGTGCAAACGGCAAAACCTGTTCGTGTCCAAACAGATTCTTCGAACAGGCCGGGCATTGACGATGGATTCGTCCACACTTCCTGCCAGTCGAGTGGAACGGCAAATGACCATGCAGCACTTGAGGCACTCTACCCAAGCGCGGTGAGTTTGTTGGGCTTGGTGCATCCAGCGAAATCCCGCCGCTGCGTTTCCGCCAGTGCCTCAGGCTTGTAGAACTTGTCGTAAAACTCCGCATCGAGATGGCACGCCTGAAATCCGAGCACGGTACGATACGGCGGCATGTGAGCGGGAAAGCGACCGTAGCGATTCCAGACGTATTCACAATAAGCAGTCGTCGTGGCGATGGCGGCGTCACTGATTGCAGGAATCTGCTGAGTCGTTTCCGAATGTTTTGCCCAGGCGCTGCCATGTCCTGTGCTGCGGAACACTCCGCTGTTGCCGAATTTGATTTCCGCAACGGCGCCAACCGCGTCGGCCATTGAGTTGTAGTACGGCGGGCAAAATGGTTTGAGCAGAACTTCGCCGTCGCGTTCGAGGCCGACGGGATAGGGAATCATCGGATCGCGCTTGAGCACCTTCATCGCGAGCGCGGGCAACCATCCCGCACCCACGTATCGGCTCGCGGGCATTTGCTCCATGCGAAAGCCCAGCGCCTGGAACCAGCCGAACTCGTGGTTGGCAAAATTCGGGAAACCACCCAATCCCAGCGCCTGCGCCATGAGTCCGAGGTTCTGCAACATCATCCCTTGTTCCACGGTGACGAATTCCGTCACGAATTGTTCGACCTGACGCAGCGTCGCCACGCGACCCTTGTGCGGATCATCTTCGAGATGTCCTCCACGGCTGCGTGCGAACTTCGCCAACCCGGCGGGAAGAAAATTGTTCCGCTCGTCGAGCAGGAATGCGCCGGTGGACTCGTTGAGAATCTCCAGCAACCCATTCACGTACATGAACGTGAGATCGTTCACGGGCAGGAAGTAAGTTGTGCCGGGGGCGTGGGCAGACCAGCGGTTCGCATTGATGTTGAAGAGCGGCTCGCTCGGCGTCTTCGCGCGGCCATCCTTAATTTTCACACGGCAGCGACGGTACAGTTCGGTGAAGGCGCCGCGGCGTCCCAGTTCAATCACTTCGGAAATTTGATTCTTCGGCAATTCGCGCGGACGACGGATGAGATACGTCGCCTCGTCGTTGATGACGAACAACGCAACTGTCTGCAATCCATCACCGCTGGCGATCGTGCGCGCGACCAGTCCCGCCATAATGTTTCCGCCTTCGCCCTGACCGTAAGACAAGTCGGCGAGCGCATGTCCGGTGATGCCGCACGCGGCGAAGACTAACGCTGCTTCCTCGTCCTCAGTGAGTGGGTTGGGCGAATGCCGGCTTTGGAACGCGAGCGGGCCGCTGGGAATCTTCATCCCCAGGCCGAAGCGCCGCGAGCGCCGTTCGCGCAACGCCGTCAACAACGGATACTTCTCCATGTCCTCGTGAGAGCGATCTGAATTGGGCATCGGTGTCTGCATGGTTCGTTGGATTCAGGTTGCTGGGTCTTCGTCCGAAAATAAAACCGATTCCCGATGATACGCGCCAAGCAGTCGCGTGGATGCACAATATCTTCCCGCGAAAACTTTTTTGTCTTCCACGCATCCGTTCACTCAAAGCGCGCGTAATGCCTCGCGAAAATGATGAAAACACATTCACCAAAATCTGGCTCCACGTTGAACGGATACATCGTGACATTGGCTGTTGGCCTCGCACTTTGTGGCTGCGGGCGCAATTCCGCTTCCACGATAAACTCACAAGCCGCTCGCCTCGACCGCGCCATCGATCCGCTCGCGATCGTTCTTGCGCCTCATACTGGTGACAAGTGCATCGATGCTGATATCCGCGAGCTTCAGGCGCGGGTGCGCGCGGGCGGGAATGCGGATGCCGCCATTGAGCGGCTCGGATGGTTGTTCGTCGCGAAGGCGCGCGAAAGTTTCGATGAGGGCTTTTACATCTTCGCCGAGCGATGCGCTCTGGCCCTCGAGTCCCGCAACGCGAGCAGTTCCGAAGCGCTCTTGTTGCGGGGCCATGTTCTGCAAAGCGAGCATCGCTTCCAGGAGGCGGAAGCGCTCGCGCGGGAGTTGGTGAAGCAGCGCGGCCTCTCGTTCGATTACGGACTGCTCGGAGACATTCTCGCGGACGTCGGACGCGTGGACGAAGCAGCGGAGGCGTATCAGAGAATGCTCGACCTGAAGCCCGACCCGCAGGGTTACGCTCGCGCCGCGCACATTCGGTGGCTCAAGGGCGATGTCGCTGGCGCGGTCGAACTGATGCGCATGGCGGCGCGTGGTGTATCGCCGCGCGATGCGGAGTCGGGCGCGTGGATGCACTCTCAACTGGCCCGTTACCTCTGGCAATCGCAGGCGAACGACGAAGCCGCGCGTGCGCTGGGAATCGCGCTTGAGTTCCAAAGCGGTTACGCGCCGGCACTGCTGTTGCGTGGGCGAATGCTGCTCGCTGCGGGGAGAACGGATGACGCGATTCAATCGCTGCGCCCGGCGGCGAAAGCCAATCCATTGCCTGAATATCAGTGGGTTCTCGCCGAAGCTTTGCGCGCCGGCGGACGCGAGCAGGAGGCACGCGCGGTCGAGAACGAAATTGTCCGGCGAGGCGCCGGCTCCGATCCGCGGAGTTGCTCGCTTTATCTCGCGACGCGCCGCGAAAGCATCGAGACGGCGGTGCAATTGGCGCGGGAGGAATTGAAGGACCGCGGTGACATCTTCACTCACGCTGCGCTGGCGTGGGCACTGGCGGCTGCCGGGAGATTCGACGAGGCGCAAACTAACATGTCGCGCGCGCTGGCACACGGCACTCAAGACGCGCGGCTCTTTTTTCACGCGACGGTGATTGCAGCCAAGACTGGCAAGTTCGACGAAGCGAGCGAATGGCTGGCGAAAGCCAGGGCACTGACACCTCTGTTGCTGCCGAGCGAAGTGGCTCAACTCGAATCCGCCGCGTCGCTCATTTCCACATCGGCGTCGCCGAACACGGTTGTTGGTAGGGCGCGTCGCTCCGCGCGCGCCGCTGCTCCGACCTGGATAACACGAGCTGAAAACGGCGCGGAGCGACGCGCCCTGCCGTGGCGCATTTGAAATAATCACAACGCATTCCCGCTGTGGCCCAGGAATTCACAGGGGCGGAAAACTAAAAACCAAACACAAAACAAAGGAACCACAGACATGAAAAAACAACTCAACACCTGGCAGCGCGGAGTCTCGTTGCTGCTCGCGGGCCTGATGGCCAGTCCGGCCTTGATTGCGCCGACGGCCCTGGCCTCCAGTCACATGGACGCACCTCTCATCACGCGCGATCCGTCGGCGAATACCACGGATGTTTACGCGTTCGTGCGCATGGCGGCGGGGCAGAAGGTACTCGTCACCGCGCTCGGCGTTTATCCGCACGAAGAGCCGGGCATTGGACCCAACAAGTACAACTTCGATGACAACGTGCTCTACGAGATTCACGTCGCGACGGGTGACGACGTGAGCGACGGCAAGCCGACGTTCAGCTACCAGTTCGAGTTCAAGACGGAGTACCGGACGCAGGCAACGATTCTTCAGTCGTACCTCGGCGTGGTGAGCAACATCGCAGATAGCGCGCAAAACCTCGTGCAGACCTATACCATTACCAAGGTCGATCGCAGTTCTCGCAGAAAGCCCCGCACCACCGTCATCGGTACCGGCATCGTGCCGCCGAACAACCAGGGCAACGCCACGCCGTTCTACAACGAAGGTGACAACGGTGAGAACCCCGCGAAGGATGGCCGCGCGACCTTCGCCGAGTTCGACCGATACACGCAGCAGGCCACGTTCGTTTACTCCAACGGCTACCGCGCATTCGCTGGGCAGCGCGAGGATGGGTTCTACGCGGACATTCAATCCATCTTCGATCTGCTGAAACTCCGCAGTCCCGGCAAGGACTCACAGGGTGGCTTCAACATGCATCTCATCAGCCTCGTTGTTCCCGTGAGTGAACTCGGCGGCGATCAACAGGTCGTGGGCGTTTATGCCACAACCAGCCGGCGGCAAGTGACCATTCTTCGCGAACGCGGCGAAACACCGAAAGGCCAGTGGGTGCAGGTGGGACGCCAGGGCAATCCACTCTTCTGCGAAGGGCTCGTGGCCATCGCGGACAAGGATCGTTACAACCGCTCCAGCCCGTCGAGCGACAACGCGCTCTTCCGCAAATATGCCGAGACGCCCGAACTCGCGAAGCTCATCAACCTGCTCGTGTTCGGCGGCAGCGGCCCGGCCATCGAAACGAACCGCACCGATATCGCCGGCATTTTCATTCCCGATTTGATCAAGGTCGATCTTTCCACGGGACCGGTGCGCGTGGCCGGCAGCGGTCCTGGTCATCCGATCAATCCCGACGACGCGGGCTTCTCGCGTCTGGGCGTGTTCGGTGGCGACACGCTCCAAAGCGCCATTCAGGACCCGTTCGGCAACGGCGGAATGATTCCGGGCGGCTGGCCGAACGGGCGCCGTTTCGGCGACGACGTGGTGGACATCGCCGTCAGCGCACTTATCAGCGACCTGCGCGGGCCACTCGTCATTCGCGTTGCCGATGGCATCGATGGCGTGAGCAAGAACGACTCTGGCTACAACAAAGTCTTCCCTTACGCTGGCACGCCACACAACGGACGCAACCATTCGCACCCATAACTGATTCGCCAGCCGGGTCCCATGCAAACGAACGGACAGACGCAGACCTCCCTCTCCCCTCAACGGGGAGAGGGATTGAGGGTGAGGGGTGGTTCCGCCAAATTGCTTCGAACGATCCCGGCTCTTGCCAAATTCCCACCGCTCACCGCGACCCTCTCCCCGTTGAGGGAAGAGGGAGTTCATCCATCGCCGTCGCTCAAGCCCGTTCGCTCCACGAGTGCGCGCGGCGGATTCACTCTCGTCGAACTGCTCGTGGTGATTGCCATTATTGCGCTGCTCGCCGCGCTGCTGCTTCCCGCGCTGGTCAGCGCGAAGCAGCGGGCCGGGCGCGCGAACTGCCTTTCCAACCAGCGCCATCTCGGCCTCGCCGCGCGCCTTTATCTCGATGAGAACGACGGCGAAATGTTTCATCATCACGAGGGCTGGGTGCTCGACGACGGCACACAAGTCGATGAGTTGCCCGGCGACATCAGCGGAGTGGAAGGCGGCGGAAGCGGCCACAGCGCGGCGGAAAAGCCGTGGGTGATTTACTTCCAGCCTTACCTCAACAGCCGCCCGGTGGCGTTCTGTCCGACCGATCGCACACCGCAATCGCGCGTGCTAGCGACGACGCTCGCGGACTTCAACGGCGGCGCGACCAGCGTCTCGGACCCGGTGCCGCCCAACTCCGAAAAGGCGATTTGCGAAAGCGAAGGACTGAACGTGCAAAGTTATTTGCTCAACTCGATCTTCACACATCGCTCGGCGCGTTACGCACTTGAAGGCGTTTTGAATGGCTTCGCGACGGACGGGGCTGTCAACGCGCTGTCGGACCCGGACATCATTCTCTTCTCTGAGCGCAACTCCGAAGCGATGAACGCACCGGACAACGGCGAGTACGGCAATATCACGCAGGACGATTACGACACGTGGGTCGGCGAATCCGCGCTCGTGCGCTGGGGTTCAGGGCCGTACGGCGATCAAGGATGGATTCGCTACAACCGCCACGGCAAAGGCGCAAATTACGTTTACACAGACGGCCACGCGGAATTCCTGACGTGGCGCCAGGCGCGCCGCGATCAATTCCCCGACCATGTCGTGCGGAAACCGCTCGCTGATCCGCCGTAAGATCCGATTACTCCGTAAACTGGTAGCTAACGAACGCGAGTTTGCGGCTGTCGGGCGACCATGAGGGAACGTTGATCGTGCCCTGGCCGCCGAAAAGTTTGGCGAGCACTTCGATTTTTCCGCCGGCGAGCGGCATGATGCGCAACGTCACGTCCTTGTTCTCGGGATGACCTTTCACGCCTTTCTCGTAGGAGAGGAACGCGAGCCATTTGCCATCGGGCGAAGGATGCGGAAACCAGTTGTTGAAGTCGTCCGAAGCGACTTGCTCCTGCTCGGTGCCATCAGTACGCATCCGCCAGATTTGCATCGTGCCGCTGCGGTCGGAGTTAAAGTAAATCCATTGGCCGTCGGGCGAGTAGTCGGGGCCATCATCGAGTCCCTTCGTTGTCGTCAACCGCTTTTCTTCGCCGCCAGTTGCTGGAATCGTGTAGATGTCGAACTCACCGTTTCGTTCCGCGCAATACGCAAGCGTCTGACCGTCCGGCGACCAGCCATGCCAATACGACGGGCCGAGCGGCGTGACGCGGCGCGGGGTGCCACCCGCAATCGGCAAAATGTAAATGAGTGAGCGCCGCTGTTCCTGCGATTGATCGCTGATGACGAGCAGCTTTCCGTCCGGCGACAATCCGTGGTCGTTGTTGCAACGCGTGGCAAACCCGGTATCGATTAACTCAGGCTCGCCACCGGCGACTGGCAATCGGTAAATGCGCCCTTTGTCGTTGAAGAGAAGTGATGCGCCATCCCGCGACCAGTTCGGCGCTTCGATCAAATTGGTTGTCGTGTAAACGGCACGCCGGTCTTTGGACGAAATGGGGACTGTCTCAAGAGTGCTGATTAAGCGCCGTCGGGCGGAAGAATTCCTCGGCGCACTGAGTTCCACATTCGAGAACACGGCTTTCTCAATCCGATCATTGTTGTGAGCGCACACGCCCAACCCGACATAGAATGGATCCGTGAGCGCCAGGCGAAATGAACCGCCCGCCGGGTGGAGCGTTTCATTCGTGTGCGCGATGGACAGCGAAACATACTTGCCCCGCTTCTCAATGCGCAGCCGTCGAGGCGCCAAAACGTTCGCCTGGATTTCATAAGTGCGCGCGGCTTTTTCCTCGCGGTATTGCAACGAGGTCAATCCATCGCCGTGCAACGCGGCATCGGCGTAAGCGGAATCTGGATCGAGGTTTTGGCGAACGAGCAGGCAGGCTTTGCGATGTGGATCGCCACCGGTACCGAGGAACGAAATGTCCGCCGCGAGCGTCACGTCGCCGGAGACTTTCTTCCACACGAAATGAAAAGCGTCGTTGGTGAACCACATGTTCGCACCGCCGCCGCTCAAGGTGTAGGCGCCCCGGGCCGCATCAAACGCGATGGCGCCTGAATAACGAGTCGTGCCGACCTCATCGTGGCCTTCGAAAATACCCAGCGTCGGATTCTGTGCTCGCGCAAGAAACGCAACGAACCAGAAGGCCAGGACTGCGTCTCCAGTATGGAATCGGCAATGCATGGGCAGGATAGAACCGATGGCGAACGCGATTCGCAACGTAAGAATTGGCTCGCGCCGCTCCCGGCGTTAGTCTCGCCGCATGACTCCAAGACGAATCGCAGCGTTCTGCAGTTTTGCGTTGGCTGGGCAGCTCGCGTTGTGCGCTCCACTCGATGCCCCGGTATTGGCGGAGTTGCGCAGTCGAGTCGCCGAGGCTTATCCGCAGCTCGAACCGCTCTACAAACACTTCCACACGCATCCCGAGCTTTCGTTGCAGGAAGAGAAAACGTCTCAGCGTGTCGCTGATGAATTGGAGCCACTCGGTTTCAAAGTTACGCGGCGAATCGGCGGCTATGGTGTCGTCGGCGTGTTGAGCAACGGCGCCGGCCCAACAGTCCTCGTGCGCACGGACCTTGACGCGTTGCCGGTCACGGAACAAACCGGTGCTCCTTACGCCAGCACGGTGAAGGTCACGGATGAAAAAGGGAACGGTGTGGGCGTGATGCACGCGTGCGGTCACGACATGCACATGACGGCCTTTCTCGGCACAGCGCGAGTGTTGAGCCGGTTGAAGGACAAGTGGCGCGGCACCGTCGTGATGATCGCGCAGCCGGCAGAAGAGAAAGTGCAGGGTGCCAAAGCGATGCTGGCGGATGGCTTGTTCACGCGCTTTCCGCGGCCGGATTATTGCGTCGCCTTGCACTGTGCGCCCGATTTGCCGGCTGGCAGCGTGGGCATCACGGAAGGTTTTGCGCTCGCGAATGTCGATTCAGTGGACGTCACGATTCGCGGCGTGAGCGGACACGGCGCGTGGCCGCACAAAACGAAAGATCCAATCGTGCTTGCTGCGCAAACGATTCTCGCTGTGCAAACGATTGTCAGCCGCGAGACTGATCCGACCCAGCCTGCCGTCGTGACTGTCGGTTCCATTCACGGCGGCACGAAGCACAACATCATTCCCGATGAAGTGCGGCTGCAATTGACCGTGCGCTCTTACTCCGATGAAGTGCGGCAGCACACGCTTGACGCCATCAAACGCATCACGCGCGGACTGGCAGAAGCGGCGGGAATTCCGCAGGAACGTTTTCCGACCGTGACGTTCAATGAATCTTCTCCGGCGACCTTTAACAATCCCGAGCTGGCCCAAAGACTGGCGAACGTTTTCAAAACATGCTTTGGCGAAGATCGAATGGTCAGCACGAAACCCATTATGGGCGCGGAGGACTTTGGTTTGTTTGGCCGCACCGAGCACAAGATTCCCGTGTGCATCTTCTGGCTGGGCACAGTTGATCCTGAACGCTTCAAAGAATATCAACGCACAGGCCAGGCGCTGCCCGCGCTGCATTCGAGCCAATTCCTGCCCGTGTTGGAGCCGACGCTCAAAACGGGTGTGACCGCAATGTCGGCGGCCGTTCTGAACTTACTCGAAACACGCCGTTGAGTGAGAATCGCGTCACGGCCCCGTGAACAATTCGATGACGTGGCCATCGGGGTCCCGGAGAAAAACCTGCCACGCGCCGTCAGGCCGCATCTTGCGGGGGCGGAAGTCCGTTTTCATCTTTGCAAGGTGCGCTTCCCATTCGTCCAGATTGTCCACGCGCAACGCAAAATGGTTGCCGCGATTGTGCGACTGTACAGCTTCCGTGCGCTCGCCGATGATGTGCAACTCCTGCACCGGGCCGAGACGGAACCACGCGCCGGGAAACGTAAAGGCGGGGCGCGTCATCGGCTCAAGTTGCAGTACGCTGCGGTAGAATTCGCAACTCGCCTCCACGTCGCGCACGTGGATGGCGACGTGATTCAGTTCCCGGACGATCATAAGCAAGTGTTAGGACGCGCCGCCAGCGATTGCAATCGGCGTTCGGAGCGCGGCTGTGTCTGAAAGACCAGCCGCGGCACGTAAATGTCCGCGACGAAGTAATGCGTTCAAGTGAACGAATTGCTGCGGCTGGGTTTCGCCACAGCCGCGCTCCAAAGGTGCCGCTACTTCCTGGACGTTTGCACCTGCTTCACCAAACGCTGCGCACTTGCCGTGATCAATTCTTCCACGTCCTCAGCCCAGCGATAGGCGGGCAGGCCATAGACAATGTGCGCGCCGCCGCCTTCGTAGCCGCCTTCCTTCAGCACGCGCAGTGATGGAATGTAAGCCATGACATCATTGCAATAACCCGCAACCCAAGTTTGCGGGCCGAATTCCATTTTGAATTTGAGCGCGTAGTCCACAACAACTTCACCGCCGAGCGTAACGAGAACCTGGTCACCGAGTCGCCACACCTGCACGGGATACGGATACGTGCGGATGAATTGCTTTCCCGATTTCAAATCGCCTAGCAACCGCGTCGCCCAACGCTGCGTGCTGGCATTTTTATCTTCCTTCAGTTTTTCCAACTCAGCTTCGGTTGGCGCCGCGCCGAGATTAAGCGTCACCGTTTCCATCGCGGTCGCGAGTTCGGGCGACAACGTCCGCGGTGGCGCGAGCAACACTTCTTCAACTGCGGAGGCCAGCATGTTCCCGTAACGTTCCGTCAGCGCGAGTTGTCGGCGCGGCAATGGATTCTGGTCCGCGCCGCATCCGCCGAAGAACATCGCCATCGCGTTCGTGCGGCTTTTTTCCAACGCGAGTTGCGCAAAGCCGGCGTAATCGCCGGACCACTGGTAAAAATCCATCGTCGTGTTATGGCAGGCGTAACCGAACAACACCGCCTTGAGTTTTCCGTCCGGCAGAAAAACCGCGAGCACTGGCACTGAATGATCCACGGGTCCTTTCAGCGCGCCCTGCTGAATCAGCTTCGGCACATCTGCTTCACGATTGTTGCGGCGATTGACGGCGAAGGGCGTGGACGCTTGTCCTGCTGCGACACGGGCGGGCGCGAGTTCCGCCAGCGCCTTTCCAATCGTCTCCACAATCTTCGTTTCGAGCCCAGCGGAATATTTGTCGATGCGACTGCGTCGCTCGTCATCGAGCGGATAAATATCATACAGCGCGCCCCGCAGCACCGGCCCGCAATGCGTGTGCGACGCCGAAAGCATCAGTTGCTCCGGCTCCAATCCGAGCCGCGTCTTCGCTGCTGCGCAAACGTTTATGTAAATCGACTGCGAAATTCCCAGCGTGTCGCTTGTCACGATCACGGCGCGACGCCCGCGCGCGTCTTCGAGGGCAAGCGCCTTGATCCACAAGTCCATCACTTTGCCTTCGGCGGGGTTGGTGCGCCCGCCGTAACCCGCCATCCAAATCGGTTCCGCCGGCGTGATATTCGCCTTCGCCACGCCCGCTTTCCAAAGCGCGTCCGCCGCGAAAACCTGTTCGCCTGCCAAACACGACACGAGCAGCAACGCTGCGAAATGAATTGAGGTGAAGTTCATCCGGGCCAGCTTTCGCGGATGGTTTGGACGCGCAAGGACAAAACTGGAGACGCTGGCGGACCTTACGGGCGCCGCCCGCCCATGACTTGGCCGCGCGGGCCTTTCAGCGCCCCATTAAAAACGGCTCCAGCACGGCGGGATTGCGGCGCGTCATTCCCGTGCCATCCGTCAAGGACACCGTGCGCAAGTTCACCAGTCGGCCAGTTCTTGGGCCGGATATGATCTCAGCATAAATCTCGGTGCGTGGTCCGGTCCCGCGGTCATTCACGGAGACAATCTGCCGCACTTTGAAATAGGTGCCCGGTTCGAGCAACGCTTCCGCTTCGGCGGATGGTCGGTGGCGCGCCTCTTCCATGGTCATCATCAGACCGCTGTGGGCCAGGAGGAAGGCGGGCACCTTCAGTTGATACACATTGCCCACGCGAAAGTCCGTCACGTTTCGCGGCTCGCGGCTCATGTCGCGTGTTTGGCAGCCGTTGAGCAGCAGCAGGAGCAAGACGCCGAAAATCGTTACACACGAGCTGGCCCAGCGCGAACAAGAGGGAATGATCATTGAGGTGGCAACCTAAGCAGTCGTGCGCAGCCCGTCCACCAACGTCTTTGGGCTGACTGCGGCGCGACAGGCAAGTGGGTCGGTTGCGAACTTCGGCCGTTGCGCTACGGTGCCATCAATCAAGGGGACCAATTGTGAACATCAGGGGAATTCTTGTCGTAGGCATCCTGTCTTTCGCTTCGTCTGTGCTCGCGCAGTCGTTCGCACCGCACGTGGCTTGGGAACGAAGCATTCCAGCATTCAAGACGTCGGCCATTCTGTCGGATCATTTCGGCCGGATTGCGGTAGCCGGCGCCACGTCGAATCGCGCGGGAATTTTTCTCTTCAGCACGGATGGTGAGATGGTGGCGTCTGCCGCGACATGTTTTCCCGGGACCAATTCTTATGTCGCGCCGGCGGCCATCACTGATGATGCAGGCAGGATTTTTTTGTTTTGGGACACCCCGGTCGTTCAATGCGTTTCGTTGGAGCCGGGGTTGACCGCGCTATCACGATTACGAGGCGGCTGGGGGTACGATGACTTCCGCACGGCCGTAGCGGATGGAAGCGGCGGTGTGTACGTCGGATTCAGGCATTGGATTGTCGGCTTCAGTTACATCGCTCATCTCACCTGCGGCCCCCAATTGCCTCCGTTCCAGGCAAAGATCACCGGCGATGTCGGCGAAGCAATCGTCGCCAGGTCTCCGTCAGGAAACGTTTATCTCGTCGATTTGCACGGATGGGCGCGGTACGGTCCCATTCAAGTCATCGCCTTCACGGCAACCGGCGAAGTGCTGTGGAACAAGCAACTGGGCCCGCCGCCCAACGAATTTGCCCGTGCGGCGGTGTGTGACTCGCAAGGCAACCTGGTGATTGCGGGAACGCATCGCGGCAACGGCGGGCCGGGTCCATGGGGTTCCAGGCCGTTGCTTCTGAAATTGAGTCCGCAAGGAGATCTCCTGTGGCGTTCTGTTTTGGTTGGCGGTGATGAAGGGACGCACAACGCGTTGGCAGTAAACAGTGCGGACGAAATCGTCGTGACCGGCAGTTACGGAACTTTGAAATACTCACCGGATGGAGCGGAGATCTGGAGAGATTCAGAGCCGGCTTACCAGTTCCGGCTGACGCCCGAGAACGAAGTGGTCATCGCACATATGTCATCGGGAAAAGTTATCCTCCGCAAGCTGACCGGCACGGGCGAGGAGTTGTGGCGCAATGAGATGATGCGCGTTTTTGAGTCACCGGAATCGCTCAGCGATTTCGCTGTGGATGACACAGGTGCTGTTTACGTCGCGATGACCAGATGGGTTCCGCCCCCGACGGGTCCGTCGGTGCCGATCGAAACCATCGTTCGTAAATACGTAGATGAAATCACTTTACCGGAAACGAAGCCTGCGCTTGAGGTTCCATCGCTCACGAACTGCGAACCATTTGTGATCGGGCCGTGTGACGTTCCGCCTCCTCCTCCGCCGTTGCCGCCCGCAGAAGTGACGACCACACGGATTCGCGGTGGAAGGCTAGTGGTCTGCTGGCCGACGAACTACCTCCACTATCGGCTCGAAGCGACGCGACACATGAACCGCAGGAAACCTGAACGCACTCGTTGGCACCTTGTAACCGAAAGCGTCACTACGAACGCGGAAACCTGCTGCGTGACGGCGAGGATTGCACGGCACGGGCGGACATTTCGCATCGTGCCGCCTTGAGTAACTCGTAAGCGCTGGAAAGCAAAAATCACTTGGCCAATCATACGCATACGTATAGATTCCGCGCGCATTTGAAAATTACGAATGGCAAAACCAATATGACTTTGATCGCCGAACTTTCAGCACCGTCACACTCGCACCGCCACGCTCGTCGCGTTCTATTGCCTCACCTCCCCGTTCTCCGCCACGGTCGCCCATACGAAAGCCTCGACAAGATAGACGTCGTCAATCACCGCACCGGCGAGAAGGTCGCGCAGGTCAGCACCATTAACGCTGGCATCATCCGCAAAGACCTTCAGCGCATCGCGGAATCGCGCGCGGCGTTGAGGAAGTTCACGGTGACGCAGCTCATCGAGATTTCGGCGAAGGCCGGCGAGTTGTTCCTCAACGGTACGCTGCCGCTCGGCGACAAAGGGCACACGCAGTCTGCTGACGATTATGTGCGCACGCTCTCGAGCACGAGCGGTCTGCCGCACATCATGGTGCGCCGCAACATGACGAAGATTCATTACGCACTCACGCACCTGAAAGAAATTCTCAACGGCCTCTCGCGCGGACTCGACCTCTCGATCCTCGACAAGGGCACTGGCGAACAGTTCGGCACCAGGCTCAGCTTCTTTCCTACCACGCAGGCGCTCGGGCTTGTCATGCCGAGCAATTCGCCGGCGGTGAATTCGCTTTGGCTCCCGGCCATCGCGCTCAAGACGCCCGTCATCATCAAGCCCGGCAA
>JGI10216J12902_100274369_pt1 | contig 23883 bp, 39 predicted proteins | sample KanNatreferecore_FD_12902 | JGI IMG/M metagenome (IMG submission 12902)
CCCGCCACTGTGGCTCGGCCGAGTTCCTGCCAGACGTCGCGGCCGAGTACTCGGCTTGGCGCCGCGTCGTCACCTGGCCTGACGGCACGGTGATCACAACACCCTGGAGATCCGATGGCGAGTGACATCCCCCCAGAATCCCTACGGGAACGGCTACTCCAGGATGAGCTCGCGGCGATGATCACGCAACAGAAGCGCTGGAGTGCCGGCCGCACGGCGACAGCCACGGCGCTTGCGGGCGAACGCGCAGACCGAACCGCCGCCGTGGTTGCTGCATGGCTACGGGACAAGGCAGCCGCACTGCGCGCGCTTGCTGAAGCGGCCGAGAACTCGACGGGCCGGACAATCATGGTGATTCGCGCCGAACAGATGGGCTGGGCCGCCGACGAGATCGACCCACCGAAGGGAGACGAGACGTGCTCGTCTACTCCTACAGCCTGATATGCGACGGTTGCGGCTTCTTGGCGCGCGGTGACACCGACGGCGCCGAGGACATGCGCGCGGTCACCGGGCGGCAGGGCTGGGAACACAAGCCCGCTCGCCTATTCGACGGCCTCACCATACCTGCTGCGGACTTTTGCCCGAAATGCAAGGCGGCACCGGAGGGAGACACCAATGGGGAGTGAGCGCGACTGGCGGTTCTGGCGAACGAAGCCGAAGGCGGTGCTGGATCTGACGCCGCTCCAGGGCCAGTGGGTTGCCGTCATGCGGGACGCGGTCATCGCGACCGGGACCAGCCCTGCCGAGATCTTCGACCGAATCCAGAAGCGCCGCGACGGTGGCAGGGGCGCCACGATTTGGTACGAGGCCCGCCCCGAGGAAGTTGAGGTTTGGCGCGACTTCGCGGCCGAGGACCGGCGAGTGATCACGGCCCAGCATGGACTGGTGCGCGCGGAGTACGTCCGGCTTGGTGCCGTATCACATCTGCCGACTCGCATTGCCAACGCCGAGCAGGCGCTGGCCGAGGCGGAAGAGGAACTTCGGTCGGCGCAGTACCGGGTCAAGGCGCGCAGCCGCGATCTTGCGGAACTACGCCGGGCGGCACCGGAGGGAGACACCAATGGGGAGTGAGCGCGGGCCGGTGCAGGTCTACGAAGTGATCTGGCGTTCCGGCCACGTAGAGCGGGTGTTGGCACATCAGGTGGCCTGGCCGGGGCTCGGCGCGGGCCTATTCGGCAGCCGGGCAACGCCGCAGCAGATCACCTTCCACGCCGAGATCGACGGCCACTGGCTGCCGACGCTGATCGCCGACGAGGCGGACATTCAGACCGTCCGGCTCGTAACGTCCGACGAGCCGATCCCGTCGTGACTCCCATTGAGGAGTGGGAGGCACTCCGCGAAGCCGTAGAAGGCATGCTCAAGATCGCCGAGGCGGCAACGCCTGGTGAGTGGTTCGTGAGCAACGCTAACGAAGGCACCGAGTACCTGCCGCTTTGGACGGTCATCAACGACGCCTACCTCACCCCACCGGGCGACGACGACGAACCGTGGCTGGCGATCGAGCTGCACACCGGCTTCTCGGAGGACACCGAGTACGTCGCTGCTCATGATCCTTCGTGGGCTCTGTCCGCTCACCGGGAAGCACTGGAGAGACTGAACCGGCACGTTCCCTACCAGTCGTTCCTGACCGGCGAGTGGGTGTGCCCCAATCACCGCAAGCTCGACCTGCCCTGGCCCTGCCCCGAGGTTTCCGGTCTCCGCTCCGTCTACATGAAGGGAGAGCAGACGTGATCTTCACCGAAGAAACGGTCAAGGACTTCGCCAAGGCGTGCCCGGGCTGCGGCGAGCGCGTCGAACAGGACTGGGTGGACGTCACCGATCGCCCCGACGCGCCCAAACAGTTCGTGCCCGGTTGGTGGGCCTGCTGGACGGAGGGCTGCGAGTACGGCCCACCCGCCCGGCCCAGCGGCTGCATCTGCCCCATCGTCGACAAGACCACGTACGGCGACGAGTACAGGCACTTCGAGCTGGGCGGCGACCCGCGCTGCACTGCCCACGCCCGGCCTACTCCTGAAGGAGACACACAGACGTGAGCGACGAAGAGTTCGGCCCCGACTTCAAGCCGACCCCGGCGCAGCAGGCGAACGCCGACCAGCGCCATGCCTCCGCCCGGAACAGCGTCGACCGGCTTATCGGCAAAGCCATGCGCGGTGAGCTCGGCGACGAGTACCCCTCGTGGGTCGCGGTGGCACTACTCGCCGCCGACGAGGTGAGCGAGCTCGCAAGCACCGACGAGGACATGCTGCCGGCTGCGCTTGCTCTCGTTGCCGAGGCTGTTGGCCGTGCTGTTCATGCCGAGAACGAACTGGCCCACCTGGCTTCACGGAAGGACACCCAAGCATGAGCCACAAGATCGAGTGCCCGTCCTGCAAGGCGTACACGTCCAGCGTCGCCACCGCCTACGACCGGGGCGAGGACTGTCCATACTGCGGCCTCAGCAGCACGGCGATGGCCACCGTCCTCGAGGTGCGCAAGCGCTATGACGAGTCCGAACTGCGCGACAAGTATGAGGCGGCCGAGGTGCGCGCTGGCCGGGCCGAAGCCGAAGCGGCCAAGCTCGCGGCGGCGATACGGCAGATCAAGTACCAGATCGACCGTGCGATCGGCGCTCTGCCTTCGGGGGAGGACACCCAAGGTGAGTGACGACCTGGTGACATGGTTGCGCACACAACTAGACGACGACGCGGCGGTGGCCAACTCGGCCACCAGTGGCCCGTGGAACAACGACGACCGGCTGGCCCGCGACGCTGTGTTCGCGCCGGCGATTGACGGGTTCATCGTCGACTGCGACTACGGCCGAATGGGGCCGTTCGCCATCCACAACGCCACCCACATCGCCCGTTGGGATCCGGCCCGTGTCCTGGCCGAGGTAGAGGCGAAGCGGAAGATCCTCGACCTGCACGCCCACTACCCGGTGTCGTTCGGTGAGGGGTTCGGCTGCGGGATCTGCGCCTGGGATGGCCGCCTCGGCGAACTTGCTAACGAGCAGTGGTGCGCGACGGTCCGCCTGCTGGCTCTCCCGTTCGCGTCCAGACCCGGCTACCGCGAGGAGTGGCGTCCTTGATCCTCTGCTCCAACCCCTGGTGCAAGGCACTGGGCCGTCACGCCCCGGACTGTCAAGGGGAGTGCCGCGGCTGCCTGCCCCGGATCGCGGCCGACGGCCGGAACCTGTGCGAGATTTGCACCCGCCGACTGGCCGAGGACGCCCACACCGCCGGCGCCCTGCACCGGGCGCTCGAGCTGGTCCTGGCCGCCACCGGCCGCCCTGGACTGAACGTCTCCGGCACCAGGGACCCTGGGCTGAAGCTCAACCACACCGCCAAGGAGTGCCGCACCGAGATCCGCCACACCCTGGTCTCCTGGTGCCTGCTGATCTCCGAGGAACGGGGCTGGACCCCACCGGAGAACACGGTCACGGCAATGGCGGCATATGTCCGCACCAGCGCGGTCTGGCTGTCCGCCCACCCGGCGGCAAACGACGCGGCCGACGAGTTCCACGAGCTCTCCCACGGCAAACCGTGGCGCACCGCCTACCCGTCCGGGGTGCGCAGATACCCGGTCGGGGGGTGTCCGTCCTGTGCCGGGACGATCCTGGCCACCATCCGCGACACCGACCACCTGTTGCCCTCGGTGCTCAGTTGTGACCTGGACGAGTCCCACGTCTGGACCGCCGACACCTGGCGCTCCCTGGGCAGGACCCTGCACCCCAACGGCGGCTTCACCCACATCTCCCCCCACGAGGTGGCGAGCACCTGGCACCTACCCCTGGGCACGGTGTACTGGCTGGCCAACCGCGACGCCTGGCCCAGAACGGCAAGACCCACCAGGTACCTGTCCGCCGCGGTGGAGACAACCATGACCCATCACGTCAGGAGACCGGCATGAACAACAGCGAAAGCGGCTTCCGGGCCTACGTCGACCGGGACTTCTTCATGTTCGACGGCCTGCGGATCTGGCTGGTCGACCGACGTGGCCAGCGACGAGCGCTGATGGTGTCACATACCCCGGTGTTCGAGGAGGCAGACGAGACGATTCAGCACGAGCCGTCTCTACGACTGGAGGACGGCGCCGCCCGTGCCCTCCTGGATGCACTCGCCGCGTACTTCGGCGGCACCGGAGAGCTGCAAACCCTACGCCGCGACTACGAGGCCGAGCGCAAGCGGGTGGACCGGTTCATCGAACACCTGACCCGGCGAGACTCGCCGAACACACCCCCGGGTGCTTGACGCACCGGATGTACTGGTATTAACTACATCCATGGTTGAGCGCGAACAGGTCTGCGTCCGCCTTGATGTGGAAGTGGTAGAGGCGATCGACATCCTGGCGAAGGCACACCTGCGCAGCAGGTCGGACATGATCCGATTTCTCCTGGCGGAGGCCCTCGCGTACCGCGAGGAGCCCACGGAGGAGTTTGAGCAGATGGTCCGCCGCACCGTGGCCCAAGTCATCGCCGAGATTGCGCCGAGTGTCAGTGAGTACGTCGAGACCCTCCGGCCAGCCGTACCCGCCACCGACATCCCACGCGACGCGGCGGGGCTCGCTCAACTCCTAGGAGTGTCGCCCGACTTCGCGCCAACCCCAGTCGACCTTCTGCCGTATCGAGTCATGAACAAAGCCGAGGAGCCAAAGTGACCGTCCTTCAATTCCCCCAGCGCAAGGCCGTAGGCGACAAGCACCAAGACCGCGTCAAGGTAGAACTCGAGAAGCGCGGGTGGAGGGTCGACCCACAGGGGCAGGACACCCTGTCCGAGGAAGTCAAGCGGGCGCTGAAGCAAACCGAGAGCCCGGAGCGATGGAGGCCGGACTTCCTGGTCGCCTGCGGCTCGACCATCCGGTTCGTCGATGCCAAGGGCTCGATGCATGGCGTACGGACGGACAAGAACCTGGTGAACAAGAAGGCGCTGGCCGCCTACCTGAGGCTCACGGCCGAGCAGGACATCCCGGTCTACCTCGTGTTCGACGACCTTGGCGTACTCACCCCGGCCGAGGTCATGCAGATCGCAGGGTACGAGCGCCTCGGCAACGCCTCCGGCGCCTACCTCTCGGTGCCCCGCTCGCGCTCACGCAGGTTCGACGACATCTTCGGCACCGAACACCCAACGACCTGGGGCGCGGCCCCACTGTTCGATGCTGCCTGACCAGAACGGCCTACGAATCGTAGGCAACACACCCCCACATGCTTGACAATGATCGCCAAGCGTGTCACAACTATGCTCAAGCGGGGTGCGCCCGTTCTCCACACGCGGCGCAACACGGAAGACCTACGTCTCCGTTTTGTCCGCCTTAGACGTGCTCTTCGGCCCGGTCAACAGCCACACCACCCACCCGGCCAGGAAGCCAGCCACCACATTCGGCCCGAACCCGGTCAACGGCGTGGCCAGCACGACCACCAGGAACCCAACCAGTAACGACACCCCGAACCGCCGGTCACGACTCATGCCGGCAGGGTGCCATGAATACGCAAGCGGAGGTGTCGGTGGCCCGACTCGACAAGGCTCGACGTCGGGCTGTCGCGAAGGTCCTCCCCCCGGTCAAGTGCAGCGGAACGATCTGGAGCACGGGACTGCAGTGCGACCAGTGGGCCGTCGTCGGCGCCACGGTGTGCCCCACCCACGGGGGCAGGGCACCACAGGTCCGGGAGGCAGCCGAGCGCCGTGTATCCATCGCCGAAGCCCTGGTCCGCAACGACCCCCGTCCCCCATGGGAAGTGCTCGAGGATGCCCTACGGGTAGCCGACGTTGTCATGCAGGACGCCCTGGGTGAGGTCAAGGAACTGGGTAGCGTCACCCCGCAACTGCTGGACAAGCTCATCGCAGCGGTGGAGCGGGCACACAGGCTAGCCAAGGTGAACCTCGACGCGGGCATCGACCAGCGCAGGATGCGCCTAGCCGAGGCGCAGGCAGAGCAGATGCAGCGGGTCTTCACCCGGGTACTCAACGGCCTAGGACTTACGGCAGAGCAGCAGGCACTCGTGCCGCAGCTGCTGAGGCGGGAGATCCAGGGCGTGGTGACACGGGAGATAGAAGCGGCTTGACGCTGAAGGGTTGAAGGCAACAAAAGCCCGATGACCTTGAAAACGTAGGCTGCCAGGACGTATCCCGCGGTCTACCCATGGCGCGCCAGTGACCCACTGGGCTACAACATAATGACTCTTATGTCTACGCAGAGTCACGGGGCTGCTCTAGAACTAGGGCATAACGGGACATAAGCTGTTCGATAATGGCCATTATGTAAAGTACGCAGGTCAGAGGCCTTCTGGAATGCTTCCAAAAGTTCGCAGGGGCCGGAGATCAGGATCTCTCTACTCCACAGGACATCAAGATCAACTTGAGCCCGATCGTAGCCAGATACGGCACTCAGGCATGGCGCTACCTGGGCTGGACCGACCGTGGTCTGGCGCGGATAGAGCGATGGAAGGCAAAGGCTGCTGCCTGCGGCATGTCCACGGCTGAGGTTGAGGCGCTGTGGGCACAGGTGGAGCTGGCCCAGATGCTCGGTGCTACGCCGTTCAGCGCGCTGGTAGAGGCGGACCGGCGGCTTGTGGCCTGGATGGCGCGCTAGGGTCTCCATCCTTTCGGCATGCGTTGGGCGTAGGCGAGCATCCGTCGCATGAGCTCGGAGCGGGACAGGCCCTCGTCCTTGGCGCGGGTTTCCAGGGCTGCGGAGCCGGCCTGGGTGAGCCAGAGGCCCACGAAGTAGGGGCGTCGGCGGGTGGGCATGTGTTAAACATACTGCCGAATCAAGATCCCGTGTTAAACACGCGCCGGGGGGTGTCATGCCCGCTCGGGTGATGGTGGCTGGCCGGTGGGCGGGGGTTGAGGAGATCCTGGGTCATCCGGGACATTCCAGCCAGAAGTCGCATGGTCGCAGAGGTGGGCCGGGCACCGGGCGGAACCTGATCGAGACCAAGGAGGCGGCCGAGGCGTTGGCCGCCCGTGTCTGGTCGACTGCCGGCGAGTCCCAGTTCGGTCCGCACGGCGACGAAGTTCTGCATCACATCGTCAAGGAGCAGGGGTTCGGCCCGACCGAAGTGGTGCCGAAGGGTCAGATGGACGCGATCCGGGCCGAGCACAGGGGGATGTTCCGGGGGGTCGGGCCGTCGCGCGACGGGAAGAAGTCGGGCGACGACATTCACAATGAGATGGCAACCGACGCCGCGTTCCAGGGTCGGGGGGTTGCCGGCAACGGCACCTACATGACCAGTCGGGCCAGCGAGGCCGCAGGATACGGGACGGTGCGGGCCTACGCACTGCACAAGGACGCCCGGGTCGTGCAACATAACGAGATGCACGCCGAACAGAAGGCGTTCCTGAGTCAGCTCGACCGGGGGTCGCTGGCTCATGCGATGTTCAGCGACCGCGGCCGGTTCGCCGCCGCCCGTGGGTATGACGCGTACGAGTGGGAGTTCTCCGATCCCGAGGCTGGTGGGGCCATGACCGGCCGCTGGGTGGTACTCAATCGCGGGGCACTGTTCATGGAGGAGGCGTAATGCCCACGCCGGAACTGTCCCGGCGACTGGGTGAGGCTGTCGGCACCCACGCGGTCGACCCCGACGAGCAGAAGCTGATCTTCGACGCGTACAACCAGGCGGAGGACTTCGACGACCTTCCGTCCGAGATCCAGCAGTTGGTGCAGGACATCGAGGCCAGCCCGCCGTCGCCGTGACCGTCTGGGGGTGTCATGGACATCCCCGCCGCCGCATGGGACAAGTTCCTCTCGTTCTACGAGCCGAAGGCCGACAAGTACGCCACGCCGGGTCAACTGGCGCAGGCCCTTGATCACCGGACCGTCCAGACCCCGGCGCTGGATCTTGTCGACCAGGCGTTGTGCAACCTCGCCGACGGGCTGACCAAGCGGCTGATCATCTCGATCGCCCCGCAGGAAGGCAAGTCGGAGAGGGTGTCGCGGCGGTTCCCGCTGTGGATGCTGCTCCGCAACCCCGACCTGCGGATCGCGATCGCGTCGTACGAGGCGACTAGGGCCAGACGGTGGGGGCGGGCGATCCGCAACGACATCAAGGCGCACCCCGAGCTGGGGCTTTCGGTGTCGTCGGACCGGGCGGCGGCGGCGGACTGGCAACTGGCGGCCTCCAACGGGTCGATCTACTGCGTCGGTGTGGGCGGGGCCTTGACGGGTAGTCCGGTGGATCTCATGATCATCGACGACCCGCACAAGGGCCACAAGGAGGCCGACTCTCCCGTCCAGAGAGATGACGTGTGGGAGTGGTGGACCGGCACCGTCCGGACCCGGTTCGCGCCGGAGACGCCGATCGTGCTGATCATGACCCGCTGGCACGAGGACGACCTCGCCGGACGGATGATCCGCGACGACGGGGCGTCGTGGACCGTGATCAACATCCCGGCGCAGGCCGACCACCGGCCGGACCACGGCGAGACCGACCTACTTGGAAGGGAGCCGGGGCAGTTCCTGGTCTCCACCCGCGGCCGACATGAACTGCGGCCGAAGGGGACGTGCGCCAAGCACCCCGACCGGGAGTGCTGCGACTGGGAGGACATCAAGGCCGACGTCGGCTCCCGGACCTGGAGCGCGCTGTATCAGGGCAAGCCTTCACCGGGTGAGGGGCTGATCTTCCGCCGGGAGTGGTGGCAGTACTACCAGACTCCTCAGTGGCTGGTCGAAGACGACGGCACCCACCTGACGCTGACTTTCGACGAGGTCCTGACGTCCTGGGACTTTGCGTTCAAGGACACCGACTCGTCGGACTTCGTGGTCGGGCAGGTCTGGGGACGCAGGGGAGCGGACGCATACCTGCTGGACCAGGTGCGGGGACGTTGGTCGTTCGTCGAGACGTGCATGCAGTTCCGGTCCCTCGCCGCGAAGTGGCCTTCGGCCATCGCTCAACTGGTGGAGGACAAGGCCAACGGTCCTGCGGTCATCTCGTCTCTGCAGCGAGTGGTTCCCGGGATCATCCCGGTCCAGCCGGACGGGTCCAAGGTCGCGCGGGCGAGCGCGGTGAGTCCGTTCTGTGAGGCCGGCAACGTGTATCTGCCGGAGTTCGCGCCGTGGGTCGGTGACCTGGTCGAGGAGTGCGCGTCGTTCCCGCTCTCGACCCACGACGACCAGGCCGACACGTTGTCCCAGGCGCTGACCCGACTGCTGCTGCACAACGTCCGACCCCGGGTGAGGTTCCTGTGAAGCTGCGGGTCTCGGGGTTGTGGGTGGACGTCGGGAACGTTATCGAGTTGCTGAACCACCCGGGCCACGCCGACCAGAAGTCACACGGACGCAAGAAGTCCGGCGGCGATCACGAGGTCCGGGACGCGCTCGCTGGCGCCGGGACGATTGGGGCGATTAGCCGCGCCGCCGCGGCAGAGGCGAAGCGCATCACCGGGCGGGACATTCTATTCGAGATGGACGGGTCGGACCCGCAGACCGCCAGGGAGCACGCGGAGGGGGTCCTCCAGGGGCTGGAGCGGTTCCCCGCTGCGAATCTTGGGCGCGTCAGTGTGGCGAGGCTTGGCCCAACCACCTATGCGCACGCCGACGGAAACACCATCGTGTTCAACTCAACCTACGCATCCAGGGCCGGCCGGGCCGAGTACCTCAAAAGCCTCGCCGTGGATGTGCGGGGGTGGGACGAAGGGCTTCAGGTGTACGGAATCAGCGCTCTGAAGATGAGCGGCTTCCATACCCGCAACAGTGGGTCCCCGACGGCGGTCGCGCTGCACGAGTTCGGCCACGTGATGGACATTGCGACGACGCATCGACGCAGTGGGCCGCGGGTGGATGAGATTGTCCAACGGGCCACGAAGCGCGAGCAGGCCAAGCAGACCGTGCCCGGTAGTCCGGTGAGTGGATCCGGCGATCTGGTACTTCGGACCGTGTCCGGCTACGCGATGACCAACCGAACGGAACTCATTGCCGAGGCGTTTACCGATGTGATGGTGAATGGCTCCGGCGCGTCTTCGGTCTCTCGCGACATCTTCGGCGTCCTGGAGGACTCGTACAACGCGTCCCACGGGAGATGAGTGGGTTGTCATGACCAGTCGGCCCGCCATTCAGTGTCTCACTTGCAAGCACTACGTCAGTCCATTCGACCGCGAAGACGAAGGCGCACGATCCGACGAGCCGACCCAGGTCTGCGCTGCATATCCGGCGGGAATCCCGGACGAGATCTGGACCAACAAGGTCGACCACCGCGAGCCATTCGAGGGCGATAACGGAATCCGGTGGGCAACCAGCGGACCCGACTTCCCCGAGTATGCGATGAGTGAGGGGGGCCAGTGACTACCTGGGAGTACGCGCACGAGTGGGCCCGCCCCCGCGCGCGCGCGGGGGCCCAGGCCCTGACCACCGTTGCACGTAAGGCCCGCAAGCTTGCCCTGCCCGTCCTCGGCGCCGGGTGCTTCGTCGGCGCGGCGTTCACCGTCTCCGTCCTCGCCGGACTCCTCGTGGCTGGGGCGGCGTGCTTCTTCGTCGAGTGGCGGTTCGCCAAGTGAGGTCCACCCTCCATGGCCTGATCGACACCTTCCGCAACGCGACCCCCGTTCCGTACGTCGGGAAGTCGAACATCGCGTGGCCGTGGGCGAAGAAGGGCAACACCACCGCCCAACTGGAAGCCATGGGCACTGTCGGGACGCTGTTCAACATCGTCTCTACGACGTCGGTGGCGGTGGCCGAGGTGGAGTGGAAGCTCTACCGCAAGTCGACGACCGGCGACCCGAACGACCGCAAGGAAGTCACCTCGCACGCGGCGCTGGACCTGTGGAACCAGCCGAACAAGTTCATGACGAGACAGGAGCTCGTCGAGTCGGTGCAGCAGCACATCGACCTGACCGGCGAGGGCTGGTGCGTGGTCTCCCGCAACCCCCGGGTCCCGTCCATTCCCTTGGAGTTGTGGCCGGTCCGCCCCGACCAGATGGCCCCCCAACCCTCCCCAACGGACTTCATCGTCGGCTACTGGTTCACCGCCCCCGACGGCGCGCAGATGCCCCTGCCGGTCGACGACGTCCTGTTCATGCGCATGCCGAATCCAACGGATCCCTACCGGGGGATGGGCCCCGTCCAGTCGGTCATGCTCGACCTGGACTCGTCACACCTGTCGGCGCAGTACAACCGCAACTTCTTCGCCAACTCCGCCCAGCCCGGCGGGATCATCGAGGTCGAGAAGCGGCTGAGCGACGACGAGTTCAACGAGCTTGTCGCCCGGTGGAGAGAACAGCACCAGGGTGTGGCCAACGCCCACCGGGTCGCGGTGATCGAGCAGGGCAAGTGGGTCACGAACAACTACACGATGCACGACATGCAGTTCGTCGAGCTGCGCAACGTGTCGAAGGAGAAGATCCGCGAGGCGTTCGGGTTCCCCGCCTTCGCTGCCGGCGAGGTTGTAGACGTAAACAAGGCCGTGGCCGAGGCATCCTCGCTGTGGTTCGCCCGAAGGCTGACCGTTCCCCGCCTCAAGCGGTGGAAGGGGATGCTGAACAACGACTTCCTGCCGTTGTTCGGCGCCACCACCAAGGGCCTGGAGTTCGACTACATCTCCCCGGTGATGGAGGACCGCGAGGCCAACAACGCCGAGCGCGACTCGATCACCACAGCGCTGGCGACGCTCGCTCCCGTGGTCGAGGTCGACCAGAACGTCCTGTCGTGGCTGGGCCTGCCGCCCACGTTCAAGCCCGCGCCGAAGCCCGAACCAGCCCCCGTAGAGCCGGCTGCGGTTCCCACCGAGCAGGTGACGGCCCTACTGCGCGCGGTGGTGAACGATGGCCGGCGCAACTGGTGGGATTAGCAACGTAGTCGACATTGACCTGTCCGAGGTCGAGCGGGAGTTCGAGGAACGTCTGGACTCCCTGTGGTCGGGGTGGGACCAGATCTCCGCCGAGTGGCGGCGGCAGATCGTCGACCAGGTAAGAGTCGCCGTCACCGCCAACGACCTCGCCGCGCTGGCCGCGATCTCGGTCAGTACGGCGGCAGCGCAGGAGGCGCTGGTCGAGGCGATGGTGGACATGGCCCTGACCGCGGCAAGGCGGATGTCCCGCGAAGCCGAAGCACAGGGGGTCCGGATCGACCCGGTGGCGTCGGACTCGGCCGTCTTCGCCGCGGTCGCCGGTGCCTCTGTGGCACTGCTCGCCGAGGGGCTGACCAACTCTGCCGGGCGCGAAGCCCTGCGGCAGTGGTCCCCCTCCACGTCGGGTGATGACGTCTCCCGGTCGGTGCTCGAGCACCTGGAGCAGTTGTCCGACGCCTTCCCCCGGATGCAACTGGGCGCCGCGCTCACCTCGGCCCAGAACACCGGCCGTCTCAACACCGCCCTGTCCGGTCCGGTCGCCGCGCTGTATGCGAGCGAGGTCATGGACCGCAACACCTGCAGACCATGCCGGGAGGTGGACGGGAAGTGGCTGGGCAACACCGACGACCCCGACACCCCCGCGCGGGTGGCGGAGGTCTACCCGAACGGCGGCTACCGGTTCTGTCAGGGCGGAGTGCGCTGCAGAGGCACGATCGTGAGCGTTTTCAGACCAGAAACGGTGGGTCCATGAAGTCCTGGTACCGGATCGAGAACCGGGTGGGCGACCGCACCTCGGTCTACCTCTACGACGAGGTGGGCGGGTTCGGCGTCACCGCGGCCGACTTCGTCAACGACCTGTCCGGCATCGACGGTGACTTCGACCTGCACATCAACTCGCCCGGCGGCGCGGTGTTCGACGGCATGGCGATCTACAACGCCATCCGCAACCACCCCGGCAACGTCCGGGTCGTCATCGACGGCCTGGCCGCCAGTGCCGCGTCGTTCGTGGCGATGGCCGGCGACGAGGTTGTGGCTGAGCGCAACGCAACGCTGATGATCCACGACGGCATCGGGATCGCGGTCGGCAACGCCAAGGACATGCTGGAACTTGCCGGACTGCTGGACAAGTTCTCCGACAACATTGCGGCGATCTACGCCGACCGTGCCGGAGGGACTCCGGAGGACTGGCGCAAGCTGATGCGGGCCGAGACCTGGTACTCCGCACAGGAGGCCAAGGACGCCGGCCTGGTCGACGAAGTGATCGGCGGCAAGTCCACCAAGAAAATGCCGACGAACACCTGGGACCTGTCGCTGTTCCAGCACGCGGGTCGACAGGACGCCGCGCTGTTCCCCGCGGCCAAGGCGCCCGACCCACCACCCGAACCAGCCACCCAGCCGGACCCGCCCGACGAGGCGGGTTTTTTGATGCCCGCCCTCGACCTCGGGGCGATCCGGGACTCCATCGAGTCCCTCGACGACATCCCGCTGCAGCCCGACCTGATCAAGGCCGCGGTCTTCCTGGCCGCCACCGACGTGCCGGCACCCGATCCAGCACCAACCCCGACTCCGGACCCGGAGCCGGATCTGTCCATCAACCTGCCGGCCCTCCGGCGCCTTCTCAGAGAGGTCACGACGTGACTGCTCCAACCACGACGCTCCCGAGTGGGGAGCGGATCACTGTCCCGACCAACCAGCATGAACTCGAAGAACTGCTCGGCGACGCCAAGAAGATCACCGCGCTGGCCAAGCAGGGCGACCTCCCGGCCGCGATCGAGGCGTACGCGCGCTTCGTCGCGAAGTCCGACATGGACATCACCCGGCAGGTCCAGGAGCAGACCCAGCAGTTCCTCGCCCAGTGGGTCAAGGACAACGACGACGCCGGTGTCGGGCGGCCCGATCTGCGCACCCCGGCCCAGATGCCACCGGCGGGCAACGCCAACAACGTCATCCACAACCCGCGGGCCATGGGCGCGCCACTGGACAAGGAGTTCCAGGGCCCGACCGCGGCGGCGGACTACTTCAACACAATCTGGCACAACGCCAACCGCAGTGCCGACGTCCAGGCGAAGCTGCACCGCATCCGCAACGCCTTCTCCTCGACGGTCCCCTCCGAGGGCGGCTACCTGATCCCCGAGGTACTGCGCTCGGAACTGCTGCGGGTTTCGCTCGAGACCTCCATCGTGCGCCCGCGCGCGCGGGTGATCCCGATGGACTCGCTGCGGGTGCCGTTCCCGGCCATCGACTCGACGTCCAACGTCTCGTCGGTGTACGGCGGCGTGGTCGGCTACTGGACGCAGGAAGGCGCGGCGCTGACCGCGTCGCAGGCCTCGTTCGGCCGGATCGTGCTCGACGCCAAGAAGCTGACCGCCTACACCGAGGTCCCCAACGAGCTCATCTCCGACTCGATCATCTCGTTCCAGGCCTTCCTGGACCAGATCTTCCCCGAGGCGCTGGGCTTCTACGAGGACGACGCCTTCATCAACGGCACCGGCGTCGGGGAGCCCCTGGGCTACCTCAACGGCTCGGCCGCCGTCTCGGTGTCCAAGGAGTCCGGCCAGCCCGCGGACACGATCGTCTGGCAGAACATCATCAAGATGTACGCCCGGATGCTGCCCGGCTCGCTGAGCCGCGCGGTGTGGGTCGTCCCGCCGGACGCCTTCCCGGAACTCGCCACCATGTCGCTGTCGGTCGGCACCGGTGGCTCGGCGATCTGGCTCAACAACGGCGTCTCCGGCCCGCCGGCCACGATCCTCGGCCGACCGGTCCTCATCTCGGAGAAGGTCCCGAAGCTCGGCGACGCCAAGGACGTGTCGTTCGTCGACTTCGGCTTCTACCTGCTGGGTGACCGCCAGGTCATGTCGGCCATGTCCAGCCCGCACTACAAGTTCGGCGAGGACGAGACCGCCTACCGCATCATCGAGCGCTGCGACGGCCGCCCGTGGCTGAACTCGGCCATCACGCCCAAGAACGGCGGCGCCACCCTGTCCCCGATCGTGACGCTCGCCGAGCGCGCGTAACACCGCACAGCCCGGGGTGGCAATAAACCCCCACCCCGGGCCATTCACCGGCGCGGCAATAAACCCCCGCGCGGAGAGGCACGAAAATGAATGCACTCGGAAGGCTGTTCGACATCGTCCCGGTCGCCCAGGACGTGTTCTTCAGCGTGAAGGACTGCGAGAACGTCTGCTTCGTCGGCGTGCTCGCGGCCGGCGACACGTGGACCCTGTCGGAGGCCACCGCGGTCAGCGGCGGCACCGAGCAGGAACTGGCCGTCATCACCTACTCCTACGTCCAGACCACCGGCACCGGCGCCGACACGTGGACGAAGATCACCCAGTCGGCTGCGGCGGCCGAGGTCACCTCGTCCTCACAGGACGCGGTCGTCATCGAGGTGGACACCGACTCGCTGTCGGCCGGGTTCGACTACCTGAAGTTGGTCTCGACGTCGACCGGCACCGTGACCGCGATCCTGACCGACCTCAAGGTGCAGCGCAAGCCCGAGAACCTCCCGGCGCGGGGAGTCTGACATGGCCAACTTCCTTCAGGGCCAGGAGCTGCGCACGCTCCTGCTCGGCAACCGGGTCTCGAAGTCGACCGGCACCCTCGCGGCAACCACCATCTCGCTGTTCACGGTGGCCGGCGGTCAGTGTCTCGTCACGTCCATGTACGGGCTGGTGACCACGTCGATCACGGTGGCCAACTCATACAAGCTGATCATGAACCCGACCGACGGCGACACGCAGGACCTGTGCGCCGCCACGGACATCGGGACGACGGACACCCTGGCCGGCTCGATCCTGCAGTTCGGCCTGGCCACCACCACGGCACCGCCGAAGCTCATCTCGGTTGGGTACGGCACGTCGCGGCTGGATGTGACCGTTCCGATCGGCGACATCCAGCACACGTCGGCGGGTACGGACGGCGTCATCACCTGGTACCTGACGTACATCCCGATGTCCGACGGCGCGACCATCGTAGCCGCCTAGCTATGGCCGGCTACAACCGTGGAACCGAGGGTCGACTGAACGACATTCTGTCGACCCTCGGCACCACCACGCCGTCACTGTGGCCGTTCTGGGAGGCGACGGGACTCACCGTCACCGGCATCGGCGTGGGCGACCTGACCCCGACCGAAACCGGCTCAACAGGCTTCGCCCCGCTGCAGCTTCCGTGCGGGCTGTACTCGTACCACTTCCACCCGACCGGCGACCACCACCTGGCCGGGATCGACCACGCCAACTACACCTTCGGCAACGGCACCGTCGACACCCCGTTCTCGGTGGGCGCGTGGATCCGGCCCAACGCCATCGCCTCCAACACGATCATGGCCAAGTACTCGGCCACCGTGCGGGAGTGGCGGTTCTGGATCGACGGCGACGGCAAGCTGGACCTGGAGCTGTACGACGAGTCGGCCGACACGACCGAGATCGCCGCCTCCACGTCCGCGCTGACGCTGGGCCAGTGGCAGTTCGTCGTCGCCTCCTACGACGGAACGGAGTCCGCCCCTGTGGTGAACCTCTACGTCGACGGGACGCTGGCCAACGACGGCACCACCGCCGAGACAGGCGCGTACGTGGCGATGGAGGACACCGCCACCCCGCTCACCGTCGCCTGCTCGGGCGTCACCGCGACGCCGGTCAACGAGTTCCACGGCCGTATGGCGCTGCCGTTCATCACGGGCAAGGCGCTGTCCGCGGCCGAGGTGACCACCCTGTACACAACCATGGCGCCGATGGTGGGGGTCGCGTGACCCTCAACGTCTGTGCCCACTGCACATCGAAGTTCTCGGTCGGCGCCCTGCACTGTCCGCAGTGCGGCAACGCCGACTACTACGAGGAGGGCACCATGCCGAAGATCACCCGACACGGCGGCCCGTCGTACGCCGGCGAGCCCGGCGGCGAGGTACACGTCTTCGACATCAGCGAGACCGAGGTGACGGTCACCGTCGAGGAGTCCGCCGAGCCGGATCCCACCGACCCGTACGAGGGCCTGCTGCGCGAGGACCTCAAGAAGCTCCTCGACGAGCGCGGACTGCCGACCTCCGGCAACAAGCCCGAGCTCGTGGCCCGCCTCCTGGCCGCCGACGAGGAAGCCGAGGTCGAGGAAGACCAGGAGTCTGAGGAGCCCGACTCCGAGTGAGCTGGGAGCAGCTGCTCTCCATCCTCAAGGAGGCGTCGGACTCCGCCCGGGACGAGCAGTCCCGCCCACCGCAGGCATGCCCGTTGTGTGGGGAGCCCCTGATCTCCGGCCCCAACGGCGAGCTGTTCTGCAAGTACGACGGGTATCAATACCCCAGGGACGGGCGGTGACCTGTGGCCATCTCGACGCCCGTGTATTGCCTGAGGGAGGACGTCAAGCGGGCGCTGGACAGCCCTGAGGTGGCGCGCAACAACGGCCAGGTCGACCGTGCGCTCGAGGCGGGCGCGCGCGCGGTCGAGGGGCTGACGCACCGCCGGTTCTACCCGTGGGCGGGGACCCGCTACTTCGACTGGCCCAACTACCAGTACGCCCGCTCGTGGCGGCTGTGGCTGGACAGCAACGAGGCCATCTCCCTGTCGGCGCTGGTGTCCGGCGGTACCACCATCTCGTCGTCGGACTACTTCCTGCGCCGCTCCGACGACCTGGACGAGCCCCCCTACACCTACATCGAGATCGACCTTGACTCGTCGGCGGCGTTCAGTTCCGGCGACACCCACCAGCGGTCGATCGCCGCGACCGGGGTGTTCGGCTACTCCGCCGACGAGGCGACCGCCGGCACCATCACCGAGGCGCTGGCCGACACCACCGGCACGACCGTGGTGATCTCCGACTCGACGCTGGTGGGAACAGGGTCCCTGATCAAAGTGGACAGTGAGCGGATGCTGGTCACCAACCGCACCATGTCCGACACCGGGGTCAACATCGACGCGGGCGACAGCCTCACCGCGTCGAACTCCGACGTGTCGATCACCATGTCCACCACCACCGGCGCGCCCGCGGCCGGCGACGTCATCCTCATCGACTCCGAGCGGATGCTCGTCGTCGACGTCGCCTCGACGGTGCTGACGGTCAAACGCGCCTGGGACGGGTCGGTCCTCGCCACCCACGCTGGCGGCGCGGACATCTTCGCCCTGCGCACCCTCACCGTCGTGCGGGGGTTCCTGGGCACCACCGCGGCGACCCACCTCGACAACGCGGCGGCGGTCAGGCACGTCCCCCCGCCGCTGGTGCGTGAGCTCAACATCGCCGAAGCCCTCAACATCCTCCTGGGAGAGAGCTCCGGGTATGCCCGCCAGGTCGGCTCCGGCGACGGATCCCGTGCCGCCTCCGGGGCCGGCCTGGCGGACCTTCGCGAGCAGGTGCTGACGACGTACGGGCGCAAGGCGCGCGTGAGGGCAGTGTGACCGCGCCGTTCCGTGTGTCGGGGCCCCTGTTCGATGGTCGGGCCAAGCGTGCCGCCGAGGATCTGTGTGACGCGATCGAGTACACGGTGGCGCACCAGGCCCACGCCGAACTGATGCGGGTCATGGACGGCTCGTTCCGCAACCCGACCCCGTACTACGAGATCCAGACCACCGTCCAACCTCGGGGTGAGGAGATGGTGGTGCACGACCGCGGCATCGTCTACGGGCCGTGGTTGGTTGGGGTATCCAGTCGGAACCGGACCTCGAAGTTCAAGGGATATGACATGTACCGTCGCGCCACTACGGCCGTCATCCCCCAGGTCGCCCGACTCGTCGCGCATGTCCTGCCGCAGTTCCTGAGGCGGATGGGATGAGCCTCGACTCCGCCGGACTGTTCACGGCGCTCACCTCGCACGCGCAGGCGCTGGGTGTCTTCGACCACGTCAACGGCCACGAGACGCTCAACCCGCCCGGTCACGGGCTGACCTGCGACGTGTTCTTCGTCCGCTTCGGACCGGCGCTGAGTTCCGGGCTGTCATCGACCAGCGGCGTGGTCGTATTCATGGCGCGGATCTACAAGCCCAACACCCTGCCCGAGGACCACGTCGAGATCGAGCTGCTGTCGGCCGCGGACGCTCTGGTCGCGGCGTACTCGGGCGACTTCACCCTCGGCGACCGGGTGCGGCAGGTGGACCTGATGGGCCAGACCGGGACCCCGCTGTCGGCCCAGGGCGGCTGGCTGCGCATCGACGAGACCATGCACCGCACCGCCGACATCACCATCCCACTGGTCGTAAATGATCTTTGGACCCAGGCGCCCTAGGAGGACTGAGTGGCCAAACAGTCGGGGATGGGCGACCAGCTCTACATCGCCGGTTATGACGTCTCGGGTGACACCGGGTCGATCGAGCGGATCGGCGGTGGCCCGAACGCCCTCGTGGTGACCGGCATCAACAAGTCCGGCATCGAACGACTCGGTGGCGTGCGGGACGCTGGGGTGGACTTCTCGACCTGGTTCAACCCCGCCGCGGCGGCAGAGCACGCCGCCCTCAAAACCCTGCCGACCGCCGACGTCATCGTCACCTACTTCCGCGGCACGACGATCGGCAAGCCGGCCGCGTCGATGGTCGCCAAGCAGGTCAACTACGACCCCGACCGCGGGCCGGACGGTTCGCTGGCGTTCACCGTCAACGCGCTCTCCAACGGCTACGGGTTGGAGTGGGGCGAGCAACTGACGGCGGGGCTGCGCACCGACACCTCGGCCACCGCGGGCTCCGCGTGGCAGGACCCCGGCGCGGCGACCACCAACTTCGGCCTGCAGGCCTACCTCCAGGTGACCGCGTTCAGCGGCACCGACGTGACGATCAAGCTGCAGGAGTCCTCCGACAACGGCGCCGACACCTACGCCGACGTGACCGGCGGCGGGTTCACCCAGGTCACCTCGGCACCGTTCGCGCAGCGGATCGCGACCGCCACGAACCTGGCGGTCGAGGAGTACCTGAAGGTCACCACCGTCACGACGGGCGGGTTCACGTCCTGCACCTTCGCCGTAATGGTCGTCCGCAACCTCGTGGCTCCGACGTTCTGATGCGGCAACTGAACCGGATCACGCCTAACGCCCCGGCGCAGGCATACAAGACGTACACCATCATCTCCCCGACCGACCGCACCGTCGTGGCGGCGTGCGAGCAGGTCGGCTGCCTGGCGTGGCGCAACGGCTGGGACACCGTGGTCGACGAGTCGACCGAACTGGGCCGCAACCAGGCCGCCTATATCCGCCTGCGGTCGGGCCGGACGTTCCGGGAGTCCCGGTCGGGGACCCTGACCGCGTTCCGGTTCGAGGCGCATCAGCGCTGCTTCCGCGAGCACAGCACCCGCCCGGAGTTCTACGGCGTCCTGCGCGGCGACTGGCGGCTGCACGACAACCAGCCCGGTCTGGCCCGGCAACTGGGTGGGCTTCGGGTCCACCAGCGACCGGAGGACTGGGTGGAGGACTTCGCACTCAATCAGGACCGGGTAGCCGAGGCACGCCAGCGCGGCTAGACACAAGGAGGAGCCTTGGCAAAGCAGAATGGTCTCGGCTGGACGACGCTCCAGATCGACGACAGCGGCGGCACACTGCGGGACATCCGCAACGACGTGACCAACTTCTCGTTCGCCACGCCCCGCGGCGTGCAGGACGTGACGGGCCTCGACAAGTCGGCGATGGAGCGGCTGCTCCTGCTGGCCGACATGTCGATCAACCTCAACTTCGTCTTCAACGACGACAACTCCAGCGCCGACGTCCACAACGTGTTCAAGACGGTGCCGTCCACGTCGGTGGCGCGGGAGTTCAACATCACCGTCTCGGGCCAGATCCTCGGCGTCACCAACACCCCGACGCTGCTGTTCACCGACTACTCGCTCAACCGGGCGCAGGACGGGTCCCTGACCGGCACCGCACCCGGGGTGCTGGCCAACGGCGGCGTCCCGACCTGGTCCACCTGATGGGTTTCGTCCACCAGCGCAAGACGTACCGGCTGCTGTTCGAGGGCGACCTCGACGGCCTGGAGGTGGTGGCCAGGTCGGCGTCGGCGCGGATGTATACGCGCATCGCCGCCCTGGCCAACCGGGAGTGGTCCAACCCGCTCTCGGCCGAGGACCTGGCCGAGTTCGAGGCGCTGTGCCAGGCGTTCGCCAAGGTGCTGGAGTCCTGGAACCTCGAGGAAGAGGTTCAGGTCAAGGGCAAGCCCAGCCGCCGGGCTGTACCCGCCACCCTGGACGGGCTGCTCGACCAGGACCTCGAACTGGTCACGGCCATCGTGCTCGCCTGGATGGACGCTGTCGCCGGCCCCGCGGCCGTGAGCGGGCCGTTCTCGGAAGAGTCGCTGCCGATGGAGGCACTGCCGTAGGACTGGAGGCGTAGGTGACCAGTCCCGGAGGCAATCTGGTTGAGATCCGTGTCGTCGCCGTGGATCAGACCGGTCCCGGCTTCGACTCGGCCACCAAGAAGGCCAAGGGTCTGGCCCAGGCGGTCGCCGGTGGGCCGGGCTCGGCCGCGGGGGCGTTGAAGGAAGCCGAGAAGCAGGCCAGCGGCCTGGGCTCGACGCTGCGCCGGGTCGGCGAGGTGGCCGGCGGTGTGCTGGTCGCCGACGCCGTGCAGGCGATGGCCCAGCGCGCCGTGGCGCTGGTGAAGTCCACCGCGAAGGCCGCCTCCGACCTCGGCGAGTCTGTGAACGCCGTCAACAAGACCTTCGAGGCGTCCTCACAGCAGGTTGTCCAGTGGGGCGAGGACAACGCCAACGCCTTCGGCCTGTCGCAGCGGGCGTTCAACCAGATGGCCGTGCCCCTGGGTGCGATGCTGAAGAACCAGGGGTTGCAGCTCGACGAGGTCACCGACCACACCCTGAAGCTGACCCAGCGGGCCGCCGACATGGCCTCGGTGTTCAACACCGACGTCACCGACGCCCTGATGGCGATCCAGGCTGGCCTGCGCGGCGAGATCGACCCGCTGGAGCGCTACGGCGTATCCCTGTCCGCCGCCGCGGTCGAGGCAAGGGCGCTGGCCGACTCCGGCAAGGAGAGCGCCAAGGAGCTCACCGCCCAGGAGAAGGCCCTCGCCCGGCTGAACATCCTGTACGAGCAGACCGCCGACACGGCGGGTGACTTCGCCGACACCTCCGACGGGCTGGCCAACTCGCAGCGGATCATGCGAGCCCAGATCGAGGACGCCCAGGCGACTATCGGCACCTCGTTCATGCCGGTACTCGCCAAGGCGGCGCAGTTCGCCGGCAACCTGGCCGAGTCGTTCGCGGGGATGCCGGCGCCACTGCAGATCGCCTCCGCCGCCGTAGTTGGGTTGGCCGGGGCGATTGGGCTCTTGGCCCCCAAGGCGCTGGCGGCCAAGGCGGCACTGGACGAGATGGCGGTGTCAGACTCCCGCCTCCAGCGCGGCATGGCTAAGACGACGGTCGCCGTCGGGAAGGCCGGCGCGGCGTTCGCGGCCCTCGGCCTGGCGGTCGCCGGGCTCTCGGCCGTCTTCGGCGATGACCTCAATCCTCAGGTCGAGGCCGCCGCCAAGGGGCTGACCGAGTGGAACAAGCGGGCGAAGCTCTCCGGTGAGGCGGCCCGGCTGTTCGGCGAGGACACCAAAGTCCTCGAGATGTCGATGCAGCAACTGGCGCAGGGCGGCCTGTACAAGGCCGGCGACCAGGTTGGGCAGTTCCTGTCCAGCCTCGTCGGCGCTCCCGGGCCGCTGGGTCGCGCCAAGGAGCACGTCGACGCCTTCGACTCCGCCCTGGTCCAGATGGTCCAGGGCGGTCACGCCGACGAGGCCGCCGAGGCGGTTGCGCGTCTGGCCGAGCTCACCGGCATCTCCATCGAAGACGCGCTGAAGCTCCTGCCCCAGTACTCAGGCGCCGTGGAGGTCGGCGCACGGAAGACTTCCGAACTCGGACGGGCAGCCGAAGAGACCGCCCTCGGCATCGACGAGTTGCGCAAGTCGACCAAGGAGTACCTCGACGAGGCGTTCTCCCTGGAAGAGGCACAGGACCAGGTTGCCGAGTCGACACAGCGGCTGATCGAGCAACTGAAGAAGCAGCACGAAGAGGAGGTCGCGGGTGCCGGTGCACTGACCGGCAACACCGAGGCCGCCCTCGCCAACCGGGAGATGGTCCGGACGCTCACCGAGGACTACTCGCGGATGATCCTGGAGACAGCCGAGGCCGGTCGTTCCACCGACGACCTGCGTGGCGAACTCCAGACGCTGCTGGTGAACCTGGGCTTCGGCGCGGCCGAGGCCGAGCGGTACACGCGGGAACTCGCCGGCCTCGAACAGCAGCTCGCCCAGATCAAGTCCAAAGAGGTCAAGATCCGGGTCAAGGTCGAGCAGGGCCAGATCTTCGGCGGCGGTGCCACGGAGTTCGCCCACGGCGGCATCACCGGCGCGGCCTCCGGTGGAGTCCGGAGCGGGCTGCAGGTGGTCAACGAGCAGGGACCCGAACTGGCCCGCATCCCCACCGGGGACATCGTGTCGCTCCCCACCGGCTCCACGGTGATCCCGCACGGCCAGTCCATGGCGATGCTCGCCAACGGCGGCGGAGGGCAGATCGCCTGGGCGGCCCCGGTGGTGTTCAACCCGCCGTGGGACACGTTCTTCGCCGGCTTCCGCGATGAGATCCAGGCCCGCGGCGGCACCCTGGCGGTCATCGGAATCCGGAACGGCTGATGGCCACCGCGTTCCGGTCCGACAACGACGTCACGAACGGCACCGCCGGCACGTCGGTGACGGTGAACAAGCCGTCGGGGATTGTTGACACGGGCGACAATGGCGGCCGGGACATGCTGGTCGCGTACATCTCGTGTACGGGCACGACGACGATCACCCCACCGGCCGACTGGGATCTGGTTACGTCGGCGGTGGATGCCGGCAACAACGTGACGATGTGGTGTTACACGAAGCTCGCCTCGTCGGAGGGGGCGTCGTGGACGTGGACGTTGGGGGCGTCGCGGCGGAACTGGGGTTGGGTCGGGGCGTTCACCGGCGTCGACCCGACCACCCCGGTGAACGCGTCGGCCACCGATCTGACGTTGACCGGCAACACCGTCCTGTCGGCGACGGGCGCGACGATGCCGCTGCGGGGGCATGGTGTGTCGGCCGGGTCGGCGGTGCGGACGGCGTCGGGTGTGGCGACCACCTGGACCCATTCGGGCACCGAAGTGTCGGACGTGTCGACCAACGGCGGCGCCGGGACCGATATCGCCGGGGTGGTT
>JGI10216J12902_100231572_pt1 | contig 23878 bp, 11 predicted proteins | sample KanNatreferecore_FD_12902 | JGI IMG/M metagenome (IMG submission 12902)
ATACGTTGTCCAGCCATACAAAGAACAATTGCCTGTTAATGGTTAAAACTGCTTCCCGCCTCCCTTTCCCGTGAAAGCGGACGCGCAATGTAGCAACCGAATTTTCCGGCGCAACCCCTTTTTCAGGAATTTTGGGACTCTGCAGCGACGTTTGAAAGAACCATCAAGCTGCTCGAATTTTCACTTCTTTGGCGAATACCACTTTTTCTCCGAAGCGTAGCTGAGCAACGTCGGCATGAGCGCGCCGCGGCCGGAGCGATCCTGATCGTGGAAGCATTGGCATGCCGCAATGACTCTTCCGGCCCCGTAATTGTATTCGATGAATGTCGGTTTCTCCGGGTCGGCCTGTCCATCGACTGTCTCCGCCGCGAGCACCATCGCATCTTTAGGCGCGCCCGTGAGATAGCCGTGACTCGATGCGTTCGCCTTGATGGGCCTGCCGCCAAAAGGAACCAGAATGGGATGGTCGGGCAACAGGATCGTATTATCGAGCGAGCTGTGTCTTACCATGCTGACGCCGCCGGGAAGGGAAATGCCTTCGCGCTCGGCTCCGTTCAGTTCCAGCACCAGCACGCCTCCCTTTTGAACGTACTGATCAAAGCGGGCTCCGTTCGCCGCGTAAGTTTGATAGAATTCAGTCCGCCATTGCGCGCCGGGAATGACGACGAAGCGGTAGGCTGACAAATCGGTCGTTGCCATCAGATCTGCGGGCTTCACTTCGAAATCGACCCCCAGCTCTGCAAGGCGATCTTCAAAGTCCGGGTTGCGGTTCCACGAAGGAATGTTCCTGAAGACGAGCACCTTGGAGTTGGTCTCGACGGTGGACGCGGCTGTGGCCGTGTTTGCGTTTGCAGCGACGACTCCCTTTGCTTCATTCACGGCAACATCGGTTGGTGATGCCACTCTCTTTTGAATCGCTTGTTGAACAACGACCGCCGCTGTGCCGCCGAACAGCAGCACCACTGCTGCGATTGCCAGTTTTTTTGCTTTAGCTTGAGCCATAACTTTCAGAGTTCCTTTCACGATGATGAATGTGGAAGTGCTGGATTGGTTCAGTAGAGCGGAAGTCGCAACGGCCGTGGCAAGTCCCGCAGGCGCGGCCTGGGCCGTTTGTGTCGAGAGGACCGCGAGCACGACGGACGTGGGCACGACCACACCACGTTTGCGGAAAATATTGCGCAATTTTTCCACCGCTCGGGACAGGCGCATCTTCGCGGCGCTCTCCGTGGTGCCGAGCGTGCGGCCCACTTCCTCCATGCTTTTCGTTTCGAAGAAGCGCAGGAGAATGGCCGCGCGATCCAGTTCGGGAAGTTCTTCGAGCGCCTCGTTCAAGAGCGGCGTGACTTGTTCCAATTCAGATTCGGATGGCGACTGCGGTTCCATTTGCGCTGCCTTTTGTTCCCAATGTTCGCGGCGGGCTTCGGCGCGCCGGGCATTCGCCGCGGCGTAACGCGTCGCGCGAAAAAGCCAGCCCGCCAGGATGGTGTTTTTCGGAATCGACGCTGCTTTCTCCGCCAGGACGATGAACACAGCCTGAGTCACGTCCTCGGCAAGCTGCGCATTCCCCGTCTGCCGCAGCGCCACGGCATAAACGACATTGATGTGGCGCTCGACGAGGGTGCGGAAAGCGTGCTCGGAATGATCGCGGGCATAATCGCGCACCAGTTCCATGTCGTCTGCTTCCATAATCCCAACGCTCTTGCAGATAAACAGCCGGTCGCTGCGGAAAGTAACAAGGATTTTGCGGCCAGCAGCCGGGCTACAGAAGAACAGCAGTCGGTGCTGAGCTCAATGCGGAGCGTGAAGTTGTAAAATCATGCGTGGAGATTTCCGGGCGGTTCTGGCATCCTTGCCTCCTGCGCCGAAACTCGCACTGGCAACTCGTGTCATGACAACGCAGACAAAGGGTCAACGGACGGGCTTTCCCGAGGCCGTGGCCTTCACCACGACGCATTGGAGTGTCGTGTTGAATGCCCGCGGGCCGGACACGCCGGAAGCGATCGAAGCCCTCGAAGCGTTGTGCCGGACCTACTACTATCCGCTTTACGCATTCGTGCGCCGGCAAGGTTATGATGTTCACGCGGCTCAGGATTTGACCCAGGAGTTCTTCCACCGCTTTGTGGAAAAGGATTATTTGGCGTCCGTCGCGCCGGAGAAGGGCCGGTTTCGCTCGTTCCTGCTGGCTTCCCTGAAAAACTTTCTCAACGTGGCGCGTGTCCGCGACTCGGCGATCAAGAGGGGCGGACTGCAAACATTCGTCCCCCTGGAAGATGCGAACGTGGAAGACCGTTTCCTGTTGGAGCCGCAGTTGGATCAACCGCCCGAAGCGGCGTACGACCGTGGCTGGGCCGCGACTTTGATGGAACGGGCGTTGAACAGCTTGCGCGAAGAGTTTTCGCGGGAAGGCAAAGGCGAGCAGTTCGAGCGGCTGAAGGTGTTCCTGTCGCGAGAACCGGGCGAAAACGAATACGCGACAATCGCAGCGGCAGCGAACACGACATCCGGCGCTATCGGTGTAGCGGTTCATCGCCTGCGTCAGCTTTATGGCCAGCGCGTGCGAGTTGAAGTGGCAAACACCGTCGCTCATCCCGCGGAGATTGAAGAAGAGTTGCGTTACTTGTTCGTGACGCTGACTGCGGGTTGACTTTGGACGGCCATGCTCGCACGTCCACGGATTTGCCGTAATCGCGCGCCGCGAATTTGTCTGTACTGGTTGGAATGCCAGCGTGAACCCGATCACTGATCTGAAGGTCTGTCGCGAATGCGGAGCGAAGCTCTCGCCCCGGACGCTGGATGGATTTTGTCCAGCCTGCACAGCGCGGCTCACGTTCAATCTACCGACGGCACCTTTGCTGCAAACGCAAGCCATCGGTGGAGTTCATTTCGGTGACTACGAGCTGCTCGAAGAAATTGGCCGCGGTGGAATGGGCGTAGTTTACAAAGCGCGGCAGCGGAGCCTGAATCGAATTATCGCGCTCAAACTGATTCTGTCCGGCCGCTTTGCCAGCAAGGAATCGGTCGAGCGTCTGCGTGCAGAAGCAACGGCAGCGGCGGCGTTGCGGCATCCGAACATTGTCGCCATTCACGAAGTAGGACAGGTCGATGGGCAGCACTATTTCACGATGGACTATGTCGCGGGGCGCAGCCTCGCGGAGATCGTTTGTGAACGTCCGGTGTCGGCAGACCGGGCGGCTGCTTACGCTCGCGTGATTGCCGAGGCGATGGAGGAAGCGCATCACCACGGCACACTGCATCGCGATCTCAAACCGTCCAACGTGTTGATCGACGAGCACGATCAGCCACGCGTCACGGACTTCGGTCTGGCGAAACGGCTTGACGATGGATCCGATTTGACCGTTTCCGGCAAGGCCATCGGTTCGCCCGGTTATATGCCGCCGGAGCAGGCGTTGGGCAAACGCAACGCCATCGGTCCGCACAGCGACGTGTACGCAATGGGTGCGCTGCTCTATCACCTGCTCACGGGCCGCGCGCCTTTTGCGGCCGAGACGACGGAGGCGACGCTTGCGCAGGCGCTCAACAACGATCCGGTGGCGCCGCGCGTTTTGAATCCGACCGTGCCCCGCGACCTGGAAACCATCTGCCTCAAGTGCCTCGAAAAGGAGCCGGCCAGTCGCTATCGAACCGCGCAGGCACTCGCTGATGATTTGCGGCGATTCGAAAATGATGAACCAATCTCGGCGCGGCCTGTCAGTGCGCCGGAGAAGGTCTGGCGCTGGTGCCGGCGGCGTCCGGCTGTGGCGGGTTTGCTGATGGCGCTGACAGTTTCCTTGCTGACTGGATTTGTCGCCGTGTTGTGGCAATGGGGGCGGGCTGAAAGTCATGCTCTGGCGGAAAGCCAGCAACGCCGCCGAGCAGAGGTGTTGGTTGAGCGGGCTGAGCTGGATGACGTGGATGAATTGCTGCGCGCGAATGATCCGGCCACGACGCTGGCGCGACTGGCCAGGCTGCTGCGTTGGAACCCAACCAATCGCATCGCGGCAGAAAGGCTGATGGCTTTGCTGGCCCAGCGTGACTTTGCTTTTCCGCTTGTTCCCGCGTTTCAGCACGATGGCCCGGTCACCGCCGCCGAGTTCAGCCCGGATGGCCGCACGGTCGTCACTGCGTCGCAAGATGGCACAGGCCGGCTGTGGGATGCCGCCGGCGGCCAACCCGTCGGCGCACCGATGCGTCATGGCGGGGCGGTGCGATCGGCGAGGTTCAGTTCAGACGGCAACAAGATCGTGACAGCATCTGCCGACAAAACGGTGCGAGTGTGGGATGCGCGCGATGGTCATCCGTTGGCCGAACCGATCGAACACAAAATGGAAGTCACCTCAGCGGAGTTCAGTCCGGATGGCAAAAAACTTCTGACGCTCTGTCATGACGGCGTGCGCGTATGCGCGCTCGCGATCGCAGCGCTCAACTCCCGCCGAAGAGATACGGTAAACGGCGAAGCGCTACGACAGAATTTCTGTAATCCCGCCCACGAGTTCTATCTGTACTGAGTATGAGACTCAAAGCTGCACTCTACTCAGGTTTCGCGCTCGGCTGGTTCGCGTTCAGTCCCCTGGCGTTTGGGCAAGGAGCCGCGTTTACTTACCAGGGCCAGTTGAAAGTGAATGGCCAGCCGGCCAATGGCCTTTACGACTTCACCTTTCAGCTCTTTGACGCGGCCGGCGGCGGCAACAGTTTCGGCGGTGTGCTCAGCACCAACGGCTTATCCCTCACCAACGGCTTGTTCACGGTGACGCTGGATTTCGGCCCCAGCACTTTCACCGGCCCGGCGCGCTGGTTGCAAATAAGCGTGAGCCCAAACCTCGCAGGCAATTTCACCCTGCTCGATCCGCGCCAGCGGCTCACGCCCGCGCCTTACGCCATCTTTGCCGCCACTTCTGCCACAGTGACCAACGGCGCCATCGGCACCGCGCAGTTGGCTAACGCTGCTGTCGGCGGCGCACAAGTCCAGACCGGCGCCATTACCGCGCCGCTCATTGCGTCCGGGCAAGTGGTGAAGAGCTTCAACGCGCTGACCGACAACGTGACCCTCACGCCGGGCGCGAACATCACGTTGAACACCATCGGCAACAGTCTGCAAATCTCCGCGCCGAACACGGGCGGCTGGGGATTGCAAGGCACCGCCGGGACCAGTCCCACGAATGGCCAGTTCTTGGGCACGACCGACAACCAGCCGTTGGAAATCAAAGTCAACGGCCTGCGTGCGGCGCGCGTGGAGTTCGCGGGTGATTCGTTGGAAGACCCCGACAGCACGGTGGACGGAGCGCCGAACGTCATCCTGGGCGCGCCGGTAAACTTCGTCGCGCCCGGCGCAGTCGGGGCGACGATTGCCGGCGGCGGCGCGAGCATCTTCAACGGCTCAACGCGCATCAATTCGATCCTGTCGAGCTACGGAGCCATTGGCGGCGGGATGAACAATCGGATCGCATCGGGAGCGAACCGGAGCGTCATTGCCGGAGGAAACAACATCGACATCGGCACCAATTCGAGTTTCAGCGCGGTTGGCGGCGGAGATAACAACAACATTGGGGCCGATTCCTCTTTGAGCACCATCGCCGGAGGGATTAACAACGACATCGGAACGAACTCGTTCCAGAGCGCCATTGGCGGAGGTGGGAACAACAATGTCGCCGCGAATTCCTCTTTCAGCGCCATCGCTGGCGGGAACCTCAACGACATTGGCAACAACGCGCCTTACAGTTCCATCAGCGGCGGCTTAGACAACGACGTCGCGGCCGATTCTCGATACAGCGCCATCGCGGGAGGACAGCGCAATCAGATCGCCAGCAGCTCAATTAACAGCGCAATAGGCGGCGGTTTCGACAACGACATCGGCACCAATTCCAATTACAGCACGATCGCGGGCGGAGCTAACAACTGGATTGTGGATGGCTCTGGAGTAAGCGCGATTGGCGGGGGAAGCGCTAACGTCGTCGCCAACAATTCGGCAGGAAGCACCATCGCCGGGGGTTTCGGCAACGGCATCGGCACCAATGCGTCCATGAGTTCAATCGGTGGAGGTATCGGAAACATCATTCGTCCCTCGGCGAGCGCGGCTGTCGTCGCCGGAGGACAATTCAACACGGTTAGCAATAATGCGCACTTTGCAGCTATTGGCGGAGGTGTGGTCAACCGCATCGCCGAGTTCGCTCGCTACGCGACCATTGGCGGAGGAAGCAACAATATTGTCGATGGATGGGCCGGGACCATCGGCGGAGGAGAAGGGAATACTGTTCATTCCATGCATGGAACCATTGCGGGAGGAGAGAATCACACCATTGGCACCGACGCCTTGGGAGGGACTATCGGTGGCGGCATTTTCAACACGATCGGAGCGAGTGGTGGGGCGGTAATTGGCGGCGGCAACGCAAATCGCGCGACCAATGCCTTTTCAACTGTGGGTGGCGGTCAAAGCAACACTGCCGGTGGGGATTGGGCCACTGTTCCTGGCGGTGATCGCAATACCGCCCAAGGAAACTACAGTTTTGCCGCCGGCCGTCGCGCGAAGGCCTTTGCCGATGGCTCCTTTGTCTGGGCCGACTCTCAGGATGCTGATTACGGCTCCTACAATCCCGATGAAGTAAGGTTTCGCTGCCGAGGAGGTGTGTATTTCTTTGGTAGCGGCAGTGATGCGGTTTTCTGGAGACCCGGCTTTACCAGTTGGAGCATCTCCAGTGACCGCAACTCAAAAGAAGGTGTGAAGCCAATCAACCCGCAAGCTGTTCTGGAAAAAGTTTCGCGCCTGCCCCTGACCGAATGGAATTTCAAGGGCCACTCACAACGTCACATCGGTCCGATGGCGCAGGATTTCCACGCGCAGTTCCCCCTCAACGACAGCGAGACCACCATCGACGGCGGCGACCTGCACGGCGTGGCGCTGGCGGCAATTCAGGGATTGAACCAGAAGGTGAACTCGGAAAGTGCGGCGCTCCGCGAGGAATTAAGACGCCGCGAAGCGGAGAACGCAGCGTTGAAGCAACGCCTCGAAGCGCTGGAAAAAATCATTCGCCGGATGAAATCCGATTGAAGCGAAGGCATCCATGAAAACCAATTCGTCTTCGCAGTCGGCCGGCAAGCCACAGTCCGGCGATTACTCTCGAACCTCGTGTGCAATCGCGGGTTGAAGGTTTGTTTGTACCCGATGGATACTCCAGTGAGCATGTGAACTCGATCAAGGAACCGAACGTCTGTCGGGAATGCGGAACGAAGCTCTCGTCCCGGACACTGGAGGGGTTTTGTCCGGGTTGCACGGCGAGGTTCACGTTCGGTTTGGGGCCGTCGATTGAAACGGCGCGCGTCCATAACCTTGATTTTGGCGACTACAAGTTGCTCGATGAAATTGGCCGTGGCGGAATGGGAGTCGTTTACAAGGCGCGGCAGCGGAGCCTGAACCGCACCGTCGCGGTGAAATTGATTCTCTCGGGACGGTTCGCCAGCCATGAATCAGTCGAGCGTTTGCAGGCGGAAGCTGCTGTAGCGGCCGCGTTGCGGCACCCAAACATCGTCGCCATCTACGAACTGGGCCACGTCGATGGCCAGCATTATTTCACGATGGATTACATCGAGGGCCGCAGCCTCGCCGAGCTGGTCCGTGACGGGCCGTTTTCCGGCAAGCAAGCCGCGCGGTATTTGCGTGCGATTGCCGAAGCCGTTCATTACGCGCACCAACGCGGCACGTTACATCGGGACCTGAAGCCATCGAATATCCTGATTGACGAACACGATCAGCCGCACATCACCGATTTCGGTCTCGCCAAGCGGCTGAACGAAGGCTCCGGTCTCACCTCGACGGGGCGCGCCGTCGGTTCACCCGGTTACATGCCGCCGGAACAGGCGCGCGGCGAACGCGGGCGCATCAATGTCCAGAGTGACGTCTATTCGCTCGGCGCGCTGCTCTATCATTTGGTCACGGGCCGGCCGCCATTTTCCGCTGAAACGATTCAGGCCACTCTCGCCCAGGTGTTGAACAACAATCCTGCGCCGCCTCGCACGTTGAATCCAAACGTGCCGCGGGACCTGGAAACCATCTGCCTGAAGTGTTTGGAGAAAGAAGCTGGCCGCCGCTACCTCTCGGCACAGGAATTGTCGGATGAACTCGCCCGATTTCTCGAAAGCAAACCGATTCGTGCGCGGCCTGTGGGGGTGACCGGAAAATCCTGGCGCTGGTGCCGGCGCAATCCAGTGGTCGCTGGGCTGGCGGCGCTGGCGTTCCTCTTGTTTGTCGCCGGACTGGCGGGCGTGTTGTGGCAATGGCGGCGCGCGGAGACTTATGCGCGACGTGAGTCGCAGCGGCGCGCACAGGCTGAGCAAGCTCTGACGCAACTGGAGATGGAGTACGTGAAAGGCACGCCGACCAACGGGCTGGCTTACGCGCGGCTGGCCCGGCGAATCATGCGGCTGGAAGGCTACGAAGAATCCTATCGCTTCGCACGCGCGGAGTTGTGGAGCGGGAGGGGCATCGAGACCAGTCCGGAATTTCCGGATGTCTGGCTTGCGCATGCCGAAGTGCTGTTGAAGCAAAGCAAACTACAGCCGGCACTGGCCGCATTGAACAGTGCGACGGAAAAACATCCGACCGATCCCGATCTCTGGCTGCGCAAAGGACGACTGCTGCGCGATCATCGCGCCTGGGCTGAAGCCGTGGACGCTTTCAGAAAGGCGATGGAGTTGTCGCCTCTCAAGAACCGCTCGCCTTATCGCCGCGCCGCGACTGATCTCCAGCGCGCGTTGTCTCAATGGAAGCCCCCTGCCGAAGCCACCGCGCACTGGCTCTCGATTCTTCAAATCCCGGAACGCGATCCATCGATGCCGGGGTCTTGCCTGGATTTGTCGCCTCACTTCAACGCTCCATTGCGCGAGCCGTGGCTCAATCGCGCCGTGCCCGGCAACCAACTCAGTGTGCTGCCCATAGGCCGCCAGACGTTCGGCGAAATCGACTTTGACGTTCGCGGCGTCATTCAAATCGCGAGCAAGAGCACCGAGACGCTGGAACCGGGATTCTCGGACGGGATTCGAGGAATCCAGGTGGGAAAGAAATTGCGCCGCCTCCACTTTCTCCATGCGGCCGCTTTTGCGTATCAGCCAAACGCGGGGAAATACACTGGCTACGGCGAGCGGCTTGCATCTTATGTCGTTCAGTTTGCGAATGGCAGCAAACAGGAGATACCAGTCATCGCCGGCGAGAACATTGACGAGTGGCATGTGGGTGTCTGGAGCGTTGAGCCGAAACAGGCGCGCATCGTATGGGAAGGCCGGATCGACCTCGGCGCCACCGCGCGGCTCCACTTGTTTTCATGGAAGAATCCGAATCCGGAACTCGCGATCAATAGCTTCGACTTCGTTTCCGCAATGAGCGCCGGCGCTCCATTCCTGATTGCAGTGACGGTGGAACCTTAAATTCGCAGCGGCTGCTTCCTGAAGGTAGGGCGATGTTGTGCTCAACGCGCCGTCGTCCCTTGGCAAGCAACACCGGCTTCGGAAAGTTTTTTAGAGAAACTCTGTAATCCCTCCACGCCATTTTATCTGTAATCAGTGGAAGCAAACTCAACGCGCCGGAGCAAAGACAATCATGTTTTTCAGCATGTCCAAAACGGTGGAGCGAAGGCAGCGGGTGTGCCGTTGGGTGATGGCTGCGGTCATCGTATTGGTGTTTCCCGCCGCGCGAGGCCAATGGAGCAGCCAACCGCTGACGTTGTCCGCAGGCTGGAATTCGGTCCACCTCGCCGTGCTGCCGACTCCATCGGATTGCGATTCCGTTTTCGGGGGCGAACCACGCATCCTGAGCGTGCGGCGCTGGGCCCCGCCGCCGATCGAAGCCGTGCAGTATGACCAGGTGACGGGAGCCATCATCCCACAAAGTGGATCGTGGCTCACCTGGTTTCCCAGCAACAGCACGAACCGCGCGCTGATGAATCTGGCGGAGGTCGCGGGGGCTGCGGCCTACCTCATCGAGGTTTCCGCTGGTTCGCCAATCACACTGAATCTCCAGGGACGCCCCCTCGCGCTCTCGTACGAGTGGCAGCCTGGTTCTCATCATTTTCTGGGGCTGCCGGTTTTTTCCTCTGCAGTGAGCTTCAGCACTTTCTTCGCGGCCGCGGGAAACAAGATTCTCGTGGATTACCGGGACGGCGGAGAGATTTACACGGTCACTTCCAGTGGAGCGCATCAACGAATTTTCACCCCCAACACTACAACTCTCACACCCGGCACGGCTTACTGGATCAAGGCACAGCAATATTCGACCTATGGCGGGCCAATCGAAGTGAAGCTCGAATCGCCGACGGGCTGGATGGATTTCGGACGGCGGCTGGTGCCGCAGTACGTCGAGATTCGCAACCTCACGGGCACAACACGAGGAGTGAAGCTGGCACTCCTGAACTCCGGCGCGCCGCCAGCAAACACGCCACCGCTCGCCGGTCCGGTGCCTTTGAAATACGCCGTGGTGGCCGGCTCGTCGGAAGCACAAGGACGCGTGTGGCAACTGTTGCCCGCGACCTGGACGACTCAACTCACAGCGGGAGCGTCGGTGCGACTCGCGTTGTTGCCGGATGCAGTCGCGCTGGCCGTCGGCAATACCAACACTGCGTTCCAGAGCATCGTGGAGGTGACAGATGACGTCGCGATTGCCGGTGTGGTGCGGCAGCGTTTCGGCGTGCGGGCGATGGCACGACTCGGTTCGGCTCAAGAGTCGCGCGGGCTGTGGGTCGGCGAAGTGAACATCACGGACGTGGGCCGACTGCGAATGCCTGGCGTGTTTGGCATTCCGCAAACGCCGCGGCCCGTGGCGCGTCCTTTCACCTTTCGGTTACTGGCCCACGTAGACTCGAACGGTGTGGCGCGTCTGCTGCAACGCGTGTTCATCGGCACGCGTTCGGATCCGACCAACGGCGGAATTGTGACTGACCTCTTCGCGACTGAAGTTCCACTCTCCAGCTACCGATCGCAATTCCCGGAAGCGAAAGTCTTTCGCCTTTCCAGCGCGAATTTTCCATTCATGCCGCCAACGGCGCTGACCAACGGCGCGTTTGGCGTGGCGAACCAGGCAATCATGGGTGGGGTGGATTTGACTCGTAACGATCCGGTGAACCCGTTCCTCCACGCCTATGCTCCGTTGCACGACAACAAGGAGCGCCGCGCGGAGGACGACGTTCCGTACAGCGACGACATCGAAGTGTTCTCCGTTCGCCGCGACATCGAAATGATTTTTCAGGGGCCGGACGCGGTGAACCCGGAGCCGCGTTGGGGCGAAACGGTCGTGGGCGGAGTTTACCGGGAAAAGATTTACGGCCTGGGCGGACCGTTGGACGCGACGAACAGGATGATCACGGCGGAAGGGCGGTTCGTGCTTCAGCGGGCGTCGCCAGTGGGAACGTTGGTGCAATGAAGACCTGGATGAGGAGGAACAATGAACATCGAGCATTTGAAAGTGAACACGCACGGCGCGTCAGCGTCTTGGACTGCGGCAGTCCTCTGCCGCTTTTCTGCTGACGGCACGGCCTCCGAAAGCGCCAGAGGACTGGCGCAGTCCAAAACCTGGCGGCTCGCTGAGCATCTTCCGTCGTGCATCACCATCGCGCTAATGGCCCTCGTGAGCGCGGTGCAAGCGGCGAATCCGCCGGCCTCGTTGGTGATGATCCCGCCGCAGATCAATTACCAGGGACGACTGACGACGCCAGCCAACGCGCCTTACAACGACACAACGCACACCATCGACCTCGTCTTGTACCCGACTGCTTCGGGTGGCGCGAAGATTTGGGGCGAACGCTATGCCGTCCAAACTCGGGATGGGTACTTTTCGGTCAACCTCGGTTCGGGCGGCTCACAGATACCGGGAGTCACTAACCCGCCCATCTGGCAGGTGCTCTGGAAGGCGGACGGGGCGAGTCCCGACAACTTTTTCATGGCGCTGACCGTGCGGACCGCACCGGATGGTTCTGCAACGACTCCGGTAGAATCGACGCCCCGCCAACAGTTCCTGACCGCACCCTTTGCGTATCGCGCGCACCAGAGCGTTTATGCGACGAAGGCGGATGGATTGTTCAGCGCGGCCGAAGGAGTGCAGACGCCGACGCTTACCAACACCACCGAGGTTAGCATTGGCGCTCCGACCCGGGTGAACATCGCCTCTCCGGCCCGGGTGAACGTCGCCTCTCCGAATTTCGAGATCAACGGCAGACCGATGTTCATCCAAACGGTTCAGGGTACGTCGGGTAATACACGCACGTTCACAATTCCAAGCGGAATCAGTACTACCTTTTACAATGTGGTAATCGCTGGATGGAGTTGCAGCACGTTCAGTCCAGCGATTCAGGCTGTGAACATAAACCCCTTCACACCCGGGACTGCCAATGTGAGTTTCGCGACCACTCCAAGCTCTTCTATTTCGGTGACCGTGTATTTTTTGGGCATCGCCAAAGAGGCATTCTAAGACGTGCTGCTCCATACCGGCGGCTCGTGAGAGCACTGCGGAAACGGCAAATGAAAACAAATTGGCAACTCAGGCTGGCGGCACTGCACGGAGAGAAAGTGAGCCGCTGCGAAAGGGAGCAGGTGGGAAAATCTCCCTGGCCCACTTTCTCACAGGCTCACCTGCTCCTGGCCCTGGCTTTCGCACTGGCTGCGACCGCCCCTGCCTCGGCGCAGTATGAGTCGCCGCAATTGAAGCCCGGCGCGCCCAATCCGTTCACACCCACCAATAACCCGTGGAACCGCAACGCCGCCTACACCCCGGCGGGCGGAGAAGTGATCGTTACCAACTGGAGAGGACCTTTACCTCTCACCGTGTCCGGCTACGCACGGCAGAATCGCATCGGCACAGGCATCGTTCCACTGACAGCCCAGTATGGCGTGGGCGATACGTTGTTCCCGCCGGAGGCAGCCCTTCAACTCATCGCGGATGGTTGGGTTCCAGTCGTTAGCACGAATGTCGGCAATCCGTCGTCCGTTCAATGGCTCACCTACGCCAATACGAACCTGTTCATCGCCGTGGATGAAGGTGTAGCGGTCGTGAATTGGACCAATCCAAATACCGCCAGCACGTTTGTTCAGACATATGTGATTGGGCCGAACCTGATGCGCCGCCCCGTCCGCCTCTTCTGGACGGAGGGACAATATTCCGGGCCGCGCGTCCGTTTCGGCAACAGCTACGAGGTCAACATCTACTACAACAATCAGATTCCCAATCCGGCCAACAACACGAGCAATGCGACTTACATTGCCAACGAGCAAATCCACCTCGTCTCGCCGCCGACCATTTTCCTGAAGAACGGTGAGCTGCGCGCGATTCCAGGAGCGAAGGGCCGCGTGCTGATTGCCTATTCGCGCCGGCCGGAGGGTGTTGTCACCAATCGAGAACTGCTCGGCTTTGAAGTCGTTGATGTCCTCGAACCGGCGAGCGCGACCATCGCCGTTCATGTGGGCAACCGCCTGTTGCCAAGACGCACCGACAACACCAACAACCCGGTGTTCTGCGACATCACGCGCGGTGGCATCGATGCGACAGGAACGCGGCCGGACGAAATCTTTGCCTACAAGCACACCGTGGGAAGACGCAACGGCTGGGTCTGGGCCATTCGTCCGACCGATGCGCCGTGGCAGTTGGAAATTTTTTGGAAGGCGAAGGAACAACTGGATGTCATCTGGCCATTCGAGGTGGACATCTACGATGTGTCCTGGGATCTGGACAGCCAACGGTGCGCCATCGTGGCGACGCGGCAGAGTGCGCCCGGTGAAGTTTATTTTCCGCAGCAGGTTCTGGCGCAGGTCCTGCCTTACCAGGCAATCGAAACCCAGAACGGTTTTCCCAAATCGACGAGTCCAGTGGCTTTAATCTCCGATAGCGCGATGCTTCCACTCAAGGCGGGAATGTGTACGGTGAAGTACACCGTCGGTGAAGACGTTTGGTTCGAAACGATTCGGATTGTTTCGGAGTTGTCGCCGCTCGTTTATCAGGGCGTGCGTCCGTGGACGATTGGGAATGAGCTTCGACCATTTGTTTATGGCGCTGGCCCTTCGCAAGATCAATACAGCGGCTGGCCCGGCTTGCTTCGCATTCCCGGCACAATTCCAACGGGGCCAGACATCACAAATGTTCTCGGGGACAACTGGGACCGGTACCATCCCATTCTCTATCGCTACCCCACAGGCTATCCGGGCGACGTGGCCGGAGTGCAATCGCAAATCTTTTCGGTGAATGCCGGGCACCTGAGTGTTTGGTGGTGGAACCCAACGGCGCTCGTCGAAAACGAGGAGTTCCCGTTTCCAATCTACTGGCCATCGCTCGTCTGCGACTACCGCAGCGAATGGCCTACCGCCGCCCCCGAAATCGTCATCGCCAGTTTTCAGGGGTCGGCCTACGGAGGTTATTTTGACGATGGCACTGCGAGCCTGCGCTTCTTTGGAAACAGAGTCGCTATCGTGCAGGGCACGGAGATAGTGACCAACGAGTGGCAGAATCCGCGCTACGATGCCGGGTTCACCTTCGAGACTTGGGTCAAGCCGGTGACCGTTTCCGGTTATCGCGGTGTCATGGACATGCGCTCGGCCAGCGGCACGAATGTATTCTCGCTCTTCATCAAGGATGGTCTGGTCGGCGCGGCGGTTTTGAGCTTCGATCCAGGGCCGCGGACCACAAAGACCAACGAGTTCTTCGGCACCATGACCGTGCCCTCCAATCAATGGACTCACGTAGCGATGTCCGGCGGGACCAACGGGACGGTTCAACTTTACGTCAACGGCCTGCCCGCCGGGTTCCACACCAACCTGCCTGCCGACCTTCCCGGTTACGTGTTCGATTCGGTGCAATTGGGCGGCATGCGCTCGTGGAACATCGCGGGGTTTCCTACCGTATTCGGGCTGTTCGATGGATGGATGGATGAAACACGGATGTGGTTCGCGGAACGGACCGAGGACGAGGTGTTCGCCACTCATGCGGCAGCCGTGGATGGGAGTTCCCCCGATCTACTCTGGCGGTTTGATTACAACCCTGACCGGCTTGACCCGGACGGTCCCGGCGGTGCCATCCCCGCGGGAGCAACTTTTCCCGCCGATGTCACTGAGGTGTTCTATGTGAACAGCACCGTTCCGACTCGAGTGGAGCTGGATGTCGCACCGGGCGCTGGCGTCCCGTTGCAGCGCAATGGCCGCGCTTATCCGGGCCTGAGTCCGCGCGTGTATGTCCAGAACGACGCGGGCGAAGTGGGCTACAATCCGAACGAGGAACACGCCTTGATGGTCGGGCCGATCGCTTACGCGTTGCGCAGCGACCTGAATAAAACGAACAACACGGCCGACGCTACTTCGCAGCCGTTCATGCTTGTCGAGTACACGCCACAAGGTTCCGAGTGGCAGCGCGCGCTGGATGTTTATCAGGTCGTGGTGACGAACCGGGATTATCCGCGGTTCGTGCAACGCATTGAAGCCGGGAGATTGATTCAGCCGCCCGCGCCCTTGCGGTCGGTGTTGCCGGACAATTCCGCGCGAACGGACAGTGACGCGTCGGATCATCCTTACGTCTTCCGCGACCGGCTGCGTTATTTCTGGGCCAAGCAGGCGGCCGACAATGGCGGCATGCTCGAAATCGGGATGCGCTTCTTCTATCCGATGCAGCTTGGGTTCTGGATTCCGCAGTTGTCGGCGGGCAACCAACCCCCACCGTTGACCGAAGTGCCGTGGCTCAGTGCGTGGGGCGAAACAGATCCGTCATCGTCGACCATCCTCGACGGCACGCCCGTACGTGTCGCGTTCGAGATTCAATGGCCGGCGATTGTTCCCACGCTTTCCATTGCGGACACGCTGACTCTGCCGAAGAACAATCTCCCTGCAGTGCGTGGACAGAAGAGCGTCCGCATCGTGTATCAGCAGTCCCTCGCGCTGTCCGGCCTTGCTCACCTCGAAAGCGGAGTGTTGATTGATCCGACACGCGCGCGAAAAGTCACGCTCACGAACGTGCCTCCCCGGATGCGCGCCATGCGCGACCCGCGTTCGGGCAACACGTTCTTCTCCGACCTCGATCCCGACCTGCGGCAGAGGCTCTTCTTCGTGCCGTTCTCCCAACCGTCGGAGCGACTGCAGCTCAAGGGGCTTTTTGTTGAATTCCCGAATTACCACTACCTGCGGCTGAACCTGATGACGCCCGACTTGATCGCACTGGCGAAGGATCCCGTGCGCATGGTGGGCATCGACCTGAGTTGGACCAATGCTGTCGATGCGTTGCCAACCGAGCGCATCACGATGACCGATGAGAACGAGCCGTTCGACACGCTGGCGCTGTGTACGCCGGGCTTCGGCGCGGGTTACGTGACGCTGCTTTTCAACAACAGCACGAACCTCGACATGGTCGATCCCGGTGATCCGATCGACATGGCGGTCATTCGCATCCAGACGAATCTTTTCCGAGGACGCATCGACGTCATCCAATCAGCCAATCCGCTCGACAAATATTTGACCCTTCGCCACATCAGCGACTTCTCCGGCGTCCCGCAGAACTGGGCGTTCGAGTGGCAATACGCTGCACCGGAAGGTGGACTGGCACCGACCAACGAATCGAGCTGGCTTCAACTCATCAACTCGGAACCCGGGCGCTACACGACGCTGTTCGGTTCATCGGGCGAATTCGGTTTGGGCGACGCCTACGTGCGCTGCCGTTACCGCGCGTTGGATACAGCAATTCAAACCGTGGTCAGCACCAACTGGAGCGGATGGACTGATCCGGTGCTGGCTGAGGGATGGATCAAACGCGTGCTCAAGGCGGTGAATCCGTTCGATCAGCGCATTCGCGACTTCATCAATTACGCGGTCAACATGCAGTTGAGCATGCTCCAGCAGGCGGGCCAGCCTTACGCGGGCGACATTCCATTGAACCTCGACGCGCTGAATGATTACGGCCTCATCCCGATTTACCAGACGGTTCTCGAACAGGCGCGCGGATTGAGCATCGACAGCACTTTGGATCCGCAAGGAACTCCATTGCACATTTGCCTGGCGCTCATGCTGGCGGCGGGGCGGCTGAACGACATGTACATGGTCCTCGGCAACGAAGCTTACGCCGACGCGATGAACCCGACGATTTCTCTGGGCAACAACGATCCGCTGCTCGCCGCTGAAGCCCCATCGATCTTTGCGTTCCAGAATATCGTGCCGACGTTGCTCGACGAAGAACTGGCGCTGCTGCGCGGCAGAGATCTCTCCGTGCCGATCAATCCTCCCGCTGATGAATTCCCGATTCACAACCGGCTGCCGTGGAATTTCACCGCCGACGTGACGCACGGACAGCTCGCTTACGTGCTCAACTATGGAATCTCTGATCTTAAGGGCGACCAAAACGGCGTGGTGGATGCGGCAGACGCGGCGAAGTTGTATCCGCAGGGGCACGGCGATGCGTGGGGACACTATCTGGCGGCCGTGAAATCCTATTACTATCTCTGGCGCCACCGCAATTTCACATGGTTCCCGCAACTGGAAGGCATTCGCGTCGGTACGGTGGAAGTGACGATGACCGCGTTGCACGAGTTAAAGTTTGCGGCGTCCGCGGCTGCGAAAGCGAAAAGCGGTTTGGCGATCATGGATCGCACTTACAGCCAACGTTATCAGGAAGGCATTCCCGATTCGTGGACGGTGCAGCGGGATTTCCAGACCAACCGCGCGTGGGGTGTCGGCGAATGGGGCGCGCGCGTGGAGATGGGCGCTTATTTCGATTGGGTGCTGGCGAATGCGTTGCTGCCGCACACTTCCGATCCGACGAACTTCAATCCGCTGGCGGTGGTTGACCGCACAACGGTGCCGGAGTTGACGCAGATCGTGATCGCGGGCAACGAGGCGCAACAAATTGTCGATCTCGCCGACCGCGGCATGAATCCGCTCGGACTCGGCGCTGGCGTCGTGCCGTTCGACATCAGTCCGGCTGAAATCGATAAGGGCAACACGCACTTCGAGCAGGCTTACGCGAAGGCCAGCAATGCGCTTCACGTCGCGCGGGCCGTGTTCGACCGCATTCAAACGGCGACGGCCGCCATTCGCGATCAAAACGAGGAACGCGATCTCGACACCGTTGTGCTTCAGCAGGAGCAGGCCTACCAACGCCAGTTGCTGGAGATTTATGGGTTCCCGTACCAGGAGGACATCGGGCCAGGGAAACTCTACCCCGAAGGATACATCGGGCCGGACATCAACAATTACTCGTTCATCAATCGCTACGATTATTTTGGGCGAACCCGGCTCGACACTTCGGTTATTCAGAGGGACGTCATCGTTCCGGTCATCGATCCCAGGAATGGCGGCATTCGTCCTTACGATCCCGGCGAACTGGTGCCGCCGTTGCCGTCATCCAATCCGACTCTTGCGATCGAGGACATTCTTCAGTTCGTGAACCCGGAGTGGGCGGCGAAATATTCCGAAATCAAAGGCCGGTACACGGAGATCAAAGGCAAGATCACCAAAGTGGAGGTGGATCGGCTGCAAATTCCGGAACTGACCGCGTTCTACCAGCAAGTCATCGCGGAGTACGATTCGTTTGAAGGAGAAATCTTTGACGCCGTGGAGAGCGCGGTCCAATGGTTTGACGGTGTCATCAGCGCGCCGGTGGACGAGATCGACGCGTTCATCAGCAACTGGGTTGGACCCAGCCAAACGCTGAATCCGCTCCTGATCAACGGGCCGAATATGACCTTCACCACGAACCGGCTCGTCTTTCACGTGGGAAGCGATGGCTTGCCCACGAAGCCGGACGATTACGTCTCATCGCGCCGCGCTGAAGGTGAGATTCAAGTGGCGCTGAGCCAGTACGTGCTGGCCTTGCGCGAGGCCACTGCGGCCATCGCCAACGCGGACATTCATTACGCGAAGATGGGAGAGGCTGATGCGGCATTCCGCAACAACATTGGCGCGCTGATCAGAGCCTACTATGAATCCGTGGACATGATCGATCAGCGGAACTCGCTGGAGCAGATCACGAGCATCGTCAACAAGACCGTGGCGCTGGTGGACAAGGTTTATGCCGATGGCCTGGAGCTTTATCACGCCGTTGAGGCGGCCATTCCCGACATTGCCGGTTTCTCCTTCGACATCGGCGCCGCCGCCAAAGGCCCGCTGCGCGCCGTGGCTGCGGCTTTCCGTGTTGCCCAGACCGTGCAGAAGCTCGCCAACCAGGAGCACATCCTCGAAACCGAGGAAGACATCGAGATGGGCAAACGCATTCTTGAAGTCAACACGCAGGGCAGCGCCGTCACGAAGGAATCCACGGAGATGGCCATCAAAGTCGTGGACGCAGCGCTGGATTATCTCAATGCCTTGGACAAGCTCGATGTGGCTTTGCAGAACGCCGAGACGTTCCGCATGCAGTACTCGCGGTCTATCGCCGCCGGCGACATGATCCAGGTCGAGCGCGAACAAGCGCGCCGCATCTGGGCCAGCGATCTCACCGGGCGCCGCTATCGGAACATGGCGTATCAAATCATTCGCAACGACGATCTGGTGCGTTACGAGCAAACGTTCGCCATGGCGCGCCGCTACGTTTATCTGGCAGCGAAGGCTTACGATTACGAAACCGGGTTGCTTCGCCACGACGGCGCAGTCGGCGCGCCCGGCCGCGAATTCCTCTCGCAAATCGTGAAGGCGCGCGCGTTGGGCCGCTTTGCGCCGGACGGCACTCCGTTGCCCGGCGGGAGTACTGGCGATCCCGGCCTCGCGGACATTCTCGCCCGCATGAACGCGAACTGGTTCGTGCTCGATGGCCGGCTCAACTTCAATAATCCGCAAGTCGAGACCGGCACATTCTCGTTGCGCCAGGAATTGTTCCGCATTCCACCGGGCGATGCGTTCGACAGTTCGTGGCGCGATATTCTCGCCCGCTACAAAGTCGCGGACGTTCGCGACGTGCTGGAATATCGCACGCACTGTCTGCCATTCACGCCCAGCGGCGCTGCCGAGCCAGCCCTCGTGATTCCGTTCTCAACGACAGTGGATTTCCGCGAGAATTTCTTCGGCCTGCCTTTGGCCGCCGGAGACAATGCGTATGACTCCACGCACTTCGCCACGAAAGTGCGCGGCGTCGGCATCTGGTTCTCGAATTATCGCAACACCACGCTGGCCAATCAGCCGCGGGTTTACTTGTTGCCCGTAGGCGAAGATCGAATGCGCGTTCCCGATGGCGTGGGCGAAACGATCCGCTCGTGGAGCATTCTCGATCAGGCGCTCCCCATTCCGTATCCGCTCTCGAACGAGTCATGGATGCGCCCGGATTGGAACGTGCGCACAGACGTTCTCGGCGGCGAATTCTTTGCGCGGCGTCGGCTGCCATCGATGCGCGCGTATCACGACAGCGGGTTCAACATGAGCGAGATGGTCACCAACTCGCGTCTGATCGGACGCTCGGTCTGGAACAGCCAGTGGCTGTTGATCATCCCCGGAGGAACTTTGCTGGCGGATGGCAACAAGGGCATCGAGCAATTCATTCGCGGGCGGGAGTTGGCGCCCGGCTCGGGCACTTATGACGGAGCGGGCGTGAAGGACATCAAGTTGTTCTTCTCGACCTACTCTTATTCGGGGAATTGATGGTATGAAAATCCAAACTCCAAATTCCAAATCCCAAATAAACTCCAGGACATCAAATTCCAAAACGGAGTTCGCCCTCCGCAGTTGGAACTTGGAACTTGGATTTTGGAATTTATTTGGAATTTGGGTCTTGGGATTTGGAATTTTTCTTGCCGACCACGCGTCCGCCGCCACGCAGCGTCCCTCGATGATTGTTTACGGCGTCGTCCGCGATTCGTATGGTTTGCGGCTGACTCCAGACAGCGCGACGGTCGGCGCTTTTTTGACAACGAACGAATTGGCCCGAACCACGATCAGACCCCAGCCGCTTGGCGCAAACTATCGTTTCGACGTCAACGTCAGCGATCCACTCACCGCCGGCACGAATGAGATTGCGATTAGACCGGGCGCGCCGGTGGCGATTCGTGTGCGCATCGGAAACGTCCTGCAGCCGAGCATTGGGACCAGCACCTTCATCGCCCAGGGCAATGGCGCCAGTGTGAACATCAACCTGGTTCTCGGCGTGGACAGCGACGGCGACGGCCTGCCCGACGATTGGGAGTGGCTGATGATCGCCAACAGCGGCGGCGCGGTGTCGAGCCTGACGCAAATCGGTCCCGGTCACGACCTCGATGGCGATGGCGTGCCGGACGACCAGGAATTCTGGAACGGCACTTTTGCATTTCTGCCGGACGACCTGCTGCGCATGAGTTCGTTGACGCGCCATGCCAATGGACGGCTCAGCTTCAGCTTCCTGCCCATCCAGGGAGTCATTTACTCGGTGGAATTCACCCAAAATTTGGAAGCGCCCGCCTGGAGCATTTGTCCAATCTCGTTGACGGAGAATGGTCCGCTGGTGGCGGGCACTGTCACCGGCGGCACGCAGTCGATCACCCTTTTTATGGAGCCGAGTTCTCCGACGCGCTTCTGGCGTTTGCGTCGCCAATGATCGGAGAGAACGATGCGCGCACCATGTCTGACCGTTCTGATCGGATTGCTGACGATGGCGCCGCCGCTTTGGGCCGACCTGTGGACCAACCAGGCGGGACGAGTGATCGAGGCCAGGCTCGAGACGTTTGACGGCTCACAGGTGACGTTCGCGCGCACAAATGGAACAAGCCTGAAATTTCCTCTGAGTGCGCTGTGCCAAACGGATCAGCACCGCGTGCGGTTGCAGACCGGATATTCCGTTGCTCCGGCGTTTGTCCAAAGCGCCTACCGCGACGCGAAAGCCGTTATCGAAAAGTTCGAGCGTCTCCCTGCCGGGCAGCGCACGAAGGAGGCCATCGCCGCGAGCACACGGATGGCTTGCGCCGTCTTCGACGCCCGTCTTAAGCCGCGATTGGAGGAATTGAAAGACAAGGACGTTCTCGAAGAAATCAGGCGCTTGCGGACTTCCTTGCACAGTCAGTGACTTTGGTATCGCGGAAACAAAAGACCGGGACCGAAGTCCCGGCCTTGTGATTCCCGTTATCCGCTTCGCTCCGGAAGCGGCGTCAACTTATCTGCGATAATGATCGCGATACCGCCAATGCCCATTCCCGTGCCCGTACCCGTGACGCGCATAGCGGTGCCCGTGCCGCGGATAGACGACCACCGGAGGCGGCGCGCAATACGCACGAGGCGGCGGACAATACGCAGGGGGCGCTACCACCACCGGCGCTGGTGCACACGCGACTGGTTCCTGCACCACGATACGTGGCGCTGGACGACCGATCACAATGTGGGGCAATGGAGGCAACGGAATTCCGATATGCACATCCATGCCCGCTTGTGTTGCGACCGCTGTTCCAAGCAGGGCCGCTGAGAGGACCAGGAGTTTCTTCATACGCGGGAAATGACGAAACGCTCCTGCGGCAGTTTCAATCCGGCGGCGATTTTTCCGCGCCAATTTGTTTGAACAGATTTCGTCGTCGTCACGCTGACAGACAATTTCGCACGTTCAATTTGCAACGATATGTTGAAAGCTTCCGCGTTGATGGTGACGACCGAACCTGTCTGCGCTATCACCACTGGGAAATGCGAATCGACGGGATGACTCGCCGAAAGCGCCAGCGCTACATTCACGGTTCGGCGCCCACGGAACAGAAGCGGTTGTCGAACCTGAATGACTTGCTCAATCAGGCTTGCTTGCGCGAGTTGGCGCTCAAACCGGGCGAGGTCGTGCTCGACGTTGGCAGCGGGCTCGGACAGTTCACGCGTGCCATGGCCCGAGGGGTCCAGCCCAACGGCCACGCCCTGGGCATCGAACGAGACAAGAAACAACTGAGTGAAGCGAAGCGGCAGGCCCGAGGCGCGGGCGAGTCGAATCTGGTCGAATGGCGGCAGGGTGACGCACTGGCGTTGCCGCTCGAAAGGCGCGAGTGGGGCAGGTTCGATGTGACCCATGCGCGCTTCGTGTTGGAACACGTGAAGGAGCCGGAACAAGTCGTGCGGCAAATGGTCCGCGCCGTACGGCGCGGCGGACGAGTCGTGCTGGCGGATGACGATCATGCGGTGCTGCGTCTATGGCCGGAGCCGCCGGGCTTTGTCGAGATGTGGCATGCATACATTCGCGCCTTTCACCATTTGGCCTGTGACCCGTTTGTGGGACGGCGATTGGTTTCATTGCTGCACGAGGCAGGGGCCGCCCCAGTCCGCAACCACTGGGTTTTCTTTGGTTCGTGCGCAGGCGAAGCGGAGTTCCCCGCTTTTGTTCGAAACCTGATCGGCGTGATCGAGACGGCGCGCGATGTCATCACTGGACCGCTTGGTTTCGGCGCAAAGCGTTTCGATAACGCCTTGCGCGCGTTGCGGCGATGGGGCCGGCGACCGGATGCGGCCCTATGGTACGGCCTTTATTGGGCGGAAGGAATGCGACCGTGAATACGTTGTCTGAAAACTTTCTCTGTTTCTTCCGAATCCTTTTCCGGAACCGCGACTGTGCAACCGCAGTCGTGCTCACGCTGGCGGCTGGCATCAATCGATCGGTTGCCGCTGCCGAAGGCCACTCCCTCGATCGGCCTTTCTCAATTCAGCAGCAGGGCCAGGCCGCCTGGCTCGTCAAACCAAACGGAGAGCGATTCTTTTCCCTCGGCGTCTGTTGCGTTAACCAGGGCGCCTCTCGCAAGGACTTCGATCCTGCCAATCCCGGCTACGCGAGCTGGCAGCATTACGCCGATTCAAACCTGTGGGCCAACGCGACCCTGAAGCGGCTCAAGAGCTGGGGCTTCACCACGGTGGGAGGATGGAGCGACTTTCACGTCTTAAAAGATTGCCGTGACGCAGACATTGCGTTCGCGCCCGTACTGCACATCGGATCGACCGCGGGCGCGCCGTGGTGGGACATGTGGGATCC
>JGI10216J12902_100758976_pt1 | contig 23872 bp, 18 predicted proteins | sample KanNatreferecore_FD_12902 | JGI IMG/M metagenome (IMG submission 12902)
ATTAAGAGTCAACTGCTCTACCAACTGAGCTACCGAGGCAACCAAGAGCGACGGAGATTACGTGCGGCCCGTCGTTTGTCAACGGGGTCGCTGCAAATCACTGACGTTCCTTGCTTCGCACCGCTCAGAGTTTCCGCTACATTGCGCGCCTCATGGCTCAAGAAAAGAATCCACACGATTTGCCGCTCTGGGTCTTTCCGGTCGCGATCGTGGGAGTCCTCGCAATCGTCACGCTAGGAACTTTCTTCTGGATGTGGCGCGATGCTCGGCCGCGTCGTCGTCCCGCTCTGCTCGGCGCGCCTGACCCGGTGTTGAACCGAAATTCAGCCACACAGTCTTCCGCAGGGATTTCCCCAGATATGAGTTGGACGAACGGCATGGTCTGGATTCCGGCCGGCAAGTTCAGCATGGGAGCAAGCGACGGACAGCCGGATGAACAGCCGCTGCATGACGTTTCCGTCGATGGTTTCTGGATGGACGCGACGGAAGTTACGAATGAGCAATTCGAGAAATTCGTGAGAGCAACCCGTTACGTCACCATCGCCGAGCGAAAACCCGATGCGAAAGATTTCCCCGGTGCGCCGCCCGAAATGCTGGTGCCGGGCTCGGTCTGCTTCAATCCGCCGCGCGATCCGATCTCACTCGAAAACCATTACGTCTGGTGGAAATGGACGCCGGGCGCGAACTGGCGTCATCCCGAAGGCCCCGGCTCGGACATCGCAGGCCGCGAAAAGCATCCCGCAGTGCACGTCGCGTGGGACGATGCGATTGCGTATTGTCAATGGGCCGGCAAGCGTCTCCCGACAGAAGCGGAATGGGAATGGGCCGCGCGCGGTGGCACGGCACAATTGCCTCGCACGGAAGCGGACATCGTCAGTTCCAACAAATGGACCGCGAACATCTGGCAAGGTGAGTTTCCAAGTTTGAATTCCACTGCGGATGGTTTTCGCGCCACGGCTCCAGTCGGCACCTATCTGCCAAACCGGTACGGTCTTTACGACATGGCGGGCAACGTCTGGGAATGGTGCGCCGATTGGTATCGCCCTGACTATTACGCGCAAAGCTCGAAGAAAAATCCGGTCGGGCCGGAGACGAGTTTCGATCCGAACGAACCGCAGACCCCGAAAAAGGTTCAGCGCGGCGGTTCGTTTCTTTGCGCGGATGTTTATTGCCGCGGCTATCGCCCCAGCGCCCGTGGCAAAGGCGCGCCCGACACCGGGCTGTCGCACCTCGGCTTCCGCTGCGTGAAGTCGAAGTAGAATGATTGTTTTCCTCAACGGCGAGTTCGTTCCTGAAGAACAGGCGGTCGTTTCCATTTCAGATCGCTCATTCCGATACGGAGATGGGCTGTTTGAAGCCGTGCTCGTGCGAAACGGAAAACTGTTTCGCTGGCCGCAACACATCCAGCGATTGGAACGCAGTGCTAAAGTATTGAGCATCACCCTGCCCTGTTCTCCGGCCCGACTGTTCGATGATGCTCAAAAGTTGATGGCGGTGAATGAATCGAAAGACGTGGTGCTGCGCATTCAACTTTCTCGCGGCATTGGACCACGGGGCTATGCGCCTTCGGGAGAAGAGAAACCGCTCGTCGTGATGTCACTTCATCCCGCGCCTGCGCGCGAATCACTTCACGATTCGCGTTGGAAACTGACGATTTCTTCGCTGCGCATCGCTGCAAATGACCCGCTGGCCCATCACAAAACGTGCAACCGCTTGCTCCAAGTGCTCGCTGCTACCGAGGCCCGCGAACGGGGTGCGGACGAATCGCTCCTCCTGAATACGAATGGAGAAGTGACGGAAGGCAGCACGAGCAACGTTTTCTGGATCGAGCGCGGCACAGTTTGCACGCCCCCGCTCACCGTCGGTGCGTTGCCCGGCGTCACGCGTATGGTTGTGCGGGAATTGTGCGACGCACTAGGCATTCCGCACAGCGAACAAACGATTCGGGCCGAAGAATTGCTCTCATGCCAAGGAGTCTTTTTAACCTTCACCTCGCGCGGCGTGATAGAAGCAGACTCGATCGACGGCAAACCTTTGCGCCATTCGCCGCTCACGCACCGTCTGCGCGAAGAATTCGAAGCGCTGCTCGCGCGAGAGTGTTCTTAATCTGGCAAGGAGAAACCTCGTCTCGCGAAGGCTGCGAAGGAGGCTAAGGATTGTGAGACGAAAGCTTTCGCTCTTGTTTCGCCTCCCTTCGCAACCTTCTCGAGACATGATTCCTCTTGCCGCATCGTCCGCGACTTTGGAACCTCAGCGCGCATGGATTGGTATTATGCCAACAACGGCCAGCAGTCCGGCCCGGTTTCCGAGGTGCAACTCGATCAACTCGCACAAGCCGGAACTATCACGCCGACAACACTCGTGTGGCGGCAGGGGCTGGCGAACTGGCAACCTTACAGCGTCGCGCGGCCGGGTGCGGCAACGTCGCTTTCGGTTTCGTCGGCAGTTCTTCCGCCCATTCTCGATCAGCAGCGGTGCGTTGAATGCCAGCGTCTGTTCAATACGAATGATCTGTTGAGATATGAAAACGTTCACGTTTGCGCGGAATGCAAACCGACGTTTTTTCAGAAAGTGCGCGAAGGTATCACGCCCGGTCTGCAAATGTGGCGTTCAGGCGAGTTTCTCGTTTTGCGCAAAGACACCGCACTGCCGCCTCGCTGCGTGAAGTGCAACGCACCGCAACATGGCAACAGAATCAAACGCAAACTGTTTTGGCATCCTCCCTGGATTTATCTGCTGATTCTTCCCGGTTTGCTGATTTACGCGATCGTGGCCACAATCATTGGCAAACGCGCCCTCGTGGAGGTGCCCCTCTGTGTAGAGCATCGCCGCATTCGAATGCGCGACTTGCTCGTGACCTGGCTCTTGATTGTCTTTTGTCTGGGTGCCTTTGGCTACGCCATCGTTGCGAGCAGCGGATGGTGGGCGCTGGTCGGGCTAAGTTTGCTTTTCGCCGCGGCAATCTACGGCGGCCTTCGCACTACCATCGTGGGGCCCAAGCGCATCGACGATCAATTCGTCTGGCTCAAAGGCGTGGGGCCGGAATTCCTCGCGCCATTCCCGGAATTTCCGCACCGCTGACGTGCAGGTCCATCGCGTCACTTCATTCGACCGCGCCGAACTCGCGCCTTACGCGACGCTGCGCCAGCACGAAGAGCACCGGCAAGCCGGCATCTTCGTGGCGGAAGGGGCGAAGGTCGTGCGCCGCTTGCTGCAGAGCGACTTCGGTGTCGTAAATGTTCTGTTGCCGGAGAAATGGCTGGCGGAATTCGAGCCGCTGATTCGCGCGCGCCATGAAGACGTGCCGGTTTACATCATGGAAATTGCCGAATTGGAGAAGCTCACCGGCTTCCCGTTTTTTCAGGGTGTGCTCGCCGTTGGCAAAATTCCACGAGCGCACACGCTCGACTCGATTCTCGCTGACACGCCTCGTCCACATTTCTTCGTGGCGGGCGACGGGCTGGCCAACGCGGAGAACGTCGGACTCATCGTGCGGAACTGCGCCGCGTTCGGAGTGCAGGCTCTCATCGTCGGCGAAACTTCCAGCAGCCCATTCCTCCGTCGCGCCGTGCGCAACTCGATGGGAGCGATCTTCAAACTGCCAATCGTAGAAACACCGAGCCTCCTCAATACGCTTGGTGTGTTGCGCGAGCGAAAGGTACGCATCATCGCGGCACATCCGCACGGCGAACATCGACTCATTCAAGACACAAACTTCGCCGCGGACTGCTGCATCGTCTTCGGGAGCGAAGGCGTCGGACTTTCAAACGAAGTGCTCGCCGTGTGTGATGAAGCGGTCGCCATCCCCATGAGCAACGAAGTGGATTCGCTCAACGTTGGAAGCGCTGCGGCCGTATTTCTTTACGAAGCAGCGCGGCAAAGAAATTTCAGTACGGAACGGCGCACGCGAAGCGACGCGCCCTACCCACCAGGCGCAAGGTAGGGCGCGTCGCTCCGCGCGCGCCGTCAGTCACGAGCGCAAGACCAAATCACGTTCCGCTTGTGCCAGTTCCCGCCATTGCCCCGCCGCCAGTCCGCCCAATTCAAACGCGCCAATCTTCACGCGAATGAGCCGCAGCGTGGGATGACCGACGGCCGCAGTCATTCGGCGGACCTGGCGGTTCCTGCCCTCGACGAGTTCGAGAGCGATCCAGCAATCAGGCACATTTTTGCGAAAGCGAATCGGTGGATCGCGGGGCGGTAATTCTGGTTGAGGATCAAGCAGCCACGCCCGGCACGGCAATGTTTTGTGCCGTTGAACCATCACTCCACTCTCGAGTTCCTTTAGCGCCACGTCAGAAGGAACGCGTTCAACCTGCACCCAATAAGTGCGGCGATGCGCCGACTTCGGATGAAGCAATCGCTCATTCAGTTCCGGTTCATCGCTGAGCAGGAGCAGGCCTTCCGAATCGGCGTCAAGGCGTCCAATGGCATAAACGCCTTTCGGAAAGCCAAACTCCGCCAGAGTACGATTGACCGAACCATCAGGCGTGAACTGCGAAAGGACACCGTAGGGTTTGTGGAATGCGATGAGCATTCGCTCAAGAACGCTTGGCCCGAAGACTTCTGATCAGAAAAACAATCAGGATGACCGTTCCGAGAAACAATGTTCCCAGCACGACGAACAGAATCAACCAAGTCATCCCGAATGAAGCCTCTCGCGTGGCTTGCTGCGGTGCGGCTACCAACTCAACGGCCACCGTCGGCCCACCCGCCACCACTGGTTCGACCTCCACGACGCCACAAACCGGACGAGCCACGCCAAAGCCAGTGTCCGGCGCATCATTCCACTGGCCTGGAATGAGCGAGGAGTTTCCGGGATTGCCTTCAATGATGTAGGCGAAATCCTCTTCGTAACCGCTGCCGGCGGAATTGTTTGGCTCACCGCTCTCTTTGTTCCAATTCAAGAAGGCGGTCCGCTCGCCGTTGACCCAAACAAAGTTGCCCTCACTGTCACGATCCGTCAGGCCAATCCAGAGCGGGCGATCCTGACGGCCGAATTGTGCGAACGTCTGCGCCACCCACGCGTTCTCGGCGGCGTCACTGATGGTGACAAGGTGTCCGCCCAACGTTTCTGCTTCCGCTTGGCTGTTCACCCATGTGGCGGACTTGAGCAGGTAATAGAAGTGTCGGTTCGCGTCATTGGTGATTGGCCCGGCAATCACTTCGGCAAAGACGGTAGAGATCGCAAGACCGAAGCAGACGATGAGGGCAAGAGTTCTCATGGGAAAACACGAATCGCGAGCAGTATATGACAAGCCAGGGAGCAGAACAAGCCCAGCGCAGGTAGGGTGCGGTGCCCTGACCGCGCCGCACGTAGAATGGAACAGGCGCTTACGAATTCGATCCTCACCGCGGCGCGCTAAGGACAGCACGTCCTACCTTACGGGCTGCATCAAATAAGTCAGGGGGTTACGCACGCATGAATAGGCGGCTTGCAAGAGAACGGGATTCCGTCTCACGCTGGTTCTTCACACAAATATGGATGCGACGGCCACGCCACAATTGAAACGACCAGTGCAAGTAACTGTTGCAGTGTGGCTCATCATTTACAGTGGAGTGATCTTCCTGACGAAAGCCATTTTCTTGGCCGATTGGAAAGACCCTTGGTCGTTCCTGACCGTCCCCCTCATGCTCTCTTTTTTATTGATATGGATTTACCCCATTTTACGCAGGCGGAACTGGGCGCGTTGGGTTGTTTCAGTTGGCACATTCCTATGCTGCTGGCAGGCTGCTGGGCATCTGCATAAAAACGGGCTGAATTGGGAGGCTGGTGAGAAGCTCCTTATCATTGGCGCGCTGATTGAGACGCTGGTGTCTTGGGTTAAAGTGTTTCTCCTTTTTTCCAAGCCAGCGAACGACTGGTTCCGCACAAGCACCCCGCCCAAAACGGAAACACCGCCGAATCCGTCGTAGGATTTCTACTCCTTCAACGCCGCGGCCAAGTCCTGTTCGTGTTTCACGCGCGCAGCCTCGATGTCGTATTGGTCGTTGTCCGGGTGATCGGGATTGAGCGGTGAGATGTCGCGCAGTTTCTTGATGATGCCGGGCAGATGTTTCAGCACGAAATCCACTTCATCCTCGGTGTTGTAAATGCCGAGGCTGAAGCGCACCGAGCCGCGCGCGCGCATAGGGTTGAGGCCCATTGCAGTGAGCACGTGCGACGGGTCAAGCGAACCGGTGGTGCAGGCGGAGCCACTGGAGCAGCAGATGCCGAGTTGATCGAGCAGGAGCAACACAGCCTCGGCTTCCACGAAGTCGAATGCGATGTTCGCGGTGTTCGGTAGGCGCGGCTCCTTGGCCCCATTGCGCACCGTGTTGGGAATGGTGGAGAGAATCGTGTTCTCCAATTTGTCGCGGAGCGCGCGCACGCGAGTGTTCTCGTCGCGGAGATGTTCCATCGCCATTTCAGCGGCGCGGCCAAAGGCGACGACGTGCGGGACGTTCTCCGTGCCGCCACGGCGTCCGCGTTCCTGGTGTCCGCCGATGACGTAGGGCTGATACTTCGTGCGGCGCTTCACGTAGAGCATCCCGATGCCTTTGGGCGCGTGCAGCTTGTGGGCACTCAGCGAAAGGAAATCCACACCGAGTTGCTTCACGTCGATCTTCACTTTGCCCGGCACTTGCACGGCGTCCGTGTGACAAAGCACGCCTTTGCTGCGGCAGATGGCGGCGATTTCCTCGACGGGAAACATCACTCCCGTCTCGTTGTTCGCCCACATGATGGAAACGATCGCGGTATCGGGTCGAATGGACTTTTCGAGCAGATGAAGATCGAGCGAACCATCTGATTCGACTGGAAGGAAAGTCACTTCGTATCCGCGCTTCTGCAGGTACTCGCCAAAGTTGATGTTCGCCGAGTGCTCGACCGCCGTGGTGATGACGTGCTTCTTGTTCGGGTTCGTGACCAGGGCGGAGTGAATGGCTGAGTTATTCGACTCGGTACCACAAGAAGTGAAGACAACTTCTTTGGGATCGCAATTAACAAGCGCAGCGACTTTTTCGCGCGCATCCTCGACGTGTTTGTGGACCTGCGAACCAAATTGGTAAGCGCTGGAGGGGTTGCCCCAAAAATCGCGCAACATCGGAATCATGGCGTCCGTGACCTCAGGGGCGACGCGGGTCGTGGCGTTGTTGTCGAAGTAAACTACTTTGCGCTCAGTCATAATTTCGTCGGCGTACTTTAAGGGGCAGGCCGAGGGGTGCAAGGATGCAATTAGTGACGTGGAACCCCGCAGTTTCCTTATTGCACCCACACATGGCTGTGATTGAATCCTGACCCCGGTTCGGAAGGGCACGTTGACTTGAATTTCCTGAATGTTACCGTCTCCGACTCTGGAAGGTTTAGTGAGAATTTATGAGTGAGAGCGCCCCATCAGCCAACCCGAACGGGCCTGCGACACCGCAGTTGACCCGGAACGAAGGCTTGAAATCGAGTAATCCAGGCCTCGCCGCCACCATTACGTCCACACTGGCGGACGCGAATGCAGATCATTTCACGGACGACGACAAGGAGTTCCTCAAGTTCCACGGCTGTTATCAGCAGGATGACCGCGACGTGCGCAAAGCCGGCAAGCAATACATCATGATGGTGCGCGGGCGAATCCCCGGAGGCATCATGACTCCGGCCCAGTGGATAACGTTCGACGACCTCTCGGCGAATTACGGGAACAACACACTGCGCATCACAACACGCCAGAGCATTCAGTTTCACGGCATTCTGAAGTCGAATCTGCGCGCGCTCATCAAGGGCGTCAACGATTGCCTGCTCTCGACACTCGCTGCTTGCGGCGACGTCAACCGCAACGTCATGGCCGCGCCAACTCCAGTGCAGACCACCGCGCGCGCCGAGATGATGAAGGATGTGTATCGCGTGGTGGAGGCTCTCGCGCCAAAGACGAAGGCGTATCACTCGATTTGGATCGACGGCGTCGAGATTCCTACGGACAACCCGGTAAACAAGGACTTCGCCGATCCGCTTTACGGCCCGCAGTATTTGCCGCGCAAATTCAAGACGTGCTTCGTGATGCCGCCCGTGAACGACATGGATGTCTTCACGAATGATCTCGGTTTCATCGCCATCGTCGAGAATGGGAATCTTGCCGGCTACAATCTCACGGTCGGTGGCGGAATGGGCCGCAGTCACGGCAATGAAGCGACCTATCCGCGCCTCGCTGATGTGCTGGGATTTTTTCCGAAAGAGCACGTCGTGGAAATCGCGAAGGCGGTGCTGACCATTCATCGCGATTTTGGCGACCGCACGGACCGCAAACATGCGCGCTTGAAGTACGTGGTGCAGGAACGCGGCACTGATTGGACGCGCGCCGAAGTCGAGAAGCGCGCTGGGGTGAAACTGGAGAATGCCCGTCCTTTCAAGTTCGAAACCACCGGCGATGTTTACGGCTGGCACAAAGCGCTCGACGGCACTTCGTTCTTCATGCTGTTCGTGGAAACAGGCCGCGTGAAGGAGCAGAAGAAAGTCGCGCTGCGCCACATCGCAGAAAAGTTCAGCAACGTCGAGTTCCGCCTCACAGCGAACCAGAACATCATCATCGCGAACGTCTCTGAGGCCGACAAAACCGGCATCAATGCCGTGCTCGCCGAACATGGCGTGCCGACTGAAAACCAGGCCAGCGTGCTCCACTCGATGGCGATGGCCTGCCCTGCTTTGCCGACGTGCGGCCTGGCGCTCGCCGAGTCTGAACGCATGTTGCCGAACCTCGTTGATCGGATTGAAAAGCTCTGCGCCGAAGTCGGTCTGGCCGGCGAAGAAATCATTATTCGTTCAACGGGTTGTCCGAATGGCTGCGCTCGTCCCTACATGGCGGAGATTGCCTTCGTCGGCAAAGCGCCCGGGCGTTACCAACTCTGGCTCGGCGGCGACACTTCCGGCACACGGCTGAATCGCGTCTGGAAGGACGTGGTGAAGGATCCGGAAATTGAGGCGGAATTGCGCCCCCTGCTCTCGCGCTACGCGACGGAGCGCAACAATGGCGAGCGCTTCGGCGACTGGGCGGCGCGCGTGTTGTGGAGTGAAACGCCAGAACCAACCCGCGTGTTGGCGAACGCCTAGTACCGTTTTCGCACGATGAACACCACGCGACATGAAGCTTACCGACGCTTTGGCAGCCAATCCTTTACCGAAGCGGATGACGAACTTCGCGAATACTGGTGGTCGCGAACGCCGGAGGAGCGCATGGAAGCGCTCGAGGAATTGCGAATCCGAGTCTATGGCGAAGAGAATATTAACGCCCGAATTCCGCGAATTTTTGGAGTGCCTGAACCACGCCGGAGTTGAGTATCTGCTCGTGGGCGGCTACGCCGTGAACTACTACGGCCATCATCGCTTCACCGAGGACATCGACTTTTGGATTGCAGTGTCAGACCAGAATTTCGACCGAGTTGCTGGCCGCTATTCGCGAGTTTTCGGCGGTGATCTCGCCGGTTTGGGTATGAACTTTTTGAAAAACAACGAGTCGCTTTGCCTGGGGCGCGTGCCCGACAAGATCGAAGTATGACCATTGATCAAATTGCCAGAGCGAATGCTGAGTTGCGTGACAAATCCGCGCGCGAAGTCGTGAAGTGGGCCATGGCACAAGCGAATGGCCGCGCGATTGTCTCCACGAATTTTCGCCCTTATGAAGCCGTGATTCTTCACCTCGTCACGCAAGTGGAGCCGAACATTCCCGTCCTGTGGGTAGATCACGGTTATAATCGCCCGGCGACTTACCAACATGCCGAAGAGCTCAAAAAGCGATTGAAGCTGAATATCAAAGCTTACGTCCCCCGCATGACGGCGGCGCACTACGAGGCAATTCATGGCGGCGCGCCGGAGCCGACGCCAGAAAATGAAGAGCGCATCAAGGCGTTCAGCACGGTAATGAAGCTGGAGCCGTTTCAGCGCGGCATGAAGGAGCTTGCTCCAGTCGTTTGGATTACGGCGCTGCGCAAAGTGCAGAATCCGAATCGCGCTGGCCTCGACACCGTTTCGCACGACGCCAACTTCGGCGCGTTGAAGGTCAGTCCCGTGTTCTATTGGAGTGATGCAGAAATGGAGACCTATCTCAAACAGAACAATCTTCCGAACGAGTGGGATTACTTCGACCCGGCCAAAGCGGACGACAAACGCGAATGTGGCCTCCACGCCGCGTGGGGCGGGGAAGCCGTGGCAAAGGCTTGACCCCGCCGACGCTGACTGAAAAGTCTCTTAGTGAAATTGCGATGAGTTCATATCATCTGGACCACCTTCAGTATTTGGAGACAGAGGCGATTCACCTCATGCGTGAAGTTGCGGCGGAGTTTGAACGCCCGGCGATTCTTTTTTCCGGCGGGAAGGATTCCATTTGCCTCCTTCGCCTGGCTGAAAAGGCTTTTCGCCCTTCGGATATCCCAATGCCGTTCTTGAACGTGGACACGGGGCATCACTTTCCCGAACTGAACGAGTTCCGCGACCGGCGCGCGGCGCAACTCGGCGGCAAGCTCATCGTCCGCAAAGTGGAAGACGCCATCAAGGCCGGCATCGCTACGCCCACACCCGGCGAAATCAGCCGCAATCGTTTGCAGATTCCAACGCTCCTTGCGGCGGTTGAAGAGTTTAGGTTCGACTGCCTCGTCGGCGGAGCGCGCCGCGACGAAGAAAAGGCGCGCGCCAAGGAACGGTTCTTCAGTTTCCGCGACGGCTTCGGCCAATGGGATCCGAAAAATCAACGTCCCGAAATCTGGAACCTCTACAACGCGCGTGTGAATCCTGGCGAACACATGCGCGCTTTCCCGCTCTCGAATTGGACCGAGATGGATGTGTGGGAATACATCAAAGAGGAAAAGCTCGAAGTGCCGACGATTTATTTCAGTCACAAGCGCAAGTGTGTCCGCCGCAACGGCCAATGGCTGCCCGTGACCGACATCCTCCCACCCCGTGACAGAGAAGAGGTCAAGGACCTTGTCGTTCGTGTCCGCACCATCGGCGACATTATCAGCACTGGCCTGGTCGAAAGTCCCGCAGACAGCGTGAACGACATCATTGCTGAAATCGCCGCCGCTCGCGTGACTGAGCGCGGCTCGCGCGCGGACGACAAGGCGAGCGAGGCGGCGATGGAGGATCGCAAGAAGCAGGGGTACTTTTAATGAGCAACAACGGACCGACCACACACAAGCCGCACAGTAGTCATCCAATCGAACTCCTGCGCTTTAACACCTGCGGCTCAGTGGACGATGGAAAATCCACGCTCATCGGCCGATTGCTCTACGACTCGAAGTCGTTGATGGAAGATCAAATCGAAGCACTGGAGCGTTCGGCGGACATTACCGGCGGCGGACAAATCAATCTCGCAAACCTCACGGACGGACTGCGCGCCGAGCGAGAGCAAGGTATCACCATCGACGTGGCCTACCGCTATTTCGCCACTCCGCGCCGCAAGTTCATCGTCGCCGACACACCGGGCCACGTGCAGTACACGCGCAACATGGTAACGGGCGCGAGCACCGCGAACCTTTCCGTCGTGCTCGTGGATGCGCGGCAAGGCGTTATCGAACAAACGCGCCGACATACTTATCTGGCGGCGTTGCTCGGCATTCCGCACCTGGTGATTGCGGTCAACAAAATGGACCTTGTCGATTGGAGCGAAGACCGCTTCCTCGAAATCCGCGATGCGATCGAGGATTTTTTGCCCAAGCTGGACATCTTCAAGGACGTGAAGTTCATCCCGCTCAGCGCGTTGAACGGCGACAACGTCGTGGATTTTTCGAAAAGCACTCCATGGTACGTTGGCCCGGCGCTGCTGGGGCATCTCGAAACGGTCCACATCGCGAGTGATTGGAACCTGAGCGGATTTCGTTTTCCCGTGCAGTGGGTCAATCGACCGAACAATCCAACGGACCCGCATCTTCACGACTTTCGCGGACTCAGCGGCCAGATCGTTGGCGGCATCGTGAAAGTCGGCCAGCAGGTGATGGTGCTTCCCAGCGGAATGAAGAGCACCGTCAAAGAAATCTGGACCTACGATGGTTCGCTGCCGGAAGCATTCTGCCCGCAAAGCGTCACGCTGGTGCTCAAGGACGACATCGACGTGAGCCGCGGCGACATGATTATCGGATTGGAGAATCGTCCCGGCATGACTACCGAACTGTGCGCGCGGGTTTGCTGGATGAACCCGCGCCCGTTGCAGGTCGGCAAACGATATTTTCTCAAACACACGACGCACACGGTTCAGGCGATTGTTATGAGCCTGGAAAGCCGCATCAATATTCAGACGTTCGAACCCGAGCCGGCGACGGAACTCGCGATGAACGACATTGGCGAGATTCGTTTGCGCGCCGCCAAGCCGCTCGTGTTCGACGGTTACACCACGAATCGCTTGACCGGCTCGTTCGTTTTGATCGAACAAGGCACGAACCACACCGTCGCGGCCGGCATGTTGCAGGCGCCAACAGAACTGGTGAAACCTGAATACGATGACTTCACGATCTGAGGCGAACAATCATCCGCTCGACGCAAGGCAGGCGGACAACAAAATAACTACTGCGCAGCGGGAGCAGCGCAATGGACATCGCGGCCTCGTCATCTGGCTCACTGGCTTGAGTGGCGCAGGCAAAACAACCGTCGCCACGGAATTGGAGCGCCAGCTTTTCGCAGCCGGCAAACATACTTACCTGATGGACGGCGACATCCTGCGCCACGGTTTGTGCAGCGATCTGAATTTCTCCGCCGAATCGCGGCGCGAGAATATTCGAAGGGCCGGTGAAGTGGCGGCGCTGTTTGCGGATGCAGGTGTGATTGTGATCGCGGCGTTCATCTCGCCATTCCGCGCCGACCGTGAACGTGTCCGCAAATGTTTGCCACCCGGCCGATTCGTGGAAGTCTTCGTGAACGCGCCGCTGGAAGTTTGCGAGAAGCGCGACGTGAAGGGACTTTACGCCAAAGCCCGCGCCGGCCAGTTGAAGGAATTCACTGGTATCTCTGCGCCCTACGAGGCTCCGGAGAATCCAGAAATCAATTTGCACACTGATGAAACGACGCCGCAGCAGGCCGTCGCGCAAATCATTGACTACCTGAGCATCGCGGACGGCGAATTGAAGGCGTAGCTCACGCGAGAATTCCGCGAATCACTTCGCCATGCACATCCGTGAGTCGGCGATCAATGCCATTGTGCCGGAAGGTGAGTTTCTCGTGATCGATGCCCAGCAGGTGCAGCACGGTCGCGTGCAGGTCGTAGCAGTAGAGGTCGTCCGAGGCGGTTTTATACGACCACTCATCGGTTTCGCCGTGGCTCACGCCGCCTTTGAAACCGCCGCCCGCAACCCAGCTTGTGAAGGCAAATGGATTATGGTCGCGGCCTTTGCTTCCCTGACTGCACGGCATCCGGCCGAACTCCGTCGTCCAAATCACAATCGTGTCGTCGAGCAGTCCGCGCGCTTTGAGATCTTTGATTAGCGCCGCAGCGGGCTGGTCCATGCTGCGCGCCATGTGGAGATGATCTTTGGCCAAGTCCTCGTGGCTGTCCCAGTTGCGCCGCGGGAATCCATTGTCCGCGCCGCTCCAGACCTGGACGAAACGCACGTCGCGTTCGAGCAGGCGGCGGGCGATCAAACAACGTGTGCCGAAGTCCCGCGTAATTTCTTCGTCCACACCGTAAAGCTTCTTCGTCCCGTCGCTCTCGCCCGAGATGTCGAGCACTTCGGGAGCAGTCAATTGCAGCTTCGCCGCCATTTCGTAACTCGCGATGCGGGCGTCGAGCCGCGAGTCCCCTGCTCTCTCACTGCGATGCGCGTCGTTCAATTCTTTCAGCAACGCCAGTGTGTCGCGCTCGTTTTCCTTCGTGACGAACTTCGCGGACTCTGGCGGGAACAAATCGAAAATGGGGTTCGGCTTGCCTACGCGAATCATCGTGCCTTGATGCGTGGCCGGCAGAAACGCCGCTGACCAATTTGCCGGTCCATTCGGTGCAAACCCGCGCACATCCGGCAACACGACGAACGTCGGTAAATTGTCCGTGAGCGCGCCCAGCCCATACGACACCCACGCGCCCATGCTCGGAAATCCTGGCAGCACGAACCCGCTGTTCTGCATGAACGTGGCTGGCCCATGCACGTTCGACTTAGAGGTCATCGAATGAATGAACGCAATGTCGTCCACGCACGAACCAATGTGCGGCACAAGATCACTGACCCACTTGCCGCACTGGCCATATTGCTTCCAGTCCCACGGGCTGCGCATCACTGCGCCCGGTTCGCTCTGGAACAGTTCGACCTTGCCGCCGGGATCGAACTTCTGGCCGTGGCGCGCAATCAACTGTGGTTTATAATCAAATGTGTCGCACTGGCTCGCCGCGCCGGACATGAAGAGTTGCACGACTCGTTTCGCTTTTGCGCGATGGTGTAGTCCGCCATTGAGATCTGCCCTGGGCTTCGGCGTGTCAGCAAGCAGCCCTTCGACTCCGAGCAATTGCGCCATCGCAATCGCGCCCAAACCGCCGCCGAAGCGCCATAGAAACTCGCGGCGATCGAACACACGTTCGCCGAAGCTCAATACAGCTTCCTGCGAAGAACAGATGTGGTGCTCCGCCTGCATCAATCGATGAACATGAATTCGTTGCCGTTGAATAGCACACGGCAAGCGCTCGGCAATCCGTGCTTGCGCGCGTGAGCAACAAGCTTCTGACGCTCGCTCTCCGTCGGCTGGCGCACGAACGCGATTTCGTAAGCGCGAATAACTTGTTCATTCAGGCTCTTGCGTTCGCGTTCCAGTCGCGCGGCAAAATGCTCGCACTGGCGGAGCACGAAAGCGTCGTTCAGCGCGGCCAGCGCCTGCAGCGCGGTCATCGTCGTGTTGCGCACGGGCGTGAGGAGGTTTGCGTCCGGACAATCAAGGGCATCCATCATCGGGTCGGGCACGCTGCGCACAATGAAACGGTAAATGCTGCGGCGGTTTGCGCCGGGCGCGTCGGGATCGTGACGCGCGTAATCGTACACCGGCGAATGGTCCTCCTTGAATCCGAACTGCTGCACGGACGGACCGCCCATCGTGAGGTCGAGTTTCCCGCTCATGGCGAGCAGCGTGTCGCGGAATTGCTCCGCGTCCAGCCGCGCGCGGTTCATGCGCCAGAGGAGGCGGTTCCCCGAATCTTTCGCAGCAGCCGACGTAAGGAGGCTCTGATATTTTCCGTTTGAAATGAGCCTCCTCACGTCGGCTGCTACAGGAAGCGATGTCTGTCTGTACGTCGCGCTCGTCACGATGAGCCGGTGCAACTTCTTCAACGAATCGCCGTTTTCCAAAAACCAGAACGCGAGCCAATCAAGCAATTCGGGATGACTCGGCAGCGCGCCCATATGGCCAAAATCATTCGGCGTTTCCACAATGCCTCGGCCGAAGTGATAGTGCCACACGCGGTTCACGATGGAACGGCGCGTGAGCACATTGTTCGTGTTGGTCAGCCACTTCGCCAGCGCGGCGCGGCGCTGACCTTCCGATTTCGAATCGGACATTTGAAATTCAGCAGAGACACCCGGCACTGCGGCAACACCACCCGGCTTCACCTCCTCGCCAGGTCTCTTCACGTCACCCCGTTTGAGCAGATGCACTGGCCGCGGCCCTTGTGGCGGGATGAACGCGCCGTTTGCGGCGAACTCGCTGGCGGCGGCATAGACCATCTGTGGCTTTGGCAAACGCGAAAAAGAATCTTCCGCAACTTTCATCGCACGCTCATTTGCGGCGACCGCATCGCGCACCGATGACGGTACAAGCTGTTCGACAAGCGCTTTACGATTTGACTCCAGTTCAGCCAGAGCATTGCTGCCGACCGTGTTTGTCTCCGCGCCCAAGTAGTATCCGTCCACCAGGTTTTCTTTGCGCCATCGCGGTGGTGCTTCGATCGAATCGAGCGCCGTTACCTTCGCTCCCTGGGCCAGGTTTCGCCCGACCGAATCGAACACCATCAACTCGGCCAGGGCGAAGATGTAATCGTTCCTCCGCGGCGCAAGCTTCGTTGCCGTGAAACGGATGTAGCGCGCTGTCTGGCCGACGCGCAGCGTCTGCAGCTTCACGCCAGGATTCGGAACGGCCACCGCCGTGTTGTTTTGCACCATCGAAGAAGTCCGAAACTCCGCGTTGTCCGAAACCTCAATTTTGTAGCGGACCGGAAATCCAAAGCCCGCCCCGATGTTGTTGAAATCATCGTGGCATCCGACAAACACGATGCGGGCGATCTCGCGCGATTCACCAAGGTCCAGTTGCACCCACTTCTCCGCATCCGGCGTGAGCCTGATCTGGCTGTGATACCCGAATGCCGCGGTGTCATGCCTGGGGGTCTTTTTCAACTGCGCAATGCGCGCGTCCAGCGCCCGCAGTTCATCGCCGCCCAGGCGCGCCACTTCCGCGTCGAGCCTGGTCCTCACGGTCTTCAGTTCGGCCATTCGCGCGTTCAATTCACGCCGTCGCTTCGCCGCGGTGGCATCGGCATCAAATGGACGGTCCGCGCGATCAACTCCTGCGAACACCGCTTGCAGGCCGTAGTAATCACGCGCCGAGATCGGATCGAATTTGTGATCGTGGCAGCGCGCGCAATGAACCGTGAGGCTTTGAAACGTGCTCATCGTGTTCATCACCATGTCATCGCGATCATTGTAGCGCGCGATCAGCCCGTCAGTTTTTGCGATCGGTAGCTCGACGTGGCCGACAAAATCCCACGGACCCGCGGCGATGAACCCAAGGGCTGGAATCAAGTGCGGCTCATCGGGAAACAGCACATCGGCGGCGAGTTGTTCTTCGACGAAGCGTGCATACGACTTGTCGCTATTCAACGCGCGAATGACGTAATCGCGATACGGCCACGCATTCAGCCGCGGCTTGTCTTTGTCGTAACCGTGAGACTCACCGTAGTGAACCATGTCGAGCCAGTGTCGCGCCCAGCGCTCTCCGTAGCGCGGCGAGTCGAGCAATCGATCCACAACTTTCTCGTAAGCATTCGTGCTTGTATCTGCGAGAAATGCGCTGACCTCCTCTGGCGTTGGCGGCAGTCCAATCAAGTCGAAGGTCACTCGGCGAATCAACGTGCGACGATCGGTTTCTCCCGAAGGGGCCAGCTTTTGTTCATGTAACTTCGACAGGATAAAACGATCCACTTCGTTCCGCGGCCAGTCAGAATCAGCAACGGCGGGAACAGCCGGCTTGTTCGCCGGTTTGAAACTCCACCAGTCCGTTTTGTTCGTGACTGGATCAGCAAACGCCGGATGAGGGCGGGCCACAAGAAATCCGAACAGAAGCAAATGAAGACAGCGCAGGGTTTGTTTCCTTCGTTCTCTTCTGTTCAAGTCTTCAGGCGTGTTCATGCGAGAACGTCCCCAATCACCTCGCCGTGTACATCCGTCAACCTCCGTTCCGCGCCATTGTGGTAGTAGCTCAATCGCTCGTGATCCAAACCGAGCAAGTGAAGCATCGTCGCGTGCAAATCGTAAATGGTCGTGACGTCCTTTACAGCCTTGTAACCAAACTCATCCGTAGCCCCGTAACTGCAACCGCGTTTTACGCCCGCGCCGGTCAGCCAGACGGTGAAGCCGTGTGGATTGTGATCACGTCCGCTCGCACCCTTTTGAAACGTTGGCATTCGGCCAAACTCCGTTACGAACGCCACGAGTGTGTCCTTCAACAGCCCTCGCTGTTTCAGATCCTTAATCAGCGCGGCGCACGGCTGATCGAGGATGACGCGATGCACATCATATTGAGACTTGAGTGACTTATGCCCATCCCAATTGCCGACGCCTTCGCCCATCGCGTATGCACCGTTGAAGAGTTGGACGAAGCGAACACCGCGCTCGATGAGCCGCCGGGCCAGTACACAGTTGCGCGCGAAGCCGGCCTTGATTTTGTTACTATCGTTCACACCGTACATTTCCAGCGTGGCAGGGCTCTCCTTCTTCAAATCACCGACTTCAGCCGCGCTCAATTGCATCCTGGCCGCAAGCTCATAGCTGGCGATGCGTGCGCTCAACTCACTGTCGCCCGGATGGCGCGCGAGATGCCAGTCGTTCAGAAGTTTCAGGAAGTCGCGCGTGCTCTTTTCGGTGCCCGGGGAAATTTCCCTGGGCGTGTCGAGGTTCGGAATCGGCTTCTCCGCATTGAACGCAGTTCCTTGAAATGCTGCCGGGAGAAATCCTGCGTTCCAGTGGTTGGGCCCGACTTGCGGCACGCCGCGCGGATCAGGAATCGCGACGAACGCGGGCAGGTTTTGATTCTCGCTGCCGAGCGCGTAAGTTGCCCATGACCCCATGCTCGGAAAACCGTCGAGGATGAACCCGGTGCTCATCTGGTTCTCCGCCGGGCCATGCGTGTTCGACTTCGCGGTCATCGAATGGATGAAGCAAAGATCGTCCGCCAGCTCGGCGAGGTTGGGCAGCATGTCCGAAATCATTTTTCCTGACTGGCCGCGCGGACGAAATTCCCAGAGCGGCTTCACCAGATTTCCGTTCTCGCCCTGGAACGTGATGAGTTTATCCGAGCCGGGCATCGGCTGATCGTGGCGCTTGATCAACCCCGGCTTGTAATCCCACGCATCAAGGTGGCTCAACGCTCCCGAACAAAAAATCACGAGCACGTTCTTTGCTTTTGGAGTGAAGTGCGGCGCGCGCGGAGCGACGGGCTGCTCGGGCGACCACTGCGGATGCACGGCTGGCTTTTCCGCCAGCAATTGCCGCTCGCTCAAGAGCGAAAGGAGCGCGACTCCACTCAGTCCCGTGCCGCCGAAGCGAAGAAAGTCGCGGCGGTTCAACATCCATCGTCCGGCATTGGAAATCGCGCAGTCTTCCATGACTCAGAATACGTAAACAAATTCGTTGGCATTCAACAGCGCACGGCAGAACGCTGCCAGTCCTTGTTCGCGAACCAAGTTCACCGATGCCTTCAACTCGTCGCGCGCTGGCTCGCGTTGAAACGCCAGAGCGAAGGCCCGGTGAATCTGAGCCTTAACATCGCTACCGGCTTCCCGCTCCAGGCGTTCGGCGAAGAACCCGGCCTGCTGCATGATAAAGGAGCTATTCAACAAATTCAGCGCCTGCAAGGGCGTTGTGCTGCTGTTTCGGCGCGGAGCGATTTGGCCCGCATCGGGACAATCGAATACACCAAACACACCATCGGGCCGCTGGCGCACAACTGCGCCGTAGATCATTCGGCGGAACGTGTCCGGCGGCCATTCGCGTCGCGGCGTGTAAACGCGCACGTAGTTGTCATTCGCCTCGAAAAAACTGAAACCCGGCCCACCCATCCGAAGATCAAGTTTGCCGCTCACCGCGAGAACTGAATCGCGAATCGCTTCGGCTTCGAGACGGCGGGATTTAACAGAAGCGAACGAAGGAAACGAAGAGGATGAAGAGTTTTTCGCTTCGTTCCCTTCGTTTGCTTCTGTTGATTTCTGCCTGTAGGTCGCGCTGGTCACGATCAGCCGGTGCATGTGCTTGATGCTCCAACCGTGTTCGATGAATTCCGCCGCGAGCCAATCGAGTAATTCAGGATGCGTGGGGCGCGCGCCATTCGCGCCGAAGTCGCTGGGTGTTTTCACAAGTCCTTCGCCGAAATGATATTGCCAGATGCGATTCACCATCACCCGAGCAGTGAGCGGATTGGTTGGATTTACAATCCACTGCGCGAGGGTGAGCCGTCGCTGCTCATCTTCGGAAAGTAACCTGGAGGTCTTCGTCACGCTGCTGGGGACCGAATCCATTCGAAACACCACTGGAACCGCACTCAAGGCGTTCGGCTTTACCTCATCGCGCTTTTGTATCGGATCGCCGCGATGCAGTCGATGGGTTGGCTCGGGTTTGGCCGCGAACGTCCCGCCGTAAATCATTGCTGCCTTCGCCAGCTCGGCGATGCGCGCTTCGTGCTCCGAGCGCTCGACGATGAGTTTTTCTGCCGCGAGCGTTTCGTCGCTCGGCAAGCCCGCCAGGCCTGGCACGGATTTGCGTTTATGACCTGTCTTGTAGGGCTGACGGTCGGCGGAGGAAGCGATGACGTGCCACTCGCTCGATCCGTTTGCGACTTCGATCTGGTAATCGATTGCCAGCCGATCCGTGAAGCGCTGCTCGCGGTCGCGGCCCCAGATGACCTTGTTGATGGCAATCGGCTGCGCGAATTCCAATTCCACCCAGCCCTTTCCGCGCTCGCTGGAAATCCAACTACGGCTGTTCCCGTGCCTGCCATCATTGATGTGCTCCAGCCGGTGAATGTCTGAATTGGGATACACACTCGAAGCGCCGGCCGTTGTGCGGTTCGTCGCGATTGCGATGTTCCGCGGCATGGCGTCGGCCGTGTAAACTTCCAACTCGTCAAGGCACGGCTCGGCATCCGTGGTCTTCGCAATGGTGAAACGCAGCCGCTTCGCCAGCGCCGGCGCGAACCGCTCGACGTTCTTGCGGGCGTTCACCGGAGAACGAAGTGAATTTGTATCCGGCGCGAGTGGATTCGCGAGCGGCTCAAAGTTCTCCAGTTCGCGCTCCACTTCGGCCAGCCGCCTGCGACGCCAGACCAATTCCTTCTCCCGCGTTTCACTTTCCGGTGTTCGCATCTTGCGTTCATTGTGCTGCACGCCCTCGAAGACCGCTTTCATCGCGTAGTAATCAACCTGCGGAATTGGATCGAACTTGTGATTGTGACAACGCGCACAACCCACAGTCAGCCCGAGAAATGTTGAGCCGGTGACGCTCACGATGTCGTGCAATTCATCGGCCCGCTGATTTGCCGTGAGCACCGGGTCGGGACTTTTGACCTGGTCCCATGGGCCGGCGACGAGAAAGCCGGTGGCCTCATCCACGCCGAGGACGTCGCCCGCGAGTTGTTCCAGAACAAACCGGTCGTAAGGCTTGTCTTCGTTGAACGCGCGAATGACGTAATCGCGATAAGGCCACGCATTCAGCCGCGGCTGGTTCATTTCAAAACCGTGTGACTCGGCAAACCGCACCACGTCGAGCCAATGCCGCGCCCAACGTTCGCCGTAGCGTGGCGAGGCAAGCAACTTGTCCACGAGCGTCTCGTAAGCACCGGCCGATTTGTCTTTCACAAACGCCGTGACGTCTCCGGGCGAAGGCGGCAGACCGATCAGATTGAAATACAGGCGTCGAATAAGTGTCTGGCGTTCCGCCTCGGCCGACGGCTTGAGTTGCTGTTCTTCCAATTGATCGAGGACGAATAAGTCGATGGGATTGCGCACCCACTTTGCGTTTTTGATTTTTGGAACTTCAGGACGCCGCAGCGGCTTGAAGCTCCACCATTCAATCTTGTTTGTGGAATCCGCGCCTGACATGACGTAAGGAAGTAAAACAAGGAGCGCGCCCATCAGAAGCTTCGCTGAGAATCGCGGCGTCATGCAGGAGCGAGATTAACGGTGTGGAAATCCAATTGCGAGTCTCAGTCGAAGCGGCCGCATCCGGTCGTTTGCCTTTCTTGACGCTCCTGCGCACGGCTGCGAGTTTTGCGCCTGGTCGAAGAGGAACAGGACATCTTTTCACGAGTTGCGAACACTTCCGCCGCGCAGGGCATCCTTCAAGGCGTGGAGAACGGAGGGGTCTTGTCTCTCGCCAGCATCACTGCGGCAGCGCAACCGTTTTTTGTCGCGTTGCTGCACGAGCGCTTTCCGAATCGAACCATCCTTGTAGTCACGGCGGGAGTGAAAGCGCAGGAAGCGTTTCATCAGGATGCGGCGACGTGGACGATGACTCAGTCCAAGGTCCAAAGTCCAAAGTCCAAAGTCTCCGACTCTCAACACTCAACTCTCAGCCCTCAACCTCTCTTCTTTCCCGCCTGGGACATTCTCCCGCACGAGCCAAAGCTGCCGCACGTGGATGTGATTAGTGAACGGCTCGAAACGCTGGTGGCATTGGCGGAGAAGTCCGAAGTCCAAGGTCCAAAGTCCCAAGTCGTGGTCTCGAACGTGGCTGCGATCATGCAAAGGACTTTTCCGGTGGGAGCGATTGCGGAGCGGACGCGCGCGGTGAAACGTGGCGAACAAATCAATCCGCTCGATCTCGTCGAGTGGCTCGAAGACCAGGGTTACGAGCCGGAAGCGCAGGTGAATGGCAAGGGCGAGATTGCGTTGCGCGGCGGCATCCTCGACATCTTTGCGCCCACGTGCGCGTGGCCGGTGCGTCTGGAGTTTTTCGGCGACGAGATTGAATCGATTCGCGAGTTCGATCCGATGACGCAGCTTTCCAAAGAAGCCATTGACTCAGTGATGTTGCCGCCCGCCGGTGAGTTGGGGATTTTGAAACGGCAAATCACGAAAGACTCCCAACCCTCGACTGCTCAACTTGCAACGTTGCTCGATCATCTCCCCGACAACGCGTTAGTAGTCGTGTGCGATCCAGATGCAGTCGGCGAAAGCGTGAGGGATTACGCGGCGCAGGTGCCGGAGAACGATCCGTTCTTCGCCTCCTGGGACGATTTGCAAAGCGAGATGACGGCACGGCGCCTGACGACGGTTGAATTGTTTGAAAGCGCCGAGACTTTGGAGTGCGGGGACTTGTCACCGCTTTCTTCATATGACGACGTGGCGTCAGGCGCGGGGGGACAAGGCCCGGTGCGGGAAAGCGCCGACAAATCGTCGCACTCCACAGGGCCGCGGTTCCAAAGCCTCGATGCGTTTCGGCCAATTGCCGAGCGCGCGCCGGACTTGCAAGTAGCAGAGGCGCAACGGCGCGAGTTCTTCGCGCAACTACACCGCTGGTTGCGGCAGGGCTATGCGGTTCACGTTTTCTGCAACACGGAGGGTGAGCGGCAAAGGTTCGAAGAGATTTGGAATGAGTACGGGGTCGGTCGAGGGTCGAAGGTCGAGAGTCGAGAGCGGGAACCGGAGCAGCCCTCGACGCTCGACCTTCGACCCTCGACTCATCTCGGCACTCTTTCGCGTGGCTTCATTTTTGACGAAGGCAAGCTAGTCGTTGTCACGGACGCAGAAATTTTCGGGCGCTACAAAGTGCAGCGGCCGCGCCGGCTCAAGTCGCCGCACGCCGCCACTTCCCGTTCCGCGCTCGATATTGATTTCACTGAGTTCGAGGAAGGCGACTACGTTGTCCACGTGCAGCACGGCATTGGAAAGTTTCTCGGGTTGCAAATCTTCGATCAAGGCGCAGGGCGCAAGCCGACGGAAAAATCCAAACGCACGACGGGACAGGAATGCCTCGCCATCGAATACGCTTCATCCGACCCGGCCCAACCGCCGCCCAAGCTTTATGTGCCGGTCAGTGAAGCGCATCTCGTCAGCAAGTATGTTGGCGCAGGCAAAGCACGTCCGCCGTTAAACACGCTGGGCGGCGCGCGTTGGGCGAAGACCAAGGCGCAGGCAGAAAATGCGGTGCGCGATCTCGCGGCGGAAATGCTGCGTATTCAAGCCGCCCGCGAATCGCAGGCAGGCCACGTCCACGCACCGGACAATACCTGGCAGCGCGAATTCGAGGGTTCGTTCGTTTACGAGGAAACGCCGGACCAGCACCGAGCGATCATCGAAGCGAAGCGCGACATGGAATTGCCCAAGCCGATGGACCGGTTGATTTGCGGCGACGTGGGCTACGGGAAAACCGAAGTGGCGATTCGCGCGGCGTTCAAGGCGGTGATGGGAGGAAAGCAGGTCGCGGTGCTCGTGCCGACGACGGTTCTCGCACAGCAACATTTCAATACGTTTCGCGAGCGCATGGCGGATTATCCCGTTCGCGTCGAATTGCTCTCACGGTTCCGCAGCGCCCGCGAACAGAAGCGAGTGGTCCAGCAACTGGCGCAAGGCGGAGTGGATATTGTCATCGGCACGCATCGGCTCGTGCAGAGCGACATCGCATTCAAGGATCTCGGTCTGGTCATCATCGACGAAGAGCAGCGCTTCGGCGTGATGCACAAGGAGAA
>JGI10216J12902_101713862_pt1 | contig 23748 bp, 18 predicted proteins | sample KanNatreferecore_FD_12902 | JGI IMG/M metagenome (IMG submission 12902)
GCGGACAAGGCGGGGGCGTACACGGTGGTGGTGGTGCTGGTGGCGATCGTGCTGTTCATGCTGATCGGGGTGGTGGGGAGTCGGGTGATGATGAGCGGGATGTACTAGCGGGTGGGCTTTCGTCGTTCTCGCGGGCGGACCCATCGAGGGCGTGCTTGCCTTGCTTGGACAGTTGAATAGATCGCTCGGCCGCGCGGGCCCATCCTGAGCCCGCGCGGCCGCTTCGATTTGGGCTGCGTGCGCCTCGATCCCAAGGCTTTTCGGCGCGACCTCCGTTCGCGTCGCCTCGAAACCAATTCGATCAGATCTCCGGGCCGGGTGGGCGAACCTCGTGCGTTCGCCTTGCCCTCGGTCGCGTTTGTCTGATCTTCCGCTGCGCGCGCCTCGACCTCGACGCCGTTCGCCTCGACCTCGAAGCCGTTCGCCTCGACCTCGAAGCCGCGCGCCTCGACCTCGAGGCCGTGCGCCTCAACCTTGAGCTCGTTCGCCTCAACCTTGAGCTCGTTCGCCTCAACCTCAAGTCCGAACGCCTCGCCCTTTAGCCCGTTCGCCTGGACCTCGAGTCCGTGCGCCTTAACCCTGAGCTTGTTCGCGTCGACCTTGAGTCCATTCGCCTCTACCTTGAGCCCGTTCGCTGCGACCTCGAACCCGTTCGCCCGGATCTTGAGCCCGCTCGCCTCGATCTCAAGTCCGTTCGCGGCGACCTTGAGTCCGTTCGCCTCAACCTTGAGCCGGCTCGCTTCCACCTTGGGGCCGTTCGCCGGGACCTCGAGCCCGTTCGCCACGACCTCGAGCCCGTTCGCCGGGGCCTCGAGCCCGGTCGCCTTCCCTTCAAGCCGGATTGCATCGCCCTCGAGTGCGTTTAGTCGTCTCGGCACGCGCTCGCCTGCTCCTGGAACGCGTGCGCCTCGCCCTGGAATGCGTTCGCCTCCACCTCGAGGCGTTCGCCTCGCTCCTGAGGAGCCTTTCCACGCCGGTATCGCAAGGGTGAAGGCGGCGGCCGCATGCGGGCACGAATTTGGCCAGTCGTGGCGGGCGTCCAGTGCGACTACGCGCTGAACGGGTGACGCAACATACTGCACCGTTGTAAGTTGCGGCCTCTGGGGCGCCTGGGAGGTTGGGCGGGCGGAAGCCTCGTCCCCCGTTCGCACCTATTGGAAGCCCCACCGGGACCCGCATCCAGCACGACCCCCGACCATCTCGCAGGAAGGCAGCCTTGGCCGAGTCGATGCCCACCCAGGACATCCAGCCCGCCGCCCGGTCGGTCTCCTACCGGCTGTTCGCGCTGTCGTTCCTGTCGCTGTTCCTCGAGCTGATGATGATCCGGTGGGTGCCGGGCGCCGTCCGGCTGGTGGCCTACTACGCCAACCTGATGCTGATCAGCTCGTTTCTGGGCATCGGTCTGGGCGCGATGCTGGCGGAGCGGCGGGTGAATCTGATCCGGTGGTTTCCGTCCCTGCTGGCCGCGGATGTCCTTCTCCTCGTGCTCTGCCGGAACGTGCTCCTGCCGGGCAACTCGGTCGAGATGCGCTTTACCGCGATCTCAGCCGGGTTGGCGAACTACGTCATTCTGCTCGCGGTCTTCTTTCTGAACGCCGCTGTGTTCGTCCCGCTCGGCGAGCAGATCGGGCTGCAGTTTCAGAGACTGGCCAACCTGCGCGCGTACGCATGGGATCTGGGCGGCAGTCTGGCGGGCACCCTGGTCTTCGGCCTCTTCGCCGTCCTGCACTTTTCTCCCCAGGTCGGTCTGGCCGCAGCCATGCTCGTGTTCGGGGTTCTCTATTCTCGTCAGGCTCGGCAGGTGCGAACGCTGGCCCTGTTCGCGCTGATCCTCGTCATGTCCGTCGTGGCCACCGAACGGCGGGCCTCCTGGTCCGCGTACAGCTACCTCGAGATGGTGGCGGCCAGCGAGGTCACCTGGCACTGGTATACCCCGGCGCCGGAGCCCCCCGCAGACCTCATGACCATGCGCGATCCTCCCGCCTACATCCTGGCGGTCAATCAGAACTTCTATCAGTACCACCGCACCAACGATCTCCGTCGGTTCACGCCGGGTACGGCTATCTACAACGAAGCGGACAAGTACGGCGTCGTCTACTCGATTCCCTACGTGTTCAAGCCTGCTCCCCGCCGGGTCGTCGTGGTCGGTGCGGGGGGCGGACTGGATGTCGAGGGGGCGCTGCTGCACGGCGCCGAGCACGTGGATGCCGTCGAGATCGACCCGATGATCGTGCGGCTGGCGCGTCGGTACAGCGCGGCCGGGGCCTACGGCAACCCCAGGGTGTCGGTTCACATCGACGACGCGCGCGCCTTCTTCGAGCGGGCACGGCCCGGGTACGACGTGGTCAGCTTCGGCTTCCTGGACTCGCACGGCCTGTTCAGCTCGATGGCGAACATCCGGTTGGACGGCTTCGTCTACACCGTGGAGGGAATCCGCTCCGCCTACCGCCTGCTCAACGACGATGGGGTCCTGTCGCTGGCGTTTACACCAAACCGCACCTGGCTTGCCGGCAAGCTCTTCCGGATGGTCACGGAAGCGACCGGCCGGGAGCCTCGGGTATACAAGGCGAGCGGCGCGATCATCATGCTCGTCGAGAAGCAGCCGATGAGCGATCCGCCGGCGTCCATTCGAGACTACACCGCATGGCGTCCAACGCCTGCCGAGCTGGCGACGACGCCCGCAACCGACGATTGGCCCTATCTCTACTTGCGGGAGCGGACGATTCCGAGCGACTACGTGCTGGTCATCGTGAGCCTGCTCGTCGTCTCCATTATCGCGGTTGCCCGGCTCAAGCCGCGCGGGACCGGAGCGGAAGACCTGCATTTCGGTGCCATGGGGACGGGCTTCCTGCTGCTCGAGACCAAGTCCATCGTCGATTGCTCGCTTTACTTCGGCGCGACCTGGCTGGTCTCGCTGATCGTGATCGCAGGCGTGCTGCTGATGGTGCTGCTGGCGAACAGCGTGGCCGCACGGCTCCGCGGTTTCACCACCTGGCTGTACCTGCCGCTCATCGCCTCTATTCTGCTCGTGTTCGTGGTGCCCAACGACACCGTCCTGCAGCTCTCGTTTGCGGGCCGGCTCGCATGGACCCTGCTCGCGGTCCCGATTCCGATCTTCTTCGCCGGGCTGGTCTTCTCCGGGACGTTCAAGCGCACGCCGTACCCGTCCGCGGCCTTCGGCGCGAATCTCGTCGGAGCTATGCTGGGCGGGTTCGCGGAGTATCTGAGCATGGCGGAGGGGAGGAGGATGCTGGTGTTCGTTGTCGTCGCCGCGTACCTGGTCAGCCTGCTGGCTGCCACGGCGGTCTCCAAGCGGATGCCGGCTCGTGCGGCATCCGCGGCGTAGCGCGGTTTGTGGCCGCGACCGCCCGCAAGGCCGCTGTACCGGCGTTGCCCATGCGCCTAGCGTGGGTAGGTTTCTGGGTGCCTGGATCCGACGTGACCCCCACTGATACTCCGGTTTCATGAGACCGCTCGGGCTTTCGCCAGTGGCCTTCGCCCTTTGCATTGCCCTGACCGGATGTGCATCCGGCTCCAAGCAGTCCGCCGCGGGCACGCAGCCGCAGCCGACGCCTGTGGCGCCGGATTCGACCATGTGTGCCGAACCGGGCACCAACGGGACGCTGCATTGCTCGACCAGCCAGGAGCTTCTCGCCACGCCCGCGCTGCAGGAGGCCGCGCACGACCTCAGACGGCTCGGTATGGTCACCGATATGGAGGAGGTGGGCCACGGACGAGTGGCGCTGAAGGTGACTGACGAGGGCATGGCCCAGTACACACCGCTGGCGTACCACCTCGAGCACCTCTACCGCGCCTACCGGATCGCGTACGATTACGGCGACGTCGTCGTATTTGAGCTCTGGCACAGGGGCCGCTTGGTGGGCTCGTACGCATCGCAGGGGCTGCTGCTTCGATGACCGCCTAGCCTCTGGTCACCGAGTCGCCATCGCGGCGGCCTATGCCTCGCCACACTGTCAACGCGACGGCGGGTAGGTAGATAAGGGCCAAGACATAGGGCCACTGTTCCCGAAGCATCCGGGGCGGGTCGGCCGGTCCGTACGACGTCCGCGTGTAGACCAGGTAGGCGGCGAGATACCCGAGCCCCTGGAGGACAGCCAACTGACGGGGCGTCTTGGCGCAAAGCAGGAGCGGCAAGGTCTCGTGGAGTACCGTCGTGTGCGGCACAAGGGCTAGCATCCCCAGCATCCGGCCCTCAGGCAGGCGCCAGCTGAGCCATCCTCCCAAGAGAACGACGCCGAATGGGCGTACGATGGGCGGCAAGTATTGAAGCTGACCTCGGACCGCGGCGAACCAGTCCCGTGGCCACGTCGGTGTCAGCAGGAGGGAGCCCAGCAGGAGCAATGTTGCGCCCATCGCCGCCGACCGGGAAGGCCAGCCAGCGAACAGGGCGAGACCAACCGTCGGCTTCGCTGCCCATACGAGCCCGAGCCATGGGACGATGGTCGCTGCGGTGAGCCACGGGGACCATTGACCCAGGAGCACGGCATGGATGGCGGGCGCGGACACGAGGATCCATCGGCGCCATCCGGAGAGACATCCCGCCAGCACGCCCATGCCGAGGCCCGTCCACGTGGCGATGAGCAGCCGGAAAGGCAGCCAGGCGATCGGCAGCAGGGCGGTGGGAGCTGTGGCGGGGTAGAACAACGGGTATTGCAAGCGGCCCGAGGCCACGGCCGCGCGAGCGGCCTCGTAGGGATTCATGCCGCGCAACATGCCCTGGGCGGCAATCCCAGTCGCGTCGAAATCCGTCCGAGCCGCAGGCGGAGCATGGCCTGCCCATACAAGGGACCCGACCGCGATTCCGACCACCACGCCGGTAATAATCCGACGACGATCAGGCCGCACGGCGATCTCCTCGAACATCTGGCGGAATGCTTCTGGTGAAGGTCGAAAGGCCAGCCAGCTCGGTACCAATCGGTTGAAGCAGTGCCGTGCGGGCTCGTGCCAGCCGCTTACGTCGCCAGCTCGGAAACCGGCTGACCTGGACGAAGTGTCGCCGACGCGGCCAGGCTAACGACGTAGGCCGCCAGCACCACAACCACCAAGCTGCGTCTGCCAATCGCCATACTCAGGTATTCCGCGAAGCCCCCGAGCATCGCCCCGACAAGGTTGGCACCGAAGGCCGCTGCCGGAAGGGTCGCACGCTTGAACGTGCCCGAGAACACGAGACCGGCAAAGAAGACCGGAATTGGCACCACCAGGGCGGTCCACGCGAGCCGAGCCACGTACGACAGCCCCAGAATACGTTCGTTCGGCACGGCGAAGACCAGCAGAATAGAGGCGATGAGCGGCAGGTACAGCCAGGTGGTGAAGCCGCGGAGCCGTGCAGCCACGCTGTTCGCCAGCAGCACCATCAGCAGCACGCCGGCAATGACGATCAGCGACACGACCCAGGTGGCACCAAAGTAGAGCGAGGAGTCCACGATGGCCTTCGTCTCGAGCAACAGAAAGCCCATGCCCATGGCGCCAAAGTGCAGGTCTTCAGTCCCAGCACCTTTGGGCTTGAGTCGTGCCACAGCCACAACCGAGATGGTGAGCAGGCTCAGGATGACAAGGACATAGTCGGGCGGGATCGTCGGTTTCAACAAGTACAGATAGGGCCAATCATCGCTGGCCGGCGGGGTTGCCAGGTCCGCAGCGGCCGGGTGCCATGGCACGAACTCGCCGAAGGCGACCGGCGGATTCGCCATCGGTTGCTTCTCGACAACCATGACCAGCCACTTAAGTCCTTTGGTGTATGCGCGCGGCTCGCGACCGGTAGCTTCGGTGACCATTCGATAGAGCTTGCCGGCAAGCCAGGGCTGGCCCACGGTGGCAAAGGACAGTGCCAGCACCCCCCGGTCATTGAGAAGTCGCCAGGCAGCCCGGATACCTTCGACGGTGTAGACAAAGCCGTCGAGGCGGATATTGGCCATGGAACTGAACAGGCCATGGGAATCGAGCAGCCCGAAGCAGACGAGGTCATAGCCCGGCGTGGCTTGCTCGAAGAACGCACGAGCGTCATCAATGTGCGTCGTCACTTTCGGGTTGTCGTAGACACCCGCAGAGCTGTAGCGCCGCGCGAGGCGTACGATGGCCGGGTCGATCTCCGCCACATCCACATGCCCAGCGCCGTGAAGGAGGGCGGCTTCCACGTCCAGACCCCCGCCCCCGCCCGCTACCGCCACCTTGTGGGGTGCTGGCTGGAAGGCATATGGGATCTGATAGGGTATGCGGAAGTTGTTGGTGGCGGCGTACGCCCTGCTTCCTGGCGTGAACCGACGCATGTCATTGGTGCGGTGGTACTGGTAGAAGTGCTGGTTGACGGTGAGCAAATAAACCGGGGGATCCCGCATGGTCATGATGTCGGCCGGTGGCTGTGGCGCCGGAGTGTACCAGTGCCAGGACCGCTCACCATCGAGTGTCATCGAAAGGTAGCTATAGGCCGACCACGTCGCGCGCCACTCGGTAGCCACGACGGAGAGTACCAACGCGAGCGCGAAGAGGGTAATAGTCCGGAGACGCCGCGCGTACGGGGGATAGAGAATGCCGAATAGGACCATGGCGCCCGCCAGCCCCATCTGCGGCGAGAAATGCAGGACTGCGAAGACTCCAAAGATCAATGTCCCGGCTAGACTTCCGCCGAGATCCCAGGCATAAGCTCGGAGGTTCGGAAGTCGCTGAAACTGCTGACCGATCTGCTCCCCCAAGGGTACAAAGAGCGCCGTGTTCAGGGCGAAGACCAGGAGTAGAATCACGTAGTTGGTGACGCCGACACCGAACCCTACGAACATGAAGCGCACCTCGCTCGAGCTGCCAGGGAGAAGCACGTTCCGGCAAAGACCGAGAAAGAGCACGTCGAGTGCGAGCAAGGCAGGGAACCACCGGATGAGATTCGTGCCACGCTCCGCGAGCATCGCGCCCAAGCCGATGCCGAGGAACGAACTGATCAGCATCAGGTTGGCGTAGTACGCCACCAGCCGGATCGACCCCGGCACCCAACGGATGACCATGAGCTCGAGGAACAAGGCAAGGAATGAAAGCGCGAACAAGCGACGGGCAGCAGACCGCCGCGACGAGGATTCCTGATCAGCGATCACTTGTTCCCCGGCTGGATGGACGAGCGCTGCCCTGCCCAGGGCAGCCCGGCTTGGTGGCCGCATGTGAGGTGGAATGTCCGAAACTAAACAGTCAGAATACCCGGGGCGAGGCAGAGGGGTCCGGAGATCGGCTCCCCAGGAGTCTCGAGCGGAGTGATTCCGGGGCGATCGGCGTGGATCACGCAGGACGGCGTCACGAGTCCATAGCGGCTCACTTTCCCACGGGGCAAGCCAGCTGACGGCGGCCTCACCGGGAGGGCGACCCAACGGTCAAGGGGCAGACCCACTTCTCGGAGAAGGCATGAGACGTTTGCGCCTGGTCGTGGCTGGCGCCGCCGCCGCGGTTCTCCTTACCGAGATCGCGCTGACTCGCCTGTTCTCCGTTCTGCTCTTCTACCACTACAGCTTTCTCGCGGTCGCGCTCGCCCTTTTTGGGCTGGCGGCCGGCGGAGTGAGCGCAACCCGCATTGGCCCTGGGCTAACCCTCGAAGCGACTCTGCCAATGATTCGGCGCTCGCTCCTCCGGGCAAGCGCAGGCCTGATCGCGTTGATCACAGTCACCGTCCTCGCGGAAACCTTTTCGGACCCCCTGCCTGCGGCATTGTTCCTCTCCTCGATGAGCGCCATCCCGCTGTACTTCCTCGGGGAGGTGCTGGCGCTGGCCCTGGCGCAGGGTAGAGATCGTATCCACCAATTGTACGCCATCGATTTGGTCTCGAGCGCGTGCGCGGCGCTCAGCTCCATCCTCATCCTCAAGTGGGTGCAGGGCCCGCTAGTGCTCAACGTGCCCGCGCTCATTCTTCTCGTCGTGGCGCTCGCCCTCACACCGAGTGGGGAGCGGTCCGTCCCCGCCGTTGCAGTTATCACCGTTGGCGCACTAGTACTCGCGGCGTCCGTCCAGGACGGGCCGATGTTCTTCTCGCCCGAGCGCTCCGGAATCCTGAGCGAGCGCTGGAACGCCCACAGTCGGGTCATCGTCCGAGACGTCGGCGCTCGCGGTCGCTGGCTCGTAATTGACAGGACGGCGGCCTCCCTCATTCCACACACTCCGGCTACCGACCGAGGGCCAGTCGAGATCAATTCAGCGTGGACTACGCAATTTCCTGATCCCGCGTACGCGTTCGGACGCGCCGTTGAACGGGTTGCCATCATCGGTTTGGGAGGAGGGCCGGATGTCCTGCCCGCACTGGCCGCGGGCGCTCGCCATGTCGACGGGCTCGAGCTGAACGGGAGGATCCTGGAACTTCTGCGGAACAGCAGTGACGGATATACGACGATTGCCCGCCGGCCCGAGGTGGACCTCGTCCACGACGAGGCGCGACATGCGCTGCAACATCGCCGCGTACAGTATGACCTTATCCGGGCGAATTTGATCGACACCTGGGCGGCAACAGCGCAAGGTGGGTTCGTGCTTGCCGAGAACGGGATCTACACCGTCCAAGCCTGGCGACTCTTCCTGAGTCGATTGACGCCAACCGGAATCCTGGCCACGACCCGGTGGTATCTCCCGGCTGCGCCGGCTGAAGCACAGCGCTTGATCGCCCTGGGCGCTGAGGCCCTCGATCAGGAGGGGCTGAGACCAGCGCACCGGCACCTCATCGCTGTGGCCCTCCCTCCTCCGATTGCGACTCAAGAAGGAGGCGCATTGCAGACGATTACCACGCTCGTCAGTCGCTCCGAATTCACCCCGCCGGAGGTCGCCGCACTGGAGCGGTTCATTGTCCGCCGCGGCGGGGCGGTTCTGCTTGCGCCGGGACGTCCACCATCGCCAAGTGCGACGTCCTGGCCCTTGTTGCTAGCTCCTGGCACTCGCAGGGCGGCGATCGCGGCCAGTCCATGGGCCATCGACCCCCCTACCGACGAGCGGCCCTATTTCTTCCTGCAGATAAGGCCAACCGACGTGCTCCGCCTGGGGTCGGGGAAATTCGGCATGGTGAGTGCGATCACCTTTAACGGTGTGCGGGTGCTGCTCGCCACCGTGGCCATCGCCCTGCTGGCTGCCGCGCTAGTGACCTGGGGAGCCAGCCGACGTCGAGGGGCTGGAAGCACCCGGCTCTCGGTTGCAGGGCGCGGGTATTTCGCGGCGATCGGCTTGGGTTATATGGCCGTTCAGCTGGCACTGCTGCAGCGACTCACGTTGATCGTTGGTCATCCAGTCACCACCCTCGCGCTGGTGCTGGCCACTATGCTGCTGGGTACGGGGCTCGGGAGCAGCGCGGCGGGGCACCCCAAGCTCCAAGGATCGTCTGTCACGCGCGCAACGCCCGTGGCCGCGGTCACGGCCTTAGCCGTCGTTTTTGGCCACATCAGCGTTCTCGACCGCGTCCCTTCGCCGATTTGGGTCGGTTTGTTGACAGCGTTGGTCGGAACAGCCCTCGGCGTCGCTCTACCGACCGGTATCCGGCATTTTGCCGGAAGTACCACGGTGGTGGCGGAAGCCTGGGCGCTGAATGGCGCGTTCAGCATCCTGGGATCTGCGGCGGCCGCGCTAGGCGGTCTGGTCGTTGGCAGTCGAGGACTTCTTGTCGGTGCGGCAGGGTGCTACGGATTCGCGTTCGTTTTCCTCCGAGCCTATCCGCCTAGCTCACTCCCCGCCGACCTGCCGCTACAGGACTGCTGCGTTGGGTAATTTGAGCGATCCGGTAGGGACCTCCCGGCGGGCAGCCGAGCACCCCAGAAGTGGGCGTAGCTCGTAGCGCTTAGCTATGTTCCAACCCGTCTGCCATTTTTTGCACCCTCGATCGCATCCGCGCCGGGGCCAGGCTCCTTCGTGGCGATAGAGCCGATCACGGCGGGCATAGGATTCGCACAGGCAGCACGGATACTCGAGAGCTGTCGCCGACGGCGGTCTGGATTCCCCTCTCGGGGCAGCTCACCATCGAGGCTTCACTACCGTGTTCACTGAGGGCACTGGGTCGCGAGCGATGAACGCGAGCTGGGGTAACCGTCACGGGTTTGCCAGGGACGTCGGCGTACTGTTACTGGTCGCCGCCTGCGTGTTCGTCGCCTACCGGCTCACCCGCGGAGACGCCGCAGAGATGGTGGCGGCTTTTCTCCGGCGTGTTCGGGCGATGGGGCAGCCCAACTGAGATTGCGTGCTCAGGAACATGTTCGTTCGCTGATCTGAGAGACGCCCCGTTGCTGTATCAGGACATCGGCCGCGGCCCGGAGTGAGATCGTGTCTGGCACCACGACGTAATCCTCGCCCGTGGGTGCGCTTCCAGCCACCTTGCCGTCTATGGCCTTTGCCGCGCGGCTCTTGTCCGCCCGGGTCGCGTCGCTCGTAAAGACCACCAGGAGCACCCCGGCGGCGGGACCGGACTGGCACGCGGTCACCAGAGACGAGTCCACGCTGGGTTGGGCGACCGCGCTGCGTGTCGAGTCCACCGTGGCTGCTCTCGCCTTTGCCGAATCCGTCTTCGCCGAGTCCACCGTCTGGCGTCGGCCGGTGTCCGCGGCAACATGGGAAGCTGAGTCGCTGTAGCCGCGGGAGCGCGCGCTCGAATCGGCTGGGTGTGCCGAATCGCCCGGAGCCTGGGCAGTGCCGGATCCGCCGAGCGATACCGAGAGAAACAGGGCAATGAGGGCAATTCGATTCATGGCTTGCGCTCAGCTCGCTTGCGGTTGTAAGGCATGCCGGCCAGCGGTGCTCGACCGGCCTCACCACATACCTAACACCCGAACGGTACCGGGGCCAGGCACGTGGTCAGCCTGCCCGCCGCCACCGGAGACGCGCTGATGCACAGCAGCCTGGTGGCTTCGCCCGCAGCGCGGCCCCCGTTTCATATCCGCCTCGGTCTCGCGGCCCGACAGCTCGCACGCTGGCTCGGGAAGCCGGTGGTTACGCTCATCGCGCTGGTCGGCACCGCCGGTCCCTCGAACGGCCTGTGGGCCCATCTGTATCCCGTCGTGCTCGGTACGCCCCTCGTCATTACGGCCGTTCAGCGCCGAAGCGGGGAAGCATTCAAGCTCTGGAGCACGTACATCCTTGGCTTCCTCACCTTTCGAGTCCTGCGCAACTTCGCTGACGGCGACGGGGGCCGCGTGTACTACGGCTACGTCATGGACATCGATCGCGTGCTCGGCCTGGGGCGTGTCCCCACGGTGGCCTTGCAGGAGCGGTGGTTTCATCCGAATCACGCGACCGCTCTCGACTGGTATATGATCGGCGTCTACTTATCCTACTTCGCGCTTCCGCCAATTCTCGCGCTGGTGCTGTGGGCCACGGGCAGTGGGCTGTTCCGACGGTATGTCATGGCCACTCTGATGCTGTTCGCAAGCGCGGCCATCATCCACTATCTCCTGCCAAGCGCGCCGCCCTGGCTTGCCGCCTACCGTGGATTGCTGCCGCCCCTGCACCGGATCGCGAACGAGCTGTTCTTCAATCAGGACCCGAGGCTGTACAGCTACGCGACGCACGTCGCAGAAGGAAATCCGGTCGCGGCGATGCCTTCGGTTCATGCCGGAGCGACCTGGCTGATTGCCCTCGTTGCTTGGCAGACGCGCCGCTGGCTGGGCCCCCTTGGTCTCTTCTACACCGTGTCCATGGTCCTGGCGCTGGTGTACCTGGGTGAGCACTACCTGGTGGATGCCGTGGTGGGCATCGCGCTTGCTTGGGCCGCCTGGTGGGTGGCGGGCCAGCCCAGGGCGCTCGAGCGCATACGCTTGCCGGTCAAGGACGCACCCGTGATCGAGAGCAGCACGGCGTGACGAGTCCAGCCACCGACACGGTTCCACAGGTCGTGGGGCACGGCCCCGACGGTCGGACGCCGGCACGCGATTGGCCGCCCTGGACTCGAGTGCTGCTGATCAGCATCGCCTCGCTCTACTTCGAGCTGTTGGTGATCCGCTGGCTTCCCAGCGAAGTCCGCATCCTCGCGTACTTCAGCAACGTGACGCTCATCAGCTGCATCCTCGGGCTCGGCGTGGGATCCCTCACCGCGTCTACCTGGCGCATCCGCCCGAGCGCCACGCTGGGCCTGCTGGCGGCCCTGGTGGTGCTCGCCTGTCTCTATCACGGACTCGATCTCACTCTCCCGCTTGCGGGCGAGGGCAACTTCGTCTGGAACGGGCTGTCACGCGCCGCCAAGGGCACGCCGCTGCAGTACGTGGCTCTCTTCACCTTTTTCGCAGTCAACACGGCGGTTTTCGTCCCTCTCGGCCAGATCCTGGGCCGGGAGTTCGACACACTCCCACCGATCCAGGCCTACCTGGTCAACGTGGCTGGCGCGCTCGCGGGACTCTGCACGTTCGCGCTGTTTTCCCTGTTCGGGGTCTCGCCCCTCTGGTGGTTCGTCGTCGGACTGCTGCTTCTGGCGCCCTTCATACGTCTCACGGGGGCCGCGATCGCGGCGACCGTGCTCATCACCGGGGTCGCGTCGCTCACGCTGTTGGAGCCCGAGATCTGGTCTCCCTACTACAAGGTGACGACCACCGTCCTCAAGTACCCCGGTGCGCCCGACGGCTATCAGATCAGCGTCAACGAGGACTCCCACCAGCAGGCGCTCAACCTGAGCGGCGCGTTCGACGGGGTCGCGGACCTCGGGACCCGCCGGCGGATCTACGACGGGCCCTACAAGTACGGGAGCAATGCGCGGGTGCTGATCTTGGGGGCCGGCACCGGGAATGACGTCGCTGCCGCCCTTCGGGCAGGCGCGCAGCACGTGGATGCTGTCGAGATCGATCCCGTCATCCTGAGGCTGGGCAGCTCGCTCCACCCCGAGCATCCCTACGACGACCCCCGCGTCACGCTCTGGAATCGCGAAGGCCGAAGCTTCCTCCGGCGGCAGGTCGAGCCCTACGACAAGATCGTGCTCGGCTACGTGGACAGCCACTCGCTGTTTTCCGCGATGAGCAGCGTGAGGCTCGACAACTTCCTTTATACCCGGGATGCGTTTCAGGAGATGAAGGCCCACCTCGCGCCCGGGGGCGTGCTCGCCGTGACCTTCACGGTGCACGAGGAGTGGATCGCAGACCGCCTGTACACGCTCTTCCTCGAGACCTTCCATCGGCCACCACTCGTATATCAGGGCGCGCGCAGCTCGTCCGCGGGCACGGTCTTTCTCGGCGGAGCGCCGGTTGAAGGCAACGGGCGCCCGTACCTGCCCGTCGCCGGGCGACGGGTCTCCGAGCGGGGTCACACCTGGACCTACGACGAGCGTGAGGGTTATCTCGATCCCGCGCATTTCGCGCCGGCCGCTACGGTGCCCACCGATGACTGGCCCTATCTCTATCTTCGCGACCGCACGATTCCGATCAACTACCTCGTATGCATGGCCATGCTCTTCCTGCTGTCGGCCGTTGCCGTCCGTCGCACCTCGGGCGTCGAGGCGGTGCGATGGCCCTTCTTCTGGCTCGGCGCCGCGTTCCTTCTGGTCGAAACCAAGGCGATGACAGAGCTCGCGATCTTCCTGGGCTCGACCTGGACTGTCAACTTCTTCGTGATTGCGGCGGTCCTGGGACTGATCGTGCTCGGTACCGTGCTGGTGCAGCGCGGTGTCGCCCCGTCCACGCGAATGGCCTTCATCCTGCTGGCCTTGACGCTGGTTGCGACCTGGATGGCGCCGCTCCACGATCTGCTGGGCTGGAGCTCCCCGCTCAGGGACTGGGTCGCCGTGGTGGTGCTCTGCCTCCCGTTGTTCTTCGCGGCCATCGTGTTCGCCCGCCAAATCGGCATGGAGGGGCGACCCTCGGCAGCGCTCGGCAGCAACCTGCTGGGAGCGCTCGCGGGGGGCGTGCTCGAGTACGTCTCCATGGCAATCGGAACCCGGCCGCTCTACCTCATCGCCCTCGGCCTCTATGGCCTGGCTTGGGCGGGCTTCGCGTTGGACTCGCGCTCGGAACGTTCCGGAGTGCGGACGGTTCGGGGCTAGGGCGTGGGCGCTCTCGAGGGGGTAGCTATCTCTCCGGCCTCTGCGGCACGTGTCAGCGGGACAGGGGGCGCGCGCCAGACGGCTCCCTATGCCCTCGCAGTGTCCTCTGTGCTCAGCCTTGTTGCCGCGAGCGATGGTGAGCTGGTGCGTGCCTCCGACCTCGTTCTGCCGGTCACCATCATGCTGGCGGTCGCGGCGCTGGCCCACATCCTGGGCTGGCTGTCGAGTCGAGACGCGATCAAGAGCGCACTGATCGGTTGGGTGATCGTGACGGGGTTCGGTTCGTTCGGAGATGTACTGGCCGCCTTCAAAGCTGGGGCTACGGTTGGTCCGTCCCCGCGCGAGACGGCAGCGCTGATCAGCTGCGTGGCAGTTGTGGGTGTGTTCGTCGTGGCCGTCGCGAGATCACGCCGTCAGCTCGGCGGCGTGCTCGGCTACGCGGCACTTGTGAGCGGACTGGTGCTCGGGTGGGATGGATGGTTCGCCGGACGAACGCTGCTGGCCAGCGAACGACCGGCGGGGGAACTTCTCCGTTCGGCTATACCGGCTCCCGATTTGGTGGGGCGTCCACCGGACATCTTGCTACTAGTCTTGGACAAGTACACCGCCTCGCACATCCTGGGCGAACAGTACGGCTTCGACAACGGGGAGTTCATCAGGTTCCTGCGGGCCAGGGGCTTTCTGGTGCCGCCCGCGGCCCGCGCCAACTATGTACACACATATCTGGCCCTGAACGCGATGCTCAACATGGAGTATCTCGACTCGTCGGTTGCGCGGGTCGGCACCACGAGTCTCAGCCGGGCGGCGAGCTACGCAGCGATCGAGAGAAACCGGCTGGCAGCCTTCCTCCGGGAGCATGGCTACCGGTTCGTCTTCTCACCGACCGCGTACGGGGCGACCCGCCGGAACCGCTATGCCGATGTGCAGATCCCCGATCCGCATGCCATCCGACCGGAATTCGTTACGGCCTGGTACAAGTCCACCCCGCTGCCGACGATGCACCGACTCGCGTGTGCTGCCTTGGGCTGTGTCATGCCGATGCCGTACGTGCCGGAGACGGCGGCCATGTTGGACTGGAAGTTCGAGCAGCTGGCCAACCTCGCCGGCCAGGAGCGGCCTGTGTTCGCCCTGGTGCACCTCACCGTTCCACACGAGCCCTACATCTACGGGAGCGATTGCCGGCACCGGGAGCCCTACTGGCCGACGCGCGACGATGGGCGTGACTCGGCACGCGTGAGTGAGGCTTACATAGAGCAGATTCAGTGTCTAAATCAGAAGCTCGAAACCCTGATCGCCGCATGGCAGGCCAACGGACGGGTTCCGCCCGTCATCCTGCTGCAGGCTGATCACGGGCACGGGCGGGCCGGCCGCCATCTGCCAGATCTCGAGGAGGTCAGCGCCGCGCAGATCGCCGATCGGACGTCGGTCTTCGCCGCGTACTGCATTCCAGGCGCGGACCCGCGTGCTTTGCCGGACACGGTTACCCCGGTGAACACCATGCGCTTCACCTTGCGGACCGTCTTCAGCGCAGACCTGCCGCCGCTCGAGGACCGAACCTATTGGTCACCCTATGACGTGCCGCACCGATTGAGCCAAGTCAGGTAGGCGTCTCTCGTGAGTACCGTTCTGTTCGGAGGGACGCTGTTTCTCGGCGCGTTCCTCTTGTTTTCCCTGGAACCATTCGTCGGGAAGCTGATGCTGCCGCTCCTGGGGGGGAGCCCGGCGGTGTGGAACACGTGCATCCTTTTCTTCCAGGCGACACTGCTGATGGGGTATGCATGGGCCCATCTGGGAGGTCGGCTGGCCGGTGAACGGCGCCACACCCTTCTTCATTTCGCTCTGGTGCTCGGGGCACTCCTGTTGCTGCCGCTGCACCTCCGGCCGATTGCGGGGGCCCCAAACCCGCACAACCCGGTGCCCTGGCTCCTGCTCACACTCACGGCCTCAGTAGGGCTCCCCTTCTTCGTGCTCGCTGGGAGCGGACCATTGTTGCAGCGGTGGTTCAGCCGCATCAGGTACTATCGAGCAGGCGACCCCTACTATCTGTTCGCTGCGAGCAATGCAGGAAGCCTGACGGGCCTGCTGGCCTACCCGAGCATCGTGGAGCCGAAGCTCACACTCCACGCCCAGGCACTCGCCTGGACCGCAGCTTTCTGCCTGTTCGTGCTGCTCGTGCTTGCTTGTGTCGCCGTGGTGAAACGAGACGATACCCCAGCGCCTGGAGCCATGGCGCACTCGTCTGCTGGCGACGCAGCCGAAGACCCGGGTGCGGTGTCCCCCGGATGGAAGGAGCGCGCCCGCTGGGTTCTGCTGAGCGCCGCGCCGTCGAGTCTCCTCATCGGGCTCACCACTTACGTCACGACCGATCTGGCCGCTATCCCGCTTCTGTGGGTCGTGCCACTCGCTATTTATCTCGTGACGTTCATCCTCACGTTTGTGCAGCCACCGGTGCTGCCCCATGGCCTGGCCGTACGGTGGCAGCCGCTACTCGCCGTGCCTCTCATCTTGTTCCTGTACTGGGGCCCGCCGCTGGTGATCACGGTGTGGCTTCCGTTTCATCTCCTGGTCTTCTTCGGCACCGCAACCATGTGCCACGATATCCTGGCGAGCAGCAGGCCGTCCGCGGACCGTCTCACAGAGTTCTACCTGTGGATCGCTGTCGGGGGAGCGCTGGGAGGTGTGTTCAACGTGCTCGTGGCTCCGAACCTGTTCGACACGGTTCTCGAGTACCCCCTCGTGCTGGCACTGGCCTGCGCGCTGGCGCCGGGATCGCGCGGGATGCCCGTTTCATGGCGGCATGGACGCGAGGTGGCGGCGAGCCTGGTGGCGCTGGTTGCGATTCGTCTAGTGGTCGAGCGTCTGGGGGACGAAGGTGCCCTCGAACCGTCGCTGGTCATTGGGCTCGCCGTCGTAGCGTCAGGCCTCGCCGCGGTCGCCGTGTATCGCCAGCGTCGTCAGCCCCTGGTACTGAGTGCCGGCCTTGCGGCGATCGTCCTGGCCGGATACGCGGCCGACGCGTCTGCCCACGACGTGCTGCTCAGGGATCGCGACTTCTTCGGTGTGCGCAAGATCATCGTCAACAGCCGCGATGGGACGCACGTGCTGCTCAACGGTATTACCAAGCACGGTGCCCAGAGCTTCGAGCCGCATCTGCACAGGGAGCCGCTGAGTTATTATGGACGCGCGGGACCCCTCGGCGATGTGTTTGCGGAGCTGCCGCGCGTTCCACGTGCCCAGGTCGGGGTCGTCGGGCTTGGCACCGGGGCCATGGCTGCCTACGCGCGGCCGAACGACCACTGGACCTTCTTTGAGCTCGATCCGGAAATACAGCGGATCGCAACAGACCAGCGCTACTTCACCTACCTAGCCGACTCTCCAGCCCCGATTCGAGTCGTCCTTGGCGATGGAAGACTGTCGTTGTCGGCGGAGCCCGATAGTGCGCTCGACCTCCTGGTACTCGATGCATTTTCCTCCGACGCTATTCCGGTCCACTTGTTGACACGGGAGGCACTGCAGCTCTACGTCCGCAAGCTCGCACCTGGGGGCGTACTCTTGTTTCATCTAAGCAATCGCTACGTCTCCCTGGAATCGGTGCTCGCATCCCTGGTACGCGAAGCCGGCCTCAGTGGTCGAATCCGGTATGCTCTGGGTTCCCGCCAGCACCTCACCGACGCCTCAGTATGGGCTGTGGTTGCGCGAAGCGAGCAGGATCTGGGCGGGTTGCCCGGAATCAGGGGCTGGACCACCCTCCGGGACACGGGAGATCCGGTTTGGTCGGACGAGTTCTCTAATGTGCTGCGGGCTATGCGAGCGTTCCGGAGGTAGGGATGCGCCGATCGTGGGATGTGCTCCTCCTGCCGCTCCTAACGAGTCTCTATCCGCCTCTGTTTGCGGCCGGAGGTATCGATGGTGCGCTGGTGCGGATGGGTGATCTGGCATGGCCCGTGTTGGCGACGGTTGCGGTCGGGATAGCTGGGTGGGGTCTGGGCTACCTTGTCACTATGCGCACAGAGAAGGCAGCTCTAATCTCGGTCGTCGTAATCCTTTCATTTTCCTGGCTCGGCTGGGTTGTAGGTGATTCCAGCGGTGCAGCCGGGTGGGGGATGCTTGGCGTGGGCAGCCTCGCCTGCGGGTCGTTCATCGTGGCAGTGGCGGCATCTCGTCGGGCGCTCGACCAAGTTGTTGCCTACCTACTGCGCGTGACGGTTATCCTGGTCGCCTGGAACGTTTTCGCCATCGTCTGGCGCACGACCCACCCTGACCGAAAGCCAGGACCCCGGATCAAAGCCGATATCTCAGCATCTGGCATACTGCGCCATCCGCAGCCTGACATCTATGTGATTGTGCTGGACAAGTACTCCCGGTCCGACATGCTCGCCGAACGGTTCAAGCTCGATAACCGCCCGTTTGAGAGACAGCTCCAGGCGAGGGGATTCATCGTACCCAAGAATGCTCGCGCGAATTACATCCACACCTTTCTCTCTCTTGGCGCAATGCTGAACCTGCGCTACTTGGATTTCCTCAACACCAAGTATGGCGCGGACACTCGATGGGAAGTTGAGTACCCGGTTGTAGAGAACAATCGGCTGGCCGCTTTCCTCCGCGCTCAAGGCTATCGCTACATCTTCTTCCCAACTGAGTTCGGTGGTACTCGCCAGAATCGCTATGCTGACCTTCAGATACCCTTGCCTCGCGAGGTCGTGCCGGAGGTCACATCGGCTTGGTTGAGCGGTACAGTGCTTGCCGTCGCCACCAATCTGCGCTGCTGGACCAATTGTCTAAATGTGACGCCGCCCTATACGACGGCTTCAACGACTCTAATGGACTGGCGCTTCCGCATGGTGGCTACACTTCCGGACTCGGGTGGCCATCCACTGTTCGTCTTCGCTCATTTTCTTGTGCCGCACCCTCCCTACATATACGATGCCGATTGCCATCACGAGCTCGGCTTTTGGCCCCGGTCGGATAGGCAGATCCAGGACACGGTTCGCAAGGCCTACGCGGCGCAGGTTCGGTGCGTGAACTCGAAGGTACTGGAGATGGTCGATTCAATTACGGCCCGATCCAGGGTCCCGCCCGTCATCCTGCTCCAGGCTGATCACGGACATGGATTTTTTGAACGGGACATCCCAGTGCTGGCGGAGGCGGATACGGCGGATGTGCAGGATCGGACGTCAGTTTTTGCCGCATATCTTCTTCCGGGTGTGCCGGCGGATAGCGTTCCTAGCGACATTTCTCCTGTCAACGTTACGAGACTGGTACTTCGGCACTACTTCGGAGCCGACCTACCGCCCCTTCAAGAGCGAAGTTACTGGTCCTCGTCGAGGAATCCATACATCTTCGAAAGCATCCGTTGAAGGAGTCGGGTGCACGACCCGGATGTCGAGCCCATTGCCGGGCTGCGATGAAGGTTCGGAGGGGCGGTCATTTTGCGGGTAGCTCATGCCGCTGAAACGAGCGAAAGCCTGGGCGCTCGCGGTGCTGATCGCGGCATTGGCCGGAGCAGGGACTGCCTGGTTCTATCATGTCTCCCCAGAGGGATATGGCGACTTTGATCAAATCTGGCTTGCGGCTAGAGCCCTGCGTCAGGGCCAGGAGCCGTATGCTGAGGTTGCAAAGTTGTTCCCTTATCCACTCTACTACCCACTCCCCGCCGTTCTCTGCGGTTTGCCCTTTACCCTACTCCCATTGGGTGTGGCAAGGGTCGCGTTCGCCGCGCTAGGAGCTGGCGCCTTCGGGGCAGCGATCCTGATCAAGCGTCCGATGGCGTGGCCCTGGCTGATCAGTTTTCCGTTCCTCTATGGCGTAGAGCGCGCGCAGTGGACTCCGCTGCTCGTCGCAGCCACCCTCACGCCGCTCTCGGGAATCGCTGCCTGCAAGCCCTCCATAGGCCTGGCACTCTTTGGATACAGGCCTGCCAGGGCGACGATTCTCGGAGGCGCAGCGCTCCTGGCCGTGTCCTTTCTGGTGCGTCCCGATTGGGTGGAACATTGGCGGGCTGCACTCGTCAACGCTCCACATCTCGTTCCTCCTGCACGTAGGCCTTTCGGCTTTCTGCTGCTCTTGGCCCTTCTCGAATGGAGATCTCCCGAGGCGCGTTTGGTGGGGCTGCTCGCGTGTGTGCCCCAGACGCTGACACTCTACGAGTTGCTGCCTTTCGCGCTCGTGGCGCCGACTTGGCAAGTGTCGGCGGGTTTGGTCTTGCTGACAAATGTCCTGTATCTTGGAATTGTTTACGTCCTTCAGCCTTCCACTCAGCTGCAGCTCGCCGACTTCACCGCTTCGATATGGCTCCCGACTTTAGTTATGGGCTACCTGCCAGCTTTGGTTGTCGTTCTGTGGCCCCGTTTCAGGGCCTGGAGGAAGGGCGAGCACCTCGGAGCGCCCGCCTAGTGCCGACCGGTTCACCGGTCTAGAGCTACCGGCGTTCGCTGTAGCGTACAGTAGCCGACGAAAGGGTTAGAATTATCTGGGGCCGTTGATCGCGGGCTCGATCTCACGATCGTGATGCCACTCCTCCGACCGGAGGCACTCCGTGACAAACCGTGGGCGGCAACAGTGGCCGTTCGCTGCATCACTACGTCTCTCTTCGATGGCCCTGCTATCGGTCGTGCTCTCTACCTTTGTAACGGGCTGGCCCAGCGTCGGCCTCCTCGTCGCTGCAGCCATCCTCACGACAGCCTCCGTGGTGCACTTCGTCCAGGCCCTGCGTCAGGTGAGGCATGGCTCGCCTGGTGAGGCATTCCCTTCCGGGGAAGAGGGGCACTCGAAGGACTACGCATGACTCTCGCAGTAGCGCTTCCCTCGGCCGACATGGCGGTCGGGTCCCTGTACTGGGCGCTCCCACACGGCCTTCGAGTACTGCTGCTGGTCTACTTCGCCACCTGGGTTGCGTTGATCGTTCACGAGACCGGACACGGACTCTCCGCCCGACTCCTGGGCGTCCGTATCTGGGGGATCTCGCTTGGCCGCGGGCCAACGCTCTGGCGAGGAATGATCAACGGGGTTCACATGCGCCTCGCCCTGTTCCCTCTCCACGGCGAAATCCGCTTCCTCGACCCCGACGCAGTTCGCCTTGGCTACGAGGACGCGCGGACCGGGGGCGACCGCTTCGAGTGGCACCGCGGCAGCTCTTGGCGTGCCCCCCTCATCTCCGCGGCAGGCACGTTCGGCAATCTCGTAGCCGCCCAAGCGGTGCGCATTTACTGGTCGTCGGCTCACCGACCCTCCCTACCGGTGTTCATGATCTCGCTTACTGTCTTCCTCGTGAACGCCTTCATGCTCCTTAACCTGATTCCGATCCGGGGCTCCGACGGGCGGCGGATCGCCGTCCAGGCGGCCGCCTGGCGTAAACGGTCCACCACCGAATCCACCGCCGAAACAACGCGGTGAGCCATGGCGGGCCGGTGCGGGAGGCTGTAGCTTCGAAGCCACAAGGTCTCGTGCCGTACCCGGCGGTTCCCGGTCCTCCGGGTCAGTCTGGCTGGAGTTCTCGAAGGCACGGTAGTTGCCCACTAGGTGATCCTTTCCATGACAGCGCGCCTGGAATACTCGGTCGTTGTTCCGGCCTTCGACGAGGAGTCGCGCATCGAGCGCACGCTCCTCGAAATGGTCGAGTATTTCCGTGGGCGGAAGACGGCCGCCGAGATCGTGGTCGTGGATGACGGCAGCCAGGACGGGACTAGCGGCGTCGTGGCCCAAGTGTCCCGCCGCTGCCCCGAGGTGCGGCTGATCCGGTTGGCCCAGAACCACGGCAAGGGCTACGCGGTGCGCACGGGCATGGTGAACGCGAGGGGCGCCCGGGTGCTGCTGGCCGACGCGGACGGAGCGACGCCGATCGCTGAGCTCGCTCGCCTCGAGGCTGCCCTGACCGCTGGCGCGGCGATCGCCGTCGGCTCGCGGGTGGTGCCGCCGGGCGCGACCGTGAGCGTGCGGCGCCGCTGGTATCGCCACGTCATGGGACGGACGTTCCATTTCCTGGTTCAGTCGCTGACGGTGCGGGACGTGAAGGACACCCAGTGCGGGTTCAAGCTGTTCCGGAGCTCCGTGGCCCACGATCTGTTCTCGCGGATGCGCATGTCGGGATTCAGCTTCGACGTCGAGGTATTGCTGATGGCGCAGCGGCGCGGGTACCGCATCGCCGAGGTGCCGGTCAATTGGACCCACCAGCCGGGCTCGAAGGTCCGGGTGGTGCGGGACTCGTTGCGCATGGCCGCGGACCTCCTGGCCATCCGGGCCAATCAGATCCGGGGCGACTACGATCGTCCGCGCGTGACCCCCTACGATGAGGCCGCTGACGCCACCGACGCGGCTGCGCCAGCCGCGCCCACCACGCCCGCGGCGCCGGCGCCGGTCTCGGGAGTGACCTTGTGACGGCAGCACCTCGGCTGTCGGTCATCATTCCCGTGTACAACGAGGAGCGGACCGTGGCGCAGATCGTGGCCCGCGTCCGAGCCGTGCCACTCCCGACCGAGATCATCGCCGTGAACGACGCCTCCACGGACAACTCGGCCGCCATCCTGCGGCGGCTGCAGGCCGAGGGGGCGTTGGATCTGCTCGTGGACCACACGGTCAACCGTGGCAAGGGAGCGGCCATTCGCGCCGGTATCGCCGCGGCCACGGGAGACGTCATCGTGATCCAGGACGCCGACCTCGAATACGATCCCGCGGAGCTCCCGCGCGTGCTGGCGCCCATCGCCGACGGCCGCGCCGACGCGGTCTTCGGCTCGCGCTTTCTGGGTGGCGACCACCGCGTGCTCTACTTCTGGCACTCGGTCGGCAACCGGTTCCTCACGCTTCTGTCGAACATGTTCACCGACCTGAACCTGACCGACATGGAGACCTGCTATAAAGCGGTTCGCGGGCCGCTCATGAAGTCGCTGATGCTGACGAGCGACCGGTTCGGGTTCGAGCCCGAGCTGACCGCCCGTCTGGCGCAGGCGCGGGCCAGCGTGTGGGAGGTATCCATCTCCTACTCGGGCCGTACGTACGCGGAAGGGAAGAAGATCGGATGGCGGGACGGCCTCGCCGCCATCGGCCACATTCTCCGCTTCAATCTGCTTCGCCCGCGGGCCGCCCGGCGCCCCGCCGACGAGGCCGAGGCCCTCCCGGCGCTCGCCGGCGAGTCAGGCACGATCCCGCCGCAGGGTTGATCGCCTCCAGGCGAGCGTCCCTCACCTATACCAGAGCGGCTCTGGGCACGGTCGCGATCGGCATCGCGATCCGCGCCGCGTTCTGCCTGCGACGGGGTGGCCCGGCGGGCGACGAGCTGATGCTGGGGCTGAACGTCGCGTCACGCAGCCTCGACGATCTGACCCGACCGCTCGACTACGCGCAGGTAGCTTCGGTGCCGTTCCTCTGGGCCCAGCGCCTCGTCGTGGACGCGATTGGTGTGCGCGACCTCGCGCCGCGCGTGGTGCCGCTGGTTGCCGGCAGCCTGATGCTGGTGGCGCTTTGGCGGCTCGCCACGAGAGTCCTGACGCCCCTCGAGACGGTGGCCGCGCTGGGACTCGCGGCGACGTCTCCCTTCCTCATTCAGTACTCGGCGGAGGGAAAGCCGTACGCGGTGGACGCGCTCGTGACGGTGCTCCTGGCCGGCGCGACGCTCGAGGTGCTGCGCGAGCCGGCCCACGCGGGTGCGTGGCGACGGATGATCCTCCTCGGGGCTGCCGGAGCTCTCGTCTCCGTCACGGTGCCGCTGGTGCTCGCGCCGATCGCGATCGTCGCAGGCTCGCTGGTCCGGCACACGGGGCGGAGCGCGCGGCTGAGGCTTGCGG
>JGI10216J12902_101248929_pt1 | contig 23728 bp, 21 predicted proteins | sample KanNatreferecore_FD_12902 | JGI IMG/M metagenome (IMG submission 12902)
GGCAAAACACTTTATATAAGCGGAAGCAGCAAAAAAATATTCAGGTCAAACGATGCTGGCGCAACGTGGACAGACTTGACGCTTGCGCTCACCACCCCCACGACGATCACGGCGATCACCACCCTTACGACGATTCTAATGAATGATGTCAATAGCGGTTATATAAGTGCCGGGAACTTTCTTCTGAAAACAACTAACGGGTGGGCGACATGGACTTACGATATGTCGCCCCAGGGGCTTACGAATATATCATTGTATCCCAAGATCAGCGGGCCTTTAGAGAGCAAGAAGGTTTATGGGATGCCGCTAATAGCCGGATTTGGCGGACCTTTCAGTACCCAGTCAGCGGCACTCATAGAGTACGGCAATGCAGCGTTAATTAATGTTTCTTCTTCCGAGACAATAACGAACAGCTGCGATAACGGAGCGACAGGTAGTATCACCATAAATGCTGTAGGAGGGATTGCTCCTTATACGTATAGCCTGAATGGCGGAGCTTTTCAATCTTCTAATACATTTAATGCACTTAGCCAGGGGGCAAAGACCATCACTATTAAAGATGCCGGATGTAAATCCATTACTAAAACTGTGACGGTTGGTACAAAACCAGGACCCGTTATCAGTGCGGGACCGGATTTCACTATTGTTGATGGAGACCAGGTGATGTTACAGGGATCTGCAACCGGTATTCCGGCCACTATTGCATGGACACCGAATGCTGCTTTGACCGGTGCAAATACTCTTTCACCGGTAGCTAAACCAAATGGTACAACTACGTACACACTTACCGTTCAGGATGCCAACGGTTGTATTTCTACTGACAATGCAGTGGTCAATGTAATTCCTTACTGTATAAAAGTAATGAATGCCTTTACACCCAACGGAGATGGAATGAATGACAGGTGGTTGGTTACAACCGGTGCATCCTGCACCAAGCAGATTTCCGTGGTAGTCTTTAACAGGTATGGAAATATTGTTTACAAAAATGACAATTACCAGAATGACTGGGAGGGAACGTATAACGGAAAGCCAATCCCGGATGCGACGTATTATTATACGATCAACTATAGAACGATTACCGATAAGCCGGTTACCCTGCAGGGGAATGTAACAATTTTGAGATAAACCATTCAATTAAAAAATCATGAGACAATATATTTTAATTCTTTTTTTCCTGGCCGCAATGGCGCCAGCAAAGTCGCAGCAGCTCCAGGTTTCATCCATGCATGAATTGCAGGGATTGTACCATAACCCCTCCACAGCCGGAGCGCAGGGCAGTATGGTAGCAGCATCTTACCGGACCCAATGGAGCAGTATCAGCGGGAGCCCCCGAACAGCGGCCATATTTGGTTCATTTGAGATCCCCGAGCATAATATCGGGTTGGGCGGCTATATATATAATGATAAAACCGGTCCCACATCAAGAACGGGAGTACAATTAGCTATTGCCAAGCATATTTCCATGAACAATGGCGGCCGCTTTTCGCTAGGAATTGAAGCGAGGGGCCTGCAATATTCAATTGACAGGGCAAAACTTACCGAGTCGCTCGGAGCTGATCCTGCCATTGGTGGTGGAGACAATAAATTTAAATTTGATGCAGGGTTTGGGATATCTTATACGGATAAAAAACTCCAGGTTGGCATTTCCGCATCACAACTTGTTCAATCCAAACTCGATTATTATACGGGCAACCTTACAAGAACTGAAGAGGGTCGTCTATACCGCCACTATTATTTTCACGGATCGTATAAATGGAATGTTGACGAAGCTACCAGCATTACCCCGAATGTGCTGGCTGTATACCTGCCCAATGCGCCAACAGAACTCCAGTTCGGAGCCCGTGTAGAGCATAATGAAAGGTTCTGGTGGGGTGCCGGGTACAGGGTCAATCAAAGTTTCATGCTTTCAGCAGGTGTACATGTGAACAAGAAATTTACAATCGGGTATTCATTTGATATTTACAGCACACCGGTAAGCGTTTATGATGCAGGTTCGAATGGACATGAAATGTTACTGCGGTATAATATTTCAAAATAAGTTAGTATAAAGCAGGTGGTTTAATGGTTGAGCAGCCTTCTTCGGGAGGCTGCTTTTTTATTCTATTTCTGAAGCTGTCAATCCTGAGCTTGTCAACCGCGTGTCGCTGAAGCTTTAGCGGTGGCGCAAGGATGGCTATGAGTTTGGAATGTTGATTGTTATCACCCTTCGACAAGCTCAGGGTTGACAGTATGTCTTGGGGAGAACGTTGACAGGATTTCTAAGGAAGAATTTTTTACCTTTTATCTTTCAAACTTTTATCTTCTTTAATCAGCTCCATTACCGTATCCAATTTATAATCAGCGCCTCGTTTTATCGCTTCGATTGTAGGCCCGGAGAATATTTCTGGTTGTACGCCTTTTCCATTCTTTGGAACTGTTTTATCGATCACGAGCCTGAATAAAGGTAAACGAAACCGGATCCCGGTTTCCGGGAGCGTCACATCCGGTATGAGCCAGGCTGAGTTTCCATACGCCCCTCCACCCGTTTCTTCTCCGACTACAAGCACATTTTCCTGTTTGATGAGTGCAGAAGCAAACAGGGTTGTAGCCGAAAATGAATTTCCCCCGGTAAGAATATAGACTTTGCCATTATAATGATTATTCTTCCTGGGTTTAAAATAGTGCCGCTCAAAATAACCGAAATGATAGTAACCATCCTTTCTCTTTTTTGTAAAAAAAGAAATGAAGAGCTTATTCCAGAAATGATGCTGGATATATTTTTCGTAAGAACTTTTTCTGCGGGTAGCATAAAGAGAATCACTGATCTTAAATCTCCGGTTGGCGATATACCGGCTGATCAAGGTTGAATTGTTGACGCTGCCGCCACCATTGCCACGCACATCGATGATCAGGTGACCGATACTATTATCCTGTAAGGCACGGAACGAGTTTTTAAAGAATCTCCTGAGACCATAGCCGCGGCCAAAAGAAGAAAGATCCATCATTGCGGTGTGGTTGAGTGTATCGATCTTTAACAGCCGTATCGTATTTTCCTGCTGGCGTTTCCTTTCTTTTTTCGATGGCTGGGGCTGGGTGATTCGGTTGGTACTGGGTCGCACAAATGGCCGGCTGCCCGTGTCTGATCCCGGATTGTAAACAGGGATCGTGATGGTGTGCGAGCTTCCGATACTATCACGATATTCAATAGTGTATTTTTCTGAAAGGCCAAATAATGTAGTATACATGGAACTGAATTGTCCCCGGTTACTAAGAGTTTGGTATTTGTGTGTTGTATTATATCCATCAGTGGAAATATAATTGAACAGTGTATCTATAATATAGGGAACTGTTTTCCCATTGATCTTGCTGATTACCGTACCTCTTGTAAGTATAGTATCACGACGATTAAGATTGGCGGTGACCAGCATTGCATCTTCCCATACCTTCACGCTAAGGGGAAACATTTTACCTACGCGAACCGTATCACTGTATTTTGACCAGGCTTTTGATGACCTGACAGAAGTATGGCCGCAATTGATCTTGGCTGTGACATAAGTAAGCACTTTTCGGAATTCAGGTTCGGTCATCGAATCTTTCAACTGCTGCTGGCCCCAGGCAAAATAATGGTCCATACTGTCTTTGGAAGTATACCAGTATAGCCCCGGGTGATGTTCTTCTAAAAGATGCTGGTATATCGAATAATCTTTTTGTACCTGCTGCAGCGAGTATTTTTTCGAGGGAGTAAATCCTGAACGACTGATACCACAGGAGATCAACAGGTTCCCGATAACTATCGGGAAGACAAAAAACAATATGCAGATACCTCCTTTTATTGATAATTTCTTTTTCATTATACGGACTTCTTACCTATTGCCTGTTCCTTTATTGCCTATTAGTTAAATGATTCCATCCCTGTGCAGTGAGGGGATGTTTACTGCCACCTTTAGTGATGATATTAACGCCATCACCCGGGTCCGTCATATATCCAACCACACTAATTTCTTCATTTAAAACTAATTTATCATAAGCAGATTGAGGAATGGTAAACAACAGTTCATAATCTTCTCCCCCACTCAACGCACAGGCTGTCGGATCGATCTCGAATTTAAATGCAGCCTCTTTCATGGGGCCGGCGATAGGAATCTTATCTTCATAGATCACGCAACCCAGTTCGCTTTGCCTGCATATATGCAGGATCTCCGAACTCAACCCATCACTGATATCCATCATGGCGGTCGGCACCACCTCCTGGTTTGCCAGGAACTCTATGATATCCTTCCGTGCTTCGGGCTTCAGCATTTTTCCAATTACATAAGATTCTCCTTCAAGGTCAGGCTGCACGCCGGGACTTTCGATAAAAATCTTTTTTTCTCTTTCCAGGAATAACAATCCTACATAAGCAGCGCCCAGGTCACCACTCACACATACCAGGTCGCCTTTTTGAGCAGTACTTCTTTTTACAAACTTATCGGGAGCTACTTCCCCTATCGCGGTGAGGGAAATGATAAAACCTTTTTGTGAAGAGCTTGTATCACCTCCTACCAGGTCGACACCATATTTATCACAGGCGGCATATACTCCTTCATAAAATTCATCCAACGCTTCCAGGCTGAACCGGTTGCTGATGCCAATGCTAAGCGTAATCTGCGTGGGTATGGCATTCATCGCATAGATATCGCTGATATTAACCACTACACTTTTATAGCCCAGGTGCTTTAAAGGGGTATAGATAAGGTCGAAGTGTACTCCTTCCAGCAACAGGTCGGTGGAAATAACGGTTTGTTTACCGAAATGATCGATCACTGCGGCATCATCTCCAACGCCCAAAACAGTAGAAGCATTTTGTAACTCGATGTTCCTGGTCAAATGGTCAATCAAGCCAAATTCACCCAAGGAAGAGATTTCTGTTCGGGAGGTACTCATTTTTCTATTTTAGATTTGCGATTTCAGATTTTAGATTGGATTGACAAATTTTGGATTGCTGTATTTATTGACGCTACGACCATGGCCACAATTTCATTGCCTTCTTTATGCAAGATTCTCAATTCTGGTTTCCTGGACGGATAAAATTCTGCGATCATCTCCATGAAGAACATACTTTCATCCCCTTCTTCTTCCACAATTCTCATCTTGTTAATAAAATCTGCTTTCGATTTTGCCCTGCAGGCCGCCCTGTAATTGGCCGCAACAGAAGCAGAGGCACGAACTAGATTATCAATATAGGACCTTATGATAGGATCATAAGGTAAGGTCTTACAAAACCTGGCAACATTTATTGCAAATTGTTTGGTTCTTCTCTTGAATTCTTCTTTGTCCATTTTGCAGAACTTTTCAGATCTGCAATTTGAAGTGATCAATCCAAAATCCCATGAGAAAAACCCCAAACCCCCGGCGTTTTTTACTCATTAGAAAACCCCCATCTTCAATCCAATCTAAAATCCGAAACCGCCAATCTAAAATTCACTCAACATTCTCTCTCCGCTAATCACACCTATCATCTCCTCATGAATCTTTCCGTTTGTTGCCAATACCTTATGTTGATATATGGAGAATTTATTTCCCTCATGGTCGGTAACTTTCCCACCCGCTTCTTCCACTATCAAATAACCAGCCGCACTATCCCAGGGTTCGAGTTTATGCTCATAGAAACCGTCGAACCGTCCCGCAGCTACCCAACAAAGATCAATTGCCGCCGATCCTAAACGACGCACGGGAACACCTTTGCGGATAAACCGTTCAAATATCTCGAGCGGACCATTCTTTGCATTGATATAGGTATAAGGGAAACCTGTAACCAGGCAGGATTTTATTGTTTTGGACTGGCTGCTTACATGAATAGGTTTATCATTCAGGGTTGCCCCTTTTCCTTTTTCAGCAAAATAAAATTCGTTGAGATGCGGGTTATACACTGCGCCCAGGATCATTTCCCCGTTATGTTCAATCCCGATCGAAACACAGTTCAGTGGAATGCCATGTGCAAAATTTACAGTCCCGTCGATCGGGTCGATGATCCATTTATATGTAGAATCCTGGATGATCTCTCCTGTTTCCTCGGCCAGGATTTGGTGATCAGGAAACCCGGACTTAATAACTGCAAGAATAGCTTTTTCCGATGCATGATCAGCTTCTGTTACAAGATTATTGACACCCTCTTTATTGGAGACGGTAAATTCATTCCGGAAGAACCGGACGATCTCTGCGGCACCTGCCCGGGTAGCTTCAATAAGTGTGGAATTAAGCATGCGCAAAGATAACAAACGGCTTAGCCCCTCCGGGAATAAATCCGGTACGGGCGATAAGAAATTACATAATGCTGTACGAGAACTATTATTTTTGAAAATCCTGCGTTCATTGTGTTGGTAATAGCCAAAACCTTCGCTTGCAAAGCAGTTGAAGTGGCGTTCGATGTATCTTTAACGCTGGCGACAGGATGTGAGATATGCAATTATCTGTTATCATAGTCAATTATAATGTCAAGCATTTCCTGGAACAATGCCTTTGTTCGGTACAGAAAGCCGTGTCTAACCTCCAGGCTGAGGTGATCGTAGTTGATAATTATTCTCAGGATAACAGTCTCGCCTATCTCAGGCCTTCCTTCCCCGAGATTAAATTCATTGCTAACGATGAGAACATTGGCTTCGCAAAAGCCTGTAACCAGGGCTTAAGGGAAGCTAAAGGAAAATATATCCTGTTCCTGAATCCTGATACGCTGGTGCCGGAAGATTGTTTTGAATTGTGTATTCGTTTTTTTGAATCCCATCCTGATGCAGGCGCGCTGGGAATAAAAATGCTGGACGGCAGTGGTAATTTCCTCAAAGAATCGAAGCGGGCTTTCCCCTCACCTATGACTTCCCTGTATAAATTATTCGGACTTGCCCGGCTTTTTCCGCGTTCGAAAATTTTTTCAAGATATCACCTGGGGCATCTTGACGAAAATGAAAGCAATGAAGTGGATGTTTTGGCGGGAGCCTTCCTCATGACGCGTAAAGAGGTCCTGGATAAAGTCGGAAGTTTTGATGAGGTCTTCTTTATGTATGGTGAGGATGTTGACCTTAGTTACCGTATACAGAAATCGGGATATAAGAATTATTATTTTGCCGGCAGCAGTATCATACATTTCAAGGGAGAAAGCACACGAAAAGGCAGCATGAATTATGTGCGTATGTTTTATAATGCCATGAGTATTTTCGTTCGTAAACATTATGGAGGTAAACGGGCGGGCATCTTTAATTTCCTGATTCATCTTGCAATCTGGATAAAAGCTGCGTTTACGGCGATGGGAAATTTTATCCGGCGTATCGGTTTACCGGTGATCGACGCGGGACTGATCCTACTTTCGTTCTGGGCGATGAAGGAATTCTGGAATGAGTATGTGAGGAAAGATATTCAATATGAAAACAGGTTGGTATGGATTGCATTCCCGGCCTATACTTTATTTTACCTGATCACGGCATACTATGCCGGCCTTTACGATCGCTGGTATAAACGATCGGAACTGGTTCGTTCCACACTGATCGCTACGATCGTGTTGCTCGCCGCTTACGCATTGCTGCCTGAGCATTACCGTTTCTCAAGGGGTATATTGTTATTTGGAGCTTTGCTGGCTTTCGTGCTTATCAGCATACTGCGATGGATATTGATCCGAACAGAAGTACTAAGCAGTAATAAAGTAAAAGAGGAACACGCTACTACTTTAATAGCCGGCACCCCGAATGAATATAACGAGCTGATGAAATTATTAAAGGAAGCATCTCTTCACCAACGCGTACTAGGCCGGCTGGCGGTGGATGAAAATGATACTGCTGCCATGGGTTATTGGAAAAACCTGTCGCTGCTTTTCTCTACCCTACCATTCAGGGAGATCATTTATTGCCAGGGCACACTTTCATTTAAAGATATCATTGCAGGAATTAAGAACCAGTTGCCCCGAAATGTGAAGACAAAGATCCATGCAACAGGTACCCATAGTATTGTGGGCAGTGATTCGAAAGACACATCGGGTGAAGCTGTTTCCAGGGAAAATGGCTTCAAACTTGCGGACCCTTATAACCGGCGTCTGAAAAGACTGATCGATGTGAGTAGTTCAATACTTGTCCTGGTCAGTTTCCCGCTTCATTTGATTTTTGTTAAAAAACCTTTTCGCTTTTTTGCAAACTGTTTTGCTGTACTATTTGCACAACGCACATGGATCGGGTATGCTACCCGTGAAAAGCACCTGCCAAAACTTTATCCCGGTGTGATCGCCTGTAATGGCGTACCGGTTTCATCAGGGCAGCCATTCCCGGCTGAAAGCCTGCAAATGATGGACTATTGGTATGCCCGGGATTATGAATTGTCAACTGATTTGAAGTTGTTATGGAAAAGTTACCGGCGTTTAGGAGGATGATGCTGATTGAAGCGTCGGCATCTATTGCACAAGGTCCATTACTGTATATTCGTGGCAATTCAAACATACATTGCTTAACTTTAAGTCAACCTTTTAATCAACGCATGGCGACGATCATTGATATTAAGCTACCAAGGGCAATCGCGGTGGCGTTACGCATTCCGCCAAATGATCCCCGCCGCCAGCAGTTACGTGTACTCAAAAAATTATTAAAGAAGGCGCGGTTCACGGAATTCGGCCAGGTATACCGGTTTGATGAGATCCTGTTAAGCAAGCACCCCGCCAAAAGATTCCAGGAACTGGTACCGGTTCATGATTACAACAAGATTTATGAAGAATGGTGGAAGAAAACACTAGAGGGTGTATCGGATGTAACCTGGCCCGGCAAGATCAAATATTATGCATTGAGTTCGGGTACTTCTGAAGCTGCGAGTAAATATATTCCCGTTACACGCGAACTGTTGCGAAGCAATACCGTCAATTACATGCGGCAGTTGCTGAGTTTATTCAATTACGAAGAGGCAAATAAAAGGGCACTTACAAAAGGATTCCTGATGATCGGTGGCGCCACCGATTTAAAAAAAGGAAAAGCTGGGTGGTATGCCGGCGATCTAAGCGGGATATTGGCGAAGAAACGGCCCTTCTGGTTCCAGGCATTTTACAAACCGGGGGGAAGGATCGCAGCGTTGTCTGACTGGAATCAAAAACTGAACGAGATCGTAGAACATGCATCAGAATGGGATATCGGTTTTATTGTCGGCGTGCCTGCCTGGTGCCAAATGTGTATGGAAATGGTGGTGGAGCATTATAAATTAAATAACATACATGAGATTTGGCCCAATTTCAGCTTTTTTGTACATGGAGGTGTGGCTTTTGAACCGTACAAAAAAGGGTTTGAAAAATTACTTGGCAAGCCGATCGTGTACATCGAAAATTATCTTTCGAGTGAAGGCTTCGTAGGTTATAAAACAAGGGAACACGCCAAAGGAATGCAACTCATTTTGAACAATAATATTTTTTTTGAGTTCGTGCCGTTTGATGATAAGAATTTTGACAGTGAGGGCCAGATTGTTTCCAGCCCCGAGGCCCTGATGATCCATGAAGTGGAGGAAGGAAAGGAATATGCATTACTGATGAGCACTAATGCGGGCTCATGGAGATACTTGCTTGGGGACACTATTAAATTCGTAGACCTGGAGAAATGTGAAGTTGCCATTACAGGCCGCACCAAACATTTCCTGAGCCTAACCGGTGAACATCTCAGCGTTGAAAATATGAATAAAGCGATCGAGCTGGTGAGTGAAGAATTCAATATAAGTATACCGGAATATACAGTGGTAGGGTTTCCGTATGAAAACTTTTTTGCGCATCGCTGGTATATTGCCACTAATGATAAGGTGGATGCTGAATTGATCCGGAAAAGAATTGATGAAAATTTGCGCCAATTGAATGATGATTATGCAGTGGAACGAGACAGCGCGCTGAAGCAGGTGTTCATGGAAGTATTGCCACAGGAAAAGTTCATGAAGTTCATGGAACTGAAAGGCAAGCTGGGAAGCCAGCACAAATTCCCAAGAGTGATGAAAGGTAAAATGCTGGGGGAATGGACCCGTTTCCTGGAAACGGGGAAGATCTGATCTTAATACAAATAACACGCAGAGGACGCAGAAAACGCAGAGAAGAAAGTATACACCTCTGCGCACCCCGCGTCCTCTGCGTGTATTATATTGTCGTATGCTGGAAGCCATGCTCAAAGGACTGACATTTGGTTTGCTGCTGAGTATTTCAGTAGGCCCTGTCCTTTTAACTATCATCAAACAAAGTCTTAATAACGGACACCGTGGAGGGTTCACCTTTATCGCAGGAGTTTCAGCCAGCGATATTACACTCGTACTGGTTAGTAATGTCTTTACAGAATTATTTAACAGCCTGAAAACTTACAAAACAGAAGTTGGGGTTGCCGGTTGCATCTTCCTGGTGTCAATGGGTGTTTACTATATATTTTTTAAGAAAATAAAAGTCAACGAAGAAGGAAAACAGGTTTTCCGGATGCGTAAAAGAGATTTCGCCAAGGTATTCTTTTCAGGTTATTTTATGAATACACTCAACCCGGCGGTATTCATTTTCTGGATCACCACTTCTACTGCTGTTATCACCCATACGATCGAAGATCGCATTATTATTTTTACAACCTGCCTCGTGTGGATGCTGGGCACTGATATTTTAAAAGTATTGCTGGCCGGAAAGATCCGGAACCGGTTGACACCTCATAATATTCATATCCTGAACCGTATTAATGGGATAATCCTGATTGTATTTGGAATAGCTCTTATCTGGGGACTTGTCGTCTACGGCAAAAGACTTTAGGAAGCAATATTAACAATCCGCTTACATGGGTGCTTACCCCATCGTTGTACTTTTCATAAATGAACCTAACCAAGCTGCAACTGGTTTTTTTCTGTCTTATATCTATACCTGCATTTTCGCAGCTTCGACCCATACAGCTTCAACTTCAAAAAAATGGTCATGTCAAAAAAAGGTTCGAGCTGGGCACTACTCTTCAAGTGTGGAGTAAATCGGGCAAACAATATACCGGGTATATTTCTTTCATGATGTCCGATACCTTATTTCTTAATAGCAGGGACAGCTTAGCGATTCGGGACATCAGGAAAATCCGGATTGCACAGAATAAGAGAAGGAAAGCGATTGACTGGAAAGAAATCGGATGGGTGACACTCGGCGTCGGAATTTCAACTGCGGGAATGGCCTTATCCAAATGGGAGACCTGGCCGATAGCTGCGAGGAATTCGGCAGCCATGGGCTATTCTGACTACGCTGCACAAAAAATATTAGGCATTTCTTTCAAAAAAAATTCCTACCGGATCGGTGGGAAGTTCAGGCTGCGGGTATGGGGCCTTAATTAATAACCCAAATTGTATCTTGTGCAGGCATGGAAAAAACAAAACCTTCCCCGGGTTTACTGAACAGGATATGGCGAACTATCCGGAAAACTTTCATCATTCTTTTCCTCCTGCAGCTTTTTTATATTGTCCTGTTGAAATGGATAAATCCTCCGATTACAATGACACAATTCATCAGTTGGGTCAGCGGTCATGGGTTGAAAAGAGATTATGTCGGACATAATAAAATTTCACCACAGGCACGCCTCGCTGTCATTGCATCAGAGGATCAGCTATTTGCTGATCACAATGGCGTTATCTGGAAAAATATAAAAAAGGCCATACGCTACGATTTGAAAAAACCAGGCCGGACACGCGGTTACAGCACGATCAGCCAGCAAGTCGCGAAGAATGTTTTTTTATGGCAGGGAAGGTCATGGATAAGGAAAGGATTGGAAGCCTATTTTACATTTATGATTGAATTGTTATGGGGGAAAAAAAGAATACTCGATGTGTACCTGAATGTGATCGAAATGGGAAATGGGATTTTCGGGATCGAAATGGCTTCAAAAAAATATTTTAATAAACACGCCAGGGATCTCAATTCCCAGGAAGCGGCAATGATTGCCGCATGTTTACCCAGTCCCAAACGGATCCGGGTAAAACCGCCTTCGACATTTGTAATGAACCGGGCAAGGGCCATCATGCGGCAGATGAGTTTCCTGGCGCCTGACCCCGATATAAGACGAGTGGCAGGCATGCCGCCATGAATAAAGGGCAATAAACTTTCTCTTACGGAGTTTAATTTGGTCTATTGGAAATATTAATTGAAGAGCAAGCGTTTTGATTCTTTCCATTCCAGTTTTCTTACTCAACCACCAGCCGGATCTTCGCGCTGTTCTGCGTCGGGAAGTAATCACTAACGGCAAGACCTAATTGCATATCGTATTTTCCCTTTGGCAATCCTGGTCTTACGGCGAATTGAAATGGATTCTGCAGTAATTGGCCAAGTGAAATGGGCTTTTCATCATCCTTTAGCCATCCTTGCTTGTCGAAAAAGGCGACTACCAGTTTTACCGCTTGTCCCGGGCGACGGGAAATAAAATCGTGGTAATGAGCAGGCATGCTGGTAGTAGCAGTTATCGTTATACTATCGCCCTCTTTCAGGAATATCTTTTTCTCCGCAGGGTCAATATTTATTTTAGCAAGAGACAAAAATGCTGAATCATAGCGATAGCCAAGCCAGCCGAAGGATGTTTTCAATGAATCGGGGAATCGGTTCATTCCGAAATTATCCACGTAATAAACAGGTTTGCCCAGCAAAGAATCTTCGACAGGCCAGAAATTAAAATTATTCCGCCGGCCACGGTAAAGATTCTGGGAATAGGCCATTTGTCCGGTGTTGAACCAATACTGCGAAGCTCGTTGGTACGAATTACTAAATACAACCGGTAACCCCCTGGTCCTTTCTTTCATTTCTGCGGGCCAGTCTTTCCAGTGATGAAAACGTTGTTGTATCGCTGTCACCGGTAAAATATCCTTAATCATTACGATCCTTGCAAACAGTACCAGTATCAGCGTTACAGGTAATAATTTATAAAGCAGGGTTTGCCACCTGGTTTTTTCGGCCAGGTACTGGTGGGAAAGAACGAACAGAGGCACCATCAGGGGTGAAGTCCAGTTGGGCTCTACCCTTCCTCGAAACGAACTCAGGAGAAAAAAAACATACATACCGACAAGAGTATATCGTAATGCTTTCTCTGTTTTATTCTCCGAACGATACAAAAGAGCGGCCGGAACCAGTATAATTCCGGCAATCGGCCCCGCCATCAGTAATTGCCCAAGTACATAGCCGGTGGTATAGGATACTTTGTATTTCGTTACATTATTTTCAAATAAGTGATACTTGAAGCTGACCCAATCGTGCTGGTATTGCCACCAGAGGTGTGGACCAAAGCAAAGCAGCGCGATGAACCCCGCAACCCAAAGCTGGTATTTTCTAAACAACCTCATGTCTGACAGCAGTGTAAACAGGATCACGAGGACTGCGTGGTATTTACTGTATAGTAATAATGCCATTGGGATTCCCAGTAAAACAATATTTACCCAGTCGGGTCGCTGGGTAAATTTTTGATAACAAAGAAAAAATAAGGCAGTACAGAAAATAAGTGGCGTATCAGGTACGGCAATAAAGCCAGCCAATTGGAGAAATGCAATAGATAAAGCAATCGCATAAAAAAGCCAGGGGTTCTTCTTGTTAAGAAGTTTTTCAATAATAAGAAGTGTGAGTACGTTTAAGATCAGCGGAAACAAACGCACCCCCAGTTCATTGGGAAAGATCGCGTAACCTGCTTTTACCAGGACAGCGATAAGGGGTGGGTGATCATAATATCCCCAATCGAGGTAATGGCTGTATACCCAGTAATAAGCTTCATCATCCAATAACGATGTAAGGGCCGACTGCAGGAGGCCCAATACGATCCAGGCCGTATAAAAAATTAAGCGATGGTTTCTTTGCAGGAATGACATATCGGTGGCGAATGTACCAACAAATTTCAGAGCAGTGTCTCAACGGCATCAATGGCCTTACGTAATCGGTCCTCATAATTGCCGCTTATCTCTATCCATGGTACCGGCTGGTTGATCATTATATCCTCATACATTTTATATAATTTATTGCGGGTCGAGAGGTCGGGGTATTCGCGCAATTCATCCTTTATCCATGGCAGATCCGTATTGCAAAGCAAATAAAGATCGTATTCGCGTTCGACAATCTGTTCCAGTATAAAGCGATGGCATTTTCCAAAAACAAATTCACACCAGACTTTCATGACGTACATGTTGGTGTCGATGAAGAGAAGTCCGGAAGAAAGTCCGGAAGACCGAAAGTCCGGAAGTCCGGAAGAATCATTTCCGTAGTTGGGAGAATTCTTCAAGCTCTCGGAGGCAATCTTTCGGTCTCCCGGACTTTCGGTCTTCCGGACTTCTTCCTCACAACGATCTTCCAACTCCAGCTGTCCTTTTGCAATTGTAAGCAGGTCATCATACGAATAGTCGACCCCGTTTTTCAACAGGTATTCACGTGCGTATTCGGGGCACCAAATAGTATTATAATGCGTTGCCAGTTGTTCACTAAGCACGCTTTTTCCTGTACTCTCGGGTCCCAGTATGACGATCTTCTTCACCGGCCCAAGGTACGAACGCAGATTACACGGATTAAGCGGATTACCGTTTTTCTGACAACTACTGGCAAGTCAATGGGCTATTGAAAAATCTGTGGGTTGTTGGCCACTATCTGATGGCAGTTGAACTTTTTCCGCCAGACATGTGTTTTATATCATGATATTGATTTTATAACTTTTAAAAACAACAAACATGAACTACAATCAGTCATGTGTCCGCCGTCAACATTCTATGGCGGACGATGCCGCAAAAGGCAATTATCCCGGAAGCAGGAACCTGTCTACCGGCCAGGCAGGCCGGCACCTGTTCATCCGTTCGATGCAAAGAGCTGCCGTTAATATTTACAGGACAGACACCAGTTTTGAAATGCTGGTCTTTGCCCCGGGTCGTATCAAAGAGAATTTTAACCTGGGTGTAAAAGGAAATGAGCTCACCATTACTTACACGCCGCCCGAAGGTTTTCCGAGATTCGACTGGGTACAGCGGGAGTACAGCCGCGGAGGTTTTGTAAGGAGTTTCACGCTGGATGACAGTATCGACACCACGAAGATCACGGCAAAGTACGTGGATGGTGTATTACAGGTCAGTCTCCCGGTCATTGCCGGTAAGGAAAGCAGCCAGCAGGAGATTCCCATCAGTTAAAAAAGGATCATTAAGAAAAGGTGATGGCTTCGGTCATCACCTTTTGTTTTAATTGAGCCCTTTACTTGCTCTTTTTTTCCATTCGACAAATCCCATCCAGGCCATTACGAGGAATAACACATACATGAGGGTGAACAACATTAGTTCCTTGTAAAAATTCAGCGGTATTGCCACAATGTTTGAAAAAATCCACGCCAGCCAGTTCTCGATCTTTCGTTTTGCCATCCACCACATCGCGGTAATAGCAGAAGCCGACACCAGGGAATCTAATACCGGGGTATTGCTGTTGGTAAGATGTTCGAGGACAAAATAAATAACCACCCAGAAGAAAATAAAAAAACCAATGCCGAATTGTAATTGTTTGGATGTGCACCAACTGATCGGGTATGTATAATGATCACCATCTTTTTTCTGTACCCAATTATACCAGCCATAAACACTCATGGCGAAGTAATAAAGGTTCAGGAAAGCATCCGCATACAAAGGAGGGTCGATCATGAAAAAATATACATATGCAGCGAGCAACACCCCGATTATACCTGTAGGATAAACAAGGATATTATTTTTCCGCGCAAACCAGACGCTTGCCACCTGTGTCACCGTACTGACCCATTCTGGCCATTTGGTTTCCTGGATGTTCCTTATAAATTGTTGGTATATCTGGTCGAATGACAAGAAGAGTTTTATCAAAAATACTACTTCGGTACTTGTCCTGTCCGGCGGTATTTTTTCCAGGAACGCAGGTATTTGGGACCGTAACGGGTTTGGAATCGGGTCGGCACCTGTTGCCAGTTACCATTGCGGGAATTCCAAACCAGGAAATGTAAATGAGGCATGGCGGCATAACCGGTTTTGCCGCTGAGTGCGATCACCTGCCCTTTTTTAACGGAGTCTCCTACACTTACAAGGGCGCCATCTTTTTGTAAATGCCAGTATCCTGCTCTTGATCCATCCGGGTGCTGGATCACGATATTATTTCCATAAGCCCTGTACTTTCGGCTCCATCCACCCCGGTCTCCATCTTCTTTTACCCGCACCACTATCCCTTCGCGTGCAGCTGTGATTTTCGTTCCCCGCTTCATCTTAAAATCCAATGCAGCCCGTTCCTTATGCGAGAAGGGACCAAAATATCCCTGGACTAGACGGTATGATTTACCCTCTTCGTAAGGAAGGGCATAGACATAACTACTATCATCCCGGATCACGCCTTTTTGCAGGAGTTTTACTTCTTTACGTAAGGGATTCTTGCTCACCGAACAAGCTGAACATGACAGGAGGATTAAATAACCGATCCACTTCATAGGGACAAATTTAAATCTCCCACGCAAGAATCAATCCTTTTTGGCTAATGAAGAAGGTTAAAATTGGTGCGGGTTTCACCGGGATGGGTCAGGTAAGAAAGATGCACGCGGAGGACGCAGGGTGTGCTGAGTTTAGATAATTTCTGCGATCTCTTCGTCCTCAAAGTGCCAACACCTACCGTTCATAATTTTTTAATTCGTTATTATTCGGAAAGAGCGTAGCTTATATGTCCAATTTTTAAACCATCCCGACAAACCGCCGGTTTTCTCGGGATAAAAAACCAAAATTATGTCAACCACAACAGCAGTCATGACGACACAGGAAGTTGCCAACCGCTTTCATGAGCTGGCGCAAACAGGACAATGGGACAAGATACAGTCTGAATTGTTTGCCGACAATGCAGTGAGCATTGAACCACCGGGTTCACAGGGTATGCAATCGGTCGAGGGTATCGAAGCAATCAGGAAAAAAGGCGAGCAGTTCAACCAAATGGTCGAGGAAATGCATGGCGGGTATTCCACCGAACCGGTAGTTGCCGGAAACTATTTCTCGGTAGCCATGGGAATGGACACGACCCTTAAAGGAATGGGACGAATGAAGATGAATGAGATCGCCGTCTATGAAGTGAAAGACGGAAAAATTGTGAAGGAGCAATTCTTCTATGACCCGACTAACAAATGACATAAAAATGGGTTAGTAAGTCCTGCATCACTGCAGGACTTTTTTATTTTGAAGAGATTGGCAGGAATGCTAATGCACAGTGATTTTAATCTTAGATACACCTGGCGTTGAGGTTGATAATTTTCTTCAAGGAAAGATGTTAAGCCATGCCAAAGGAAGGTATTCCATAAGTAGTAATCCCGACACACTCACCAGGAGGGCAACCAATATCATGCGCAGCCAGAAATACCGAGGAGGTGAGCGGCGGAAGAAATCGTAGGTGAACCATGCGTTATATAAAGCAGAAAGAATTGTTTGCCATAGGAAAACATGATAGTGATTAATGTTAATTCGCAATAAAACACCCAGCACAATATCGCTGGCTAACGTCATCATGAAGTATGTACCTCCCCCATATAGCATCAGTACCACGATCTCGATAAAATAAAAACGAGGTCTTGCCAATACCAACCACACCGATATCGCCGAAACGATTAACAAAGGCAGCAGGAACAGGGAAAAATGTTTTCTTAAAAACAGGTTTGCTTCAGCATGCCGTGGGATTTGATCAGCAGCTGATAGGATATATTCATAATGAAACCTGTTAATGATCATATTATGCACAAGAATATATAGACCCACCCAGATAAGAAAGTAACTGACCGGCTTTTGGTAATTCTTTCTTTTGCCTTTCAGGTAATTAAGTGAAGTGACTCCGGGATGAATGATAAACTCCTTTGAGGTGCGAAGGAATCCCTTTTCAATATGAGTAAAGAAATAGCTTATCTCTTCCGTCAAGCCCTTGAAATCAAGACGCTTGATATTCGTTTTCTGACCACATTCATGACAGTATTTGCCAGAGACAGGCGCATCGCAATTGATACAAAATTTCACAGCTTTAATTTTCTGTAAAAATAACAGAAGAAAAAAAAGTAATAAATCCCCTGAAAGATATGGGATCACACACTACCATAAAGGAGCCGGGAATCATGACTCGCACATTTTCTTTAGATTATTCAGTCCTTGTTCGAACTGGTGGTGCAGGTTTTTAGTGATCACCGGTCCCATAAGACTGGCGATAGGCCAGGGTAATTGTCCGCTGTTCTGCCAGGTAACTTTGGTCTGGTTGCCGTCGGCCCAGGGCTCGAATAACCAATTGTCTTTTGCTTTGGATTTCCAGGGTTTCAGGAATTCAAGTTCGAAATGAATATGTTTATGATCTTTATTTTGAAAGGTGAGGCTTCCTACCCCAACTTTTTTTCCTTCCCATGCGTATTTATGGCCGGGTGTGCCGGGCATGCCCGTGATCGTATGTTTGGCGGTCTTATCGGCCTGTTGCCAGGGATTCCATTGGCTGTAATAGTTAAGATCACTAACCCTGTCCATCACGTAGGCTGTCGGCCGGTTAATGATGATTGATCGCTCGATACTATAAGTCTTTGGCATTAACGCGGCGATGATCAGGAGGGTAGCGACCAACCCCAGGAAAATAAACACGAAGATCATGGCGGATGATTTAAGGTGGTCAAGGTAATTAAAGGAAATGGGGCGGACAAACCGTTTATCCTAGGCTTCACGCAAAGACGCGAAGTAAGCCCGCAAAGGCGCAGTTAAATTCACGCAACGGCGCAACGCAGCAAGTTGGGATTTAACGTTGCGTCGCCGCAAGCATGCCCTGAGCAAATCGAAGGGTTGCGAGTGCTACTTTTTGCGCCTTTGCGACCGAAGGCTTTGCGTCTTTGCGTGAAATCAATCAAACTTCAATTCATTCATGATATGTTCTATAGAACTTACCAGGTCTTAAATAGATGATTCCTTTTTGAGTGTAGAATCGGGTGGGCAAGGTTGTGTAGTTTCCGGCCGCATCATAACCCTGTACTTCAAAATGCAAATGAGGAAAGGCAGAATAACCGGTATTGCCGCTGAGGCCTATCAATTGCCCCGCCTGTACTGTATCACCCGCATTAACCATCACGCCATCTTTAAGAAAATGCCAGTAATAAGCAACCGATCCATCATCATGCCGGATGAAAATATAATTACCATCGGCCAGGTTCTCCGGTTTCAATCCACGCTTATCGGAGTCTCCCCGGGATGAAATCACCACACCGCCGCGTGCAGCGCAGACTTTTGTTCCCTTTTTTACTTTGAAATCAAGTGCTTTTGTTCCTTTATGACTGAACATCGATTCATAACCCTGCACGACAAACACCTTCTTTTTGTGTTCAAAAGGCAGGTCATAGATATAGCTCGAATCATTTTTAAACTTACCATCTTTCAAATCCTGCATGGAATAAGGTTGTGCAGAACCAAAAGCGGGAATCAATAGTAAAATGAAATAAAATCGCATGGTAGCTGATTTTTAGGTTCACTTTGTGGGTAACACTACTCGTTTTTAACCCGGATGATCTCTGCCGCAATGCTGACGGCGATCTCTTCGGGAGTCTGGCTTTTGATAGAAAGACCGACAGGAGCATGGATCCGTTGCAAACGTTCCGGCTCCACACCCTCTTTTTTATATTCTTCCATCATCTTAGCGATCTTATTCTTGCTGCCCAGCAGTCCAAGGAATTTGAATTCTTTATCAATAATAGTACGCAGTGCGATATTGTCGGTACGGTATCCAAGGGTCATGATCACCACGTAATGACTACGCCCGGGGTGAATCAAATCTTTTAGTTCTGAATAATCATTTACAAAATGTTTTTCATGCGCCGATTCGTTTTCAATCATTGTTTTCAATTCCTTCCTGTCATCGTATACCCGGATATAAAAATCCATTTGGCGCATCAGCCGCGATAAAGCCAGGGAACAATGACCTCCGCCTATGACGGAGAGCTCTTGTTTATACCCCGTCTTCTCTTTATAAATCCAGTTAGTCTCTGTGTGCTGATCAAATTCAAAATCTGTAAGCGGAACGGCATCTATAAATTCAATTCCTGATGGAGAAAGCTGTAAGGTGCCATGTAAGTTTTTCTCAAGTGATTCAATGATGCGAACAATTGTATTGTTATCGGATGCCTTTACATGAAATAACAAGATTGTTTGTTCTCCGGAACAGATCATACCACTTTGATTTTTCGGTGCTGTCTTGTCGTGATATTGCTTCTTTAAGGTATTATCCCGCATCTCGTATCCCGTATCGCGTAACCTTTCCTTTACCATCTCCACAAACTTATGCTCCATAATACCTCCACCTATCGAACCTTCCATTTCACCTTTTGCATTCACGGCCATAAAAAATCCCTGGCGGCCGGGGCTGCTGCCAGTACTTTCCAATACATAAAGCAGGATCACAGGAACCTGTTCAACAAGGCTGGTATGAATAAGTCGCCAGGTGTGTAATTGCTTATTCAAGAAGAAATTTTTATTGTGCCTGGGTAAACTCCCCTTGTTCTTTCTTATTCCGCTTTGTGGATGGAGGATATAAACTCATTAATAGTTTTTCCGGCGTCATTGGCGCATCAAAAGGTAAATCAACTGTCGGGTTAAATGCTTTTACAGCATTACGCAATGCAAAATAAGCCCCGATACCATACATCAAGGGTGGTTCTCCTACTGCCTTGCTCCTGAAAACAGCGAGATTATCTTTTTTTGTATCCAGCGCATGGATCGTGATCTCTTTGGGCACGGAATAAATATCCGGAACCTTATAAGTGCTCAATGCATTCGAACGCAGTTTCCCTTCTTTATCATAAACAATTTCCTCCATCGTCATCCAGCCAATTCCCTGTACGATCCCACCTTCGCATTGCCCGAGATCGACGATTGTATTCATGCTCGTACCGAAATCATGCACCACTTTTACCGAATCAACTTCATAGATTCCCCGCAGGCAATCGATGGTAACAGTGATGATCGCTGTACCATATACATGGTAAGCAAAAGGATGTCCTTTTTCTTTGGCGGGATCAAAGTGAATACCGGGCGGGGTATAATGTGCGTGTTCGGATAAACTGACACGACGGGTAAAAGTACGGATCACAAGATCGTCCCAGTTTAAGATAGATAATTGCCCATTTGTATAAACTTTTCCTTCCTTTATTTCAATCGTATCTGCGGGAACATTTAATTCTTCACCCGCAACAATCTTTAAACGGTTTAATATTTCCAGGCAGGCTATCTCGGTGGCTTTTCCATTCAGGTCTGCAGCAGCGCTGGCAGCCGTGGGGGAAGTATTTGCAATACGATAAGTATTTGTAGAGTGAATTTTGATCCGGTTAGGATCCAATGAAAATACACGGGCCACAACCTGGAGAATCTTGGTATTTACACCCTGTCCCATTTCCACGGCACCAGTACTCACACTAACGCTTCCATCTGTATACACGTGAACGAGTGAACGGCCCTGGTTCATCCTTGTTTTGGTAAAAGAAATACCAAAGCAGATCGGCATCAGGGCCAACCCTTTTTTATGAAGTTTATTTTTGTTGTTGAAATCTTCAACTTCCCTGCGAAGTGCATTTATATTATATAGCTCTTCCGTTTTTTTCCAGCACTCATTGGCTTCGCTTTCTGCTGCCTGTCCATACGGAAATTCATCACCCGTTCTTAATAAATTAGCTGATTGAATATCGGAAGCGGGAATGCCCAGGGCATCCGCCGCTTTCGCAATTGCAGCTTCGATCACAAACATTCCCTGTGGACCACCAAAACCACGAAAAGCTGTATTGGGTGGGAGGTGTGTACGGCAACTATAAGCGGTGGCTTTTACGTTGGGTACAAAATAAGAATTCGTACAATGGAAAAGCGTTCTTTCCATCACGGCCGGGGAAAGATCTGCAGCGGCGCCTGCATTTTGGTAGAATGTAGCTTCATAAGCGAGGATCTTCATGTTCTTATCCAGGCCAATTTTGAAATCCGAGGAATAAGGATGGCGCTTACCGGTCATACGCATATCTTCCATCCGGTGCAGTGCATACTTCACCGGTTTTTTTAAATGATAGGTTGCCAGCGCACATAAGATGGCCCAGGCGCTGGCCTGGTCTTCTTTACCGCCAAACCCACCACCCAGCCGGGTGGTATCTACTTCTATTTCATGCATGGACATATGCAACACGCTGGCGGCAGTTCGCTGCACAGCAGTGGGGCCCTGGGTAGAAGAATAGATCCTGATAGCGCCGTTTTCCATGGGTATTGCATAAGCACCTTGTGTTTCAATATACAGGTGCTCCTGTCCGTTAGTTTCAGTACTACCTTCAAAAATTTGATCACATTGAGCCCATGCAGAAGCGATATCTCCCATTTGAAAAGTCCGGGGTGCAACGATCAGTTCGCCCTTTGCCTGGGCTTCGCGCGGATCGGTGATCACCGGGAGAGGTTCAATATTGATATTTATTTTTTTTACGGCCAGTCGCCCCGCTTCTTCGGATTCAGCAACAACCAGCGCAACCGGCATACCGCAAAAATGTACGTGCGTGGAGGCGAGTAATTCTTCATCCGGGATGATACCCCCGATCTGGTTTTCACCGGGAATATCTTTTGCTGTAAAAATTCTTACTACACCGGGCATAGCGATGGCTTCAGAAAGATCCAGTGAAATTATCTTACCGTGTGCCAAGGGAGAATCAAAGGCGATCGCATACAACGTACCTTTTAAAAGCGGGATATCGTCGAGATAAACCGACTCGCCTCTGACATGTGTATATGAATCGATATTCTTCATATTTGTTGGGACGCAGATTTTCATGATGGTCATGATTTACGCAGCTATCATGACTTATCATGACCATCATGAAAATCAGCGTGCTAATTTGCCTTCCATTCCAGGAAACAGTGTAATAAAATGAGCTTTGATCAATTGTCCCAGCAATAAAGCCTTATACTCTTTTGTTCCTCTTGCATCACTGATCGGCGATATTTCCGTGTTTACTATCTCAATCGCCTGCCTGACCATATCTTCCGTTACCGTTTTTCCTTTTAAAAAAGCTGCGGTTTTTTCCAGGTATAACGGAACAGGACCTACACCTCCCGCTGAAATACCGGCATGCGCAATTTTATCACTATTCATTCGCAGGCAAATGGCAGTATTTACGCTTGCGATATCGAGATGGGTTCGCTTGCTGACTTTTTCAAAATGGAAAAGATCATTCTTTCCCGGCAACTCAAAACTGATTGCCTCAATATATTCCTCCGGTTTTTTATCTAGGGTCTTGTATCCTTTATATAATTTCCGCAAAGGCAATTCTCTTTTTTTCTTTCCATCGCTTAAAACAATTTCGGCATCCAGGGCAAGAAAAAATATAGTAAAGTCCCCGATAGGAGAAGCATTTACGAAATTACCGGCAATGGTTGCCATATTCCGGATGGGTGTAGAGGAAACCAGTTTGGCATAACGATGAAAATGCGGGAACGCGATATTAATAACTGAAGAATACTTGAGATCGGTAACCGTAGCAGAGGGGCCAACAATACATTTATTTGCCTCTTGCCGGATTCCGTTCAGCTTGATATTGTCAAATACAAAATTGATTTCGGAATGCGTCATCTCATCGTGTTTTTGTACGTAGAGATCGGTGCCGCCACCTACGTGAGTCGTCAGTTGTGAGTCGTGAGTTCTGCTTTCACTCTTGCTGAGGTGGTCGGATTTAAGTTGACCATTTCCTAAAGCCTGGAGTTTGGATTTTAAAGTAGCAAAATATTCGGGAAGGATTTTTTTCTTAGCCACAAAGGTAAC
>JGI10216J12902_100502638_pt1 | contig 23724 bp, 52 predicted proteins | sample KanNatreferecore_FD_12902 | JGI IMG/M metagenome (IMG submission 12902)
CGGCGGGCGCGATGTGATCAACGGTCCGATCGCCCAGCACAACTTCATAGTCGGGGACACGATTCAGATCAACGGCCAGAACCAAGGGTTCTACGTCGTCAGCGCGGTATCCGCAACGACACTTGAACTGGACTATGAGGGTGGCGCGCCAGGTACCGGCCTCGTCACCGGTCCGGTCGTAATGTCCATGTCTTACAGGGGCCTGCGCTTCCGGGTGCTCAGCTATTCCGCCCAAGCGCTGCAGGTCAAGCGGATCAAGTCCGGAGGCACCGATGACAACTCATGGCCGGGCTGGGACAGCCTGTCGTCCAACGTAGGGCAAGTACTACTAGACAGTTCGAACCTGTCCGGCGGGTACCGCGGCCCTTTCCCGGCTTGCCCGGAGGGGGAGGTTATCACCTCAGTGGAGTGGGACGTGTTTTACCCGAGCGGCTTAGTATTGCTCGGCTCGCAAGGCCAGTACATCAGCCGGACGTCGCCGCACGTATTCGAATATCGAGACATGGCTATCGGCGGCGCTTGGACTGCGGCAACCTACACACACGTCGCTGCGGACCTCGACGCCAAAGGGTTCACGCACCGTATTGATTTGCCGTACCCAATGCGTCCTGAGTGCCGCGTAAAGAAAGTGTTCGTGTCGCAGGGCGGCTATCCGGCGAAGGACTACATCGACACTTTGATGTGGCTGAGGCTCAAGGGACTTATGACCTATTCGTCACCGACCAGTTACGCAGGCATGACGGTGATGACGTGCGATATCCGGGGCGGCGATCGTATTTCCTCGCAGAGCGAAAGCCTGATCAACCTGGCCTGCACGCGAATTCTCCCGGTACTGCGGGCAGGTGTGTGGCAAACCCCGCAACCAACTCGTGAGATATCGGCAGCGGTCGGGCACATCATCCGCAGCGTAGGGTATTCCGACACAACCGATATCGACTTGGCTGAACTCGACCGCTTGGAGAACACCCGGTGGACGCCACGCGGAGACACGTACGACCGCACAGTCAGCGACTCGAAGACCGTCAAGTCCAACCTACTAGACGCATTGCAAGCCGGGTTCGCCGAACTGACGATCGACCGGGGGCTACTCGTACCGGTGCGCGACGAGCCGCGCGGCCCTGCGTTCGATCACGTATACAATCCCCAAGTGATGCTTGAACCCTTGTCCTACGATTTCACGATGCCCGATCAGCCGGACGACTTCGACGGTGTGGACGTGGAATACTACGACCATGTCACCAAGCAGGACGAGACGGTAGAGTGCCGGCTCCCAGGCGACGCTGGCGAGCGGGTAGAGAAAATCAAAGTGGAAGGTGTAGGCGTTCGCTATCGGGCATGGCGTATTGGCATGCGTCGCCGTCGAGCGCATTTGTACCGCCAACGCGAGTACAGCTTTCAGACCGAACTGGACGCACTGAACAGCGCCTATTTCGATTACGTGGCCCTTGGCGTGTCTACACCGGGATACGGTCAGTCTGCGCAATTGACCGGCTACACCGCCGGCCCGCCTGTCACGCTCGAATCGTCCGAACCGCTAGATTGGTCGGTTGCCGGTACGTACAAAGTGCTGGTACGCCGTAAGGACGGCACCGCGTCGGGGACGTATGTAGCAACTAGGGTCGATGACTACACGTTCACGATCCCCACCCTGGACTTCGTACCGGATCTGTCGGGGATGATCGACACTCCGCCGATCATCCAGTTTGGGCATGAATCCAAATGGTGTTTCCCGGCACTGATTACCGACGTATCCCCGAAAGGCACGAGGACGTGCAGCGTCAAGGCTGTGAACTACGACGTGCGGATGTACGCGGACGATGACAACTTTCCGCCGTAGTGGTTCAACCGTGATACACTGACGACCATCTTGAACCGACCTCACGAGGCGCCGCGATGTTCGACCAGTGTATCCGCGATTCGGCGCTTCTCTGCTTAATTGCAGCAGCGATCCACCCATGGGCAGCAACCGGAGCAGCATTCGGTTGCTGCTTTTTTCTGGCAGCGCCTATGGCGACGTCAGGTTGGCAGCGCCTAAAGCTGGGACTGTTCTCGTTCGGCCTTGGGTACGCCGGCGGTGTCTTCTGGTACGGCGGAGGTCCCCCATGGAGCGAGAAGGCCATGTTGGTATCTGCGGCACTTTCCGCTCTTGGCGCAGTCATATTTACAGCGTTCTACTATGTGATTGACAAGAGTGGCCCCTTGCCAGCTTGGCTGGAGTCTATCCTCGACCGCATCCCTTTGTTCAAACGCCGGAGTGATACCGATGGAGTTTGATTCAATTCTTACGACCGCCCGCGTGGTAGTTCATCTGGGAATCGCGCTCGTCCTGCTGTCCTACCAGCCGCGCGGCGCCAGGCACCGATACGGCGTCTCTTTATTAGCAGCGCTACTAGCCGCTAGTAGCTTAGGTCAGGGTGTCGGCCTAATGGTTGGCGCCGTAGAGCCTAGGGCAATGGGCGGCCAGTGGCTAAATCTCGGTGTCTTCGGTACGCTCTTCTGCTTGATCCTTGCGTGCCGCGGTAACGTGGCAAAGATACTCCCTCGTTGCTCTCACGGAGCCCGCTGATGGACGCCCCTACTCTCGCCGCAGTAATGAACATTCCTTTAGCCCGTGCGCAGAAGTGGAGCGACGCTCTCACCGCAGCGATGGCCGGCGGTCAGATCAACACCAGATTGCGTATCGCCGCATTCCTAGCGCAGATCGGGCACGAGAGCGGCTCACTGGTTTATTCGAAGGAACTCGGCGGCCCAAGCTACTTCGCTAAATACGACGGCCGTAAAGATCTCGGAAATACTCAGCCGGGTGACGGAGCACGATTCGCAGGGCGTGGGTTGATTCAAGTAACCGGCAGGGCGAACTACCTCAAAGCGAGCCAAGCGCTGTTCGGCGACGATCGTCTGTTGCGTAAACCCGATCTGCTGGAAGTTCCTGATTGGGCTGCGAAGTCCGCCGTCTGGTACTGGACGACTCGCAACTTGAATGCACTGGCGGATCAGGATCGCTTCACCGACATTACGAAAGCGATCAACGGTGGAACGAACGGTCTTGAGGATCGCAAAGCGCGGTACAAGTTCGCTCTGACGGTGCTGAAGTGAACTCCGCTTACGGCTACGCGCTGGCGCTTCTGGTAGGCGCTGGCGGCGCGTGGTACGTCCAGGGGTTGCGCTGGGAGACGGATGTACAGGAACGCAATCTGGCAACCGCTACAGCGATCGGCGCGAACGTGGACGCGGTGAACCAACAGCTAATCGCGTCACGCGCACAGACGGAAGCCATCCGGCAAACCTTCATCGAGTACAAGGCGGGTAAAGAAAATGAGACAAGTGCTCTTGAGCGGGCTGTTGCTGATGGCTCTAAGCGGCTGCGGATCAAAGCCAGTTGTCCAGCAGTGCACGCCGATGGAACCGTTTCCGGCGGAGCTATCAGCGGAACCGCAGAACTTACAGCCGAAGCTGGACGCGCTTATTGGGATCTGCGAAGAGGACTCGACCGGCAGTTCGCCGAGTTGCAGTTCTGCCGGTCGGAATTGAGGAAGCGATCAGCCCCGCGCTAACTCCGAGGCGATCCTGTGCAATTCTGGATCGCCTTCTTTCAACACTTCTAACAGCGCTCTCTTCTCTGCTAAGTACGTCACCGCGAAAACCGGATCGCGCTCAATGATGCTTCGGCTGTTGCTGATCAAGTCTGCCAGTTTGATCGACTTGGCTTCGGGTGAAGCTAAAGCGGTGTGCGCCAAGTCTAAGGCCTTACGCGCTGCGCGGTTCCCGTCTTCCGGTTTGGATACGTCGGTTAGCTGCTCGACATAGGCCGCTACCGTTTCGCCAAACAGGTCTTTAACCGTTTCCAAGGTTACGCCGGTATCCTCAACCACGTCATGAAGCAACGCCGCTACGTGCATAGCTTCAGACGCTCCGGGCACCACTTCGGAAAGGATCACCATAACTTCCACTGGATGGCGCCAATAGTCTTCACCCGTGTACTTACGCTTCTGGCCGACAGCGCAATGCGCGCCGACGCAGAAAGCCGCAGCCCTCTCAACCTCTAGCGTTAATTCACTCACAGTAATACTCCTCTTCCTCAGTTGCATTTTGCGCAGCGGCTGTCGCCTGGCAGATAACCTGGGCGTCCTGCGTGAAGTACGCGGCCACTGGTTGGGGTGCCGCACCAGGGAACGCGATAACGTAGAGCATGGCTAGGATTTTCACGGCTTCAGATACTCTCGGAAAATGTCGGCCAGGGTTCTCTTAGGGCCTTGTGACCATTTTACGCCGGCTTTTTCGATAGCCCGCTGCGCTTCGAAATCTTGAAACATCCATCCGAAGTTGCCTTGATGAGGGCTCGGCAATTCGACGGTTACCGCCGCTCGGGAGGCTTTCCATGATTCTTCCCATAAGCTTTTTAAGTGGATCGCCGCATCCTCCCACGGTTCGCCTACAACTCTTTCGAACTCTTCACGCATTTTATCAGTCATTCCGCTTCACTCCTTTTCGCGGCCCGCACCATGCGAGCGCCGAAGAATTCGACTTTCTCAGCGTTGTACAATGCTTTGTTGTCCGCCTTTACCGCGCCGCCCATCCGGCCAGTGCAGGTACGCCAGATCGCTTTAAACGCTTCGCCTTCCGCAAAGGTCATGCCGAGCGCTTCGATAATGTCTATGCTCTCCGCGGTGTAGGCTGGGCCTCCGCTGATGGGGTCAGCGACGTGGCATTTGTAATAGTCGACGCTGCCGCCGGTTTTCTGCGTTTTGGGTTTGCATCGGCTGCCGCTGTGATTAGCGCCGCACACTTCGCAGAATTCATAGTTCATGCTGCATCCTCTATAGGGTTGAATCCTTTATCACGCATTGCGCGTAACAGAATGTCTTGGATCTCTCGTTTGGTTTGCAGGCGCTCTAGCACCAGCTCGTCTACGGTGTCAGCGGCCAGGATGAAGTGGTGGAACACTGGGCGATTGTGGCCGGCCTGCAACTGACGCACAGGGCCGTTACGCTCGATGATTTGTTGGTGTTCTTCCAAGTTCCAATTCACGCTGAAGAATACGAGGATGTTGCCGCCGTCCTGCAGGTTCAGACCGTGACCCGCACTGGCCGGGTGGGCGAACATGATCGGAATCTCGCCGCGGTTCCACGCGTCGATCGTCTCCGGCTTCTTGTCCAGGTGTCGGCCTTGGGGGAATCGCGCCAAAAGCCTTTCCAAGTCGCTCTTGAAGTGATACGCCACTAACACCGGCATACCGGCGGCTTCCTCCAAGATTTCCTCCAACGCATTAAGCTTCTCGTCATGGATCTTCTTCCATTGAGGGCCCCCTTCTACGTAGGCCGCTCCGCTGGCAATCTGCAAACATTTTTGCGTCTTGGCTGCCGCGTTCAATGCCTCGACCTGCGAACCCTCAAGGTCCATGAACATCTGCTTTTCCATGTTCTTGTAGAGGACACGCGCGGCCGGCGGCAGATCTACGCGAATCACGTTCACGATCGGCTCTTTGAGGTCGAACCAATCCGCAGCGTCAATCGTGATACACACGTCGCCCAACGCTTTTTGGATCTGCTCCTGCGCCTGCTCCGTAGCCTCAACGCCGAACCCGGTATGCGAAGCCCTGAACCAGCGTTGCTTGAAGGCGTCGTAGGTGCGGCCGAGGCGATCGCCCTTATCCACGAACCACATCTGACCCCAAAGGTCTTGAAGGCCGTTAGGGCTCGGCGTACCTGTCAGCAGAATGATCCGCTTGATCTTCGTATGCGCCACCCGGGCGAGCGCTTTGGCACGGCGCGTACCCTGGCGCAGCCGGAAACCTTTGAGCTTGGTCGCTTCGTCGACTACAACTGTGCGGAATGGCCATTTGTCGCCTAGCTGCTCAACCAACCATTCAAGCTGTTCGAAGTTGACCGTGTATATATCCGCCTTGGTGCGCAGCGCCCCTTGGCGTTCCTTGGCCGAACCGCAGATAGTCACGACGTTGCGATGCTTCAAGTGGTTCCACTTCCGGTACTCCTGCGGCCAGGTTGTACGTGCCACACGGAGCGGGGCGACGATCAAAACCGGATAGACATCCTCGGTAAGCGACAGGTCTTCCAGCGCCGTGGCCGTGCTTACGCTCTTGCCCAATCCCATGCCAGCCCAAACCGCTAAACGCTTGGTCGCGTGGATCGCCGACATAATCAATCCTTGGTAGACATGCGGCTTATAGTCAATTGCCATCAGCAAAGCACCTGATAATCAACGCCGACTTTAACCGGCTCATCCACTGTCAAAAACAGACAAACCCTATCCACTGCCTCTTTGCTATCCAGCCAAACCACTTCGGCGCCTGCAGCACGCCGACGCTCGTGGTCGCGCACCTGAGCTTCGGTAGGCTTTTCGCCGGTCGCTTTTAGCTCAACGAACAACACGCGACCGCCGAACGTGATCAACCGATCAGGGACCGAACGTCGCTGGGGGCTGGTGAACTTGTCGCAAAGCGCGCCAATCTCTTTGCAGCGCTTGACGAGGTACGCTTCGATATCGCGTTCTAGCATGGCATCAGCTCCGATGGGACTTTCACAATTGATCCGGACTTCGCGGATACAACAGCCCGACACATGGCGATAAGCAGGGAATCGCCACGTCCTTCATATCTTCCGGAATCGTGACCTAGCTTCACTGACCAACCGCGATACACCTCTGGGTCGGAGTTATACCAGTGCTCTAATTTTTCTATGCTGATATTTCTCACGACCTTATTGTTCTGAATTTTCATGCCCTCTAGCTTGGCTAGGATAGGGCCTCCAATTTCCCAATCTTCATCGGGCCAATATGCGCCGTGGTTATCGGTCCAAATGTTGCGGAACGATCCGTCTTCGTTAAAGCACCAGCGCAGTTCGTCACCAAGCCCATCTGCGACGGCTACTGCGTAACGCAACGCTGGTCCGATCAACTCTGCTGTTTTAACTTCTACAAATTCGCTCATGTGTCGGCTCTCCCGTATTTGTACGCAAGCTTATGCAAGATTCGACTTGTAGTCAACCTTTCCGGTAGCGATACGCTTCGAAGCCGGCGGCGGCGAGCGGTAGGCCTTCTGTCCAGTCGCAACCCGCAGACATGAGTTCGGCCAGGTGTTCATGCGTGTACTCGTCGGTGTCCGGCGCTTCGCTGATGATCTCGTCGTGTACCGTCAGCACGATCTCGTAACCGGCCTTCTCGATATCCGGCATGCGATACGCCAACACATCCCGTGCACTGGCCTGACAGCAGTTGTGGACGATAAGCGGCAAGCCGTCCGACCCTCTCACAACAAACCGAGAGCGGGGTCCGCAATTGACAAGGTCGAAGACCCTACGGGTATCAGCGCCTGTTCTACTGGCCATTCGTGATCCAATCGGTACATCAGCGTGGTGTACCCGACTCCGTAGAACTCCGAGGCTTCCATGAGCGTCATCTTTCCGTGAGGAGTTTCCAACCAGTGATTGCGGCGAGTGTTGTTGGCTTGGTGCTTCGCAGTTCGCCAGTCGCAGTTCGCCTTGAAATACCCCAAAGAGTTGTCCAAGCGCTCCAAGGTCAGCCCCGGTTTGTATCTGTCGCCCATGTCTTCCCAGAAGTTTTCGAACTTCTCCCGCCATCGTTCGCAGACGGCGATGCCCCTCGCACCATAGTTTTTGTACGCCTGATGTGTAGGCAGACGGCAGCGATCGTTCATAGACCGCCATACCCAATACGCCGGATGACTCGTCATGCCGTGCCGGGTGTTCCTCTTGCCTATCGTCGCCTTGCGCATGCATCCGCACGACGAGACGTTGCCGCGTTTGCTCTGCTTCTTTAGCTCCGAAGGGTCCATAAGAATTACCTTGCCGCAGTCGCAGGCCACTTCCCATAACGACTTCTTGCCGTCCGACCCCTGGTATCGAATAGCCGTCAGGTAACCGACACGCAGCCCGGTTATGTCCTTCGCACGATGATGCATTACGCCAACCCTCTTCGGTCAAAACCAAATGATCCGGCGTCATTTGAACGCCGTAGGTTGTAAGTGTAGTTTGTTTACCGCTGTAATGACAATGCGAAAAGGATACCCATTCGTCGCCGTCCCAAACGCGCGTGTCCGGCGTTACGCGCTCAATAGCCCGCCATCCGAATTTTTCCGTCAGGACTTCAGTACCTTCGGCGATGCAGTTTTCCGCCAGCTTCCCGGAATATGTGCGCAGCCTTTCCCATTTGCGGCTGTACTGGTTGATGCCCATGTACGTGATCTGACCGTCATCCTCGACACGCGGAGACGGGTAGCAGAGATAACGGCCGCTAGGCAGCATAACGCGCAGCCAAGCGCCGTCACGGCGGATCTTGTGGCGACGGCACGTCAGCGTTTGGCCCGGGTTGTTGATCGCGTTGCGGCAAGCGTTCTCCAGATCCTTCCAGTAGGTTACGGTCTGCGGATGTGCTTCGCGCCAAAGTCGCTTAAAAGCTTCGCATACGATGAACGCCGAATCGCTAAGCCCGTATTGACTTTTGCCTTTGCTCAATTGCCATTCGAGGAAATCTTTAGCCTCGCGCAAAGTGTTGTCCGGAATGGCGTTGATCGCCTTATCGGCCATGGCTTCCAGGTCGATGTTAAAGGCGAGCGAGAAGGTGATGAATGCGCCGACGCCACCGGCGTAACCCAAGGCGAGTTCCATTGTCTTGCCTATCTGCCGCATGTCGCCGTCCACGTCGGCAGGATCAATGCCGAACGCTTTCGCGTAGGCGAGTTTGTAAAGGTCGAACCCTTCACCGGCGTCGAAGTCGCGGAACGCTTGAAGCTTCCACTCCTCTCCGGCCAGCCACGCGAGCTTACGCCCTTCGATGTTTGATAGGTCAGCTACGACCAGCTTCTTACCCTTGGGCGCAATCACGCAGCCTCGCGTGGCACTGCTGCAGGCTTCCATAACGGTGGTCATACGAGATCCCTTAAATGCGGAGCATTGGCTTGGAAGTTGGCGATGCTAAAACCTCTCGGCGTAGCACTTCGAATGTTCTTCGTGCGCGTCGACTTACCTCCGCATTTCTTCCACCCGGGATTGTCTTTGTACAGAGGTTCAAGCCGCATGAAAGGAGGTTTCCGATATCCTGGACCCTTCCAGATACCCGTCTTCTTGTTGTAGGCGTCCCGTGGCGGGTAAATTTGAGGATAAAGCGGGTGCTCATCATTAGCCGGCAAATACCGCCCGTAGTCACAGGGGTTGAACCAGAAGTCAGGCTTGCGCCACAGAGAAGACAGCAGACCTACAGGGTTCTCCGCAGCCCAGCAATCGCAACCCGTGGCCTCAGCTACTGCGGGAGCTAGTTTCGCGAGAGTCGACGCTTCAATTAGGAAATTTGGATTTTCCGCGTGTTTCCTCGCCCAGCTACCTGAGCCGGCATTTGTCATATCGGTGCATTCTGGGAAGGAGAAAATGTGAACAACACCCGGGCCGACCATTTTGGCGATGTCGGCTGCGTGCTCTTCGATCTTGTCGTGGTAGAACCACATCCCGACCTTGACTAGGTTGCCTTCGCGGGTAATACCTTCCGGGTGCTGCCCGTCGAAAAGCCAGCATTCGTACCCTGCATCAAGCCACGGTTGGGCCATAAGGCCCGTGTAGTCGTAGAGGAAAAGCGCTTTCATCGCATAGTCCCAAAATAGTTGAAGACGCGCCGCAGGCAGTAAGACCGGATAAAGCTGATCGCCGTATAGATGATCGTAATGGCAATGTTCTGGCTTAAAGAAGGCTCGAAGCCGAACAGTGGGAATATCAGATGGTTGGCGATAATCGAAATCACTAGACCTACGGCGATATTAACGAAAGCTTCAAACGCTGATCCTTTACGAGACTGACTCATACCAAATCCTCGGCATCATTTTTTAAAGCCTCAATCCACAGTTCAATTTCTTTGTTCTTGATCGTAGGACGGGCAAGATTCTGCGGCTGCCATAGGCGACCCGCCCACCGCCCCGTGCGCAACGCACCACAGAACGCGAGAAGCCCCCGCAGCCTGCCGTCGGCGCTAACTCCATTCAGAGCGCGTTTATACTTGCTGACAGACGTTTTGCTGGCCTGCGCGCGCACCACAAGAAGCTCTTTGAGCTCCCAAGGCAAATCCTCGTCCGCCAAAGCCTTTTCGATAGTGCTCCCTTTCATATCGGCCAGGGCGATGCCGTATTCTGCGAGGATGTGCTCAAGCATCCGATCTCGTTGGTTGGCACTGGTCACGGCGCCATCCGTCATTTCGTTGGCCTGACGCGACAGTTCCTTCTGCGCACGGTCTGAGGCGCGAATGGCGGCGTGCGCCAAGTCGAGATCCATCAGCACACCGCGCTCGTTAATACGCTGGTCGAGGTGCCACAGTTCCTTCTCCTCGCCTCGGTAATTCCACCGGGGCAGCTTCTTGTAAATCTCACGCATGGCCTCGATGTCGAGACGCCCGTACTCACGAAACGCTTCCCACTCGGCAGGATGTGTTTCGTGAGTAGCGCGCCGGAGTATCTGATTCTTCGGGCGCGGCTTGCAGAACAACTGGATCAGAGCCTTGCCGGCCTTGTCCTTCGCCTTGTCCTTCGCGATCCCGAGGATATCCCCTAGCTTTTCCAAAGCGCCCGGCAACGAGTGCGCCATCGCGCACACCATCGTGTCGAATACTCGGCCCACAGGAAGAGCAATCCCGTTATGGGCCATGACCGTGCGATCAAACGCCGAATTGTGGATAACCACTTCATATTCTTCATCCTCAAGCAACGCTAGCAAGTCGCTGATGTCTTCATCACCATCACGAATGATCACAGGCCCATCGCCGACCGCCCACTGCCACATGATGATCTCGGCGCCTTCTGCATAACGGTGCGTCCCGTTGTTGAGGGGCGTTTCGCAGAAGGTTTCCGTGTCGAGGAAAATGCATTTAGACAGATCCATGGTTCGCCTTATTCTTTTTGAGTCGGCACGACCTGCACCACGCGCCGCAGCCGGACGCCCGGTCCTGATCCGCCCAGTATTGTTCCAGCTCCCTGGCCGTACCGCAGAGGTTGCAGCGCTTAGCCAAGATGCCGCCGATGTTGATCATCTGCCCGGCTTGAAACCTGTCGACGTCCGTCACAGGGAACATGGTTCGGAGGGTGCAAAGGCGCATCCCGTACAATCGGGCCAGCCAACGCCGACTGCCGAGCCTGTACATGTGAAACTGCAGTTCAGCTAGCGGAATTTGCGGCCTTGACATAATTCTCAAGCCTCCTTGGATCGATTCCAGTGATACGGCCGAGTTCTTTCCACGTGGCGCCGGCCGCTTTCAGCCGCTTCATGCGCGCCAGTTGGAAATCAGAGAGCAGCCCCTTCGGTTTACGCGTTGGCGACTGATAGCGCGAGTCGCGATCTATGCCGGCTTTCGCCAAGGCGCGACGGACTAGGTGCAGCGTAGTACCGCACTTATCGGCCACTTCGTGCCACGGGAGCCCGGCGCCGCGCAAGCGCACTGCCAAGTCGGTGTCAACGGATACGAGGCTTGTCATTGCACGACTCCTTCAATCGGCGAACCGACGACCGCGTTACCCTTCAGATCGTCAAGCAACGCCTGTGCGTGCTCGTCCGAGACCGCGTAGAAGTAAGCGCTGAACTTGCCGTCGACAGTATTGAACTCGATCGGATATAGGCGCCAGGTTATGCCAGCTACGACCGGCGAGAGGTTTAGGGAAAGGCTCACGCTGGCGCCCTCAAGAACTCAGAAACTTCTACCTGTCGGCCCCGGATCGAAACGGACTCCGGAGCCGCGCCAATCATCGCTTCGTAAACGTTTCGGTAGTCTTGCGGCTGATCTACCCCGTCGTCGTCCGTGTTCGCGCAAGGGGTAGCGATCCCTGCTTGAATCATTTCTTCAGTTGGCTCGATTGGGACCAATTTCCACTTAGTCGGGTCGTACATTTCGTCACCTCAGATTGAACGTGCGGCTTCACGATTCAAGCGATCGCATTCGGCACGACTAGGAGTATTGCGGCGGCCGTCTTGCCAACTGCGCAAAGGTTGCTCGCCTTTGATCCGGCGGAAAACATTTTTGATCTTGCGGCGCACTAGGCGTTGCGCATGGCTCTGCCCGGTAACAGTTTCGTAGATAGAACCGACAGCGTGAAGCATGAACATTTTGATAAAACCCATTTTGGCGATCTCTTATAGTTGTGCGAGTAGGATGATCACGTTTGCTTTTCCGCCCGAGCGCGGTACGCTTTGTTCCAGCCGTCTCGCCATTTCTTGCAGGAATGCGGCAACTTCTCCTCGTCAAAGGGGTTCTCGTCGCGCTGCAGACCTTTTAGGAAGGCCGCATAGCCTCGTTCAAACGGAGTCATTGTGCACCTCGAATTGGATTGGGCAGTATGGAGAGCCGAAGAACTCGTCGTCCCATAGATAAACCGGCTGGCCCTGAGTCGCGCGCCATGGGCGGACCCACTGGACGTAACCGTTAAGAACGATCGGGGTTAGCATTTTAGATCTCCTAGTCAGTGGCAAAAGCTATGTACTGAGTCGTGCCCGGCAGAACAAAGCTTTTCTTGAAACCGAAGATATTGATCAAGTCGTCGAGGTAGAGGTAAGCCTCGTAAAATGAATCAAAGCCCTTTGTGCGCAGAATCGCTTCATCCCGTCGGCTTAGCGGGTGCATTTCCTATACCCCTACTTGATGAATGGATAACGGGATTTGTAGAACCTGGCCACGTAGAGCGCGGCGGCGGGTTTGTACCCCTTGGCACGGAGCTTCTTGTAGCACTGGACGCTGAATGTGATGTTCATTTCAGTTCCCCGGGAGGATGAGATAAGTTCTGGTTGGCATGTCGGGTCGCTTGTTCTGGACCCAGCCATCGGGCCTTGGCTCGCAGGCTTCTCCAAGATAAATCTCTTCTGCTTCGAGTACACAGCTTTCGCTGCAGCAGCGGTAAATCACCGTCAGATCCTGAGGCTGGGTTTTTAAGAATTCGATTAGCTCAGATACGTTCATTTCCCTTCTCCCTACGTGTTTGGTTTCGATAAGCCAACTGTACAATGCGTTACTTGTATTGTCTTGCGTATCCCGACGAGCGGTCAACAAAAAGACGCGCGGTTGACCCTTGACGGGGTAAAGCCGCATACTCGCGCGCAAGACCTATAGAGCACAAAGCCCATGGAACATAAGCGCGGCGCGACTTTCGACTACGTGGTTATCCTCCCGGATTGGCTGGAGTCCGGCACCTTCGTCGGTTTCGTTCCTACATGCCAGCTGAGGGACTTCGCCGGCCGGTTGATCGCCGCGGTGCCCGTCGAGTGGATAGACCCTCTGACTACGATGTCTCTGGCCCTTCAAGTCGAGGACACCAGCAACTGGCGGATCGGCCCCGCGGTGTTCGACATCAGTCTGCGCCGCGAAGACCCGGTCGCGGTTATCCCTACGTCAACTCTGCTTTTTAATATCGTCGAAAAGGTTACGCGCCCATGAATATCGAGCTTATCCCCGGTACGCCCGGGGTAATTCCTGCAGAGGTCGCTGCGTTTATCAAAGGCGGCACGGGCGGGGAAGGTCCGCAGGGTCCTGTCGGTCTTCCAGGGGTTCAGTACAATTTGGAGACATGGGCGCTAACCTTGGCCTTCGCGTTGAGCGACGCCACCCGCGACGCGAATGACGCGATCACTACGGCTACCATCAAATGGCCTGACGGCGTTATCGGGACGTTTACCTCTGACGTTCTGTCCGTAGACTTCCCTGGTGCGATTGATGCATGGCACGGAACGCACGGCGCCCAAACGGTTACCCAACCCCTGATGACCCGTAACGCCAATGGTGCTGTTATCGCGCAACCCGATCCTATTATTTCTTAAGGTGCCTCCATGAGCTTCCTAGACCCGCCGGGCGTTACGAAAAACCAGCTTAATGCAGCAATTGCTTTGGCTGTGCCGTCGAAAACGTTGCGCAACATCGCTACTCGCTGCCGTACTTGCAACCAGAATAGCTCCACGCACAAGCAGATGAACACCCGCACGATGCATATCAATCGCGGGAATTCAATCAATTTCCTACAGTTGGTTTTCGGCAACTGGTATGCCAGTACAACATCGGAAAACTCATTTGGCGTGGCCGCCACCATCACTGCATCAATTGAGTATCCGGCGGGGGTATTCACGCAGGTCAAATTCTCTGGCGTTGCTCAAGGCAGCATTGCTAACGGTGCGAACATCGTCAGCGATAAGGCATTTATTGGCATACCGCAAAACGCTACTTTCTGGGTGCGGTCGTATTTTACTAGTACGGGGGGCGTCTTCGTATCCCCCAACAATGTCATGAACACTGGCGGGAATGCCGGTGAATACTGTATGGCCGTTGCATCTGGTGGCGTTGATTACACCATGAGCGCAGGCGCGGCGAACACACCCCCCTTCACGGGATCCGCCTACTATCCGTTGGCAATTCTTGGCATGTCGAATGTGCCTAGCATCTGCTGTTTTGGCGATAGTCGCACGTCAGGCCAGGGCGACGATTCAACAACTGACTTAGGCATGTTCAACATCGGCGAACTTGGCAGGACGCTCGGACGTGACTTCCCCTACACCCTAGTCGCGACTCCCGGCGATAAGCTGTCGGACTTTGTTACCCGGTACGCAAAACGCGGTGCGATTGCGGTGTATCACACGCACGTCAACTGGGGTTACGGGATCAACGATCTCGGCAATGGTGCTACCGCCGCCGCTCTACAGGCTAACTGCGAAGCTATGTATGCAGCGTTTTCGGCGTACAAGCAGAGTCAAACAACTCTCAGCGTGCAGACATCCTCAACCGACGGCTGGACTACGCAAGCAGGACAATTTCAAGTTACGTCAAGTCAGCCGCGGCTCACATTCAATATATGGGTCCGTACCAAACCATCGCCGCTCTATGCGTTCTTTGACGTTGCCAAGGCTACGCAGTACCCATCAGATCAGTTGCGCTGGAAATTCCCCGGATACACCCTGGACGGGACGCACGCAACACCCCTTGGCTACGCATCGATCCCGGATTCTGGGTTTTTCGATACATCAGTGATTGTTTGATGCCAGTGATCCCAATCGTTAAGCGGCGGAGGGAAAGAGTATTTGGTGTGCTCGCTTCCGGCTAGCGCCATTGTGGCGATCTGCTCTAGCGGTTTCGACGGGCCTACGTATGAAAAATTGACGACAGGATCGATACCGTCAGATTTTCTCAACGTGTATTTTCCGCCGACAGTTTCAAAGACGCAGCCGAGTGGAACAGATTTCATGACCACAGATACGGAAACGAAATGCTCAGGGAGTGAGCACTCCGGATGAAAAATCGGCAACGGAAAAATTGGTTTCATAATATTCCCCCGAGAAAAGCCCGGCTTGCGGCGGGCTTTTCGAATGGTTATCCGGATAACTTTTAGGCCAGGTCTTCCGCGTCCGCGCCTTCGGCAATCTCTTCGAAGTCGCTGGCGTCTGCCGAGGTGCCGCCGCCGGAGAACGCTTCCCCGTCCTTGACGAACTGGATACCTTGAAGCTGGGCGTTGACGCGCTTCCCGTACTTGTTCTCCTGCGCCCACACATCAATGATCACGTTCACGTAAGAGCCGGAGTATGGTTTGCCGTCTGCGGCTACCAGGGGGCTACGATCGCGATCTACGACAGTAGGGCGCACAGTGTTGTAGGCGTTGAAGTACAGATTACCCTCGTAGCCGGCTAGGGAAGCTTTGCTGTCACCGTTGTGGGTCAGCAGCTTGTCGCCCGCCTTCAGTTCCTTCTTGACCGCGCCCCACTTGTCGCCCCACTTGGCTTTACCCACCTGGTCGATTACCGCGTCGAGGCCAGCTATACCTGGATGATCAGGAGCGAACAGGAAAGCCGCGCTGAACTGCAGTGAGCCGCTTTCGGAAGCCTTCGGCTCGAAGATGTTCGGGAAGGAGATGCGGGCGTCGTTGAAAGTGTGTTTCATGGTAGATCCTCAGTATCAGTTTAGGGTTTTGGTGAATCAGTTTTCTTCGTCGACGTAAGCACCGTACTCGATGCAATTCGCCATGTAAGTTTGCGCAGCTTCTTCAAGCCATTCGTCGCGTTGCTTTTCACTCAGAGCTTCCCACTCTTCGCGGTCTACCTCTTCATAGTCCTCGTGTTTGGCCGAAGGGTAGCCGGTATTAACGTAAAGCTTGATGCGGATCTTGTCGCTCATACCAAATCCTCGAAGGAGTCTTCGACAACGGTTACGGGTTGTTCCGCTGGCAGCTCTTCAAACTGCTCGGCAATCGCCATGCTCAACACAGGACGCTTATCGCTGGCCGGTGCTACAGATGGCTTGCCATCGCTACGGCCGATCAATGGCTGGAGCTTGTTCCACTTGCGTGGGTTGGCTTCCTTCAAGACTTTCTCCGCGGTTGTAGGACTGATCAGCTTGAAGTCGTACATTTGGTCGACCTTCAAGCGCATCGCCTTTAGCGCCGCTTCGGCTTCCGCCTCACTGGTCCAGCTACGCGCGCCTTGCCGACCTTCGACCAGCTTGTAGCGAGCATCAGTGAACTTGCCGGCCAGGAGGCGGCGCTCAACTTCAGCGCGTACCGCTTTGGCAAAGCCCTCGATCATGTCGGCGGCGTCCATCAGGGTAGCTAAACGCTCATCGTCTGCCGTGGCTACCGCTTCTGTTGCTGCTTCCAACGACGGACGAATGCTCGGCTTCTTGATGGTGAAGTGCGCTAGGAAATAAGCGCCGTCTTCTCGGCTTTCCGTTTCGTTAAAGCTGATCGCCGCCGGCTTCACGCCGAACGACTGTGCCAGAAGCTTTTCAGCCTGCGGCATTTCGACCTTGACGAAACCCTTATCCAGATCAAGAAATTCGCCCACGATTAGCTCCATGGTGTGATCGGTACGCTCGTTGCATGTCGCGGACGCTTTGCAGAACTTGCACTGCTTGTCGCCGGGAACAGCGGTCAATCCTTCAGGGCCGGCCAGGATGCGTTTAGCGGTCTGCCGAATCACTTCGATCCGCTCGTTCATCTCGGAAACGGAAAACTTCCAAACGTCGAAGTGGTTAAGACGCGGTTGCAGGATATGAAGCTCGACATGCTCGATCTCGCCAAGCGCATCGAAGTCCGCTACAGCCGAAGCGCCGTAGATCAGCAACTGCTCGTTGCCTTCTGCGAAAACCTGGACGCCACGCCCATATTTCAAATCGGCAATAATTGCCGTGTCGCCTTTGATGATCACCGTATCGCTGGTACCGGTAGCGCCCTCCTCACCTGTGATGAACTCGATCGACAACACCTGCTCCGGGTAAACCGTAGCGCCATCGGCCAGGGAGTAAATGACGTCTAAGGTTTTCTGAATCTCGTGGATCATGTCGAGCCCGACGGGATACTGGCCGCAGGTATGGAACTCGGCGTTGCCGTTCTCAACCTTGATCCGCAGACCCTGATAAGCCTTCGCTTCCTTCTGCTCGGTCAAGCATTGCTCAAGCAGGAAGTGTGCCGCTATACCTTCGTCGGAGGCTTCGTTACCCATATCAGGGAACTCCTTTTCCCGCCACGGCTTCACGTTACAAAGCATCGCGGCAGGCGCACCGGATGGCGCGAAGAATGCGTGGGCCATGGCTTACGCCTCCAGCGCCTGAAGGTCTGCGTAAACGGCTTCCAGCTTCTCCTGGTCGTTCACGGTGCTGAAGTCGTCTTCTTTGTCCAGAAGCACTTTGAGGTTCGCAATACCGTGCTTGGTGTTGAGCGCCTTGATTGCTTCACGCTGCGTCGGGGCCAGCTTCAGCACCAATGCGCGGACGGTCTCGTAGGGAACGGCTTCGTGATTAACGAGAATTGGCGGTTCTTCTTTTGATTCAAGTTCCTTCAGCTCTTTGACTTCCGGCTTTTTGTCCTCGACTTTTGCCGCGGTCTTCTGGGAGTTCGGCTTCTCCGCTGTAGGCGTACGACCGGCCAAGGACAGGGTCAGCAGCTTGACGGCTTCGGTGTTCGCGAGCAGCGCTTCAGTATGGGCTTGGATCAGAGCTTCGATCGACATGTTGCAAGTTCCTTTTCGGTTAAGGTGTGCCGCAGATGGTAGAGAGCGGCACAAGGTATGTCAAGTGGATTAATTGCTATTGCTTGTAGCTATTTACGATGCTGCATACAGCTTGAGGACTTCGGCCAGTTCGCCGGCTACCTCTTTGGAAAGCAGTACGCTCTCCATAACGCCGCCCTGTTCGAGTATCGCGATCCAGAGATCACCGTCTTCGTCTAGATGGGTACGCAGGCTTAGGCCGGTGCCGATCAGATCATCAGCGAAATACTGTTTAACGCCGCTCATACATCCTCCTTTATCAGTTCGGTACGCAGGATCTGTACTTCCCGCGGTGCGGTGAAATTGAGCTTTGCATGGCCTTTGGCAAGGTCCACAACCTGGACGCTGATCCCTTCCGCAATTTGCAGGGAGTCACGGAACCGGACGCGTTCTGTCTGGAGCGTTGACAAGATCCGCATTTTGCAGAACCCGCCGCACACATCGAGGATGTCAACGTATTCCGCTACACCGTCGATGATCAGCCGCACCGCTTGGCCAGCTTTGCGTGTCAATACGAGATTGGTCATACGTCTTCCTCGACGATTTCGAATTTGCGGTAGCCGGCGTCGTAGATAGCCAATGCAGCATCATGGCTAATGCCCTGTTTGGTAAAAGGACCGGACATAGAAGCTTCTATTATGTCCTGTGCCGCTTGATCTCTATCCAAGCATTCCGATAGTTCTAAGGCATTCGCGTCTAGCCAAGACTGCTCACAAGCCGTAGCGATCCACGCGTGGCCGCTCCCATACAGCTCCCAAATGCCGTTAACCCTACGGTAGAAATGTCCCGCGCTACGATGTGTCGCATCCTTCGGAATTTTCATTTGCGCATCACCTTTCTAATTACAGCATCCGTATCGCTCACCGCCTTTAGCATCACAGCAGCGCGTTGATTGTCTTTAGTCCCTACCTCTACATCCCGTTCGTTCAGTGCGTACCCGGTTTGCGTGATCCAGTGGCCGGGCAGCCATGGGGTTAAGTCAGATACTGGCGGCTGAAGCATGGCGCCTCCTAGGCGAAGTAGAACGCGATTGCAATTAGGCAGAGCACGGTCAGGAACATGAAGTCGGCGTCGTCCATGTCAGGTCTCCTGCTTTGGGATCAGCGCGTTGACAGCGAGTCTGATAGACATACCGTCAACATCTTGAAGACGTTGGTAATCGTCGGCGAAACAGATATCGACGAAATCATCGCCGGGCATCAATGTAACGCCGAGCTGCTCGCACGCTTCCAGCGACTCGGCCAGGGTCAATAACGCTTCAGCCTGTGCGCGGGTGATCATTTTGCGATACCTAACCATAGCGCCACAAAGTAGATGGCAAACCCTACGTCTACCGCTAAAAGAAATAACGTAACGATTAGCAGCGCTCCTAATGAATCTCTGTCGAGGCCCAATTCGTCTTCAATATTCACGGCTTGCGTACTCCTAGCAGTTGTTCGGGGACGACGCGCAGGCGGGTGGCACCTACCGTTACGTCGTAGCTCTTGACACCGACCTTCACGACACGCGCCAGGCACTTGTGGTACTCGCTCTGCGTGTCGTTAATTCGGACTGTCTGTTCGGGTTTGAAGCGGTTCATGAGAAAAGGTATCCGACGCCGGCGATGATCAAGCCGATCGCTATCAACGCCCCTGCACTACACGCAGCCCACATAACTGAGCCAAGGAATGCTCCTGAAAGATCGCGGAATTCCCGGTAGCCGTACACCGCTCCTACGACCAGTGCGATCAGTACAACGACAATGCAACCCTTGATCAGATACGTTTCGCCTTGACTGGTCGGCATGGGGTAAAGCGTTTCTACACACGAGGCGTATTCCTGCTTCTCTGCTACCGAAGCCTTAGCGACCTCGAATCGGCTTTCAAACACTGTGCAACGGTCTACTCGGGCCCGGTGCGCAGCCTCTTGAGCCATCGCATTGTTTGCTGCACTTGCGGCTGTCAGGCCGGCGTTAACTGCGGTCATCGACATCATCCTTCTCCTATTCGTTTACTGTGTGATGCAACTATACAACATGAAACTTGCGATTGCTTGTAGGTCCGACGAACGGTTAGGGTTTCTCGGTGAACGTAAATGCTCTACTGCCCGGTTGACCGAGATTCACTTCGCCTTCTGCTTCCAAGGTTTCTATCTTCAGCTCGTCCCAGTGGCCTAGAACCTGCTGGCACTTATCGAGGCGCGCTTGAATGTGGCGCAGCTCATGGCGCTTACGAATCGAGTAATGCTGCAGCGCTTCTGCTAGCGAAGGCTGGCAATACCGAGAGCCAAGCTTAGGCACCCACCGTTTGTTTTCCTCTACGAAGTCATTCCATACGCCAATGTAGTGCGCATAATATTCATGGATAACCCAATAGCCTTTCGGGGTTTCTCGCAGTATGTGAAATTTGGTCGCCGTCACCTCAACCGATCCGCTCTCAGTCCAGTTGTCGGCTAAACGGTAGTAGCATTTAGGTATTTTGTTCATTCTTTCTGTCGCTCCTGCTAGACGAGATCAATGGCTTCTGGCCGTCCTTCAACGGCCAGGGTGATTCGGTATGGCAATCCGGGCAGTGGATAATGCGTAGGCTGCTCATCCGTATCACGTCCGGGTTACCGCACTTTGGGCATCTAGTACCTGTAAGCGCTCTACGTCTCCAGCGGCGGAAAGCGTAGAGGAGGTTGGTAACGAATTTCATTTACCGAGGGCCTTAGCTACAGCCGCTTCTGCTTCTTCGAAAAGCCAAAGTGGAATGTCGCCCTCGAAGTGATTGAGGAAATCGTTCACCGCTTTGAATAGCGCAGGCGACGCTGCGGCTAGTTGAATGTCCTCTACGTTGCAACCGTCGGTCGTGCCGTCCCGTGTGATGCCTTTAATTATCACTTCGCTACCGACTTCGACGACAGCCCCTAGGCCGATTGCATTACCGCCTTGGTCATAGTCAATATCGAAGACGTATTCCCATTCGCCTTGAGTTCCTTTGAATTCGTTCACGCTATAAATCCTCCTGGCATGGTTCGCACAACCTTCAAAGCGACTGGGTCATGCATCTGGCCTTTGGCGCAGTCGCTGGTGTTGACTTTTGACATCTTGGGTTTAGCTGGGCGCTTTTTCATTGGGTTGCTCCACGAAGAATTCTTCCGGGTTATGCGCCGGGTACACTACCCCTAAACGAACCATCAGTTCGGCGGCCATGGCGTAAAGGTGGACTTGCATGTCTCCGAAACGCTTTACGCCTGAGACACCGCAGTAATGCGCCATGCATTCGCCGGTCAGGTAATCCCAGTTGCTGCAGCCGTCCCATTTCACTTCGCCATTGAGGATAGGCTGCTCGTCGGCGATAACCCACTTGGTTTCGCCGCCTTCATAAGCGCCATTTACTTCGAAGACCTTGAAATCGACAACGTGTTCTTTGGCGTCGAATTCGACCCGGTATGTCGGGAATTCTGTTTCGTCGTAGAGGATCTTCTCGCCTTTCATCGCGCATTACTCACGCTATCAGGAAGCGAAAACATATCGCCGGAGATAGGGTCGACGAGCATGGCCGACGTCACTGGCAGGATAATGAAACCCATCCAGTACCAGCCCGTGACGTGCGAGTCGAGTTCCACGGTCGGGCCTTTGTCGTACGCAACCTGGTAGGTCTGCCCGTCGAAGAAACCCGCTGCTGCGTCCAGGTTAACTTTAGCCGGCGTGACGCCTGTAGCGACGCGCTGACCATCTTCGTCGGTAATGCTGAAGTGCTGACCACTTGGCTCGGACGTGACCTGCACGTCGGTCATACGGTCGTTCATGATGGTCGAGCACCCGGAAAGGGTTGTGGAGAGAGCAAGGGCGATTAAAAGGCGTTTCATGGTTGGGGCTCCAATAGTGCGGTAAGGGGTTTCATGTTGCCGAGACGGGTTTCGTTAAGCGCGGCTCGTATTTCCTCTTTGCTAATGCCTCTTTGCATCAGATGGCGCGTTACGCAGAGCTCAAGGCGGAAAACTCTATTCGACTGAGTGCAGAGCTGGCGTACCAGCTCCTTTCGGTGTTTCGTCTCGGTGTCGTTCACCGGCTGAAGTCACAGCGATGGTTGAGGATCGCGTTGTCGGCGGCGTTAGCCTTCTCGCAGAGCTCACGAACAACCTGCATTGCCGCTTCCCATTCGGAGGTGCCGAAGGCCAGAGCGTTTACCGCTGCGCGGGCTGCTTTTAATGCTTTGTCAGAGGCTTTGAAGTTGTTCATGTCTGTCACTCCGTTGTGTTTTGCGTTTCAGTGGTTGTAGATTACAAGCAGTCACTTGTATTGTCTAGTACTATTTTCACCGTTCGTCGGGCGAGAAAAACCCCACCGAAGTGGGGTTAGTTTTAATGGTTATCCGGATAACCTTTAGCCGGCGTCCAACAGCCCGTGCATCTTCTTGCCAAACCGCGCCAGGAGCTTCAGCACTTCGTTATCGAACTCGGCCTGCACATCCGGTGGCAAGTGCTCCCATAGGGCGCCAATCGCAACGCAGGTCGAACTCTTGGCGAAGGTAGGGCGATCGTGCTCTTCCTTCTTATCGGCGTCATTAGCAGCCACTTTCACCGGTGGCGCCGCGATCGCTTCCTTCAGTTTGTACATGGTCTCGTAGGACTTTACGTCCAGTTTGAGCGCGAAGCCTCGGCGAGCGTACGACAGGTACTGCTTGACGACATCCGGGGCAGGCTTCTCGGTTGCGCCTTCTGCAGGGCGGCCCCGGGTCATGCTCCACCCATTCGCCTGGTAGGCCTCGGCGGCGATCTTATTCAGATGCTCCACGTCGTTCACGTCTTCCTCACGCAGGACCTGGAAAAAGTCCCGAGAGACGTTTTCGACTGTGTTGGATGCTTCTTCAAGATCGATGAACACTACTGATAAGTTTTTCATTTTGGGCTACCTCAATTGATTAGGTTGGGTAGCGTCCGTGCTGTACATCACCGTCGTTATCATGTCTGTGCGGTAATTTCAATATACAAGCGGTTACTTGTATTGTCTAGTGGATCCGATGAACGGTCATAAGTTGCTTTTTCTTGTGAATCGCCGTAGGCTGCGCACAAATACCCAACACACGAGAGCTACCCGATGGACAAGAAACTGAAAGAGCTGAACCAGTACGCGGCGAAGAACGGAGCCACCCTGGCCGTAATGAATGCTTTGCACGACTCCACTAAGTACAGCGGCATCCTTGATGCTGTCGTACGCGCCGGCAGCCTGCAGAACCTGTCCGACAAGCTCGGCGTCTCCTACCAGGCCGTCCAGCAGTGGCTGAAGATCGGTTACGTGCCTCTCGGCCGTATCCCCGAAATCGAAAGCCTTTATGGCGTACCCCGCGCTGACCTGATGAACCCGAAGTACGCAGCCGCATTGGCAGAGCCTAACTTCTCGTCCGACGTATAAGGATCTTCCTTCATGGCAGATAAAAGAACAGACGAAGAAATGCGGGCTATGGACCGGTTCGCCGATACCGCTCTACGGTACTTTCTCAGCGAAACGCAACTAGGCGATTTGCTAGCGAAGGAATCGATCTTGCTCGTCGAGGTAAAAGCGAAGTACGCGCGTTTGGCCTACGACATGGCCGAAGCGATGCTAGACGAGCGCCAATTCCGGGATGAGCTTGATGCCGATTAATACCCTTCCGCACGGGGTTTCAAATGATGCCAGCCTCTGAGTCATCGAACCTGGATAAACTCCAGGCTCCTGCCGTATTACGCGAGCTGAAACAGTGGCTCGTAT